>NODE-401-length-15389-cov-6.14041_pt1 | contig 15389 bp, 15 predicted proteins | sample MGYA00139097_ERZ477577 | MGnify/ENA metagenome assembly ERZ477577 | reverse complement strand
AAAATATTTTTACCCGCAACGAAATTCATATGCGTCACGCAGTAATGCTAGAGCGCTATATTAAGTATTCGACACTAGAGCTGCAAACATTAAAAGAAATGATGAAGCAATATATTATTCCTGCGGGAATGAAATATAAGCAAACTCTTCTCAATCTTATGGCATCGGCCAATAGTTTATCACTTGATAGTAAGGTGGAGACGGACTGTTTTCAGCAAGTAGAAAAGTTAGTCTCTGATTTGCATCAATGGGAAAAAGATTTGGCACAATTTCTTCATTGCGAATTAAGTGAGAATGAAAATGAGTTAGAGCGCATTAAAGAAAACAAGAAAACAGGAACTCAGATAGCCGAATTTTTGGCCGGAAAAGGAAGACTTATTGTCAATGGTTGTAATGAGTTAGAAGAAGTTCTACCCGATGAAGTATGGCCATTTCCTAAGTTGAAAGACCTTCTTTTTATTAAGTAGCTTTATTTTAGATGGGAGTGATTGTGGGCAAAGAAAATAAAAAGTCCTCTTTTATCTTAAAGACACTTAATGATTTTTACCCTAACCCTCCTATCCCTTTACATTATCAAAATGAATTTACTTTTCTTGTGGCCGTTTTACTTTCGGCCCAATGTACCGATGCAAGAGTCAATACGGTGACGCCTCTTTTGTTTAAGGACGGAAAGACACCGGAGCACATGAGAGAAATAGGCCTTGATAAAATCTATGAAATTATTCGACCCTGCGGACTTGCTCCGCGAAAGTCGAAGGCCATTTATGATTTATCGGCCATTTTGCTGGAAAAATATGAGGGCGAAGTTCCAAGAAGCTTAGAAGAACTCGAAGAGCTTCCCGGTGTTGGGCATAAGACGGCCTCGGTAGTGATGGCACAAATGTTTCACGTTCCCACTTTTCCCGTTGATACTCATATTCATCGCTTGGCGACGCGCTGGAAATTAACGAGTGGAAAGAATGTGGTGGAAACAGAGAGAGATTTAAAAAAAATATTTCCTCAAGAGAGTTGGAATAAACTTCATTTGCAAATTATTTATTATGGAAGAGAGTTTTGTCCGGCAAGATCACATGATATTGAGAAGTGTCCTATTTGCCTTGAAGTGTCTTGATTTTTTTTTTCTTTTCTTTAAGGCATTTTTAGCTCTCGGCAAAAATCAATAAAAGGCATGAGGCGTGCGCGGTATTCTTCCATGAAAACATTTTTTTCTCCTAAGTGAACTTGGTAGAAAAAAGGGATATCTGTTCGTTTCGCAAAATAGGGAATATGGCGAGAGAGGGACTTTTCTCCACTTTTACATTCAACAGCGAAAAGAGGTTTTTTGTCTTTTGTAACGATAAAATCAATTTCTCTTTTTTCTTGGTCTCGCAAGAAATAAAGGTTCATCTCAAAACCCTCTGTATCCTCTATGAAATGACAGTATTTCAAAAGCTGAGAGGCCACAAGATTTTCAAACTTTGCTCCTATATCAATAACTGCAGACCAATCCCACATGTAAACCTTTCTCTCTTTTTTCATTAATTTAATTTTATTTTCTTGCTGCTGATAAGGAGAGAGGCGAAAAATATAATAAAGATTTTCTAATATCTCTAACCAGCGATCAACGGTTTCATGGGCCACTAAAAGATCTTCTTTGAGGCTTTTAATAGAGAGAAGTGATGATGCTCTATCGGGAAGAATGTCGGCCAGAAGAGAGAAGGTTGAAACTTCTTTAACTCGCTCTAAATCAATGAGATCTTCTTGAATAACTTTTTTACGTCTCTCCTTGCTCCATCGTCGCCAAAAAGATTCTTCTCCAGAAAAAAAAGGTTCTGGAAAACCTCCAAATTGAAGGAGTTGAAGAAGATCTTTTTTGTTGGGATTTTTTGTGGGTAATTCATTGAGTGAGAGAGGAGAGAGGCGATAATAAAAATAGCGTCCCATGAGAGAGTCTCCTCCTCGGCGGTAATAATCAAGACGGGCCGAACCTGTTACGATGATTTTTGTTTCTTTGTTGTGTAGATCATAAAAACCTTTGAGGAAATTGCGCCATTCTTTGTACTTATGAATTTCATCAAAAATGAGATATTCGGGTTTGTAGGGAAGCTCATTGGCAAGGATTCTTCGGCGAGTCTCAGCATCATCCCAGTTGAGGTAGTGGGCAGGATTTTGCGAGAAAAGATGAGAGAGAGTTGTTTTTCCCACTTGTCTTGGACCACCGATAAAGACCATTTTATGTTGTCGAAGGTCTTTTTCTAAAAAAGGAAGAAGGTAGCGTTTCATCAATAAAATCCGTTGCCGTATATGGAAATAATAGAGTTTAGTCTATTTTATAGGCAGAAATAATAGAGTCAAGTAGATCTTTTCTCTATTTTCTTACGTGCGCTAGCATGAAATTAAAAAATGGCCAGGCTGCGCGGTGAAATCTGAGGATCAAAGATGCGCTTGAGTTGAATATTTTGTCTTGTAGATTCTTGAACCCAAAAATAGCGATCAAGAACTATTTGAAGTTCAAGAAGCTTGCCAAACTCTTTGCGATACTCCCCTAAATGAATCATCATTTTGACTTCTTTTTTATTTTTCTCTTCTTTGAAAAAATGCTCTAGGAAAGTTTCGCTAAATTCTTCAGGTGGAAGAGAGAGGCGTTTTAATTGTTCTTGCACATAAGTGGTAAAAGATTGCTTATAAAGCGTCGCCGGTGAACTGCGCAACTGCTGGATAGGAAGATGAGGAAAATAGCGCAATCCCAAAAGATAGAAAGTATAACGAAATCTTTTAACGCGAATTTTGTGAAGTCTATTTTGAGGACTCTCTTTTTCATGGCCGCGCGTTGCAAGAGTGAGAGATTCATTGTTGTGAAAAGTAAAATTGTCTTTGGCCATTTGTGAGAGATTGCACTCGCTCTCCTTGAGCTTGTGATAACAACAGCCTACATTGAGAAAAAAACTTGCTGGAATCTCCTTACTCAGTTGAAGTTGCTTCAACGAAAGTGCCCCACAAGAATGCAGCCCACATAAAAAAAGAGGTTCCCTTTGAGGAAAATCCAACGCGTTTAGCACAGAGATGTCTTTGCTTTTAAATGAAACATGGTGACCATAGAGCTCTCTTCCTTTTTGTTGCAATTTTTCGTCATTATCAAAGCTCGTGGCCTGCTGAAAAAAAGGGAGATGAGATTTTAAATGATTCGCCAGATGCCCCATCCCCCCACATAAATCAATAAGATGAAGAGAAGAAGGAAAATGTTGCTGCTGCTGAAGAAGGTGAGCGATGCGGGTAATTTCGTGCTGCTTTTTTTCCTTAAGACGGCGAAGATCTATCCTTTGAGATCCTAAAAAGGAAGTAGAGCAATTAAAAAGAGAATGGTAGAAGAGAGAGTTGATTTTTTCAAAAAGCTCGCGGCGGTATAACCTTTTTTGGCGCAGTAGCTCATAACTCGCTAAATGATTGGGGTAGGAGAAAAGAATTTCCTTGCTCCAGATAGCATGGTGCTGGGCCAACAGCTCTGTTGTTTGATGAAAAATATCTTCCTTGTTCATGAAAGGTGCATAAGATGAATTCAGACTTTTTGCAATTTGCGCAACAAAAATATCGTCATCAAAAAATCTTATTGTGGGGCATGGGGGTAACAGGTAAAAGCGCCTTGGCCTTCTTTAATGACCTTCATGTTGTTTGTGATGTCCTCAATAGAGATGAAATTTCATTGGGACAACTCAGCTTTGGTCGCTTTTGGAAGGAAGATGAGCTTTTGAAGGCCAAAGACTTCCCCTCATACGATTTAATTATTAAATCTCCCGGAATCCCCCAAGACCACCCTTTAGTGGAAAAGTTAAAACATTCATCTCTTCACTTTACTTCTGATATTGAAGAGGCCCTCAGCTTATTTCCGTCAGAGACTCCCCTCGTTGCCATAACGGGCTCAAATGGAAAAACCACCACCGTCAATTTACTTTTTGATGCGACTAAGAGAATTGAAGGCCTTCGCCCCTTTTTAGGAGGCAACGTAGGAACGCCTCTTTTTGATATTCTCAGAACAGCACAAAATCTCCCCAATCTTCTCATTTTAGAACTCTCAAGTTTTCAATTAGAATATGTAGAGAAAATGAGGCCAACTATCGCTGCCATCTTAAACCTGACACCCACTCACGGAGAGCGCTACCCCAATTACAAAAGTTATATTGAAGCAAAACTTAACATTGCCAAAAAAATGACAAAAGAAGGAACACTTTTCGTCAATGAAAAATTCTTTGAAGAATTAAAAAAAGAAGAAATTACCTTTGAACGTAAAGGCCCTATTGAAATCTATGATTCGCCAGCGCAAAAGCAATCTTTTGCCAAAAAATTAGACTTAACTTCCTTTAAGCTTTTAGGTGAACACAACCGCTCTAACTTGATGGTCATTGATGAAATTTTTAAGAAAATGAATTGGCCCTTAAGTGCCTTGCAGAAAACAGTAAACTCTTTTCAAGCACCACCTCATCGCTGTGAATATATTGGCGAAAATGATAAAATTGTTGTTTATAACGATTCAAAAAGTACCAACTTTTCTTCCACCCTTGAGGCCTTAAAGGCCGTAAAAGAAAAACACTCTTGCCTTGTGACCTTGATTTTAGGAGGAAAACTTAGAGATAAGAGCGAAGAGTTAAAAGTTGATGATCTCATCGCAAAAAGAGAGATGATTGATGTGATTTATCTTGTGGGAGAAAGCACAGATCCTTTATGGGAAAAACTCTCTACTTCTCTAAGTGTCCTTCCTACAGGTCTTTTAAATCGAACCCTGCAAGATATTCAAGAAAAACTTCCTCTCAGGCATCAAAAAGTTGTCTTGCTTTTTTCGCCGGCCTTCCCTTCTTTTGATCTCTATAAAAACTATGAGCATCGAGGAGAAGAATTTGTTAAAGAAGTTCGTCATTTTTTTCCTGATCTCAAACTGACATAAAAGGCCTAATGATAATGACGCCAAAATACTACGATCTCTCTCCTCTTATTTCAAATAAGATAAGTGTCTTTCCAGGAGATACTCCCTTTAAGCTCACCACAAACTTGAGTTTTGAAAATAAAGACAACCTCAAACTCTCTGACTTTAAAAGTACTTTGCATTTAGGGAGTCATGCCGATGCCCCCAATCACTATCATCGAGAAGGTTGTGATATCGCTTCACGCAGTCTTGATTATTACATCGGAGACGCACAAGTCATCGATGTGAGTGATTGTTTTCAACTTGAGGGGAGCGATGAAAAAACCATCACGCCCAGCATGATAGAAAAAAAAGAAATTCAGGCCACTCGAGTTTTATTTAAAACAAAAACATTTGAAGATCCTGATACCTGGAAAAATGATTTTGCTCATTTTCATCCCGAGACCATCGAGTATCTTAGTGGAAAAAAAGTTATCACTGTGGGAATTGATACGCCCTCCATTGATGCCGCCACCTCGAAAGATCTTTTGAGTCATGGAAAAATTTATCAATTTGACATGGCCATTTTAGAAGGACTAGTCTTAAGCGATGTACCTGAAGGAGTCTATCAACTGGTGGCACTTCCGCTGAAAATCAAAGAGGCCGACGCCTCTCCCGTACGGTGTATTTTAATAAGGCAGGATAGTTAGTATGAGTTTACAAATTGATTTAACCAATAAAACAGCTCTTGTCTCAGGAAGCTCTCAAGGCATTGGCGCCAGCATTGCTCGCGATTTTGCTCAGGCCGGATCACGCGTTATTTTACTGGCACGCAATGAAGAAAAACTCGCTGCTCTTTGTGATGAATTGAATAAAAATCACCCCTTGAGTGGTAATCTTCATCATCATTTTATTGCCGCCGATTTAGCACAAAAAGAAGGTGTCGCTAAAGTGATCTCTTTTTTAGAAGAGGTAAAAGAAGGCATTGATATTTATGTCAGCAATGCCGGAGGCCCACCAGGTGGCGCCCTGAGTGAAGCAAAAGAAGAAGAGTTTGTTGCCGCGTTTCAAATGCATCTCATGAGCTCTCACGCCATTGTTAAGAGCATTTTGCCTTCAATGAAAGAGCGCCGCTTTGGCCGCATTATCAATATCATTTCTACTTCCGTTAAGGCACCCCTTCCCGGTCTTGGCGTCTCAAATACTTTACGTGGTGCCATGAGCAGCTGGGGAAAAACCCTCGCCAGCGAAGTTGCCTCCTACGAAATCACCGTCAACTCGATTTTACCAGGCGCTACTAAAACAGATCGTCTAGAAGGGATCTTAAAGAAAAAGGCCGCAGCACAAAACCTCTCCTTTGCAGAAGCTGAAAAAAAATACTTGGCCGAAATTCCCCAAAAGCGCTTTGCTGAACCTGAAGAAGTCGCTCACCTAGCAAGCTTTTTGGCCTCAGGTTTGGCGTCTTATATCAATGGTGTTGCCATTTGTGTTGATGGTGGAAGAACTCCCTGCCTTTAGGAATTATAATTTTATGATGAAGAATAAAGAAAATCCTTCTGATCTCATGATGTCTGATGCACTGCTCACTCAAGATGAATTGAGTCTGCGCGAGTCTTTGAAAAAGTTCGTGGCCAAAAAAATAACACCTCTCTTACAAGAGGCCCATCGAAAAGAAGAATTTCCAAAGCACCTTGTAAAAGAGCTGGGCGAAATGGGACTTTTTGGTATCACTTTAAAAGATTACGGTAATATGAACTCCCTTTCTTATGGTTTGGCCATGCAAGAACTAGAGAAGGCCGACTCCGCCATTCGTTCGTTTTGTTCGGTGCAAAATTCGCTGGTGATGTGGCCAATTGAAGAGTTTGGGAGTGAAGAGCAAAAAAGTCGGTTTTTGCCAAAACTTGCCACCGGAGAGTTTATTGGCTGCTTTGGATTAACGGAAAGTGACGCAGGATCCGATCCTGTCAACATGAAAACAAGAGTAAAAAAAGTCGCCGGTGGTGGATACGAGCTGAGCGGAAGCAAAATGTGGATCACCAATGGTCACGATGCCCAAGTGGGTATCATTTGGGCCAAAAATGAAGAACAAGAAATTGTCGGCGTCCTTATAGAAAAAGGAATGAAGGGATTTACCAGCTCCAAAATTCAAGGAAAATTTTCCCTGAGAATAAGTTCAACCGCCGAGCTCTCTTTCGACAAAGTCCTTATCCCTGAAGAAAATATCCTGCCCAAGGCCAAAGGAATTAAATCCCCCCTCCGCTGCCTCAATGAGGCCCGTTTTGGAATCGCCTGCGGTGTCATAGGAGCGGCCGAAACAGTTTTTCACTGCGCCCTCGATTACGCCAAAGAGCGAGAAATATTTGGTAAAAAACTCGCTTCTTTTCAACTAGCACAAGCAAAGTTAGTAGAGATGAGTCAAGAAATTAGCAAGGCGAAATTGCTGGCCATTCAACTAGGCCGCCTCAAAGAACAAAAAAAATTGTCGCCCATTCAAGTTTCTTTAGGCAAGATGAATAATTGTAAGATGGCCCTTGAGGCCGCGCGCAAAGCACGCGATTTGTTAGGGGCCTATGGGATTGTTGATGATTTTCCCGTAATGCGTCATCTCATGAACTTAGAGACAGTTAATACTTATGAAGGAACAGAAGATATTCACCGCTTAATTATCGGAAGAGAAATCACCGGTCATTCAGCATTTTATTAATTACATTTATCAAGGAGAGTTTATGACAATTTTAGGTCTGTGGGCCATCGTGACGGCCGTATTTGTAGTGATCGGATTTAGCCTGTTAGTTGTGATGAGCCTAAAAGATTAAAACCTGTCATTTTCTAACCTTTATTGACGTTCTTAATTCATTTTAGAAAAATATTCTCTTAGCTCTTGCTCTTTTCGCATTGGCCATAAATAGGAGAATCTATCATGAAGCGGTTACTATTCTTTTTTTTATCTTGTCAGATAAGTGCTTCCTCTCCACTTGTTGCCATCATTGATTCAGGTGTTGATATTGAGCATCAAGAGCTAAAAGAAAAAATTTGGCACAACAGTGCGGAGGCCGAAAATAATATTGATAGTGATGGCAATGGATTTGTGGATGATCTTTGGGGATGGAACTTTGTTGATGGAAACTCACAAGTTTTTGATTCTCAATATATTAATTATTTTTCAAATGATGTTTATCGCTTTTTTGAAGTACGCGCCAAGATTATTTATAATCAGGCCAGTATGCAGGATATGGATTGGTATAATCAAGTTAGGCAAAGTGAAGCATTTATTCATGAGCTGAACTTTTTTGGCAATTATGCTCATGGTACTCATGTGGCCGGAATTACGGGACGAAAAAGTGACGTGACTCTTCTCCCTATAAAAATCATCGGTGCTAATCCTGTGGCCAAGATGAATAATACAGATGAAAAAAATGGAGTCTCCCTTGATCCCTATGAGGAAATTGTTCGCGATGTTCAGCAGCAAACAGGATTGGAGGGACAAGATCTCCTTGCTCTTATTATGCAAGAACTTTCACGCAATCATGCAGAAGAATTTGAAGAAATCGCAGGATATGTAAAAAATAAAAATGTTCAAGTGGCCAACTGTTCTTTTGGAAGTGATATCAGCACCATTATTCCTCTTGTGGAAAAATTCTATCGACCTGTCTTTGGACGAGATGCTTTTGAACTCAAAGAAGTTCTCCCTTATGCCAATTTTTATATGAATAATTTAGTAAAAGAATCAAAACAACATTTTGCGAGAGCTAAAGATATCCTTTTTGTTTTTGCCGCAGGAAATGAGGGAACTAATAACGATATTGTTCCTTCGAGCCCAACGAATGTAAAACTGCCCAACACCATTGCTGTGGCCGCAACACTGATGGATGAAGAGCTGGCCAACTTTTCTAATTACGGAGAAAAAATGGTGGATGTGGCGGCCCCTGGTGTCAATATAAAATCTAGTTCCCCTGGAAATCGTCGTGTTTACATGAGTGGAACAAGTCAGGCCGCTCCTTATGTAGCTAATGTTGCGGGAAAAATTTTGACAGAAAATATTCTTCTTCAATCAAGTGAAGTGAAAAGAATCTTAGAAGAGACGGTGGATAAGAAAGATTTCCTCAAAGGAAAAGTGAAGACGGGCGGAATGATTAATGAAAGACGGGCCGTCTATGCTGCTAAAATGAGTTTAACTTATGGACTTAGAGATGCGATTTCTATGGCCAAAGATGATGTCAAAGAACTTGATTTTTCTTCTCATAAGCGAAGAGGAAGACGTCCTTATAACAATATTGATAAAGTTGAATCGCTGCCTAGTGATTTAATTATTCTTTAGTGAGTTTCTCATAGGCCGCTTGGATTTTTTTAAAGTTTTCTTCGCTTCCGCCTTTGTCGGGATGATGTTCTAAGGCCATTTTTCGATAAGCTTTTTTAATTTCCTTTTGAGAGGCGTCAGAAGTAAGGCCTAAAACTTGATAAGGTGATGGTCGTAAAGAGATTTTAAGTTCTTCCGCCATTTTTATAATAAAGGGGTTGTCTGCATTTTGTGCGAAACTTTCTTCAAGAGCTGTTGTCGTTAATTTTTTCTTTTTAATAAAGCGTTTTATAATAAAAGGAGTATTTTCATTATTTATGACATTAAAGGTGCTCTTATCTTCTATAAAAGAGAGAAGATCTTCTCCTGTCATTTCATTGAGAATTGATTTTGAACTAAAGATTATCCTCGTTGCTTCTTCGTCTTCGCCAAAAAAGTTGTAAAATCTGCTGCTACCAAGAATACGAAAATGATTTGCTGTACGAAAAATTAAATTTAGCTTAGGGAGAAAAAATTTATCTTCTCGGTGTTTATAAATAATTGTCATCCATTGGGCGGGAGTAAGTGTATTATAAATATTCTCATCACTCATTAAATCGAGAACGTCACGAGAGGAGGCAAACTTTTGAATGTAATGTGTCCATTGGATAGAGTTTCTTTTGCTTCTTAATTTATCATCATAAATTTCACGGAAAAGATCATCTTCTGTCATTTCATTGCCAAAGGGCCTAAAAGTATCAATGGGGCCATAGCAATGAGTATAAGGAGTCTCTCCTGCATTTATGGAAATTAGGCCAAAAGAAAAAGAAAGAAAAAAGTAAATAAATGTTCTCATGACTTATTTTTCGACTTTTTTTCTAAAAACTTTAAAAGCAGCGATAACTACTCTCAGAGGGATCATTAGGCACACATTGTACCCCTTTTTCTTGGAGTTTTTGGTGTAAAAGAGACCAGTTTGTCCAAGGGGCGATGATATTTGCCTGTGAAGGAATTTGGGCCGTCATCTTTTCTAGCTCATTAGAGTCAATTATCTTTTGAGGGTAAAAATAAAGCGGGACTTTTAAATCAAGATAGTAGTATCCGCCCGTTCCTTCTTTTTTCTCACCAATCACCATCACTCCTTTGACGGGAAATGTTTTATCTAATTGATGAATCAGTTCAAAGCGCGAAGCAAGATCTGCATAGATAGACCAAGGGTGATTATAAAACTTGTAGCTATTGCCTATTACAAAAGTAATAACAAAAAAGAGAATTATTTTTTTTTGCTGCAGGATCCAACCTTTGCGGCAAACTTCGAGAAGGGCAAAAAATAGAAAGAAAATTAAAACGGGCAGAATGAAGCGGTCTTCTTTGTGAGAGACCATCATATGGCCTAAAAAAAAGCTCAGCGTAGGTATCCAAAAAATAAAGAGGCGGCGCATGGATTGAAAGGAAAAGTAGAGAAGGACAGGAGCAAAAAGAGAAAAAAAGCGCAAAAAGAGAGTGATATAGCGATGCCAAGGGTCGGCCCCAAATTGTTTACTGGCCACACCTTCTAAAATATTAACGCGAAAATATTCCAGGGGAGAATGAAGAAAAGTGCCATGAAGAGAGTAATCAAAAGCACCAAAGAACATCATTACCACGAGAAAGCCGAGAACCAGCATTGTTGCTGCTGAAATTTTTTTGCGCCAGAGCAAGACAAGGCCAATGCCAAAAGACCAAAGAGCGCTTTGAAAGCGAATAGTGAAGAGAACTCCTAGAAGGAGTCCGTGCCAAAAAGAATTTTTTTGATTTTCTTTTACTTCTTTTAAGAAAAGATAAAAACTCATGAGCATTAAAGGAATCGCAATACTCTCTCCCATAGTGCGAACGGAGAAATAAAGTTGCCACCAGGAAATACTCACCATGAAGAGGGCCAAAATGAGAGTTTTTTTCTCTTTGGTAAAAAGGAGGAGAGATTGATAGAAATAATAAAAACCCACCATGGAATAGCAACCCATTAAAGTGCGAAGGGCCACACTCATACTTTGCCCACCTTCAATTCCTAGCGCATAAAAGAATTTCATGATGTAACTAAAAAAATAAGGCAGAACCATCGAGCGAATGCCGCTGTCAAATTCCCACATTTTAAGCCAGTAAGCATCGCCATGAATAAGACCATAGGCAGGTTCTAATATTTGAAAATGCTCATCAGGATGATTAAATCCTGTGCAATAATAGGCGGCCACAAGGCGCAAAATAAGCGCCAAAAGAAAAATGAAATAGATCATAGTTGTCTTTCTTGTTTATTCTGTTTTATTTTTTTAGTTTTTTTTGCAAGCGAACTTCGCCCCACATCTTCCCGTTTTTAAAAGTCATCTTGGGAATGCGGCCAACTTCGTGATAATGAAGTTCTTTCGGCCAATTACAATAGTTATAGTTATGTTCGAAAAAAGAAAATTCAACAAGAAGAGAAGTTGCATCCGTTGCTAAAAAATTTTCTAAAGACAAGATAAGTCGCTCAAATTTTTTTTTGGCCTTAGCTTGATCTTCTTCCATTAAGTAGCAATGAACCAGAACTCCATCAGATTGTTCTTCTTGTTTGAGAAGAAGAGATTTATTATAGTTGAGAATGATTTCGCCCCAGAGATCTCCCGAATTTGTTTCACTTTCGCTAATAAAATAATGAGTTTTATTTTCTTCTTTATCTTCTTCATTGAGGTAATTTTTCCAAATGTTTTTTCCATCTTGAAATACACCCACGTCGATCTCGCTAGGGTTCCATGCATAGCTTTTTTGAAAAAGAGGAGTGTTGTGCCATTTTTCTAGTGTTGTTGTCACTGTATGAGAATCAAATTCACTCATAGGGATAAAATAAAGGGGTTGTTTTGTCATATTTTCACCATTTTTAATTTTTGTATTTTAAGGAAGCTCCAGCGAATGAGGAGGACGGGAGTTAAGATTATAAGCGCAAAGAAAAGGTAAGCAAGAAACTGAATAAGGTATTGAAGGGAAGGTGTGTTTAAAATATAAGGTGTGTAAGCAGGGGCGGTATTATAATACCAATTAATAAATGAGCGTCCAAAAGTTAGGTGATCTAGAACGCGATCGCGCACAAAGCGAAAAAAATCTAAAATAAAATGATCCTCTTGAAAACTGGCGGCCAGTAAAAAACATCCTTTTTCTTGTAAGAAAACTTGAATTTCTTTAGGTGTGCCTGAAACGCTGGGGGAGACAAGAGAGGTGAATTTATATTTATTGAGAAGAGCAAAAGAGTAAAAATACTCAACACCATTGGTGAGATTTTTGATGCTAAGGTTTCCGGTGTTTTCTTCTTCAACAGTGATAGCGGTATCTAGAGGAAGGCTGTTGTAGGATATGGCCAATGGTTGTGCGGTTGTAAGGGGGATAATGATGACGCCATTAAAATCATCTTTAATAAAGCTGCTGATATTTGTCGTATCATAAGAAAAATGAAGTTCTTGATCTCCAGGAATAACACCGGAGTGAACGGCGGGGTAATTTAGACTTGTTCCATCGGTATAAGGAGCAAACTTAAGCTGAAAAAAAAGAGAATCTGTAATGGGATTAGATTCATCGGGTGTGGTGGTACTAAAAGTATCTCCTATATTAATGAATGAAGTAGGTAAGAAGAGATAAAAGTAGAGAGTAAATTTTCCCGTAGGATTAGTTGTTGTTAAATTGCTGAGGGCGCCTATCCCTTCTGCTGTAATTTGGGTGCTGTTAAGAGCAGAATGGCCTATGACTTGATATTCTTGGTTATTATTCTTAAAAGCGATATGAAGAAGTTGTCCATTAGGGTTTGTGTATTGAAGTCCATAGAGTGTTACATCGTAATTACTATCAAAATGAGGAACAGAGCGAAAAAGATGGTTGGCCGCAGGAGTTAGATCAGTGCTATCGCTTGGGATAAACGGCAAGTAGATGCGAAAGGCCTTACTTTCACTTGAGCCATCATAAGTAGTCGTTCCACTGGCCTTCTCTAGAAAAAGATCTTGAGGGGTGGTGATGTCTATGGCGTGGTAAACTTTAGGATCTAAATCAATATTGATAGCGGCAAGAAGATTTAAAGAAAAGAGAAGGGAGCAAAAGAAAAGTGAGAAAAGAGTATTCATGAGAACCTTTGCTTTGTTAAAAAGAATCTTATCGTCTCTATTATACAAGGCAAAGGTTCTACCTCAAGAGTTAGTTTTCTTGTACAAAAGAGCTAATGATGTTCACTAGTTTTTCTCTAAGTTGGGCCTGTGTCAAAGATTCTTTTTGTATTTCGCCAAAATATTGAGAAAGTCTTTTTCCTTCTACTTTAGGGAGAAGCGTAAAGTCGTTGGCAGAGGAGAGTACTTCACTCCAGCTTTCGCGAACAACTTGATAGAAGTCTTTATTTTTTTGCCAGAAGGCCTTTGCAGCGTCGCACTTTTCTTCAGGGACGCGCTTATAAGTAATACGCCCTTTTTCTCTTACAATAAGATTTCGTCCATCATTATCATGAGTGAGTTGAATTTTTTCATTATCTTCTTCTTGAATGTAACCGGCACCGTTGAGAGAAAAAGTGTTTGTGCGTTGCATGATGTCGTAGTCTTGGAGGCGATGAGTTTCTCGGCGGGGAAGCGGAGCGTCAGCAGTGCAAGTAAAGCGATCTGTATTGTCGTGGTGAAACCAGCTGGCCTGGCATTCATATCTTGGCCTGTCATCTACTTGAGTAATTTGTTGAGTCCATTGGCCATGATGAGAGGGAGTGGGATGATGAACTCTTTTAAAGCGGTTATGACCTAAATAAGCAAATTGCGAGTTTTTTTCATGAAGCCATTCTTCTCTCCAGTGTTTAATAAGATTCCCTCCGGGAATAACAAGAATGTGTTGCATGGCAATCTTTTCATGGCGCGCTTCATCGAGAGAAACCCATTCAATAACTTTTTCGTGATAAGGGGTATCATATTGATAGTTGCTATCTTCAGCGAAAACTTCTTGAAAGCGAAACTCTACTTCAAAGCAGCCACTCATCTGTTTGATGCTTTGACGATCTTTTTCAGGATTGCAGTGGGCCAAGAGAAGAGAGCTTGTGAGGAAAGTGAAGAGAGTGAGAGAAAATAATTTCATAATGAGATCCTTTGGTTAAATTTCCCTGTTGATCCCATCATGAAATTAAAGTTTGACTATGTAAACAAAATTATTCGTGCCCAATCTTATTGTGGTGATGGTCAATAACAATTTCTTTGTGCTTTTCTAGTTGATGTTTCATTTTTTGAAGCACAGAGTCAAGGGTTTTGTAAAGGTCATCTGTATCATCACTGGCGTGAAGCTCTAGGCCCTTGCGGTGAAGATGAAGTTCCGCATGATGATCTGTTTTATCCAAGACACTTAAGGTCCAAGTTAAATGAAAATCACCGTGAAAAAACTTTGTCAGCTTTTCTGACTTGTGGCGTACAACCTCTTCGATGGCGTCACTTTTATCGAGATTTTTGAAAACAATGTCTAGCAACATAAATAACTCCTCTGGTTGTAGAATATAAGGAAGGTATACTAGAAGAGGTGAACTTCTTCAAGATAAGGTGCAATAGTAACTTTAAAGTCGGCCTCATCTTTTAATTTATTTTTTAAGGCCAAAAGAGATTGCGTTTCACCGTGAACAAGCAAGGTAAGTTCTGGTTTTTGTGGAAGGGCCTGACACCATTGAAATATTTCTTTTTGATCAGCATGTGAGGAAAGCGTGGAGAGAAAAAAAAGCTCCATTTTGACATCAATCATTTCACCATGAACTTTTACTTCATGTTTATTTTTTTCTTTTAGAAGAGTTTCACCACGGGTTCCTTCTGCTTGATAACCTACCATAATAAGACCATTTTTTTCATCGGCCCCTAAGTCTTTGAGATGGTGAAGAACACGGCCTCCTGTAAGCATTCCACTGGCCGAAATAATAATTTTAGATCCCGGAATATCTTTAATCTTTTTTGAGTCAGTTGCACTGTTGACATAGGTAACACTTCCCAGTATTTGGCCACATTGCTGATGATTGAGGCGATGAAGATCAGTAAATTGGCAAAAAATTTTAGTAGCATCAATACTCATGGGGCTGTCGAGAAAGAGTGGAATATGTTGCAGTTTTGGATTTGTTTTTTTTATTTCAGAAATTAAATATAAAATACTTTGGGCCCGTCCTACCGCAAAAGAAGGAATAAGAATTGTTCCTCCTCGTGAAATAACTTTCAAAAGAATTGCTTCAAGTTTTTTTTCGCATCT
>NODE-400-length-15395-cov-5.58709_pt1 | contig 15395 bp, 13 predicted proteins | sample MGYA00139097_ERZ477577 | MGnify/ENA metagenome assembly ERZ477577 | reverse complement strand
TTTTTTGTTTTATTTTCTTTCGTTACCAAGGCCTCTTTTTTTGAAAATTTCTTTTCTCCTGCCACGACAAAGGGAGGCTATGTTTTTTATCCAGGGGCCTTCTTACATTGGCCATTAATGGATATGAAGAAAATGAGCTTTCAACGAAGGCAAAGACAAAAACACAAAATGATATAAGTGATAATAATAGAAAGATTATTAGCTACGGAGATGTTTTAGGATGGGGATTTCTCAATGGCTCTTATGCTTTAGGTCACTGGCTGTTTGGTAGTAATGCAAGTGCAAATTTAATGGTTACGGCCAGTTTTTATTCGACGTTTCTTACTTTACTTTTAAAATATACCGTTCGTGAGAGAAGACCTAATGGAGAAGATCGTCTTTCTTTTCCTTCGGGTCATACATCGCTGGCCTTTGCTTTTGGGACAGTGGTGGCCATTGAGCATCCTTGGTATGTGGGGATTTTGGGTTTGGGGATTGCTTCTTTTATCGGTTATAGCCGAATTGTGAACAATGCCCACTGGCTTCATGATGTTGTAGGAGGAATGACTATAGGGGCCTCTTATGCCCTGGGTATTGCTAGTACTTCAAGGGGGGGGAGTCTATCGATTCTTCCTATGCCCACTATTGATTCTCCAGGAATGCAGTTGAAAATTGCCTATCATTTTTAGAATAAAAGAGATTTAAACTATTTTTTCTCTTAAGAGAAAGTCTCTACTCTTTTCTACAACATTTTCTTTAATATTTTTAATATCATAAGAAAAGACGCGATCTTCTTCGATGGGAGGAGCAGCTTTTCTTATTTCGCTATAAAAGAGTTCTAATTTTTTTGAAGTTTTTAAAGGTCGCAGCAAAAAGATGGCCTGAGCGGCACAGAGTATTTCAATGCTAATAGAATTTTTTAAATTTTCCAGCATAACGTTTAAGCGTAAAGCAGCATTCATACCCATAGACACATGATCTTCTTTGTCAGCAGAAGTAGAGATACTGTCGACACTTCGAGGAAAACTCATGGATTTATTCTCGCTCGTGAGAGCAGCATGCGTAACGTGGGCCATCATAAGACCAGAATTAGGGCCGGCCTTTTTTGTTAAAAAAGGAGGAAGGTCACTGAAGTGAGTTATCATCATTTTATCCACGCGTCTCTCTGATAAGGATCCAAACTCGCAAATGGCCAAAGCAAGATAATCACTAATAAAGGCGAGAATCTCTCCATGAAAGTTTCCGCCAGAAATAATTTCTTTCGTGTCGGGAAAAATAAGAGGATTGTCGGTTACGGCATTTATTTCATTTTTTAAAACAGTGTAGGCGTGAGTAATACTCTGCCGGCAAGCACCATGGACTTGAGGGATACAGCGAAGGGAGTAGGGGTCTTGTACTTTTTTGCAATCTTTATGAGATTCTCTAATTTGAGATCCTTCAAGACATGTTCGAAGATTGAAGGCCACCTTGCTTTGCTCTGTATGTTTGCGAAGAAGAGAAATCTTTTCGTCAAAAGGTGAATGACTTCCGCGAAGGGCCTCAACGGAAAAGGCGGCCGTGATGTCCATGAGTTTTTGCAGATGAGTGAGTTCTCCAACAGCATTGGTCAAAAGGGCACACATGGCGGTGGTGCCATTGATAAGAGCAAGACCTTCTTTGGCCTTTAAAACAAGAGGATCTCGCTTAAGCTGCTTTAAAATATTTTGAGTAGGATGATTTTTGTTTTGAAAAAAAACCTCTCCTTCACCGATCAGCGTAAGGGCCAAGTGGGCCAAAGGCGCTAAGTCACCTGAAGCACCAACAGATCCTTGGCGCGGGATAAGAGGAATAATTTTCTCTTCAATAAAAAATTTAAGTTGTTCAATGACTTCAAGGCGAACGCCCGAATGGCCTTGCAGAAGACAATTAAGGCGAATAATCATCATGGTAAAAGAGATTTCTAGGGGAAGAAGATCACCCACACCGCAACAGTGAGAGCGAACTAAATTGAGTTGGAGTTCTTCGAGTTCATTTGCTGAAATTTTTGTCTCAGCAAGGGCCCCGAATCCTGTATTGATGCCATAGTAGGCCTTATTGCTTTTTAAAATATCTTCTACAAAAAGGCGGGCCTTTTTCACTCGCTCTAGACTCGTAGGGGGAATATCAATACTGATTTTCTTATTTTCATGAAAAGATTCTCTGACTTTTTGGTAAAGATTGAGAGGATCAAGAGAGTCACCATCGAGAAGAAGAGTTATTTCTTTATGCATAAAAAACCTCATAGATAAGAGAAAGAAGATATAGCGTGTCTCTTTTAGGTTGGCAAAATTTTGAAGAATAAGAATTTTTTACCGAAAAGATGAATAAACCTTGCAAACTTGATGAATAAAAAAAAATGATCTAGTCATGATAAAATGAATATTTCCAAAGAGATGCAGATTTTTATCGTTATTTTTTTTAATGTTATTATTTTTGCGCTAGGGGTTTTTGCTCCCCGTCTGCAAAAGAAAAAAAAAAGCAGTAGCGAAAATTTAGATGATTTGACAGGACGTAATTCAAAGATGCCTCTCTGGGTTTCTCTTCTCACGATTACGGCCACTTGGGTAGGAGGAGGATACATCAATGGAACAGCAGAAAGTGCTTTTTCTAACGGCCTTCTAGAAACCATTGCTCCTTGGGCCTTTTCTCTTTCTCTTATTATTGCCGCTATTTTTTTTGTCACACCTTTTAGGCAGCAGAACCCTAAAACATTTATGGATGTCTTTACGAAAAGATTTTCAAAAAAATTTGTGGCCTATCTTTTTATCCCCGCCTTACTGGGGGAAATTTTTTGGTCATCGGCGATTTTGCTTGCTCTTGGCGCCACGCTTTCGACTCTCTTTGATCTCTCTCTTTCTTTGTGTATTTGGGGTTCGATGTTCATGGCCGTTATCTATACTGCTCTTGGAGGAATGTGGTCGGTGGCCTGTACGGATGTAGCGCAGCTTTTTCTTATTGCGCTGGGTCTCTTTATTGCCGTTCCCTATGTTTATGATCATTTTGGTAGCTTTGAAATCGTGTGGAGCAATTATAAAAACCACTTTCTTGAAAAAAGTTCTTTTCTGCCGGCCACCCTAGATAGAAATTCCTTTCAGTGGTTTGATACGGTTTTTTATTTGGTTTTGGGGGGCATTCCTTGGGGGAGTTATTTTCAGCGCGTTTTAATTATTTCAACAGACAAAAAGGCCAAACAAGTCTCTATTGCAGCGGGTTTTTTGTGTTTTCTTTTTGCCATCCCTTCTTTGCTCTTTGGTATTGCAGGAGTGAGTATTAACTGGAGCAATTTTGCGGGAATAGAGTTTGAGCAGAGTATGATTATTCCCTTTATGCTTAAGCAATTTACACCACCCCTTATCTGCGCTTTAGGTCTTTCTGCTTTGACGGCAGCAGTGATGTCTTCTATTGACTCATCTCTTCTCTCTATTGCTTCAAATTTTTCTTGGAATATTTATAAAGAGTTTCGACCTGCTTCTTCTCAAAAAGAGATTCTTTGGGTGACAAAAATTTCCATTGTCGTTTCAGGATTTTTTGCCGCTCTTTTGGCCCTTAATATTAAAAGTGTCTATCATCTTTGGGCCCTTTCCAGTGATCTTGTCTATGTTCTCTTATTTCCTCAGCTTGTGGGTGTTCTCTTTTTTTCTCGTTTAAGTAATACTTCTTTTATTTTTGCTTTTGCCATGGGAAGTATTTCACGCACTGTCTTTTATTTTCTTTGTGAAGAAATTCAGTGGTTTCAGTTATGGCCTTATCGAAGCATCTGTGTTGCGTTGTCTTTTATGACTCTTTTTACCTGCGAGTTCTTTTTAACAAGGAAGGAAAAAAATGAAGACTTATTCCAGTTTCATGGGAAATATCAAAACAATTGAACAAGACTTTTTTGAAAAAATTGATCCTGTTACGCAAAAAGTTGTTTATCGCTGTGCTGTGGCCCATGAAGAAGCAATGGAGATTGCTATTAAAATGGCACAGGAATCTTCTTTAATTTGGAGAAAAAAAACCCTCAAAGAAAGAAGTGATGTTCTTCTTGAAATTGCTTCTCTTTTACAGGCCTATAAAAAAGAGCTTTGTGATCTTGACTGCCTCGATACAGGACGACCCATCAGCGAATTGATGAGCGTTGATGTAGATTCCAGTATTGAAAATCTTCAGTATTTTGCGAAAGAGAGTGTCTATTCGACGCTTCTTCCTCAAATGGAATATCACGAAGATTACAATTTAGAGAAAACCCATCATCCCTACGGCATCTGTCTTGGTCTTGGTGCTTTTAATTATCCATTGCAAGTGGCCTGTTGGAAATTGGCCCCTGCTTTTATAGCGGGAAACAGTATGATTTTTTGTCCTTCTGACCATACTCCTCGATCGGCCCTTCTCCTCGCGGAACTTATCAATAAAACCAGTGCACCAGAAGGTCTCTTTAGTGTTCTTTTGGGGGGAAGGCGAGTGGCGCCTAAACTTGTAGAAGATGGGCGTATTAGTCATATTTCTTTGACGGGTTCTGTTCCTACCGCCCAAAAAATTATCGCTGCTTCGAGCAAACATTTAAAAAAGACGGTAATGGAGCTTGGCGGAAAATCTCCTCTTCTTATTTTAAAAGATGCCCATGTAGAAGAGGCCGTAAAAGGTGCTCTTATGGCCAACTTTTATTCACAAGGAGAAATTTGTAGTAATGCTACGCGCGTTTACGTGCATGAATCAATCTATGATTCTTTTCGCTCTCTTCTTGTTGAAAAAATGAAATCAATTCGTCTTGGGGATCCTTTTTGTGAGAAGACGCAGATGGGCCCTCTTATTTCTAGTGAACATACGGCACATGTTCTTTCTATTATTAAAGAAGGGTTGAAAAACGAGGGAAAATCTTTTCAGGCCGGAGAGGTGCGCGGTAATTATTTTCCTCCCATGCTTATTGAAGATGTTGATGATGATAATCTCATTGCTCAAGAAGAACTCTTTGCTCCCGTACTCTGTCTTTTTTCTTTTAAGAGTGAAGAAGAGGTTATTCATCGGGCCAATAAAACACTTTATGGACTCTCTGCGGGAATTTTTTCTCAAAATATTGAACACGCCCAAAAAGTTATGTTGCAGCTAGATGCCGGTTCTTGCTGGATTAATAATTACAATGTTACTCCTGTGGGGATGGCGTTTGGTGGTACTAAAATGTCGGGACGCGGACGTGAAAATGCTCAAGAGGCCCTTAGTGATTACAGCTGGATGAAGACGACTTACATTGAAAAAAAGAAGGTCGATTGTCCTTATTTTTAAATTTTTTAGTTTTATTTTTAGTTGAGGCGTAAAAAATGAAAAAAGATTTTGATTATATTATTGTGGGAGGGGGGACGGCGGGTTCTGTTTTGGCCGCTCGTTTGACAGAAAAAAAAGCAGGTAGTGTTTGTTTAATTGAGGCCGGCCCCAGTGATGAAAATGAAAAAGAGATTCTCGAGCTTCTCAATTGGCCAAATTTGTTAGAGACAAAATGGGATTACGATTACACTATTGAAAAGCAGGTGCGCGGCAATAGCAGCATTCGTCATTCGCGGGCCAAAGTTTTAGGAGGATGTAGTTCGCATAATTCTTGTATTGCTTTTAAAGCACCTCAAAGTGATTTTGATGAATGGATGGCCCTTGGGGCAAAGAGTTTCACGAAAGAAAAAGTTGATTCTTATTATAAAAAAGTTTGGGAGTCTGTTCATACGGAATATGCCGACTCTTCAAATGCTTGTTCTTTGGCCTTTGTGGAGGCAGCACAAGAATTAAATTTTCCTTTAAAGAAATTTAATCAAGAAGAGCATGGAAGAGGAGTGGGTCTCTTTGAGCTCAATAAAAAGGGAAATCTTCGTCAGTCATCTTCTGTTTCTTATTTGCATCCTCTTTCGCGCTGGATAGGAACAGATCTTACGATTTTATTTTCTACGAAGGCCACGAAGGTTCTCTTTGAGAAGAAGGTTGCTGTTGGTGTGAGTGTTATCATGGAAAATGGTGCAGGAGAAAAGAGAGAAGATATTTTGCGGGCCCATAAAGAAGTCATTGTTTGTGCGGGGGCCTTTGATACGCCTAAGCTTCTTTTGCTTTCGGGAGTTGGCAGTAGAGAAGAGTTGATGAAGTTTGATATTCCTCTTGTGAGTCATTTGCCGGGAGTTGGAGAGAATCTCTTGGATCATCCAGAGGGGGTTATTCAGTGGGAGGCCTCAAGGCAAGTTCCAGAAGAGTCTACTCAGTTTTGGGAGGCGGGGTTATTTGAACATGTTCTTGATACGCATTCACCAGACTTAATGTTTCACTTTGGAACAGTTCCTTTTGATAGTCATACGAAGGCGTTAGGGTATCCTAGCGCGGAAAATGTTTTTTGTCTGACGCCCAATGTGGCGCGTGCCAAGTCGCAGGGAAAAGTGACACTGAAGGGCGCTCATCATGAAGTTCCTCCTTCCATTGATTTTCGTTATTTTACGGATGAAGAATCTTATGACGAGAGAGTTATGACAAAGGGAATTGAGCTTGCGCGGATGATTGTGATGGAGACGTCTTTGAGAAATTGGGTAAAAAGAGAGTTGACGCCGGGAAGTGGGGTGACTTCTTTTAAGGATCTTTCTCATTATGTGCGAAGGACGGCCAATACGGTTTATCATCCAGCGGGTACGTGTAAGATGGGTAGCGAGAAAGATGAAATGAGTGTGGTGGATGGTGATTTTAAGGTGCTGGGGGGAATTGAAAAATTGCGGGTTGTTGATGCCAGTGTTTTTCCTTCCATGGTGAGCGTGAATCCCAACATGACGTGTATGATGCTGGGAGAAAAATGCGCCGATTTATTGACTTAACACCAAACGGTGCCAGCAACTAAATGGTAGCAATAGTGTGTCATTTTTTTAATCCATCTCTTGAATTTCAGGAGAATAAAGCTTGCAGGTAACAGCACTAGGTGTGGAATAAGAAAAAGGTTTAAGATTATTCCACGTGTCACGTCTTCGGCCATTTTGCCATTGAACACGGAGGAGTTCTTCTAGGTATTTTGTAAATTGTTCCACCGTCTTTATGTTTTGACTCACCTCTTTTCTCGGTAGGGTTGTATGATAATTTCTTCGCTTTAGTTGTGGCCAAAATCTTTTTTCATCTTGTTCACCAAGTCCACCTATATAACTTTCCTCTGTTTCTTTCTTCTTTCTCCAACTTATATCCATTGCTAATGCATCACCAAGATACCCTCCCCGGCGCAAAGGAAAAAGAGGACGAGGGGATCCTTGTTTTAAAAGAGAATGTCGTTGCAAAAAAAGTTCTACTAGAAAACGCTTCTCTTTTCCTCTTTCAGTGGCAAAACATTCAAATTGAAAGGCAACTCGCCGAGAAGAGCGAAAGAAATAAAAAGGATTTCTTAAGAATTTTTCTAATTGAAGTGTCTCTTGTATTTCAGACAAATGTTTTTCTTCGAGATAAAAATCTCTCAAATCTTTCATCTCATCTTCTTCTTTTCTCATGCCGAGAATTTGTTCACCTTTATTGAGCCAAGATAGTTGATCTGATCCAAGGCGGTGTAGTCCCTCGGTAAAAAGTGGATCTAATGTTGCAAGAGCATCAAACTCACAACTCATAGCGAATCGAGAAGAACACAAGAGAAGAAAAAACAAGATGGTACTCTTTGCTGGCCTCATGACTTTTCCTTTAATAAAAATTAACAAGAATATTTTCTCCCTCATAAAGTATTTCAAGAAAAAGTGCAGCATTATTTTATTGACAATTTTTTTTGTTTCCCTCATCTTCCCCGCGGCAATTCCATCAACAAAGGTGTTCTATGTTTTCACTCATCAAACGATTAAAAAAATTCTCTCTTTTAAGTATGATTTTTGCTTCTTTTAATTTGGCGATTTCTCCCATTGCTTATGCTTATAGTGAAAGTGAAGCAGAAGAATTAAAAGAGAAAGTCCAGCAATTAGGAGCAGAGCTTCTTTCTTCTGTGCAAGGAGAAAATGGTCATTTAAATGTCGCTCAAATAGAAGGGCTTCTTCGAAAACTTCAAGCCTCTCTTCCCGCCATTGAGCTATGGATTAATGAACAAGGGACGCAGCAAGAAAAAGAAGAGTTTCAAGAAAAGGTAGCACAATTACGCAGTCTTTTAGCGACTTTAAGGCAAGATGAAGAGAGTGAAAAAAAGGGACCTTCTCTTTTTGAAAATCTTTTTGGAGGGAGCAAAGCGACGAGTGCTCTAGAGAGCGGTTCTGATATCGAATCAGGGACTCTTTGTAATGAAGGTTCATCATCATTAAGAGAAAGAGATTTATCTTCTAATCTTGCGGCCTTTTGTCCTCTTTTACCCACAGAAAAGCAGGCGGCCGAGTTTCAGGCGTTATTGGTGAGTACAAGTAGTGATGTAGCTTCCTCTCTTGATGTCACAGAGCTCATAAAAGAAATGAAAAATGAATGTGAGAGAGGAGATGATCCTTCAGGGGAGGGTGTCACTATTAGCATTAGTATTCCTTGTATTATCTGTCTTCTTATTATTGCCTTTGGTATTTATAGTGCAGTTGTTCTCCTGGCCTTTCCTAAAAGCGGTGCGAATATTTACAAGTAATGTTTTTTTAAAATAAATAAAAAGTTAAGAGAAGAAATTTATAAATGATAAGAACATATCAATTTTTCTTCTCTTTTCTTTTTTTCTCTCTGCTTTTTCTGACCTCGCCAAAGATTTATTCTAGTTATACTCAGCGTCTTCAATGTAATCTTCAAGGAGGTGAGTATAGTGAAGAGGTTTTAGATCTTTTTGGCCCTTCTTACGGTCATCCTTTTCGCCATCCCTATACCCATTTTTTTTCTCCCTATTGTTCGTCTCTTGTTTGTGCTCAAGTAGTGGATTATTTTCGTTACACTCATCGCACACCTAAAAAGCAAGGACTTCAAACGGCCCCCCTATTTGGTCGCAAAGAAGATATTTTTTCTTTTTTCCCTCGAGAGAGAGGCATTAGTGAAGTTAATTTGTATAACTTTTTTTCTTTTTTTGAATCAGCTTGTTTGCCATCGAGGTGTCATCTTCAAGAAGATTATTTTCTAGAGTTGAAAGTTATCTTTGCTTATCTACAAATTCATGTTCACTATGATGAGAGAGAAGGGGATCTATCATTAGACTTAAAAAAAGTTCTTGCTAGTAGAAGTCTTGTGATGATGGATGATTTAGAAAAAAATCATGCTTGTTATCTTTTTGGATATCGAGAAGTGATTTGTAGAAAAAAAGATAAAACAGTACTTTTTCGTACAACGCACTTTCATCTTTATGATCCTCTTTTGGGTTTGAATCAAACGAGGTGGGTAAGTGAGGGGGAGTTGAGGAAAAAAAGGGTTAAATTTACTTGGGTGCAAAAAAAACCTAATGGGAAACAAGGAGAAAATATCACTATTATGTCTAACAATCCTTTGAGAACTCAAGCTAATTTAACAAAGAATAAAAAGGTGCCAGCAACTAAATGGTAGCAACCATGCGTTATTATGACACACTATTGCTACCATTTAGTTGCTGGCACCAATTTTTTTATGTTGTCTTGAATGCTTTGGTTTTGTCCAAAGACGGCCTGACCGGCCACCAAAATATCGGCCCCTGCTTGCGTAAGTTCGTTGGCGTTGCTTGCATCCACGCCTCCATCAACTTCAATGAGAAACGAGTCGCCTCTTTTTTCCCGCAATTCCCTCAGCTGCTGAATCTTATGCAGCGTAGAAGGGATAAATTTTTGTCCCGAAAATCCCGGATTAACACTCATCAAGAGAACAATATCAACAAGAGAAAACAGCTCCTCATCGATAAAACTCAAAGGAGTCGCAGGATTAAAAGAGATGCCCACCGAAGGAAAATAACTGCGGATATTCATAATCGTCCGGTGCAAATGAGTCACTGTCTCCACGTGAACCGTCACATTGTGCAAGGGAAGCTTCAGCTGAAAAAAGCGCTCAATGAGCTCGTCGGGATTTGTCACCATCAAATGAGCATCTAGCGGGATAGAAAGATTAGTCTTACTGATGGCCTTTAAAAGAGGCTCCCCAAAAGTGAGCTGCTGAGTGTAATGCCCATCCATAATATCCAGATGCAAAAAAAGTTTTTGCGTTTTTTGATGAATGTCTTCGAGTTTCAAAAGATCTTCTTGAAGATTCAAAAAATTGGCAGACAAAAGACTTGGCGCCAAAGTAAAGTTTGCAACAGTAGCAGTGGCCTTATTTTTTTTCATGATGTTTTAATCCTCGCAAAAAATCAGTATCTTTCATGGCCGCCTTCCCTTCAGGTTTTACTTCCGTAAAGCGAAGCGTCCCCACGCGGCAGTGAAAAAGAAGTTGCTGATTTTTGGTTTCAATAAAAGGTTCCCCCGTAAGAGTTTGTGTCTCAGAGATCATCTCGGCCTTCAAAACCTTAACTCTTTTTCCCTCAATGAGGCAATAAGCAGCAGGCCAAGGGTAAAAGGCGCGTATTTTTCTTTCCATTTCAATGGCCGAATCTTTTTCAAGATTTAAATAGGCCTCTTCTTTTTGAATGAGAGGAGCAAAAGTAACATCTTCTTCTTTTTGTGTTTGGTACTTGAGAGATTTTTCAACTGCTTTTGTTATAAATTCTTGAACTAATAAAGAGCTCAACTCTGCCAATGAACTTGTCAGTGACTCAGTGGTCTCCGTCTGCAAAAGAGGAATTGTTTTCGTTAAAACCACATCTCCAGCATCCATCTTTTTTACCATTTTTTGCAGAGAAACTCCCGTCTCTCTATCGCCCTTCAAAATAGCGTATTGAATAGGGGCCGCCCCACGCCAGCGCGGTAGTAAAGAAGTATGGATATTAAAGGCGCCCACTTGAGGTAAAGCGAGAACCTTGCTGCTGAGAAATTGCGAAAAGGCAAAAACTAATAAAATGTCAATTTCTTCTTTTTTGAAAAAATCAAAAAGAAATTCATCTTTATTAATGTTTTCTGTTTGATGAAATAAAAGGTTGTTTTTTTTGCAAAATTGAACAACGGGCGGGGCCATTATTTTCATCCCTCGCCCCTGTTTCATGCTTATTTTTGAAACAACGAGTTTTAAGTTAACATGAGGATTCTCATGGAGTTCTTGCAGGGTAGGAAGAGCAATATCAGGAGTCGCACAAAAGACAACATTTAACACTTAACCACCTGCCTTGAGGTACTTTTGTAATTTTTTGCGGTGAAGAGATTTTTTAAAACTGCTGATGTGATCGAGAAAAGTAACCCCTTCTAAATGATCCATTTCATGTTGAATGCAAACGGCCCACTCATCGCTAATCATCACTCGATGTGTCTCTCCTTTTAAATCTTCAAATTCTAATTCAACCTCACTGGGGCGGGTAATCTTTTCAGAAATTCCGGGTAGGCTCATGCAGGCCTCTTCATAATCACGCGTCTCTTCTGATGACTTGAGAATACGCGGATTGATGAAAATAATAGGACCAAAATTTTTAAGACGGTATCCTGGAATCACGACGCTCTTATCTGCTTGATGGCCAAGAGGAGTAGAATCATCTTCTTCTAAGTGTTCAAGATCAAAACCCATATCTACAATAATAAGATTGAGATGAACACCTACCTGGGGAGCGGCAAGGCCCACACCAGGATAATGATACATGGTAAAGAGCATTTTTTTCACAAGCTCTTCTAGAGATTCATCAAACTTAGTCACAGGAAGTGATTTTTTGGTAATATGGGGGTGGGGAAAGACGTAAATTTTCATCTTTTCCCCTTTTTCAGGGAGCATGTAATTTTTGAGAGCGTATGGGGCCAGAGCATCGTTTTTTTGCATAAAAGAGAACCTACGTTGTGCGTTTTAAAAATAATCAATAAAAGAAAGATTTCTCCGGAAAAGAGGTTTTAGTCAACTCAAAGAGACGAAAAGAAAGAAAAAAGCTTGCTGAAAATGGCCAAAAACTGGCGAGTTCCCCAGAGAAGAGCTTTTGAAGGGGGATTTTGCTGGCATTTTTCCACCCAAGACGAAGAATAAAGATAATAGAGGCGCACGAGACTCACTCCAAAAGGAAATTGAATGAGTTTGTTTTTAAAAAGGCGCAAATTAACAGTGATGGGATGCTCTTCGCCGTAGCAATAAGTGGCGATAAAGCATTTCTTGGAACTAATAAAGATTTTTTTATAGGCAGCATCAAAATCTTTCTTATGGCGTACTTGTTTACGGCGAAGATACTTTCTCAGCATCTCACCATTAAACACCTGGTATTTAGAATTGACGGTAAAGTCGATAAATTTTTGAAGACAGCGCTGAAACTCCATCTCAAGGTTGGGAGCATTGTCGTAAATGCGGGCCAAATCAAAGAAAAGATGGCTGATGAGCATCAATTCTGACATATCTTTTTCTTTATCAAAGAGATCAGGATTAAGTAGATTCTCACTGACTTCTTTGACTTCAGCGAGGATTTTCAGATAACCATTATATTGCTTAATGGCCTGCATGAAATTTTGGTTGTTGTAGGCCTCTTTGCCTAGTTTTACCAAGGTAATTCGTTGAGCATAGCGGGCATTGAGCTGTTTGAGGTTCTTTTTTTCTTCCATGATTCTTTATCGGCAGTTGACTTTATTTTCTTAGGCCATCAATCTAAAAAGTAAATTTCTCAATGGTATAAAATTAAATTTATTTAATAACGAGGTTATCTCTTGGACAAAAAAATTGGAACTCTCTTTGGTGTTTTTATTCCTAACGTCACCATGATGTTTGGGGCCATTTTGTTTTTGCGCCTTGGCCCTGTAAGTGGTCATGCCGGTATGCTCACAATTCTTGGTGTTTTGGGATTCTCTCTTCTCATTATGAGTATAACCAGTGCTTCCATTGCTTCCATGGCCACTAATATGGAAGTAGGGGCCGGCGGTGTTTACTATCTCATTACGCGAACCCTCGGCGTAGAAATTGGTGGGGCACTAGGTCTTGCCACTTATCTCTCGCAACTTCTCTCTCTTTCTTTGACGGTGAGTGGTTTTTCTTTTTATATCGTAGAACTTTTTCCCAACCTCTCGCTTACGGGGGTGGAAGTGGGAACCCTTGCCGTTTTATCTCTTATTTCCAGCTCTTCGGCAAAGTTTGCCCTGAAAATTCAAGGCGTCATTATGATTGTCTTGATTCTCTCTATTGTGGCCATCTTCTTTGGAAGTCCTCGCAATATTACAACTCCTGTGGGTCCTCCGCTTTATCCAGGAGGAACTCTTGGCTTTTGGGCCTCCTTTGGTCTTATTTATCCCGCCGTGACAGGGATTGAGGCGGGAATGGCCCTCTCGGGTGCGCTGAAAGATCCAGGAAAGTCTTTGAGCTTCGGCAACATGAGTTCGCTGATTTTTGTAGGAATTTGTTATGTTGCTATTGCCGTCTTCGCCATCTTAAATATTCCTCACGATGTTTTAATAAGTAATCCTCTCTCTTTTAACGAATACTCACACTTTAGCTCTCTTATTATGGTGGGGATTTTTGTGGCCACCCTTTCCAGCGCACTAGGAAGTCTTTTAGGGGCCCCGCGAATGCTTCAGTGTCTCGCCGATGACGGTATCCTTTTTTCTTTTTTGGGAAAAACCTACGGTCCCATGCAAGAGCCGCGTATTTCATTGGCCCTCACCAGCGTGCTGACGGCCATTATTATGATTTATACCACTATCGATAATATCATTCCCATGCTGACAATTATTTGTCTTATTAACTACCTTCTTCTCAACTTTGTTTCGGCCCTTGGAACATTGATGAATGCTCCTAGTTGGAGACCGCAGTTTAAGGTGAGCTATTTAATTTCATTTTTAGGCGTTATTCTCATCGTTGTGGCCATGATGAAAGTTAATCTCATTCAAAGTGCCATTGCTGTTTTAATTATTATTCTCTTTTATGCTCTTCTTAAACGGCGCAATCTCTCTGTGAGTTTTAGCGATTTTCGCGGCAGTATTATTTTCTTTTTTTCGCGCATGGCCCTTTATCGTCTTTCGCAGACAAGTGAAAATTCTTTGAGCTGGCATCCTAAAATTTTAGTTCTCTCCTCTGGCTCACTCTCTCACCCCAAAACGGCCTGGGTGGCCAATGCCATCGCTCGCCAGTGCGGTCTTTTGACTTTTACCTCTGTTGTCCCTGAAGACTGGGGCGATGCTCAGCGCATTGAACAGACGAGAAGTGCTCTTGAATCATTTTACACCAAACAAGAAATTCCCTGCCTTGCCGAAGTGCAAATGAGCAATAGTCCCAAAGAGGGACTTCTCAATCTTATTAAGGCCTATGGAATTGGCCCTATTCGTCCCAATACGGTGCTTATCCCCCTTGATGAGAAAAATGTTATTAGCGATGAAGTCATTGAGCTCATTAAGTGCTGCCAGCTCAATGAAAAAAATGTCATTTTAGTTAAAGATGATGTGGGAATTAGTGAAGAAGTCTTTTCCCAGCGCCTTTATAGCGAGCAAAAACGATTGGATATTTATTGGGATTCCAATAACCGCGAAAGCTTTGCCTTTCTCCTCAATATCGTCAAACTCATGACAGACTCCGTTTATTGGAGTGATGCGCGAGTGACTCTTAAATCCATCGTTGAGATTCCCGAAGCAGCAGCAGGATTAGGAAATTATCTTAAAGAGTTTGTGAAGAAAGATGGACTCAAAATGAAGGTGAAAATTTTTACTCAGGAAGAACAAGACAGTATAAGCACAGGGGCAAAAACACACCTCTTTGCTGTCCCTTTTCGCAAAATAGAAGAAGATGAATCCATGGAAGATTACTTTTCTTATCTCAGTAATCACACGGAGAGTTTTGCTGAAAGTGGCGTTGGTCTTTTTGTCTGTTCCATGGACAAAGTATTTCATCACGAGAATTATAAATTGTCCTAGATGGATGGCCAACTCAAAGTTAAAAGTGAACGGAAAGCGAGAATGTTAAATCGCGACTTTTGTCAGTCTTCTTGCTATTTTCAGGACCAAAAAAAGTAGTATTTTTGAGGGCCACATCGGCAATTACGCGTGCCCCCATCCAAGAGAGACCAACTCCATTTCCTTTCTCTTTTCGTCCTTCATTGTGAAAGATACCTCCTCGCAAAAAGAAGTCTTTAAAAAAAGAAATCTGCAACGCACCTTTATAAAAATAAGAGTCTGATGCCGTTTGGTAATAATTAAGTCCTCCATCGGCCATAAGGACAAAAAGACGGTTAAAGTAATACTGAACACCAAGCTCTGCCGTTGATTCTTCAGGAAGAGACTCAAAAGGATCATTGGCCACAAGGCCTACTGTCAATTCTTCGCTGAGAACATGGAGCACTCCCACCGAGACTTGATAAAAAGTTCTCTCTTTTCTTGGTAGGCCGTCCTCGCTTTCTATGGTGTCTGTAGTGCGCTGTCCTCGCAATCCAAAGGCAGAATCTTCACTCATAAGGGAACTCCACGTTCCGGCAAAACGCTGGCGGGTATTGAGCTTTT
>NODE-399-length-15426-cov-7.72435_pt1 | contig 15426 bp, 9 predicted proteins | sample MGYA00139097_ERZ477577 | MGnify/ENA metagenome assembly ERZ477577 | reverse complement strand
AAGAACTGGGCAGTGTGGCTTCATGAATACCTACAGGATTTCCCGGATAAGCAGGATGTTTTAAGGTATGCGCTTACCTCCAATGCCCCTGAGACCAAGGATAATGATTTTACCTGGAAAGACTTTCAGGCGAGAAATAATAACGAATTAGTTGCCATTTTCGGGAACTTTATCAATCGTGTAGTGGTTTTGACCCATAAGTATTATGAGGGTATTGTTCCTGAAGCAAAGGAGCTTACTGCACTGGATCAACAGACACTGGATCAGTTGGCTGCTTTTCCCGGAATTATTTCAAATTCAATTAACAGATACAGGTTCAGGGAAGCTTTGTCTGAACTGATGAATCTGGCCAGGTTAGGCAACAAATATCTGGCTGATGAGGAACCATGGAAACAGATCAAAACCAACCCGGAAAGGGTTCAGACCATAATGAACGTCGCTTTGCAAATTGCAACCGGCTTATCCATTTTATGTGAACCATTTTTACCATTTACGAGTGGCAAACTCAAGTCTATTTTAAATACGGGCAAAATGGAATCTTTGAATTGGCAGGCAGTAGGTGATCAGGAATCCCTCATCCCCTCTGGCCACCAGATCAACAAACCGGAATTACTTTTTGATAAAATTGAGGACAAGGATATTCAGCTCCAAATCGACAAACTAGAGGCTACCAAAAAAGTTAATGCCGTTGAAATCATAGAACCGCAGAAGGAAACCATTGAATTTGATGATTTTACCAAACTGGACATCAGAATTGGAACTATACTTGAGGCGGAGAAAATACCCAAAACCAAAAAACTGTTAAAGCTCAAAGTTGATGTTGGAATTGACATAAGAACCATTGTAAGTGGTATCGCAGAAAGTTTTAAGCCGGAAGAAATCATCGGTCAAAGAGTTTCTGTCCTGGTCAATCTCGCTCCCAGAAAACTGCGTGGTGTTGAAAGCCAGGGAATGATCCTGATGAGCGATACACCTGATGGAAAACTTTGCTTTATTGAGCCCGATAAAGCTCAGGTTAACAATGGGGAGCAGGTAAGCTAAATTTTAATAGGACAAGAGATAAACATGAAATAAGCAATTTGTTTCATGTTTTTTTATGCCCTAAATTGACGTTTTTAAAATTAAAATAGAACTCCCTGTCAACCATCTTAAGCATTTTTGCGTCTTTATAGTTGAAAGGCCTTATTAAAAGCATGTCCAAAGTCATTAAAATAAATAACGATTCCGAATTAATCAGGCAGTCGCTTCAAAACAACCGAAAGGCTCAAAAACTGTTGTTCGAGAAGTATTCTCCTAAAATGTTGGGTTTATGTAAATATTATATTAAGGACATGCAACAATCAGAAGAGGTGATGTTGAATGGCTTCTTTAAAGTATTGACAAAATTGAATCAATATTCAAATGTTGGGAGTTTTGAAGGCTGGATAAGAAAAATAATGGTGTTTGAGTGTATTTCTTTTTTACGCAAAAAGAAGGTGCTCATTTTTACCGATGACATCGAAAGTTTTGAAAAGACCTTTATAAATGAAATTGATATAACAATTGCCATCGAAGATCTTCATCATTATATCGATAAGTTGCCCGATGCCTGCAAAATTGTTTTCAACATGTATGTAATTGAAGGTTATAAACATTCGCAGATAGCGGAAATTTTAAATGTTTCTGTGGGAACATCCAAGACTCAGTTGCACAGAGCAAGGAAAGCATTGAAAGAAATGATTTCTGTAAATCAAAAGAAATATTATGAAACAAAATAATTATAAAGAAGAACTTCAAAACAGGACCATCGATCCATCTTCAGATGCCTGGGAAAGACTACAGATAAAATTAGACAGCCAAAAAAATAAAGAGAAAGGTAAAAAATGGCCCTTTCTAAAATATGCTGCGGCAGTTTTGATCCTTATTTCTGTCAGTTTATATATTTCAGAAAGCAATAAAGAAGTTATAAATGATCCGGAAATCGTTATGCCTTCCCCAAAAGTGGATGTAAACAATATTGAAAAGATTACTATGGATCCTGAAGCTGAAGTCGAAGTTGCAGCTTCACCAGGAATTTCCAATAGTAGACAACCCATCCAAACAGCGCAAGGCGCTTTTCCTTCAACTTTAGATGCATCTGGTAAAGAAGAGGTCGCCCTGGCAGATACTCATAATGAAACAGGTATTTCAGCAATTCAGGTGACCGAAAAAGATGTTCATGATACTTTATCACAGGCTTATGTGCAAGCCGAAGCTCTTCCTTTTGAAGAAAAAACGCTGGAAGATGAAGTAGCTCAGTTATTATCTCAATCTAAAATTAAATTAAATCTAAATGATCAGATTTCGTCTAAGAAAACAGTAAGCGCTCATTCACTTTTAAATGAAGTTGAAGATGACCTTGACAAGGCTCTAAAGCAGAAATTGTTCGAGAAGATTACAAATACGATTAAAAACCCTAAAGCGGTCGTAACCTTTCAAGAAAACTAATTTTGAACAAACATGATGATGAAAAAAATAATACTCATAACAGCTTTTTTTAGCCTAACTGCTATTTGCCCCGAAATTCTGGCACAGGAAAATAAAACAACTCCTGAAAAAGAAGATTCCTTAGAACAAAAGAGGGAACAAATCATCCTTGAAGAAAAAGAAGCCCTTAAAAGGGATGTGATCACCATAAATGATCGCTTCAATAATGGCGATATTACATCCGAAGAAGCCAATCAATTAAAGGAAGAGGCAGCTGATATCCACGCATTGAACATTGAGAACAAAATAGCCATTCTTGAGAATTCAACTGCCCTGGCAGAGCGAGAGGCGCTTTATAATAATACTCTTGACACCATTAATGAACCCGACAAAGAAATCTCTCGGGTTGAAATTAAGGTTTTTGATGAAGAAGATCCCCTGGTTGAAATTTATTATGGTCAGCAAAAAAAATATGACAAAAGAACCCATTCCAACCTGTTGGTAGCCTTTGGTTTTAACAATGCCATTATTGAAGGTGAATCAATGAATAATTCTCCCTATAAAATGGGGAAAAGCAAATTTTTTGAAATGGGTTGGACCTGGACGACACGGCTTCTTAAAAACTCAAATGCGGTGCGTTTTAGATATGGGTTTGCCTTTCAATTCAACGGCTTAAATCCAACTGACAATATGTATTTCGTTCAAGATGGTGATTTGACTTATTTGGAAGAATTTCCCGGTAGTTTAGACAAATCAAAACTTAGAATGGATAATCTGGTTTTGCCGATTCATTTTGAATTCGGACCGTCTAAAACTATTGACAAAGGAAGTTACTTCAGGTATTCCACACGTAAAAAATTCAAGTTTGGTATTGGAAGCTATTTCGGGATCAACATGCGAACGCGTCAAAAATTAAAATATTCTGAAGATGGATCGAAGCAAAAAGATAAGATCACACAAAGCTATAACACAAGCAATCTTATTTATGGTTTAAGCAGTTATATTGGCGTAGATGATTTTTCGCTTTACGTGAAATACGATTTGAACAGAATTTTCAATGAACCAAACCCAAAACAAAACAACATTTCCCTGGGCTTGCGATTCGATTTATAAGTCATCCAAAACATGGTAAAAGACTCAAGGGACTATTTTTCCCTTGGGTTTTTTATTTTCCGCCTTATTTTATCTGTTTGAAACGATACCTTTGTGTTTCTAAATAGGAAACATGCAATTATTAAGCTTTATCGCCTCAAAAACGGACCTGCCCGCGAAAGGGATTGAAAATACGATTCAATTATTAAAGGAAGATTGCACGATTCCATTTATTTCTCGCTACCGAAAAGAGCGCACGGGGCATCTGGATGAAGTTCAAATCGGTGACATCGTTAAGTTCAAGGAACATTTTGAAGCTTTAGAAAAGCGTAAAACCACTATTTTAAAAGCACTTGAAGAGCAGGAGAGTCTTACCAATGAATTAAAGATTAGCGTTGAGTCCGCCGGGGATCTAACCACCTTGGAAGACCTCTATCTTCCTTTTAAAAGAAAGAGAAAAACCAAGGCTGAAAAAGCAAGAAACAATGGATTAGAGCCTCTGGCTAAAATCATCATGAGTCAGAAAACTCAGGATCTGGATATTGTTGCCGCAAAGTATATGAATGATGAAATTCTCGATATAGATGCTGCGCTGGAAGGAAGCAGACACATTATCGCGGAATGGATGAATGAACGACAGGATATCAGAAATAAAATACGATGGCATTTAAATAAATTCGCCAGAATTCAAACTAAAGTTGTAAAAAGCAAAGCCGATAATGAAAAAGCCCAAAAATTCAAGGATTATTTTGAGTGGGAAGAAGCGTTAAAATCATGCCCTTCTCACCGTTTACTCGCCATACTCAGGGCAGAACGAGAAGGGTTTATTCGTCTAAAGATTGAACTCGATCATGAGCGGTTACTTGAGGAAATAAAAGACAGGATCATACGAGCTGACAACGATTGTGCAAGCCAGATTAATCTGGCAATTGAGGATGCCTATAAGAGGTTATTGTTTCCTTCAATGTCGAATGAAATTCTTCAAATTGCCAAAGAACAGGCTGATGAAAACGCCATAAAAGTTTTCGCGAATAATCTGAGACAATTGCTTTTGGGGGCTCCTTTAGGCGAAAAAAATATCCTCGCTATTGACCCCGGGTATCGATCGGGTTGTAAACTGGTTTGTTTAAGCGCTTCCGGGGATTTGGAATACAATGAAAACATCTATCCTCATGCGCCTCAAAATGACAGGATTGGGGCCATTAGAAAGATTAATTCTTTGGTCGACGCCTATAAAATAGAGGCTATTGCCATCGGAAACGGAACGGCATCCCGCGAAACGGAAGCGCTGGTCAAAAAAATACGTTTCAATAAGGATGTTCAGGTATTTGTGGTCAATGAAGCCGGTGCCTCAATTTATTCGGCGTCAAAAATAGCCAGAGAAGAGTTTCCTAATTACGATGTCACTGTTAGAGGGGCTGTCTCCATTGGAAGAAGATTGGCGGACCCCTTGGCGGAGTTGGTCAAAATAGACCCTAAATCAATCGGCGTTGGACAGTATCAACATGATGTGGATCAGCATAAATTAAAGTATTCTCTTGATCAGGTTGTTGAAAGTTGTGTAAATACGATCGGGGTAAATATAAATACCGCCAGTGTCTCCTTGTTGAGCCATGTGTCGGGAATAGGTGAGAAACTGGCTCAAAATATAGTCGATTACAGAAATGAAAATGGTCCGTTTACCAACCGAAACGAAATTAAAAAAGTAGCAAGACTGGGTGGTAAAGCCTTTGAACAAAGCGCTGGATTTTTAAGAATCAAAAACGGGGGAAACCCACTTGACGATTCTGCCGTTCATCCCGAGAGTTATTCCGTGGTTGCTGAGATCGCTAAAGATGAAAAGGTGGCGCTCACTTCATTAATTGGGAATAAAAAGTTACTGGAAAGTATCGATCTTAATAAATATTGCTCTGAACACATTGGAATTCCTACCCTAAAAGATATTATAAACGAGCTTGAAAAACCAGGTCTTGATCCGAGAGAAAAAGCCAAAGTTTTCACTTTTGATCAAAATATCAAAACGATAGATGATCTCAGGGAAGGGCAATTGCTTCCGGGAATCATCAATAACATTACCAATTTTGGTTGCTTTGTGGATATTGGAATCAAAGAAAACGGATTGATTCATGTGTCAAACCTGTCTGATACTTTCGTAAAGGATGTCAATGAAGTGGTGCGTCTTCATCAGCAAATCATCGTCAAGGTTTTGGAAGTTGACAAGAATAGAAAGCGAATTCAACTGGCTTTAAAATCATAATGTATCAGCCTTCTTCATCCAAGGATAAATAAACTGCTTTTTCAGCATGAATTTTAGTCGTATTGAAAAGTGGTAGGTCAACATCTTCCGGGTGAATCAACAATGGAATTTCAGTACATCCAAGAATAACACCTTCAGCTCCTCTCATTCTCAGGCTTTCTATAATTCTCAAATAAGTCTTTTTGGATTCCTCATTTAACACACCTAATATCAATTCCTTGTATATGATTTCGTGAACCTGATCTCTGTCTGACTGATCTGGAATCAAGACATCAATATGCTCTGCTTCTAGTATGTTTTTAAAAAAATCCTTTTCCATTGTAAACTTTGTTCCCAGCAAGGCAATCTTCTTCAGTCCGGCTTTTTTAATTTTTTCAGCTGTTACTTCAGCTATATGCACTATTGGAATATTGGTGTTCTTACTGATTGCCTCAACACAAAGGTGCATTGTGTTAGCGCAAATCAGGATCATTTTGGCCCCGGCTGCCTCAAGAGACTGGGCTCTTTTCACCATCATTTTATCTAGGCTTTTCCAGTCGTCCTGTTGCTGTAATTCCGCTAGCTCGGCAAAATCAACTGATTCAATAACGCAATTAGCTGAGTGTAAGCCCCCCAGGAGCGCCTTGACCTTTTTATTGAGCAGTTCATAATACAACAAAGTAGATTCCCAGCTCATTCCACCAATTAATCCAATTTTTTTCATTTCAACTGATTTTTTTAATCCTCAAATTCCACTGTTGATTGCCTTTTGCGGTTTACAAATAACTTGGTAACGTCAGGTCGGGAATAATGACCTACCGGATCAAAGTTCTGCCTTTCTTCCAGTACCCTGTTAAAATCTATCTCCTGTATAATTAATCCTTCTTTTTCAATCACAGGCTCCAATATCCACTCCCCGTTTGGACCCGCTATACAAGAGCCTCCATTAGTCAAAACCTTTGGAGCCTTTTTTAAGATTTCCGCGAGATGAGGCGTGTCCTCCGGAAAATCTTCTACTCGCATTAAACTGGAGACGGAAACCACAAAGGATCTTGATTCTCTTGCGATAAACCTGGTGATATCCCTTGTATTATGGTCGGATCCGGGCCATACAGCGATGTGTAAATCTTCACCCAAACCGTAAAGTGCAGCCCTTGGCAAGGGCATCCAGTTCTCCCAACAGTTGAGTCCGCCTAAAGTAAATTGCTTAAGCTTATGCACTTGCAATCCGTTTCCATCGCCTGGTGACCAGGTAAGGCGCTCATCATAAGTGGGCTGTAATTTTCTATGAACAGAACCAATTTCCCCATTAGGAGCAATATAAACCAGAGAGCAATATAAGCTATGACCTCCCCGATCCCCAGCTCTTTCAATGATGCCAAGGTAAATTGCCATTTTATATTTCTTTGCCAAAGCACAAATGGAATCCAGTTCGCCTGACTCAATTTGAATTGAATTTCTGATATAATGAGCGTGCAGCTCCTTTTGTAGTTTTGCATCAAATTGGCTGGCATCAGTCATTTCAAGCCAAAAAGGGTATCCGGGCAAGAGACCTTCTCCAAAAATTAGCAGATCACAATTGTTTTCTCCTGCGTTTGCAATTTCAACCAGGATCTTTCCTATGGTTTTTTCTTTGTTCAACCAGACCGGTGCTATTTGCGCCATCCCAATCCGTAACTTGCTGTTATTTTCCATTTGCGTTTATTATTCTTTACCCTTGGTGTTGATCAGATCAATCCGGAAGGTGTTTAAAATTTATTATCTTGTTCCACTTAAGCATAAAAATATGAAATCGCCGCTATTAAGCTTTTCTTTTCTGTTCCTTTTTATCTTTTTCTTTTCGAATTCCACTCAGGCTCAAAACGAAGAGCCCAAAAAAGATAGTATATCAGGAGCCAAAACTTCCATTGCCATAGGTGATATTTCTGAAGAATCAGAAGCTTTGGGCTTACAAGTATTAAAATTAAAATCAACCCTGGCTCAAAGCGAAAAAATATCTGAGATCGATTCTATTGTTGATGTCAGGACACCTGAAATTTTAACTTTGGTAGATTCCGTTTTTTTAAAAAGAGAAGATGTAACGCTCAGAGATTTAAAAGTTCGAAAGGTCGAGTGGGAAAGTTACAAATCGGTCTTGAGTGAATATCAAGAAATTACTAAAAACCGGACGGAGGAAATAAGCAAAATCATTAACGATGTTTTCTATGATTTAACGAAATGGGAGCTTACAAAAAAAGAGCTTGAGGATCGCAGTGAGTCTAAAGATATAGCTCAGGGACTCGATAAATCCATTTCCGTTCTGGAAGAAATAATGTCGTCTGCCCATACCCGATTGGATCGTGTGTTTATGACGCAAAAAAAGATCACAGATTTAGTATTGATCGTTGATGAAGAGATATCCAATATAGAATTAGCCGAACTTAAAAGACAAAAAGATTATTTTGTTTTTGATAGTGAAGTCATTTGGAAATCGAAAGCAAACCAAAATGTTGGTATAGATAGTTTGGCTCAAGGGGAAGCTAGTTCGACCGGTCTTATTATCAAAGGGCTTAAACAAAACAGGCAGCAATTTATAGCTTTTTATACATTACATATTAAAACTGTGATGTTTCAAATCGGGTTTTTGATCTTTTTCTTAGTTTTCCTGATTGTGGCCAATAGAAAATGGAAGAAACAGGTAACTGAGATAAAAAACCCCATTGAACTTCAAGCAAAAATAGTACTTGCAAATCCATTTTTATCAACCCTTTCTGTAGGCGTGCTTATTTCGGCATTCTTCTATGATTCTATGGTGCCTGCTTACGCAGAATTTCACATTCTAATTATTCTTTTAGGTTCAGTTTTGTTATTACCCAAACTCACCATCAAAAAAATGAAAGTCTTTTTGTGGTTATTATTTGCGGTTTATATGATCAATACTTTTGAAGCTTTTATCGGAATCAAATCAATTCTGGTTCGATGGTTACTGATTCTTGACTCCATAGCTCTCATTTATGCGCTGATCATAGGAAGAAAGATTGTGTTGGAAAACAAAGAGATGTTTTCGCAAATCATTCGAGTTTTCAAACCCATATCCATTGTCTTTATCATAATTTTGTTTTTTTCAATTTTTGCCAACATCATTGGCATGGTTGCCTTGTCAAACTTTTTGTCTAAAGGCGTATTGTTTTCCATGACATTTGGTGTGGTTATCTTTTTATCTATAAAAGTCATAACAAGTATTTTTGTATTGATTTTTAAACTCAGAAAATCTTCAAATATTCAAACCCTAACTACGATGGTCAATGCGACTCACAAACGCATAGAACCACTTTTGGGCTGGATCGGGCTACTTTTTTGGTTATATTTTACGCTTTCAGGATTTGAATTATACAATTTTATTCTGAATTGGTTTGACAATTTAATGGCCTTGAGATGGCTCGTTGGAGAAATGACGATATCCTTGGGTGGAATATTAGCCTTTGTTGGAATTTTTGTATTTACCCTGATCGTTTCTAAAATTGCTGCCGCTTTATTCCAGGACGAATGGATGGTTCATGTATTGCCCAGAGGTGTCGCACCCGCAATTTCTCTGGTGCTTCGTATCGTTGTTATTTCTTTAGGACTATATATGGGTCTGACCGCAGCTGGAGTGGATCTAAGCAAACTTGGATTCGTCCTGGGTGCACTTGGAGTTGGTATTGGTTTTGGGTTACAAAATGTCGTCTTGAATTTTGTTTCAGGTTTGATTCTTGCTTTCGAAAGACCAATTAATTTAGGCGATACGATCGAAGTAGATATGGAAATGGGTGTAGTAACAAACATAGGCGTAAGATCAAGTAATATTAGGGCTTATTCAGGCGCTGAGGTAATTATCCCAAATGGGGATCTGATCTCCAAGAAAGTAGTGAATTGGACCTTGTCGAACAGAAATAGAAGAAGCAAAATTAACATGAAAACCGCGGCAAACGCTGATCCTGAAAAGGTGATTGAATTGTTCAACAACATCGCATTAGAACATCCAAAAACTACTGCTGATCCCGCGCCAATAACTTATTTTTACGGTTATGAGGAAGATGGAAATCTGAAATTCGCGCTGTTGTACTGGACTACTTTTTCAGATACTTTGAAAACCGATAGCGAAATCGCTCTTAGCATATTTAAAAGACTTAAGGAGGAAAATATTCAGGCACCGGCTCCTGTTAGAAGAATTATATCAAATGATTAATTTCCAGATTATTATGGGCTGAGGTCAACTGAATATAAGTATCCATCGGCACTGCCGAAATACATAATGTCATTCTCTATTACCGGGTCGCATAGAACCGCCCCAAGATCCAGAATCATCTCTTCCGTTTTTTCCATGTCATGCCCATACAATTGGAAGCCTTCTTTATATTTGCCGTCAGCAGCAAAAACAGTGTGATAATTTTGCTTGGATCCCTCTGTTTGAAATTGCCATTGCTCCTTGCCTGTTTTTCGATCTACTCCCATTATTTTACCATCGAAGGTTCCGAAATAAACTAAGTTCTCATGTACAATTGCAGTGCCATATACTCTCATATGTACTGGAAGTGACCAAACCATTGCCCCTGAAAACTTGTTAACAGCATAAAACTGATGCGCATCGGAGGTGCCAAAGTAAATAAGATCATCCTTTACTGCCGCAGTGGCAATGATCCATCCGGAAGGCTCCCTCATATTCCATTTTACGGCCCCTGTTTGTTCATCTAAAGCATAGATATTATAATCACGACTACCAAAATAAACCGTTTCCTCATCGATTAAAACCGCTTTTTGAATTTCCCCTTTTGGAAAATATTGAGCCCCTAAAGTTTTAAATTTCCATATAAGTTTTCCGCTTGTTTTATGAAGTGCATAGAGGTTTCCATCAAAGCTTCCAATAAATACTTTGTTCTCATGAATTACGGGATCTGCGTGAATAATATCATTAGTTGGAAACTTCCACTTCTCGACGCCGGTTACAGCATCCAATGCGTATACGTTTCCATCACCACTTCCCCAATAGATCAAGTCATTATCTTCTTTTGGAGAAGACAAATAATAATCCCAAAACCCATATTTTTTTTCACCCTTGGAACTAAACTTCCACAATAAGATTCCATCCTTTTTATGAAGCACATATAGATGCCCGTCTGCACTTCCAAAAGCAACTACATCATTAATGATCAAGGGCGAAGAATGAACCGCTCCTCCGGTTTGAAATTTCCATTTGGTTTTTCCGGTTATTTTATCAATCGCATAAAAATAATGATCGGCACTCCCGACATAAATATTCTCTCCATCAATAGCAGGGGTCGCATAAATTCTACCTTCAGTTTTATATTTCCACTTCAAGTTATTTTTTTCCTGACCATTCACATGAATTGAAGTTACGAACAGACTAAAAACTAGTAAGTAAACGATTTTCATAAAACTAAATTAAATTGATTTCTTTGGTAATTTATCTATCTTCTTATTCATTAAGCTAAACCACAGCGGCTGCAACAATGCCAACATCATCATTCCAGGATAACCCGTGGGCATTTGAGGGCTTTCTTCCAGGGATTCCAGTATCTGGTATTTTTTACTGGCTTTATAATGATGATCAGAATGTCTTGAAAGATTAAAAAGCATCAATCGCCCAATTTGATGATCTGAATTCCAGGAATGTGTTCGTTTTACCCGTTCATACCTGCCCTCTTTGTTTTTTTCTCTTAACAGACCGTAGTGTTCTATATAATTCACTGTTTCCAATAATAAGATCCCTGCAACAGAAGCCAGTATGAAAGCCACTAAAACCTTTACATTAAAAAAATAATAAATACCCAGGAGTAAAATTACATTGGCCAGGCTATAAGAGATCATCTTGTTCGACAATGAAAACCTTGATTTTCCTGCTTTTTTCATCCTGTTATTTTCGATTTTCCAGGCCTTTACATAGCTTCCAAAGTGAGACCTGAACCAAAAAACAAATAGCAGTTCTCCCTTTCTTGCCGTAGCTGAATCACCAGGCGTTGCAACTTCCCTGTGATGCCCTTCATTATGGTAGGGTAAAAAATGGGTGTTTAGTGAGGTGAGTAAAAGAATTTCTCCCAGGAATTGTTGCCATCTCTTGCTGCGATGACCCAATTCATGACCGATATTGATCCCCATGACACCGCACATCAGCCCCATGGCAAGAATTTTTCCATAGTAAGAAACGGAATTCGAATCCGTCAGGTCAATAACAAAGAAAAAGGAAAAGAGCATCAGCAATTGAACAGGTAAGGATAGATAGAGAATCCAGTCATATACTTTACTTTCCTTTTCTACCAACATCGTTTCGTGATCAAAATTCGTACGGTCAGGTTTAATCAAAAGTTCAATTAACGGCACCAATACAAAAAAAACAAGAACCGGGAAAAAGGTCATGATCCCCTGCGCATTAAAAGCAAAATATACCGTTATCGGTAAAATATAAACCAAGAAGTATTTTATTTTTTTCACTTTTAAAATGTTAGAAATTACGGTTTAAGTATCATGTGCAAGCCTGCCTTCTATGCTCCGTGACAGTAAACAGCATCATATTCTATTCCAGAATCAAATAATTCAGATTTAGCGCGTTAAACGACTTGTTAAATGCTGCTATTTCTTCGTCAACCAAAGCGTCAAAAGCCGCCAATTGCTCCTCAATTTCTTTTGATAATTCTTGTTGAACGGCTATATCCTGAGCCGTTGGTGGAAAATCATCCATGGTAACCAAACTATTTAAATGCCCCAGTTTATTGGTTAGTTTAATTGGGAAATTTAAAGGATCCTGATTGCTTTTATTCTTCGTTTGGTACAGCGCTTTTTCAATATCAGCAAAAGATTTCTTTAAGTCCTTTGCTTTGTCAACCACTTCTTTGACTGCTTCATCTTTTTCATATTGCTTAATAAAGGCCTCCAGCTGACTATTGATCTTTCTTATTTTTTTTATGGATTGATGTGCATTGTCAATTGTCTCGTTCACCGCTGATACAAATTCATATTGTTCTGCCATTTGCTCAATAGTGACTTCGGCCCTTGGGTCCGGAAGAATTGTAAAGGCCTGGGATTGAACAGTTCCGTTACTATTGAGGTTCACCTGATAATCACCGGGAACCACCTTTGCTCCGTCCAAACTGGCCCACCATAAGATCATCCCATCCAGTTTTTCGGCCCCTTCGGTTCTCATGTTCCAAACAAATTTATTAGCGCCTTTTTCAACTTTTAATTCATGCTTCTTATCTTTATCATGAGTCGAAAAATAAGCCAGAGTATCTCCGTTTTTTACATGATAACTCAAATAAATACTATCCTTCTTTTCATCGAATTCGGGCACATTAAAATAGGTGATTACCCCATTCTCAAGATTGGTACCTGCCGTATTTGATTCTTTTCCTCCAGAACCCTTTGTTCTATAGGCATTTTTGGGAGCAAACAAAAAGTTTCCATCGGCGGCTTTTGCTTTATCCAACTGATGGAGCAACGTAAGATCATCTATCATCCATAAACTCCTGCCTTGCGTTGCCACGATCAGGTTATCCTCCTTGATGACAAGATCCGTCACCGGAACAATGGGTAAATTAAGCTGAAATTTCTGCCAGCTATTCCCGTCGTTAAACGAAATATACATGCCGCTTTCGGTTCCTGCATACAAAAGCCCTTTTTGCTTAGGGTCTTCTCGCACTACTCTTGTAAAGTGCTCATTTTCTATCCCATTTGTAATCTTGGACCATGTTTTGCCAAAATCAGAAGTTTTGTATAGGTAAGGCGTAAAATCCCCCAGCTTATATCTCGTTCCTGCAATATAACATGTTCCCTGATCAAAAACAGAGGGCTCAACACTATTGATCATCATCCACTCAGGCATATCCGGTGGGGTAATATTCTCCCATGTTTTCCCGCCATCCTGGGTCAAATGAACCAGACCATCATCCGTCCCTAACCAAAGTAAGCCTTCTTTTAAAGGGCTCTCATTGGCTGCAAAAATGGTGCAATAATACTCCACACTTGTATTATCCTGAGTTATGGGGCCCCCGCTTGAAACCAGTTTTTCCGGATCGTTTCTAGTGAGGTCTTCACTCAGTAACTCCCAGCTCTGTCCTTCATTTTCAGTCACGTGCACATGATTCGAAAAAGTATATATTCGTTTAGGGTTGTGTTTGCTAAAAATAATCGGGAAATTCCATTGAAACCTGTATTTCATCCCCTCTGCACCTGCACCCATAGGATTATCCGGCCATACGTTTATCGCCCTGACGGTACCAGTCTTATGATTAACACGCGTGAGATAACCATCATAACTGCCTCCATAAACGATATCATTGTTCAAAGGATCCACAGCAATATGCGCCGATTCGCCTCCCGCGGTTGATTCCCAATCAGCTTCACTGATACTTCGTCCTTTACTTCGATGGTTTATCCTTACCGTGGAATTATCCTGTTGCGCCGCATAAATCCTGAAAGGAAAACTATTATCGGTTGTTACTCTATAAAACTGAGAAGTCGGCTGGTTGTGATAGGTGGACCAGGTAGATCCTCCGTCATAGGTGACCTGGGCGCCGCCGTCATCGCCGATGATCATCCTTTTCGAGTTCCCCGGGTCTATCCAAAGGTCATGATGATCTCCGTGTGGCGCAGCATGTGTAGTAAACGTCTTTCCACCATCGGTTGACTTATGATATCTCACATTGAGTACATATACCGTGTTTTCATCTTCAGTATCCGCGTAAAGACGCGTATAATACCAGGCCCTTTGTCTTAGTTTGCGTTCTTCATTTATTTTTGTCCAGGTTTCTCCACCATCATCACTCCTATACAAGCCTCCTTTTTCTTTGTTCTCCACCATGGCCCATACTCTTTGAGAGTTTTTCGGAGAAACGGTTACCCCGATAATACCCAGGGTATCCGTGGGAAAGCCCTTATTCTTAGAAATTTCCTTCCAGGTCTCACCGCTATCAGAACTCTTCCACAAAGCCGATCCTACTCCGCCGCTGCTCAGGCTATAGGGAGTCCTTTGAATCCGCCATGTCGAGGCATACATGATCCTGGGGTTATTGGGATCCAATTTGAAATCCACTGCACCCGAATGTTCATTTGAAAAGAGAATTTTCTTCCATGATTTACCTCCGTCAATGGTTTTATACACACCTCTTTCAGAGGTCGGTTTGTACAAATTTCCCATGACCGCGGCATAAACCGTATTATAATCGTCAGGGTGAATCGCCATCCTTGAAATGTGTCGTGATTTTTCCAATCCCGACGAGGCCCATGTTTTTCCTGCATCTTCACTTTTCCAAACTCCGTATCCTGAGGAAACATTACCTCTAACGGTTTTTTCACCACCGCCCGCATAGATCACATTATTGTCCGATTCAGCAACTGAAATGGCCCCAATACTGCCTCCAAAAAAGCCATCAGAAATATTATCCCATGTTCTTCCCCCATCAACGGTTTTCCATATTCCTCCACCCGTTGATCCGAAATAAAACAGGTTATCTTCTCCCGGAACCCCGGTAACAGCGGCGGAACGGCCACCCCTAAAAGGTCCTATTAACCTATATTCTAATCCCTTATAGAGATTCTCATCAAATATTATTTCTTGACTCGTGTTTTTTGATTTCTTCTTTTTCTGTGCCTGAAGGTCAGTAGGGAGTATTTGAAAAAGG
>NODE-398-length-15433-cov-9.13363_pt1 | contig 15433 bp, 11 predicted proteins | sample MGYA00139097_ERZ477577 | MGnify/ENA metagenome assembly ERZ477577 | reverse complement strand
CCAGGATAACCTATGACATCATCATCTTTGCCATCTGTACTGCCATATTTATACACCCTATTTTTAGGATGGGCCAATACTGGCTTCTCTGGAGGCGATATTGGTTTACAACCATGTAATCCTCTGAACTGTGTATCCAAAACCAAGGTTAATGGCAGAAATAATCGAAAAGACGCTCTGTAGCACGTTCTTATCTTCACGGCTTGAGTTTGGGCACAGTTTAAAACCTCGGTGCTTAGCTGAGAGCGCTTTATGAGCATATGAGTCTTGGGAGATAACAAAAAGACTTTTTTATGGAATCGAAAGAGGTGTTTATTTAACGACCGAACAGGGTAAAGGTGCCCGAAACAATTTCGTGATTTTGTTGGCCATTTATGTGACAAAAATGTAAATTGAATGTTGATGATTTGCCGGTCATTTATCAAAGCTACCTATCCGACAAAGTATTACATCACTATTACAATACGATACTCAGTTTTTAGTGGAATGGCGATGAAGTGGCATTGATTTTGATAGGTTCCGGGAGGGCAGCCCTTTTCCCGGTGTTCTATCTGTCGTGTCTATTGTTCGACTATGAAAACCCGATAGTGGATTCTTTACCTGAACGTATTGATAATGACCGGTCTGGCTTGAGCACACAGGTGAACCCAAAAAGAGCCACGCCCACATGGGTCTCATCTATAAACACTGCGCTGGATAAACTGAATCCAGCAGTTTTGGAGGAAGAAATGGCAACGATATTGATCAAAAACGGAGAGATAATAACACCATACGATCGTCTTCAGCAGGATGTCTATATCAAAGAAGGGTTCATATCAGCTGTAGGCAAAGATCTCGATGTTGCTGCTGACCGGGTCATAGATGCAGCCGGGCACTATATTCTTCCAGGCGGAGTTGATGTTCACACGCACCTGGACATGCCGTTTATGGGGGAAGTTTCAGCAGATGATTTTGAGTCAGGGACTGCCGCCGCACTTGCCGGCGGCACGACATCCATTATTGACTATGTTGTCCCGGCTAAAAACCAGTCGCTCCTGGAGGCCCTGCAATCCTGGAAGGCCAAGGCACAATCGGCGGTAGCAGATTATGGCTTTCATATGGCAGTTACCTGGTACTCCGAGCAGGTGGCTGATGAGATGAGAGTCTGTGTGGAGCAAGAGGGGATACCGAGTTTTAAGGCATTCTTGGCGTATAAAGGTGCAATCATGGTCGATGATGAAGAGCTGTACAGCATGCTCAAATGCTCGCGCGACCTGAATGCTCTGATAATGGCACATTGTGAGAATGGTGAGATTATCGCCGAACTCCAGGAAAAATATTTTTCTGAGGGTGGTATCGAGCCCCGCTATCATGCCCTGTCAAGACCGTCATATGCAGAAGGAGAGTCTGCATCAAGATTGGTTGCGATGGCCCGCTCACTTGGCGTACCTGCATATTTTGTCCATATGAGCTGTAAGGAATCAACCGATGTGCTTATTGCCTCGCGGGCTCAGGGGCTTGACATTTATGGAGAGACCTGCCCGCAATATCTTCTTCTTGATGACTCTGTCTATGATAAACCTGATTTCCAGGGGGCTGCATATGTCATGAGCCCGCCCATTCGCCCGAAAGGACACGCAGAGAATCTGTGGGGAGCGATACGAGCCGGTCAGATCCAGGTTGTCGGTACTGACCACTGTCAGATTCTCTGCGTGTCCTTTCGGGCGAATGGGCGGGATGATTTCAGGAAGATCCCGAATGGTGCTGCCGGTGTGGAAGATAGGATGAAGCTGTTGTATACCTACGGTGTTCTGCAGAACAGAATAAGTCTCAACCAGTTGGTTGCAGTTACAAGTACGAACCCGGCTAAGATCTTTGGTATGTACCCCAGGAAAGGATCCATAGCGGTCGGATCCGATGCAGACCTGGTCATCTGGCAACCTGACGGTGAAGGCGCCATTTCTGCAGAGACTCACCACCACCGGGTAGATACAAGTATTTTTGAAGGGTACATGACGATCGGTGGCCCCCACCTGGTGATTGCGTCAGGCAGGGTTCAGTACGAAGACGGTAAACTTGATGTCGAGCCTGGCGCGGGGAGATTTATCCCCCGGTCGCTCGGTAGCTGAGGAAAAGAAGGAGCCGTCGTTATACGATTTGCTGAAAAGAGTATTTTAAGGAGCAGGACATGGTCGATCTAAAAATTGAATTTTGTGGTGTTAAGAGCCCTAATCCGTTCTGGCTTGCATCCGGTCCACCGACGAACAGCGGCGATCAGATTATGCGTGCCTTTGACGCCGGTTGGGGAGGAGCAGTCTGGAAAACGCTTGGAAACCCGGCTGTAAATGTTAATAGCCGGTACGCTGCAATTAATCATGGCCGGAACAAGATCATCGGGCTTAACAATATCGAACTGATTACTGATCGTGGCCTCAGTGTTAATCTCAAGGAAATGGCGGACGTAAAGAAGAAATACCCCAATCATGCAGTTATTGCTTCGATCATGGTTGGATCAAAGGCAGAGTGGCTTGAAATTATTAAAAGAGTTGAAGATACCGGCGCTGATGCGATGGAGTTGAATTTCAGTTGTCCCCACGGCATGTGTGAGAGGGGTATGGGGTCCGCAGTTGGGCAGGAACCCAAAATTGCGGAGGAAATCACCCGATGGGCACAGGGGAGCGCATCGATCCCGGTAATTGTCAAGCTTACTCCCAATGTCGCCGATATCCGTGACCAGGGCAAGGCCGCTGTTACCGGGGGAGCCGATGGAGTGGCACTAATCAATTCAATTAAATCAATAATCGGGGTTGATCTTGACGATTTTATTCCCTTTCCGAAATTGAGGAACGGCTCTACAAATGGTGGTTACTGTGGCCCGGCAGTGAAGCCGATTGCCCTCCATATGGTTGCGTCGCTGGGGCGGGACCCGGAATTCAATCTGCCAATGTCTGGAATTGGAGGAATTAACAGCTGGAGAGATGCTGCCGAGTTTATTGCTCTGGGATGCAGCTCTGTCCAGGTATGTACCGCCGTCATGCACCACGGTTTTGCAATTGTTGAAAAAATGATTGATGGTTTGACAGCTTATCTGGCTGCAAAGGGGATGAAATCTGTTGCAGAACTGCAGGGACGAGCCCTGGGCAATTGCAAGGATTGGCAGGAACTCGACATGAATTACAAAGTCGTTGCATCCATCAATGATGATACCTGTATCGGCTGTAAGAAATGTTATGTCTCTTGCCGGGATGGAGCCTATCAAGCAATTGAGTTATCAGATAAATTGACGAAGACGGGTAAAAAAATTCCGGCAATCATCGCAGATAAATGCGCAGGCTGTAATCTCTGTTCTCTTGTCTGCCCTGCCGACTGTATCAGCATGATTGACGTATCACGAACTGATGAAGTTGAAACGTGGCAGGATATTGTAGACAGAGGTGGCTATGTCATCACCGACGGTCTTTCTTCAAGTAACGAATAAACTATGAACCGGCAAGGAATATCTCATGGATTTAAAGAACGTAAGAGTTAATGGCAAGAGACTCAGGGAGTCACTGGAGACAATGGCACGAATCGGAGCAACCCCGGGCGGCGGCGTTCAGCGCCTGGCTCTTTCCGATGAGGACCGAGAAGCGCGTGACCTGTTTGTACGCTGGTTGGAAGAAATTGAATGCGAAGTAACAATTGATGAGATGGGTAATATTTTTGGTCGACGACCAGGACGGAATCGTTCACTGCCCGCCGTGATGAGCGGTTCACATATTGATTCACAACCCAAAGGCGGCCGCTTTGATGGTATTCTCGGGGTTATGGGGCCATTGGAAGTTTTAAGAACGCTGCACGAACAGGGTATCCAGACAGAACGCGATATTGTGGTTGTGGACTGGACCAATGAAGAAGGATCTCGGTTCGCTCCAGCCATGGTTTCTTCAGGGGTCTGGGTCGGGCAACTTGATCGTGACTGGGCATATATGAGAACCGATATTAATGGCAAGAAACAAGGTGAAGAACTTGAACGAATTGGCTATAAAGGGGATATCCCTGCCACGTCATTTCCGCTCCACGCATATTACGAATATCACATAGAACAGGGGCCAGTACTGGAGAGTGTTGGAAAAACCATTGGTGCCCCCAAAGGTGTGCTCTGCCTGCACTGGTACGACATTTACCTCAGTGGTACGGCAAACCAGGTCGGGCCGACACCCATGGCGGGAAGAAATGACTGCTTGCTTTCTGCAGCAGAGATGATCCAGGTTGTCAATAAAGTTGCTAATATCATGGGTAATATGGTCGGAACCGTCGGGGAATTGCATAATTATCCAAATTCACGAAATATTATTCCCGATGGTGTTCATTTTACCGTGGATATCCGCTCGTGGGACGATGACCACGCCCTGAAAGCCTGGGAGCTCATGGAAAAAGAGTTCCAGGTTATTGCCGATAGACACGGAACGCCGATACGGATGGAAACGACCTGGCGAGTGGAGCATGCACCATTTGATGAAGGGCTTGTGAGAAACGTTTTGGAGACATCCGGGGAGCTCGGGTATTCATCTCATTATATGGTAAGCGGTGCCGGCCATGATTGCTCTTACATCAACCAGATAGCTCCGGCTGCAATGATTTTTATACCGTCAAAAGGTGGCAGAAGTCATGTTGAGGTAGAGGAATCGAGCTGGGAAGATTGCAGCAAAGGAGCAGATGTCCTGCTTCAGTGTATAGTCAAGTCGGCAAATGAAATTTAAATCAACAATGTTCGGTTAGATCACCTAAAAACATTAAAAGGAGAATTTACAATGAAAAGAAGGTTATTTTGTCTCGGTGTTGCCTTGATGACGGCAGCGCTGTGTTTTCCAGGAGCTGTCCTGGCAGAGAAGATAAAGGTTGCTGGAATTTACACGCAGCCAATCCAGCAGAAGTGGGATGCCACCCTGCATAAGGCACTTGTTTCACTGTCGGAGAAGGGCGAGGTGGAATATGTGTTTTCAGAAAAAGTTTCGAACACCGACTATATCCGAGTCCTTCGGGAATATGCCGAGTCCGGGGTTGCACTTGTCGTTGGTGAGGCGTTTGGTATCTCCCGGGAGGTGCGCAAGGTTGCTGATGATTATCCCAAAGTTGCTTTTCTGATGGGTGATTCTTTTGGACCTCATGGCTCCAATATGTCTGTATTCGATAACTATATCCATGAACCGTGTTACCTCATGGGTATGATAGCCGGGACGATGACCAAAAGTAACAAGATCGGAATGGTCGGCGGTTACCCGATTGGTGAGGTAAACCGACTTTTCAACGCCTTTATGGCAGGAGCGAAGTCAGTAAACCCGGCCGCTGAATTCAAGGTGTCCTTTATCGGTTCATGGTATGACCCGCCAAAGGCAAAAGAGTTTGCCTACGCCCAGGTTGAAGCTGGTGTCGATGTATTGTACGCAGAGCGTGCTGGCGTTGTTGATGCTGCCCGGGAGAAAGGATTGATCGCATTTGGTAACGTTAATGATATGAATAAGGAAGAAAACGGTACTGACGTTGTTGTTGCCTCAGCTCTCTGGCACATGGAGTCAGCGATCGGCCATGCTGTCGAGCTGGTAAAAGCAGGAAAATTCAAAGCCGACGACTATAAGGAATGGACGATGATGGCAAAGGGTGGTGCATCCCTTTCTCCGTACTATGAATTTGAAGCCAAGCTTACACCAGAGATCAAAGACCACGTCGCAAAAAGTGCAGCAGCTATAAAAGATGGATCGTTCGTTGTTGAAATCAATGACGATGAACCAAAATCAACCTTCTAATTCTTCATATCTAACAGCAGCGGGCCAGCAAACCCGCTGCTGCTATCATTGATCAGTATGAACAACGAACCTCTTTTAAGCCTGAAAGGTATTACAAAAACATTTGGTTCGCTCGTTGCCAATGACGGGATAGATCTGGATCTTTACAAGGGTGAGATCCTGGCACTGCTCGGAGAAAATGGTGCCGGTAAGACAACCCTGATGAATATACTGTTCGGGCACTATGTTGCAGATAAAGGAGTCGTTGAAATCAATGGCCATGCCCTGCTGCCAGGCTCTCCCAAAGAGGCATTGAAAGAGGGGTTGGGAATGGTACATCAGCATTTCACACTGGCAGATAACATGACGGTTCTTGACAATATTATGTTGGGGACCGAGTCACTCCTCTCTTTGAGCCGGAAAAACACCGGGGCAATTGAGAAAATCAAGAATCTTACAAAACAATACGAAATAGATGTTAACCCCCATTCGCTGGTAAAAAATCTGTCGGTTGGCCAGCGCCAAAGGGTTGAAATATTAAAGGCACTCTACAGGGACGTCCGAATTCTCATCCTGGATGAACCGACAGCTGTTCTGACACCCCAGGAAAGCGATCATTTGTTTGCTACCCTGCGCCTTCTTGTTGATGAAGGTCTGGCAATTATCTTCATAACACACAAACTGCGAGAGGTGATGGCGGCAAGTGACAGATGCCTTGTGTTGCGACACGGCAAAAATATCTATGAGAGTAAAACGTCTGAGACAAGCATCGACAAGCTCGCCCAGGAGATGGTGGGTGGAGAGCTCCCACGTGTCGAGCGCATCCCTGCGGTGCCGGGTGAGGTTATGCTGTCGCTTGAGGAGATTGGGGTAACAGATAGCAGCGGCTATCACCTTCTTGAAAATATCTCTCTAACCGTCAACAGCAGGGAGATTGTCGGGATCGCCGGGGTTTCAGGAAATGGTCAAAGTCAGCTTGCAGATCTTATCTCCGGCTTACTTAAACCCTCATCGGGAACGTTCACTCTGCATGGCAAACAGATATCAAACCCCACCCCCCTTTTTATGATCAAGCAAGGGGTCGGAAGAATTCCTGAAGACCGCACGTCTACCGGTATTGTTGGCGATATGTCTGTACTTGAAAACATGGCTCTGGAGTCATATTGGAAAGATGAGTTTAATCGCTATGGCCTCATTGATTTCAAAGCGTTGCTTGAACATACAGAATCTCTTTCCAAACAATTTGATGTTCGCAGTGGCGGGCCGAATGCCAGTGCTCGAACCATGTCGGGAGGAAACATACAAAAACTGATACTCGCCCGTGTACTCTCTGAAAATCCATCTGTGATTATAGCAAATCAACCAACCTGGGGCCTCGATGTCGGCGCAACGGCCTTTGTCCACCGACAGTTGATCGAGGCAAGCAGGAATGGGGCAGGGGTCGTGTTAATATCGGAAGATCTTGACGAGTTGTTTGGCGTAGTCGATACAATCCAGGTCATGTATCAGGGTACACTTTCAAAACCGATAGATCCTGCCAAAACGACCGCCTCGGAGTTGGGTCTGGCCATGAGTGGGCACCGCGATATTGAGCACTCTTCTCTGTTGAGGGAGGCTGTGGCGTGAGGTTAGAACTGCGAGAGGACAGCTCATTAATGCTTCAGGCTGTCGTTCCCTTCAGTGCCGCTCTGGCAGCGCTTCTCTGTTGTTCAGTACTTATTATCTGGGCCGGGGCATCTCCCTTTGAGGCGTTCGCCCTCCTGGTAAAGGGGGCAGTTGGTTCAAAATTTGCTATTTCAGAAACCCTGACCAGAGCGACACCGCTTATCTTCACAGGACTTGCCGCTGCGGTAGCTTTCAGGGCAAAACTCTGGAATATCGGGGCCGAAGGACAGTTTTACGCCGGGGCCTGCATGGCCACCTGGCTCGGTACCGGCGTTGTAGATCTCCCTGCCTGGCTGATGGTCCCGTTTTTGTTTGCTGCAGGAGCAATTGCCGGCGGTCTGCTCCTGCTCGGGCCGACGCTGCTTAAAACGAAACTGGCGGTTGACGAGGTCGTCACCACATTGTTGCTGAACTTCATCGTATTGCTTTTTGTCAACTGGCTTGTCTTCGGCCCCTGGAAAGATCCTATGGCAATGGGGTGGCCGCAGGCAGAACCGGTAATCGATTCGGCGCTCCTTGGTCTGATCATACCTAAAACCAGATTGCATTGGGGACTCATTATCGCTCTTTTCACTTCAATTGCCGTTTGGTTTCTGATGCGGTTTACTACTTGGGGATATGAGATCAGATCAGTTGGACATAATCCCAAAGCAAGCGGTTTTGCCGGGATACCGGTTAATAAAGTTGTTATCAGAACGGCATTGCTCTCTGGAGGTCTTGCCGGTTTTGCCGGAGTCTCTGAGCTCTGCGGTCTCAAAGGTTATCTTACCCTTGATCTGTCACCAGGCTTTGGTTATTCGGGTATCGTGGTGGCAATGCTGGCCTCACTCCACCCGCTTGGAGTAATACTGTCTTCACTTTTTATTGCCATCTTGTCCATTGGTGCTGACTCAATGAGCCGCTCCCTGAATATTTCCAACTACATCGCAGATGTGGCGACCTCGATATCATTGCTTGCAGTATTAGTCAGCATGCTGTTGACAAAATACAGGATCCGGTGGAGATAGTATGGAACTATTGCAATTGTTGATAGAAGCCGGTTTCTGGGCAGCAACGGTGCGAATGGCAACGCCACTGATATTCGGTACTTTGGGTGAGCTTATCTGTGAGCGGGCAGGCGTGCTTAACCTGGGCATCGAAGGAATCATGGCTGCAGGCTGTATGACCGGCTGGACATGGGTTTATTTTGGCGGGGATCTCTGGACAGGTGTGCTCTTTGCCGCTTTTATCGGCGCACTTTTTGGCCTGCTTCATGCTCTGTTTACCGTACATCTGGGGCTCTCACAGCATGTAACCGGACTGGGAATCACGATGCTGGCAACAGCCTTGTCTGCCTTCGTTTTCAGAATGTTGCTGCCAAACGCCACAACTCCTCCCAAAATTATTCCGTTTGAGTCCATGCATATACCGGTGTTAAGTAAGGTTCCGTTTATCGGTGAAGTGTTGTTTACTCAATCTCCCATGACCATTTTCGCTCTGGTATGTGTTGTGGTGGTGGCGTACTTTCTCAATAGAACGCCTGCTGGGCTCGCCCTCTGCATGACCGGGGAAAATCCAATGGCTGTTGAATCGCAGGGACTCTCTGTTTTTGCCATCAGAACGGCCGCGGTGATGCTCGGCAGCGCTTTCATGGCCATAGGCGGTGCCTTTTTGACCATGTCAGCCTTTGATGCGTTCTATATCGGTATGGTCAATGGCCGAGGCTGGATTTGTATTGCACTGGTGGTATTTTCGTCGTGGAAACCGGGTAAAGCCCTGCTTGGAACGCTTATTTTCGCAGCCTTTGACGCGCTACAGATGCGGGTACAGCAACAATCAAGCATGGTCGTTCCTTATCAGTTTTATCTGATGATGCCCTATGTCTTTTCCATCGTGGCACTTATCGTCATGTCACGCCGGTCCGCGTACCCAAAAGCGTTATTAATTCCTTTCCGTAAAGGGGAAAGATAAGGAGGATGCATGCTGGATTACATCATAAGGAATGCAAAACTTCCAGGGAAAGATGGTACTTTCGACATAGGGATCAACGACGGCCTGTTTACTGAGATTAGCCAATCACTGCAAGAAAAAGGTCACCGGGAATTTGATGCCAAGGGCTATCTTGCCACACCGCCATTTGTTGACAGCCATTTTCATATGGACGCCACACTTTCTCTTGGCCTGCCTCGCCTGAATAACAGTGGCACCCTGCTTGAGGGCATTCAGATCTGGAGTGAGCTAAAACCTGAATTGACCGCAGAGGCTCTAAAATCAAGAGCGCTGGAACTGCTTAACTGGTCAGTTGCCAAAGGCACACTTGCGATTCGTACCCACGTTGATGTCACCGATCCCTCCCTGCTCGCCGTTGATGTACTGCTTGAAGTCAAAGAAGAGATGAAGGAATGGGTGGATATCCAGCTTGTCGCTTTCCCGCAGGATGGGCTGTTGCGCACGGATGGCGGTAAGGATCTCCTGCTTGCGGCGCTGGATAAAGGGGTCGACGTAGTCGGTGGAATCCCTCACTTTGAAAGAACCATGGGGGAGGGCAGCACAGCAATATCCTGGCTTTGTGGGGTCGCAGAATCACGCGGCCTGCTGGTTGATATGCATTGTGATGAAACTGACGATCCTCTGTCGAGGCATATAGAACAGCTGGTGTATGAAACCCATCGCCTGGGGCTAGGGAATCGGGTTACCGCCTCTCATCTGACCAGTATGCATTCAATGGATAATTATTATGTTTCAAAATTGCTTCCGTTGATGGCCGAATCAGGAATCCAAGTGATCTGTAACCCGCTGATAAGCATACATATTCAGGGACGTCATGACAGTTATCCGAAGAGGCGGGGGCTTACCAGGGTCCCTGAGTTGCTGGAAAGTGGGGTGAATGTGGCCTTTGGTCACGATTGTGTTATGGACCCATGGTACCCGATGGGGAGTCATGACATGCTTGAAGTAGCCCATATGGGAGCTCATTGTCTCCAGATGATGGGAACATCACAGGCAGATACCCTGTTTGAAATGATTACCAGCAGAGGGGCTGAGGTGATGAAACTGGAAAAATATGGGATCAAAAAAGGTAATCCCGCTGATTTTGTGATCTTGCAGGCTGGCAGCGTGATGGAATCCTTAAGGCTGAGACCGAATCGCCTCGCTGTGTTCAGGAGCGGCACGATGATCGCTTCTTCGCCCGAGACGCTCAGCACGGTTAAGCTCGGCGGCCGGGAGACGAAAGTTTCATTCAGGCGAGCAGAATAGACAGAACAGCGTTAAATTAATTACCAGGTTCTTATTATTATCTTTTGCTCTGTTAGGCAGATTGTTCTTTACGCTGTTTCAGGGATATTCTATGGGGGGCCAGGTTTTGTTATCAACTTTTTCTACTGCAGCATGAAACCAGGTCCATTCTGTCTCTTTTGTAACCTGCCAGGCAACACGCTTCACCAGCCAGCGCTCAAAGGGAAGGTCATAACGCTCATGATAGAGAATTTCATCTCCAACCCTGGGTGGCGTTTGCATTGTTAATGTTCGAGCGAGCTCATTTCCAACATATAACCTCCCCTTGAACCGCTTCTCCGTGAAATTACAAGTTTTGTCCTTGTGTGGCTCATCCATGTCCTACCCTCTCAAAAAAATATGATCAAAAACCTTCGCATATATCCCCTGTCTGCTCAGTGCGGAATAGTTTTACCGGATAGCCTTGCCAGTTACTTGAGAGATTCTTGTGCGATGCTCTTTCGTATTTTTGGGACAATTTTTTTATGAAGCCAGGTCAGCCGCCGCCATGATATCCGGCACCAGTTCCTCTTTTCCAATAGCCATAATGTGGACACCGTCACAAATGTTTTCAGTGTGAATTCGTTTAATCATTCGTCCGGCAATTTCTATACCTTTTGCAATCGCACCTCCCTTTGGGGCCTGGACCATTTCATCAATCAACGCTTGCGGAACATTAACGCCTGCAATGTTTTTATTCATAAATCTGGCCATGGGAGCAGATGTCAGCAAGATAATGCCAGCCAGAATTTTAACGGGAAACTGCCGTGCATATTCCATAAATGATTTCAATTTATCCAGGTCATAAACAGCCTGAGTCTGAATGAACTCCGAACCCGCTTCTATCTTTTTCTCAAATTTTATAAGCTGAGGTTCAATGGGATTTGCCTCAGGTGTGACGATGGCCCCTACGCAAAAAGCAGGAATGCCATCCAGTTCATTTCCGCCAAGGTCTTTTCCTTTCTCAAGGGTCCTGGCGGCAGATACGAGCTGGCTGGAGTCAAGGTCAAAAACACCTTTTGCCTCTTTGTGATCTCCCAGCATTACCGAATCGCCGGTGAGACAAAGAACATTGTGAACTCCTCGACTTGCGGCAAAAAGAAGATCTGCCTGCAAGGCAAGTCTATTGCGATCCCGGCAGGTCATCTGCAGTATGGGCTCACCGCCCATCTCTTTTACCAGAAGGGCACCCCCCATGGAGGGATAGCGCATAACTGAACTCTGATGATCCGTGAGGTTCATGGCATCGACTTTGTCTTTCAACAGATTAATATGGTGGACAGTTTTTTCAAGGTTTGTGCCTTTTGGAGGCGCCACCTCGCACGTGATGATAAACTTCCCTGAGTCGAGTGCTTTTTTAAATGAGGAGATCATAGCTCAATGGTCCTTTGTCAATTACGATTTCAACGTTTCATATTTTCCGGGCGATGGTTCACCCAGGAAATTTCTCGGGCCCTGGAGCTTTCGCATGAAATCCAATCGCCCCAATTCGTTCAACCGGTTATAGATAAGGGTCCATGCGCAATCTTTATTGTTGGGAATTTCGCATTTGCCCTGGTTTGTCCCGCCGCATGGTCCATTAACCAGACCTTTATGGCACGTGGTCACCGGGCAGATCCCCCCGGTTTCACCAATTATGCACGTTCCGCATTGGGTACATATTTCATTAAAGCCGCCTGAGGCGTTCTCTTTTCCAATAAAGAGCGTATCAAGAGCCGGTACCACCATTCTCCCCAGCTGGCTTGAAATAGTCTGAACCCCGAAGGCACAGGTCATAATAAGAAGGACATCAGCCTGCTCGATTTGCCCCATCTCCTCATTTAAAATCTCAGACGTCAGGTTGTCACAAGCCACGGGGACAACAATCTGGCCGGTAACAAGCTTCCCTGACCCCAGGAGTTCTTCCTTCATAGCGGCCACCTCGGGGGCACCACCGGTGTGAGTAAGGGTTACACAGGTTCCACAGCCGATGATGTAAACTCGGTTAAGACCCTTTAGAAGCCGGTAAATCTCTTCTTTTGATTTTGATTTCGTAATCGATCTGATCATAATTATTTCTCCTCCAGATCACATCTTAAACACCTTCCCGCTTCCAGACGGGCCTGGTCTTCGGTAAAGCCCTTTTCAACTTCACGGAAGTCTTTTATCCTGGTTACCGGGTTTTCAATTTCAATTTTGATTCTCGGTTTTTCTCCTGTTGTCTCTTCATCAAGGGCAAGCCCGGCATTCTCTTCAAATTTTGTTTTTTCATCAATGATACTGATTGGGCTTTTTTCACCTAACAGATATTTATCAATAGCAATAGCAGCTCTTCTGCCTGACGCAATCGCCGAGATTACCGTGGTCGGGCCGGTGATATAATCGCCGCCTGCAAAGATTCCCTCAACGTTCGTTGTCAGACTGTTGTTGTCAACTTCAAGGCTTCCCCACAAAGACCGCTCTAGTTGACTCTCTTTTGAGATAAATGAGGAATCCGGGGCCTGGCCTATTGAAATAATAATTGCATCTGCATCCACCTTCAGGGTCCTCTCTTTTTCAACCTTTATATAGGAAGTACCATCAGGCTCCAGGACAGCTTTGCTTCCTGTGAATTCAATACCGGTAACCTTGACGTTATCATGGATGATTCTCCCCGGTGACCAGAAAGGATTTATGATCACACCTTCTTCAATGGCCTCTTCGATGTCTTTTTCCCAGGCTGGCATCTCCTCGATGCCCCGGCGATAATAGATATGGACATCCTGGGCACCAACTCGAAGCGCGGTCCTGGCTGTGTCAAAAGCGACGTTTCCGCCTCCGATGACGATAACTTTTCCACCCAGCGTTATATTTTTGCCGAGCCTGATGTCTGTCAGGAACTGCAGCCCATAAGAGAGTCCTTCGAGCGCCAATTCTTCACCAGGAATTCCCACCTGTCTACTGGCCTGAGCACCGGCCGCGATAAACACGGCAGCAAACCCCTCTCTCAAGAGATCGTTCACCGTGTGCCTTGCATCGATTGGCGTGTTGTAGCAAACGTCAATTCCGCAGCTCTCAATATAGCTGATTTCTTCTTGTATGACTTCGCGGGGAAGTCGAAATTCGGGAACAGCGAAACCCAGCATTCCCCCACCAATCTTCTGAGATTCAAATACCTTAACCTTGTATCCCATCTGGGACAGAAAATAAGCGCAGGTCAGCCCCGCAGGACCCGCGCCGACGACAGCAACCATCTGGGAACGTGTGACCGGAAAGGGTTTTTCCGCCATTCCGATATTCTCAAAATACCAGTCGGAAGCAAATCGCTTGAGTGTTCTTATGGCAACGGCTTCGTCAAGTTCCCCCCGTCTGCATTTGGTTTCACAGGGATGAATGCAGATTCGTCCGCAAACAGCAGGGAAGGGGTTACGCTCCCGGATAATATCAACGGCTTGTTCGTAGTTGCCGCAGGCAATTGCCGCAACATAATTGGGAACGTCAATGCCTGCCGGGCAGGCATGCTGGCAGGCAGATATCACCATCGAATCACATACAGCGCCGGCACAACGTTTCTCCTTGATGTGATCTTCATATTCTTTGGTGAAATATTTCAAAGTCGATATGGCAGGTTTCGCGCAGGTTTGTCCGAGCCCGCAGAGAGAGGTAGCTGTAATCGTCTCTCCTAAATCTTTAATGGCCTGGATGTCTTGCATTCGGCCGTCGCCATTGACAATCTTTGTGAGTATTTTTAAGAGCTGGGTCGTGCCCAAACGACATGGCGCACATTTTCCGCAAGACTCAGACTGGGTAAAGCTCAGAAAGAAGCGGGCGATTTCAACCATGCAATTATTTTCGTCCATCACCACCATGCCGCCGGAACCCATGATCGCCCCGATTTTCTGGAGTGTGTCATAGTCAATGGGCAGATTTAAAAACTGTTTTGGAACACAGCCCCCGGAAGGCCCTCCCATCTGAACTGCTTTGAATTCTCTTCCCTGGGGTATACCGCCGCCAATTTCAAAAACCACATCCTTAATGGTGACGCCAATTGGAACTTCTACAAGACCGGTATTATTTACCTTTCCAGCAAGAGAAAAGATCTTGGTGCCCTTGCTTTTTTCTGTACCGACCTCTCGATACCAGGCAGCACCGTTATCTATTATCAGAGGAATATTGGCAAAGGTTTCAACATTGTTGATATTGGATGGTTTTCTGTCCAGACCTTGCTGTGCCGGAAACGGAGGCTTTGCCGATGGCATGCCGCGTTTTCCCTCAATGGATGCCATCAGAGCAGTTTCTTCTCCGCAGACAAAGGCACCAGCCCCCATCTTCAGGGACAGGTCAAAGTCAAAGCCCAAGCCCAGAATGTTTTCGCCAAGCAGGCCCAGCTCTTTCAGTTGATCGATCGCAATGGTGAGGTGCTCAACCGCGATCGGGTATTCTTCCCTTACATAGATGTAGCCGTAAAGAGCCCCGATGGCATACGCCCCGATAAGCATTCCTTCCAATACTGCATGGGGATCTCCTTCCAGCATGGCTCGGTCCATGAAGGCGCCGGGGTCACCCTCATCTGCGTTGCAGATGATATATTTGGGCTGGCCGGTTGCCCCACGTGCGAATTTCCATTTCAGGCCAGTCGGGAAACCGGCTCCTCCACGGCCTCCTATTCCGGCAGAGATCACCTCTTCAATCACCTGGTCCGGGTTCATTTTTGTCAGCGCCTTGACAATGGCCTGATAGCCGCCTGCTGCGATGTAGTCTTCTACTCTTGTTGGGTCGATCCGCCCGCATCGCTTGAGGACTCTCTTTTC
>NODE-397-length-15440-cov-5.16061_pt1 | contig 15440 bp, 15 predicted proteins | sample MGYA00139097_ERZ477577 | MGnify/ENA metagenome assembly ERZ477577 | reverse complement strand
TGAAAAAATATATTTTCCTGGTCGTTATTTAATAAAAGTAAAGCAGTCTTCTTTTTTTTCTCAGAAAAGGGCCCAGCATTTTCTATCAAGTTACAAAGTTCAAGAAGTTTCAAGAGGGCTCAATTTATACCAAATTGATCTCGTTATTGATGAAAAAAGTGATCTCTTTGTGAAAGATAAAGAAGAATGGATAAAAGATTATTACCTTCTCAAAGAAGACACCGCTATTGATTTAGTGATGATTGATGAAGTTATTTTTACAAGACGAGATAAAAATGAAAAGCAGTGGCACTTAGATGATGCCTTTGGTGCTGGAAATATTGCTTTCGAGAAACTTTTGAATGATCTTCCTTTAGAAAATACCCCCCTTCCTGACCGCCCAATTGTAGCGGCCATTGTTGATGGTGGTTTTGATCTTTCTCACTCGGACCTTAATTCTATGATTCACCTCAATAAAGGAGAAGTTCCTGGAAATGGATTTGATGATGATGCCAACGGATTTGTAGACGATTATGCGGGGTTTAATGCTTTTTCACAGGATAGCTCGACTCTTCCTGTTTTTTCTCACGGAACTCATGTGATGGGAATTATTTCGGCCCTTGCTAATAATAATTATGGAGTCGAAGGCATTGGACAAGATCGAGTAAAGGTTCTTCCAGTTAGTTATGGGACAGAAGAGTTTGGATTTTCAATAGATCTTGCAAGAAAAAACAAATTCTTTGATGGATATGAATTAAATAGAAAAAATATAGATGAACGTGATCTTTCTTTTACTAGCACGGCCATGCGTGCTTATGATTATATTTATCAAATGAAAAAATTATATTTAGAGACTGAAGGTGAGAAAGGAATCAATGTAATGGTGACAAATTCTAGTTTTGGAATTGACTATGCCAAGTGTAGTAGTAGTCGTTACAAAATATGGAATGAAATGTATAACAAACTTGGAAGTGTTGGTGTTTTATCAATGGGAGCAACGGCCAATTTGCATATTGATGTAGATAAAAAAGGAGATGTTCCCACAAGTTGTGATTCTGATTTTTTAGTGGGTGTTTCAAATACAGATAGCACTGCTAAAAAATATAGTAAGGCCGCTTATGGAAAAGTTTCAGTAGACCTTTTTGCTCCTGGTTATGAAGTTTATTCAACAATGCCTAATGAAGAATTTGATTATCAAACAGGAACATCCATGGCCACACCTGTTGTAACAGGAGGGATAGGTCTTATCTTATCACTAATGGGAGATAATTTCTGGGCCAGCTATGATGAAAATCCTGCTGCAAAAATGCTTGAAGTGAAGCGTGCCATGCTTAATTCAGTGGAAAAACACGAATCCCTTGAAGGTCTCTCACAAAGTGATGGTATTTTAAATTTAAAAAAATTCTATGACGAGCTTATGAGGTAGTTTTTTGGTATAAGAGAGCAGAGGTTTCTTATGAATAAAATATATTTACTTGCATGTTTTTTTTCTGCTCTCTTAATTTCAAATCAAAGTTTTTCTCAGAAAAAAGAAGAGCACAGAATTATTCCTCTTTTGATTATTAATTCAGGTAAAATAACTCCTGAGGGTAAACCTGTTTTTAAGAAAATTGATCTTCTTGTGGGAAATGGAGTGGCGGTAGCAGGTGACCGTAATGATGGTTATCGATTATATGTCAAACTCTATAACCCCAAGGCGAATAAAGATCATCATTTCACCTTAACATTATCGAAAAATTTCAAAGACGGTGAGAAGATCATGAGCGCTTTAAAAAGTGGGAAGTACGTTCTTGCCATGAAGAGAGATAAAAAAAATCATACACAGATATTATTTTTGGAGCGTTCTAGCTTAGATGATAAGTTTTTTCCAAAAGATGGTGGTGAGCATCGATGTTTTGATTGGCATCATGTTCTTGATTTAAGAGAGATAGAAAAAGAAGAAGAGTGTCAAAGTATTCTAACCAGAGGGTTAAAAAGCATTTTTACCCTAAAAAGCAAACTATAGCTTCTAATGAGAGAGTGTAAAACGCCGAATTTCTTCAATGACAAAATCTAACTGCTTTGATTCAAGTCCAGGGTAGACACCCAGCCAAAAAGTATCTTCCATGATGGTATCTGTTATCTTTAAATCACCCACAACACGAAAGCTATCAGGATCGCTTTTCTTTAAATCTACAAAACAAGGATGTTTTAAAATATTGCCACCAAAGAGCATTCTTGTTTGAATGTTTTTTGCTTCAAGATGCTGGACAATATTTTTTCGTGTAAAATGAGCTTGCTTGCTTTTTTTAAGAGTAAGAGGGAAACCAAACCAACTGGCCTTCGCTTGCTCTGTCTCGCGAGGAAGAATAAACCACTCTTCAAGATCTTTAACTCCCTCATAGAGATAATTCCAGTTTTCGCGGCGACGCTTGGTAAAAAGACTTAAACGGTCGAGTTGCGCCACACCGATGGCCGCCTGCATATCAGAGGCCTTCAAGTTATAGCCAAAGTGAGAATAAATATATTTATGATCATAACCTTTTGGAAGGTCACCTAATTGAAAATCAAATCTTTTCCCACACGTATTATCTTTTCCCGAAGGGCAATAACAATCGCGCCCCCAATCGCGAATAGAAAGGGCCGCTCTTTTTAAAAGAGAGCTTTTTGTGTAAACGGCGCCGCCTTCACCTGTTGTTAGGTGATGAGGGGGGTAGAAACTAGAAGTTCCAATATCGCCAAAGCTTCCTGTGCGTTTCCATTGTCCATCAAGGCAATACTCACTTCCTAGAGCATCACAATTATCTTCAATAAGAAAAAGATTGTGCTTGGTGCAAAAATCTTTAATTTTTTTTACGTCAAAAGGATTACCCAGGGTGTGGGCCACCATTACCGCTCGCGTTTTCGGAGAAAGGGCCTCTTCGAGCTGCGAGCAATCAATATTATACGAAGGAAGAGAAACATCCACAAAGACAGGAACAGCGCCATATTGAACAATAGGTGCAACTGTTGTAGGAAAGCCGGCGGCAACCGTAATTACTTCGTCGCCACGCTTAACCCTACGATCTTTGAGAAGAGGGGACGTGAGTGTCATGAAGGCCAAAAGATTTGCAGAAGAACCTGAATTGACAAACAAAGCAAAGGGAAGACCTATTTCTTTTGCTAGCTTTTCTTCAAAAGCATCAGTGTAACGACCTGAGGTGAGCCAAAATTCGAGTGAAGAATCCACGAGGTTTGTCATTTCTTCTTCGCCAAAAAAACGTCCTGCATAATTAACTCTGTCACCTTCGCGAAAGTCTTTTTTTTGATTAAACTGTAATTGATAATAATCTTTAGTGAGCTCAAGAATTTGATTTTTTATGTCAAGGGCACGTAATTGAGGATTTTCTATTTTTGCTTCCATGAGGAATGTATTCCTTATTTTTTTAATGATTGAGGTATTTCTGCAATTGCTCTAGCGAAAAAGGAACAATTTCCCTTGATGAGCTGTAGTAGTTTTTATACCAGAGAGTTGTTTCTTTAATAGTTGTCTCTAAATCCCAGCGAGCTTTCCAGTTAAGACGAGATTGTGCACGGGAACTGTCTAGTTGTAGAAAATTTGCCTCGGGAAAATCATCTCCTTGATGGACACTATAAGAGGCGCCATCCCCCCAATGCTGAGCTGCCAAAGAGACAACTTTTTCAACGGTGGCCGGACCATCATTTGATTGAGGAGAAAAGTTGTAACTTTCATCTTCTTGGTGTGGCCGATTTTGATAAAGTCTTTCTGCTAAAGTTAAATAACCTTCAAGAGGAGCAAAAACAATTTGCCATGGACGTATGGCCCTGGGAAAACGAAGTGAGACTTCTTCGTTTTTTGAAAATGAGCGCATGCAATCAGGCAAAAGGCGATAGTCGGCCCAGTCACCGCCGCCCACAACATTACCTGCTCTTGCTGTGGCCAAATTGAGATTATGTTTTTTTTCAAAATCAGCAGGATTGAAAAAACTGTGACGATAACTGGCCGTGACTAATTCGCTACATGACTTACTATTGGAGTAGGGATCTTTCCCCCCTAATTCGTCATTCTCTCGATAAGGCCAACTCCATTCTTTATTGTAGTAGCATTTATCTGTTGTGACATTGACAAAAGATCGCAGCTCACTTGAAGCACTTGTTCGTGCCGCTTCTAAAATGTTCACAGTGCCCATCACGTTGCTGGCATAAGTCTCTACGGGATTAAGATAGGATTCTCGAACAATCCCCTGGGCGGCCATATGAATAATAATTTGAGGGTTAGATTCTTTAACGGCCTCTTGAAGAAGAGATAAATTTGTAATATTGCCTTCTATGTGACGGTGGCAAAAATTCTTCAATTGAGCTTTTAAGAAAAAACTAGGATCAGTGCTAGGGGGTAGTGAAAAACCAGTAATCTTGGCCCCAAGTTGATGAAGATATAAAACTAACCAACTACCCTTGAAACCTGTATGACCCGTGAGAAAAACGCGTTTATTTTTCCAGAAATTCTTTTCCATCTTACCTCAACTTAAACCCAGATTTCTTTTGCAGGAACTTGAAGCGTTTTTTGCACCCAAGGAGGATTCCCCTTTTCTACAAGTTCTTCAAGATAAAGTTTGTCACGCATTGTGTCCATGCACTGCCAGAAGCCATTATGTTTATAAGAATAAAGTTGTTTATCTTTTGCTAGCATTTCAAGAGGGGCCTGCTCTAAAACAGTGGAATCTTCTTTGATGTAATTAAAAACCTTATCGCTAAAAACAAAAAAACCACCATTAATCCACCCTCCATCACCAAGAGGCTTTTCTGTGAATCCTTGAATTTGTTCGTTTTCACCAATAACAAGCTTTCCAAAGCGTCCTTTTGGCTGCACTGCTGTGACAGTGGCCATTTTTCCATGTTTTTTATGAGCAGCAAGAAGAGAAGGAATATCCACATCGGCCAATCCATCCCCGTAAGTTACCATGAAATCCTCACCCTCATTGATATAAGGGCGAATACGCTTAATGCGTCCTCCTGTCATGGTAAGCTCTCCCGTATTAACAAGAGTTATTTTCCAAGGCTCGGCCTGGTGAGCATGAATTTGTTGATGATTTTTTTGAGTAAAATCAAAGGTGACATCAGAACAATGAAGGAAGTAATTGGAAAAATATTCTTTGATGACGTGACCTTTATGACCAAGGCAAATAACAAATTCATTGAAACCATAGGAAGAATAAATTTTTAGGATGTGCCAAAGAATTGGTCGTCCACCAATTTCAATCATAGGCTTTGGTTTTAAGTGTGACTCTTCGCTAATGCGCGAGCCTAGACCTCCGGCCAAAATAACAACTTTCATAAATATTTCTCCCCAAAATACGAACTTATGAGAGAGAATATCTAAGAATAAATTATTTAGCGAGGTTTTTTTATGAAAAGAATAGCATTAATGCGGCACGGAGAAGGTGATCACAATGTTGAAAGATTTTTTAGCGGCAACCCCAATCATCCCAATTATCGAGTTGCGCACTTGACAAATGAAGGAAGACAGCAAGTAAAAGATTCTGCAAAGAAGATGAGCAGTGAAATTAAAAAAATGAATTTAAAAGAGATGATGATTTTTGTCTCTCCACTTCCAAGAACGAGGCAGACAGCAGAGATCCTGCAGGAGAATATTTTTGATTGTTGCCCTGGTTTAAAAATTGAAGAGAAGGTCGTAGATAGTTTAATTGAGGTTGATATGGGAGATTTTGAAGGAAAAAATATTGAAGAGTTTTCTTATCATCCCTGGAATCTTGATCACTATCAGAAGTATGGCGGAGAAGGTGTTGAGGATTTACTTAAGCGGGGAAGGAAGTTTGTAGATGAGATTAATCAACTGAAGAATCTTCCTGATTTTTTTGTGGCCGTTTCTCATGGATCCCCCTTGCGTTATCTTGCGCAAGTACTAGGAGTCAAAGAAGATATTAAGCTTGATACCGCTGGATTTTACTTAACAAATTTTGACATTTCCTCTAAATGACTTTTTTGCAGACCAAGTACATCACACCAGAGATCATTAGGAGGGAGAATCTTGCGATGAGTAAGATCAAAAAGGGCAAAGTCAAAATAGGCCTCAGAGGATTTTTTTTCTTCTTCCGAATTATCTAGCAATAAGAAGATCTCTTGCTTCATGGTGAAAATAAATTTGTTTTTGTATCCAATGGGAGTTGATTTTACCAGAATGGCATCACTTTCTTTGAGCTCTTTAAGATAGCGAACAGAGACCATGGTTACAACAGGACCGATTTTATTTTTTTGGATAAAATCTATATTCATCCCTTTTTTATTTAATATTTCCCAGCGGGCATCTTCAAAAATATTGAGATAAGAGGCATTATTAACGTGGCCAAAAGAATCGATGTATTTACCAGGTATGGTGGTGCGGTAGAGAGAAGTAGACGGAAGAGGGAACGTTTCAAACAAAATTGGATCTTTATGATGCATGAAGAGCGCTCCCTCTGAAAAATTATTCCGAAAGAATTCTATTGTAACCTTTTTCTCGACAAACGTTAACCATGCTTCCTTGAAGGGCATCAACTTCTAGGTGTTCGTTGGCCGTCCAATGCTTGATGGAGAACTTACTGTAGCTTCCGTGAGAAACTTGGTGAATCATAAGGGCCGCTAGAGCACAAAATCCATTAGAGTAGTATAGTTGTCTCAAGTTTTGGTAACAAATTCTAATCTTGTTGTCATAACCAAGAGAGAAGCGTGGTTCAGAACCAATATACTTAGGGCCATGAAAAGAAGTAGATTTTTTCCCCGTTTGAGTGTGAACAGTTCCAGTTTTCTTGCACTGTCTTGAAGAATCACTGTTAACGTATTTCATCTTATGCAAACGTTTACGAATTTTGTCTTTTTGCTCATCATTGAGTTTCTTGTGATCAGTGCGATCAAAAATCTCTTCAATATTGTCAATGAGAAATTCTTTAGCAAGATCAAACTCATTGCTTCCTAGTTGATAAGAAGAGGCCTGTGATTGAGTGAAAGTTAAAGTTAATGCTAAAAATAGAAAAGAGGCGAGGAAAGTGGTTTTTTTATTCATATGTACTCCTTGATGGTTGATTCTTGTTACATGATGAATAATTTTTTTTGAACAAATTTTTTTTACTGAAGGACGTATCTGGTTTTTTTAGAGAGCTTGTCGCCTCTATAGCGGTAATCACTTCCTTTCTTTTCTGACGGAGTTCTAAAACTTATTAATGTTTTTGGAGAGTGTAAAAGTGCAAAGGTTAATTGCCAGAATGTTGAGGTTGTGGACTTTCCTGTTAGGTAACTTTTTTGAGGGCAGGAGGCATATCCCTCTATATTCATCATAGATTTAGGAAAGAGAAGCGGTGATCTTCCTGAGTCAATGGAGATGTTAATTTTATAGTCGCTACAATGGGATCTTTCTAAAACGTCGATAATAGCACTTTTAACAATAATGGCCTCTCCTCTTAAAATGGAAGCAGGAACTGTTCGTCTTTTAGAATGAACCTTAATAATGGTATTAAAGTCGCTGGCCATTGTTGAGAAGGATATCAGAGAGAGAAAAAGGGTAATGTTTTTTATATTCATGAAGGAGAAGCTAACGGAGATTTAGAAAAAAGAAAATAAGAGAAATGAGTCCTTTTCTTTTTTTTTCCCCAAAGGAGATAAGCCTGTGATCACCGGAGGCAAATATCTCTCCTTTTTCTTGTGTTTCGTGGTTAAAAAACTCCACTTGAGATGATTTAATGTAGGCCTCCCTGGCAGAAAGGGTCCTTATTTGATCATTTGTGACATCATAAGATTGCCAGGGACGAAGAGGTGATTCCTTTAACAGATCATCTTCTTTTTTTTCTGCGATAGAGCTAGGAGAAGGTGTGGACTTAGTGGGATTACTTTTTTTTGTCGTTTGCTTTAAGCTAATGGCCATAAAAAATCACCTTTTCTTTTACACCGCTTCACACCGTCATAGAGAAAAGAGATTTTTTATTTTTCTCTTGTTCTGCTAAATACTTTATTTTCTCGCATCGTTTTTCAGCAAGAACGCTAATTTCCAGCAAGAGCTTTCTCATTTCATGGGCCACTGCTTTTGTTGAAGCATGTTCAAGGACAGACCAACGCAGAGCGGTTGCTTCCTCTCCGTAGACACTTTCACGAATTCCTGTTTCTGCAAGGGCCGAAACATTTTCTTTATACCATTGCCATATTTCACGGGAAAGTTTTTTATGCGTAGAGTATTTTGTAGGAACAAAAAGAGTATCAAAGTTAATCTGCATCTCTCTTTTAAATTCATCGAGGAAATAGCGAAAAACTTTAAAGTTTCGAAAATTATTAATTTTACATTCGAGAGGAGATATTAGTAGATCACTACTGACAAGTGCATTAGTGATAAGCCGATTCCAGTTAGGAGCACAGTCAAGGATAATGAGGTCAAATTTTTCTTTAAGAGGTTTGATGATTTTTTCTTTGAGCCAGTATTCTCGCCGATTAATATTTCCAAGAGACTCGTTGAGGGCGGCAAGCTCGGGAGTCTCCGGTATATATTTCAAGGTGGGAATTTCAGTGTCACGGATGACATCTTCTATTCTTGCTGTTCTATTAAAAATATCAGCGAGGCCTTTAGTTTCGTTTAATTTTTTTATAACAGCATCGAGATCATTAGAATCTTCCAGGTCTAAATCATGGCCCATGGCAGAGGTGATATCACCTTGCATATCGAGTCCAATAACACACGTTCTTATATTATGAAGTGCGGCCATGCGCGAAATATTGAGAGAGAGCGTTGTTTTAAGAACCCCACCTTTGGTGGTGAAAATGGCCATACAGAGAGGGGAATCCCATTTTTTCATAAACCCCCATTTCTCTCCAATAGAAGGCAGTGACGTCATGTCCCACCCTCGAGAGTTAATGGCACCTATTTGACAGCGTTTTCCTCGTGGAATTTCTTCATTTTCTTCGGCCATAAAAAGACAGGTTTTTGAAATTGACTGACCGAAAAGCTGTGAGATTTTTTTGGGCGTATAGATATCACTCCTCATTTGCGTGCAACCTTTTTCCTAATGCTAAAACATTCATTGTTTTAATAATTGTAAATGAAGGAGGATTTGGCCGTCAAAACATGAGTCTCATTATTTAAGCAGGATTATTGTTTGAAATGTAGATGCCTTTTACCTGATATTTTTCTTCTATTATTTTTTTCAGTTCCTGAACGCCAAACTGCTCTGTAGCACTATGTCCTCCTGCGAAAAGAGCTACATCTGCTTCGCGAGCATCATACCAATCATACTCGCGCAATTCCCCTGTCAAAAAAGCATCGAGGTTTTGCTCTTTGGCCAATTTCCAATAACCTGATGCGCCACCAGTAATAATTCCCAGGGATTTGATTTTTTTATGAGGATCATTAAAGGGTGGGGCAAGAAGAACTTCATGTTGAAGAATTGCGGCCAGTTTTTCTTTGAGTTGCTCTTGAGAAAGAGGTTTCTTGAAAACTCCTTTAACGCCAAGAGGCATTTTTTGAGGTTCACCAAAGGGGGCCAACGAAGTGAGGTTTATTTTTTTAGCGATACTGGCAGCATTTCCCGCTTTGGGGTGAGCATCGAGAGGAAGATGGTGACCTATGAGGCTTATATCGTGCTGCATAAGAAGCTTCACTCTTTTACCAAAAGCACCTGTCAGCGTTTTCTCCTGCCCTCGCCAAAAGAGACCATGGTGCACAATGAGTACATCTGCTTTCAATTTAACGACTTCTTGAATTGTTTCGAGATCGGCAGATACAGCGTAGGCAATTTTTGAAATAGCTTTCTTTCCTTCTACCTGGAGACCGTTTGGCCCATAATCTTTAAATTGATGGATAGAAAGATAATTATTTAGAAAAGTTGAGAGTTCTTGGATAGTGATTTTATTTTTCATAATTCCTCAGTGAAAGCTTCTCGCCAAGCTTTAGATCAATATTCTTTTTTCTTTTTGATTTTATTTCAAGAGCATATTTCCCTCTATACTTTTGACTCGTATAAAAATTGTCTTGTTTATTAATGGATGGATTGGCCTTCATTTTTTTTTCAATACCTACAATATTGAGATCTTTATCAAGGATAATTAAATCTAAATCAAAAAAAGTATTATACATCCAAAATTGAAGTTGTGCTTCCTCTGGAAATTCAAAAAGAAGCGCCATTGTATTTGTAAACTCATCATCTCTGATGTTGCTAAGACCTGAAATGATTTCTTGTTGAGTTTTTGCTAAATAAACCTTCTCTATAACAACCTTTCCTTGCTTGATGAGTGTATAGCGTGGACTTTTTTTATTAAAGGCCATTAATGAAAAAGAGATAAAAATTATAATCGTATTTTTTTTCATGAGCATTTCTGTTTTTTTTCTGTATCTTACTTCTCTACAGGGGAGAGGGAAATGATTTTTTTTCTATTATCAGCTTTAATTATTACCGGTAGCTTTTCAATTCAAGCTTTACCAGAAGATTCTTTTCTTTCTCGTATAAGTGATAGGTTTTATCGAAAAAGAAGTAAGACTTTTTCTTCTTCTCTTTCTCCTTCTAAGGATCTTTCATCTGCTCCTATAAGAAAAAGAAGTACCAGTCGAGATGAAATTTATTTAACCTCTGTAGATAAAAAGAAGAGGGCCGTTTCTATGAGGAATTTAAAAGAGATGGGGGTTGAAAAAAAAGACAAAAAGAAAAGCGAAAATAATACAGAAATTGATGAAGAAAAAGTTCGTATTATATTTAAGAGGAAAAACAGAAAGGGAGAAAAGAGAAGTCCACATGTTTGGAAGTATCGATTACCTGAAGTACCACCCAACGTTCCTTCTCTAGATTTATCTCAATTGAAATCTTATTGCAGAGAAGAGGAGTATCATTCTGCTGCGTCTACACGTGTGAGAACACAAAACTTTAGAATCGAATTCAATACACAACTTTGTAAACTGAACCAGCTTGAAGATAGAAAATTTGAAAAAAAAGAGCTTGATGCAATCGAAATGAAAGTATCCTCCCTTCTTGAACGTTATTACGAAGGAGAAAGAAGAAATCCTGAAGTAGATAGTCTTGTTGATACAATTATTGAGAAAGGAGAAAAACTATCTAAAAGATCACTTTCTTTTATCAGAAGGAACAACGGATAACATTTTATCGAAGACCTTCTTTGATACAATCTTAGAGACGGCCTTGATAAAGAGAGGGTGAAAGTCAGGTCCTACTTCGTGCGTTCTTTTTTCTAAACTTGTTACAAAGTTATAAGGCCACTTTTTCTGAACAAAGTTAGCTAGAGAAGTTGGAATCATTCCCTTTGGATCAACAAGAGCATCGAGGTCCATTAGTGTTTGAGATTCACCTAGAGGATAGAGATAAAAATTAGATTCATGGACAATGGCCCGAACAATTCCTTTTACAGGAGGATATTTTTCAAGTTCAGAAGAAGTTGAATAGACATTCATGGCCTTCATCTCTGGAATAACTTTTAAAATTGTGTGCATGAGACTGTCTCGTGGATCAGCAGGCCAGGGAAGCTCGGTGATACTGTAAGTGACAGCATTAAGGTAATCATATTCTTCGGCCATCTCTTTAATCCGAAGACTTGGTGTCCAAAGATGAGAATCTTCAACATTTCGTAAAACCTGAAGGACTTTCAAAATAGATTCATTAATAATGGCAACGCCCTTAAAGGCCATTAAGGAATCTCCTTCTACTTTTTTACTAAAAACAACAACTCCTTCTTTTTCATATTCAAAATTCCAAGAAGAAGGAATTTTTTTTACATATTCTTTAATTCTTGGGTCAACATTTTTAAGATCAAGTCCTGCCTGAGATGATAATTCAAATGTTGGTGTCGGAGCAGCAAAGACTAAAGAAGTTATGAGCATAAAAAAAGAGAAGAGAAAATGTGTCATCATAAAGGCCTTTAGAAAAGAGTAATTAACCTTGGTTTTTTTCCCTTTCGGTTGAAATTCTCATGTCATGAGCCTCAAGAATTTTTTCAAAAACTTCATCTGTGGATAATTTGATTAATTCACTTGGGGTAATTGAGTCATCAAAAAGGATGGGAAGTTTATCAAAATCATCAGACAAAAGAGGCAGTCGATTGGCCGCGGCCTCATCAATTTTTTGAACAGGTGTAAAGTGAGGAGTTGTTTTGAGAACACTGGGAAATTCTTCAAGGAGATTTTTAATGGAAGTGACGACTTGAATAAAATGATCAAGCTCTTTTTTAGTAAAACTTTCAGTAGGTTCAATCATAAGACCGTAGACTTCAGGGAAAGCGACAGTAGGGGAATGAAGTCCAAAATCAAGGAAAAGTTTTCCCGCTAAGGGAATTACTGAATTTTTAGGGATGTTTTTTGATTCAATTTTTTTAAAGAGTTCTTCTTCGAGAGTAATAATAAATTCATGCATACGTGGAATATTTGTCGCTCCACGAGGAAGAAGAGGGTAATGTTGCTGGATTTTTGTCCCAAGATAGCGAGCAGAGAGAACAGCAATAGAAGACATGCGTCTTACACCTTCAGAGCCGAGTGCTTTTAAATAAGTGTAGCAACGAACTTTATGGGCAAAGTTTCCATGGTGACGGTGAATATCTCCAATAGACTTTTCTTTTTTTATTAATTTATAGCTTTTTGTTTTCTCATCTTTTTCAACTTGAGTTCCAGGAATATAAGGTGCTAGTTTTTCACAAACAGCGACAATGGCATCACCTGGACCTCCTCCCCCATGAGGGATACTCCATGTTTTATGAAGATTGTTATGAACAGCGTCAACTCCCATCGTTTTCAAGTTCACGATCCCCGCAATAGCATTCATGTTTGCCCCATCCATATAAACAAGAGCACCCACGCTATGAATAAGCTCAGCAATTTTCTTGAAATTTGTTTCAAAAACGCCTGATGTATTTGGATTCGTTATCATAACGCCAAGAATATTTTCTCCATGAAGAGCAACTTTTTCCTTGATGTCTTCAAGGTCAATTTGTCCTGTTGTTTTATCACTCTTAAGAAGAACTATTTTCTCAACTCCAGCGTAAGTGGCCGTGGCAGGATTTGTTCCGTGGGCCGTCTCGGGAATAAGAATTATTTTTCGCTTAGTATCTTTTTTATCTTCAAAATAGGCCTGGAACATTTTAATGGCGGCCAATTCTCCATGTGCTCCGGCCACGCATTGAGTGACGACACTGTGAAGGCCTGTTATTTTTTTAAACATCTCTTGGATTTCATAGAGAATATGGAGGTTCCCTTGAACATTTTCTTCAAGGGCCTGAGGATGACTTTTGGTGAAAAGTGGCAGTGATGCTGCATAATCATTAATTTGTGGATTATATTTCATGGTACATGAACCAAGAGCATAGACGTGGTCATCAGGAGAGACATTTTGTCGGTTGAGGTGATGATAAAACTCGAGAACTTCTTTTGAAGAAAAAGAGCGTATTTGACTAACCTCTCCTTGCTCAGGGGTTTGATATAATGAGGGGAGTGGCGATTTTTCACTGCGAGATGTAAGTGAAAATTCATCGATAAGAAAAGAAACGATCTTACCTATTTCTTCATGGGTATGAAGGTCATTAAAAAATATTTTCACATAAGAATTTGATTTGTCATGGTGAAGTCTTTCGCTAATATCAACTCCTAGCTGGATATTTGCTTTTTTTGAAGCAGAGGCGAGAAGGTCTTCTTTTTTCGTCTTTAATATTACTTCGTTTATAAAATGATCTTTAAAGGCCAATGATATTTTATCATCATCCCAGTAAGGATTCATTTTCTGTAGAAAGAAAGATATGTTTTCTTTAGATTTTTCAAGCTTTCTTCGAAGTCCCTCACTTCCCTCTAAGAGTAATGTCGCCCCGGCCAGTGTCGCAATAAAGGATTGATTTGAACAAATATTACTGGTGGCCTTGTCGCGGCGAATATGTTGCTCTCGTGTAGAGAGAATGAGAGTTAGACACTCTTTTCCAGAAATATCTTTTGCTTTTCCAATAAGACGACCAGGCATAGAACGAATTGAATTTTTATCTTTCTCATTATAGCGCATTCCAAAGATACCTAGCCCTGGACCTCCAAAATTTGGACCAATGGCCAGAGACTGTCCTTCACCAACAATAATATCAACGCCTTCTTTTTTACTGCCAAAAAGAGAGGGCCTTTTTACTCCGGCCGCAGAGAGATAGTGTGGATCAATACTGCAAACGGCCAGTGCATCAAAGCAGTGACTAAGATCTGTTAACAAATCAACATCTTCTGCTAATCCCAAAGAATTAACTTGTTGAAAAAGAACAGCACTAACTTTTCCTTCATCTTCTTTGAGTTGCTGCTTTAATAAATCATAATCAGTTAGACCTGACTCCTTGTGGAGTGGAATAAACTTAAGCTCAATCTGACGATGATGGGTTTTTGTTTTGAGAACATTTATTTCTTGAGGGAAAATTCCCTCCGAGACGTAGACAATCTTTTTATTCTTTTTTAATCTCTCGGCACAAAAAACAGCTTCTACAAGTGCCATGGAGCGATCGTACAGAGAGGCATTGATGGCCTCCATCCCTGTTAACTTACTCATTAGAGAAGTGTAGGCCCAGAGTCCGACTAAAGTCCCTTGTCCTCTCTCGCTCTGATAAGGAGTGTAGGCCGTCGTTAACCCTCGAAGACTTGATATTTCACTAAGTTCTTTTGGAAGTGAATACCAAAGAAGAGAGTCCCCTATGAAACAAGTTTTATCTGTGAGATTTCTCTGACTCACTTCTTCCATGTGCTTAAGGAGATCTTCGTAACCGATCTCTTTGAAGAGAGAGCTAAAAGAGTCGCTGTCAAACTTAATTTCTTGAGAAATATGATTAAAGAGATCATCTGTTCTTTTCAATCCAAGGAAGTCTAAAATTTCTTTTTCATCATTTTGACTCATAGGAATATAGTGTCTTGCTAATTCACGATCTTTGCGGACAATAGAATAAGGGATTGTCATATTTTTCCTCAAAAAAAATAGTGCTATTATTCCCCCCAAATTATAATTTTTTTTATGGCCTGGCCAGATAAAGAGATCATGTGAATCATTTAATTGAAAGAATTTTAAAGAAGAGTAGTTGGAGCGAAATTTATCGCTACCACCTTCGCCAGCACTATGGTTTGAAAAAAGAACTTTTTTTTAGGGCCCTTGCTATGAAGGGAGGAGAGGATTCTTTTATTTGGGATTTGACGATGGGCATGGGACATGATGCCTTGATGATGCTTTCTGTTGGCGCTCACGTCTACAGTATTGAGAAATCACCGCTTGCCTGGGAATTAACAGAGGCCCAGAGAAATCTTTTTGCCTACCCGGATCTTTTTCAACGATGGCAAATGAAGAAAAGTGATGCACTAACTTTTTTAGAACAGCAAAAAATAAATAATGAGGAAAATACTCCAGATGTCATTTACCTCGACTTTATGTTTTTCTCAGATGATCAGGGGCGAAAAAAAACGGCCCTTCCTAGTCTTGAAATGCAATTTTTAAGATCTCTAGGAGATG
>NODE-396-length-15442-cov-8.20329_pt1 | contig 15442 bp, 13 predicted proteins | sample MGYA00139097_ERZ477577 | MGnify/ENA metagenome assembly ERZ477577 | reverse complement strand
TGGTCCTTCTGATCTAAAAAATCTGCGAGAGACTCAAACTTCATCCACTCTGTTCTGCGCTGTTCTTTTACGCTTGTCCGGTTGATGTCAACACAAGCGACATCTTTAAAACCGCAACGACGCAACCACAAGAGCATGGTCGTGATGGATGGCAGAAACCAGACGTTGCGCATCTTGGCGTATCGCCCTTCAGGCATGAACGCTGTGCCTTCCTCTCCCTCGACAACAAGAGTCTCCAGCACCAGTTCTCCTCCTGACCGCATAAACCCCCGCAGCTCAACCAGATGGTCCAGAGGCGATCGGCGATGATAGAGCACGCCCATAGAAAAAACCGTGTCAAAGCAAGCCAGCTCGGCCGGAATATCCTCAATCCCCAGTGGCAGCACGTAGTGGTTTTTGCCCCCCAGGTAGCGCTGCACGACATGGAACTGCATAACGGAGAGCAGGGTCGGGTCGATCCCCAGAACAAGGTCTGCACCTTCGCCAAGCATGCGCCAGCCGTGATAACCATTCCCGCAACCGATATCCAGGATCTTACGCCCCTTTAGCGACTGAATATGAGGCAGGACGCGATCCCACTTCCAGTCTGAGCGCCATTCAGTATCAATATTGACACCGAACAGGTTGTAAGGGCCTTTCCTCCAGGGATGGAAGGCCTGGAGATGCTCGGCAAACTCGTCTGGGCTGATCTCAACGAGATCTTCAGCCTGGCCTATCTCAACCTTTGTTCTTAGCTCAGTTATTGAGGGCTTCAACTGAGGCAGCCCCTGCAGGGCCTTTTGCCAGTGGGGCATTGTGCCGTGACCCTCCACAGCCATACGTTCAGGGATCACCTGCTGTAGCTCATGTGCCCATTGTTCCAGCCCCATGGCTTCGAGTTGTGGATATAAAGATTTGTAGAGGGTCATTTTATGGCGATCATGGACGCAAAGTTGAAGCACTGGAACCAGACTTCACTCATGGGAAACCCGGCTTGTTGTAAGCGTTGTTTGTGGCAGGTGAGGCTCTCCGGGATCATTACACGCTCGAGAGCTGTGCGCTTTTGACTGATCTCCAGATCGCTATAGCCGTTGGCTCGCTTGAAATCGTGGTGGGCTTCGGTATGAAAGTCCTGCTTGAGCTGATCATCAAAGGCCATTTTTTCAGACAATATCAGCACGCCGCCCGGCTTCAGCCCTTGGTAAATGCGTGTGATTAGGGCCAAGCGGTGGTCAAGAGGGATAAACTGCAAGGTGAAGTTGAGAACGACAACTGACGCGTCCTCTATGGCGACGTCCTGGATATCAGCACAAACCATCTCGACAGGAACCCTTGACGAACTGTCTGAGGCCAAAAGCTCCATGCCTCGCTCGACCATCGCCTCGGAATTGTCAACGGCAATAATTTTACAGTCCGGCTGATTGATCCGCTGGCGCATCGACAGGCTGACGGCTCCCAGAGAGCAGCCGAGATCATAGCAGCGGCTACTCGGCTGGGCATACTTTGCAGCCAGGATTCCTATTGTCGAAATCATGGTGCCGTAACCGGGGACCGAGCGCTGGATCATATCGGGGAAGACCTCTGCCACCTTCTCATCAAAATCAAAGTCGATGATTTCGTTCAATGGCGAGGCATAAATTTCATCTTGTTTTTTTACCACTTGCTGTCGACCTTTCCTGTCTGTTGGTCATTCGAGAGCCGATTGTCCTTTTAGGGAGCCCGGTTGTCAATAGCCTGTTTACATGAGACGAAACAATTCAAGCTTAATGCGGCAAGGGTTACAAAATTGATTGCTGTGATAGAATCGAAACAGGTCGCAACTTGAGCAAAGGAGAGCGATTGATGCCATCAGAATCATTCTCAGTGAGAATCTACCTTCAGGACGGTCACGTTGACGGTGTGAAGATTGTCGCCAGATCGAAATGGTCCGGCCGCGCCCTCGTGATCCCTCGCAGTTCTATGCCTGAAGAGATAAATCGTGACGAGCTTAATGCCCCGGGCGTCTATATTCTGATTGGTCCTTCCGATCAGCAGGGTCGGGAGACCATCTATATTGGAGCAGCGGACCCGATCTCTGCAGACCTGGAAAAACATCTAAGCAATAAAAATTTCTGGACCTGGACGATCGTTTGTTCGTCTAAACACAACAGCCTTACTCAAGCACATATTGAGTATATCAAGGCACGCTTGATAAAATTGGCCCAAGAGGCCGGTAAAGCGACCCTCGACAATCAAGAAATCCCTGACCTTCCACTGCTTGACGATCTAGACGTTGAATATGCCGAAACGTTCCTTGGCCATTCACTGAGTATCTACCCGGTGTTCGGCTTGAGAGCTTTCGAAGGACCGTGACGAAACCCTGGGGGCCATGGGCAACAAACAAGACAAATCTAAACCATCTATTAACGCAAAGACGCAAAGACGCAAAGAGTGATTGTCAAAATAATAAGTAATTTAAAGTTTTTTAAAAGTTTCCCTCTGCGCCCTTTGCGACTCTGCGTTAAATTGTCTTTTGGGTATAGCCCTAAACATAATAAGGCTTGTCTTTAATCAGTGTTCAATAGACCTTTAAGCCGTTGGCTTTAAAAATCCCCTTCATCCCTGCTAAAAAAAGATTTTGATCTATTGTGTAAAGGACAAAAATGACCAAAAACAAACTAACCAACCACAAGACCGACCACCACGAAGAGGGCGTAGATGTCCCATACCAGGACGTCAACCCAGAAACCCTGCGCAACTTGATCGAAGAATTCGTCTCGCGTGACGGCTCAGACTGGGGTGACGCCGGCGGCACCATGGAGGCCAAGATCGATCAGGTGCTCAGGCAATTCAAAGCAGGTAAAATCAAAGTTGTTTTCGATCTGGCGTCTCAAACGGCGAATATTGTCCCAAAACTTTAATAAGTAGACCCTCACATCCCTCCTTGTTACATGGCAACGTTTCGTCCATCAAGGTTCCTTCCGCAGGTCCTTTCGTTGCTGACAATTCACAATATGATAAGTTTAAAGTACTTCCATTCTGTTTGCAGTTGTTGACGGGTTCTTGAGTTTGTGAGGCTACGAACATGAAAGACAAGATTTCAACCCTTGTTGTTGCTCTGGTGTTCCTGTCTGTTTCCTTTGTCTTGTCAAGTTGTGGTGGCGGCGGGGGAGGTGGAAGCGATGATTCTGCAACTCCGTCACCAACGGATTCTTACTTACTCTTCTATGGAGACAACAGCAGCCCGGACACTTCTGGCGACGGGCTGTTTAAAATTCAGAATGGGGCTCTCTGGTTATTGAAAATCATCAATAGCTCAGGTAAAAGCCAGACTCAGGATTTCACCCCTTTTGGGGAAAAGTATATCTTTTCCGCCTGCGGTGCCCTTGGCTGTGAGCCATGGATAACAGATGGGACGCCGGAAGGCACAAACCTTCTAGCAAATCTCAACCTCATTAACGACAGCAATCCGCAAGAATACACATTATTTAAAAATACGATTTATTTTTCCGCTAATGACGGTGTACATGGTGTCGAACTCTGGAGGACGGATGGCACCGAAACGGGTACTGTCATGGTCAAAAATATCGGTGTAGAAGATGAGTCTCTTCTGGTCCCGCAACTTATTAATGGTAACCCTCATGATCTGACCGTTTTTGGCGACCATCTTTATTTTGTCGCCAATGACATAGATTCCCAGGGATACGGAACCGGTATTGAGCTTTGGAGGACTGACGGCACTGAAGTAGGAACAGTTATAGTCAAAAATATAGCCATAGAAGACCCGGACAACCAGACCGATGACCCAGACACATCGATTGACAGCTCACCGAATCAGTTGATGGTCTTCAATAACTCTCTCTATTTCGTTGCAAATGATGGTCAATATGGCACGGAGCATTATGGTTCAGAACTCTGGAAAAGCGATGGTACGGAAGCCAATACGACTATTGTCAAAGACATCGGGATCAATCCACTCAGCAACTTACTGTCCTACGATGCCCTTCCGGAACAACTCACAGCGTTTAATGGGGTGTTGTATTTTTTCGCTGATGATGGTTTGACGGGGTTTGAGCCCTGGAGAACTGACGGAACCGAGCTGAATACTGTGCAGGTTGCAAATGTCGGCATCGATACTGATGGCCCCTTTCCCACGGCAACCGATAACCTCACCTATTGGACTGAAATGCGGGACTGGCTCTATTTTGCCGCTGATAACGGCCCCTCAGGCGTTGAACTGTGGCGCACCAACGGACTCTCAACAACAATGGTGTTGGATATAAACCCACTCGCCGGCGACAGTGTTGTTCCCGGTCGAGATGATGTCTTCTATGTTCTCAACGAACAACTTCTTTTCTTTGCCAATGATGGAGTTCATGGTTTTGAGCCATGGCTCAGCGATGGAACCTTTCTTGGCACGAGGTTGCTTGCCGACATCTACTCGACGCCAATCAATCTTCCAACAACAGCCGACGGGTTGACCTTTCTTACTGAATACCAACGACGGTTATATTTCACTGCAAATGATGGTTTAACCGGGCGGGAACTCTGGTCCACCGACGGGACCACTGTTGGCACATGGGTTCTTAGTGACATCGGCCCCGGTTACGAGTCTGGATATTCTGACGCTTTCGGCCCGAGTGTCATTGATGGGGAGTTGTTCTTCTCAGCTTTTGACGGAGCTATTAATCTTGGACATGGTGTAGAAATGTGGAGGACGTTGGGGAACGAGACAGATACCCTGCTTGTTGAAGATCTGAATCCAGGAGCGCAAAACGATGGTGTTTTAAAAGCTGTGCCGTTACCGCTTCCATGAGGTTTGGTTTCTCTTTAGACCCTTTCAATATGCGTTTTTTAAATAGTGCTCTGTTTTTGTTGACTCCCTATTTTGCCCTTGCTATATTGCATGAAATTCGACTGCAACTCGTCTCCTTTTAAGCGGATCCAGAGAGATCGGCAAGGGTGGCCCAAAATGCCTCACATAGATAATAAAACAAGAGCTGTGCCTTTCCGTAATCGACGGGAAGGTATTTTTTTGTCCTAAATTCGGGAGGAAAAGATGGCCAAGGCGGAAACTGCAATATTAGATAAAGCCGGCGTAGCACGCGCTATCACCAGGATTACCCACGAGATTCTGGAACATAACAAGGGCGGCGAGAAGCTCGCTCTGGTCGGTATCCGTACCGGTGGTGATCACCTGGCAACGCTGCTGCAAGCACGCATCAACGAGATTGAAGGCCTTGAAGTCCCGCTCGGAGCGGTCGATATCACCATGTATCGTGATGATCTGGCCTCCCGCGGCAACTTGCCGATCGGTAAGACGGATATTCCGTTCCACCTTGATGGCAAACAGGTCATCCTGGTTGATGATGTTCTCTATACCGGTCGCACCATTCGTTCAGCGATGGATGCTTTGATGGACTTTGGTCGTCCAAGCACCATCCAGCTCGCCGTTTTGATCGATCGCGGTCATCGTGAATTGCCGATACGTGCCGATTACGTTGGCCGCAACGTACCGACAGCCCGCGAAGAAGATATCGCGGTTATCTTTGATGATGAATTCAACCCGGTCGAAGTTCGACTGATTAAGCCTTAGGAGAGAGTTTATGTCATTCCAGCACAAACATATTCTTGGCATTGAGCAGATGACCAAAGAGGACATTCAGATGATCCTCGATACGGCTGATTCTTTTAAAGAGATCAATTCCCGCGAGATCAAGAAGGTTCCGACCTTGCGCGGCAAGACGATCATCAACGCCTTTTTTGAAGCCAGCACGCGGACTCGGCTCTCTTTTGAGATCGCCGGCAAACGCCTCTCTGCAGACACGGTTAATATCTCCGGATCGACGTCATCGGTCGTCAAAGGTGAGACGCTTGAAGACACCGCTAAAAACATCGAAGCGATGGCTCCGGATATCATCGTTATCCGCCACGGTCATTCCGGTGCACCGCACTATTTGTCTGAGCGGGTAGGGTGTTCGGTTGTCAACGCTGGCGACGGAGCTCATGAGCATCCAAGCCAGGCTTTGCTGGACCTGATGACCATGCGTGAGCATAAAGGCAGCATAGAAGGTCTTGAAGTTGCCATTGTTGGCGACATCACTCATAGCCGGGTCGCACGCTCCGATATTTACGCTCTGTCCAGAATGGGCGCCAAGGTTCGTTTGTGCGGACCGGGAACCATGATGCCGATCGGCATTGAACGGCTTGGCAACGTGGAAGTCTTTACCGACATACGTGAGGCCATAGAAGGCGCTGACGTCGTCATGATGCTGCGCATCCAGATGGAGCGTCAGAGCAACATCCTGCTGCCAAGTCTGCGCGAATATGCCCGATTCTACGGTCTCAACCCAACCAACCTGAAGCTGGCCAAGCCGGATGCGATAGTCATGCACCCGGGCCCGATGAACCGCGGCGTGGAAATCTCCTCAGCGGTTGCCGACGGCGGGCAGAACGTCATCCTCGACCAGGTAGAGAACGGTGTCGCCACAAGAATGGCGCTCCTCTATCTCGTCAGTGGCGTCGAATCAATGCAAACCAACGATTAAGTCTAGATATAAGGAATTGGTGAGAGCTATGGCTAAAATACTGATTAAAGGCGGACGGGTGATCAGCCCGGCGCAAAAGCTTGATAAAACCTGCGATGTCCTGATCGAAAAGGGCAAGATCGTCGCGATCGGCAAAGGGCTTGATGACAAAGGCGCCAAGGTTATCGACGCCGCTGGCAAAATTGTCACTCCCGGCCTGGTCGATATTCATGTCCACTTGCGCGATCCGGGCCTTGAATACAAAGAAGACATCGCCTCCGGCACACTCTCAGCGGTCACCGGCGGCTTTACTTCCGTGGCTTGCATGCCGAACACGCAACCGGTCAACGACAACCAGACCGTCACCAGTTACATTCTGAATAAAGCGGCCCAGGAAGGTCATTGTCGTGTATTCCCGATCGCCAGCATCACTAAGGGCCTCAAGGGAGAATCACTGACAGGTATGGGCGAGCTGAAAGAGTTGGGTGTCACAGCGGTCTCTGATGACGGTAAGCCGGTCAGCAATCCTCAGTTGATGCGCCGTGCCATGGAATACGCCAAGCCTTTCGGCCTGACGATCGTTTCCCATGCTGAAGATCTTGACCTGGTAGATTCCGGAGTGATGAATGAAGGGCCTGTTTCAACCGAACTTGGCCTCAAAGGGATTTCCTGGGTCTCTGAAGACTCCGCGACCGCACGGGAAGTGATGCTCGCCGAATGTACCGGTGCTCATCTGCATGTGGCCCATGTTTCCACGAAAGGCTCGATCGACATCGTGCGCCAGGCGAAAAAACGGGGGGTCGCAGTCACCTGTGAAGCCGCTCCGCATCATTTCACCTTGACCGAAGAGGCCGTTCGCGGCTACAACACCAACGCCAAGATGAACCCCCCCTTGCGCGGCGCAGAAGACAGGGACGCCGTGCGTCAGGGTCTTGCTGATGGTACCGTTGATGCGATCGCTACAGATCACGCTCCCCACCATATTGATGAGAAAAACGTCGAATTCAACATTGCCATGAACGGCATCGTTGGCCTCGAGACCGCACTGCCTCTTTCTTTGCAGCTGGTTGAAGACGGTGTTATCGATCTGCCCAGGGCTATTGCTCTCTTGACCAGCGGCCCGGCAGGGGCTCTGAATCTTCCTGTCGGTCAATTGGAAGAGGGGGGTGACGCTGACATCGCAATCATAGACACTGAGCTGGAGTGGACAGTTGATGCCCAGAAGCTGGCGAGCAAGAGTAAAAACACCCCGTTTGATGGCTGGAAGATGAAGGGTGCTGCAGTCTGCACCATCGTCGCCGGCAAGATCGCCTACCAGAGATAAGCTAACAGAAGTATTTGTGCCGCAGGCCGGGACGTCTCCTGGCCTGCAGTTCACCATGTTCAAATCAAGGAGTTGTTTATGAAAGCAGCATTGGCCCTGGCCGATGGCAGAGTTTTCTTCGGTCAAGCCTTAGGAGCCTCCGGTGAAATCTCCGGAGAGGTTGTTTTTAACACCAGCATGTCCGGTTATCAGGAGATCCTGACCGATCCGTCCTATCGTGGTGAAATCGTAACCATGACCTACCCATTGATCGGCAACTACGGGATCAACCGTGAAGACGTTGAATCATCAAGACCTCACCTCGCTGGCTTTATCGTCAAGGAAGCCTGTGATATGCCGAGCAACTGGCGTTCGGAGATGACCCTTGATGCTTATCTAAAGAAAAACAACATCATCGGTCTCTCCGGGATCGATACCCGCGCACTGGTTCGTCATATCCGCGACAAAGGTGCCCAGACCGGCATCATTTCGACAATTGACCTGGATGCTGACAGCCTGGTGGCAAAAGCCAAGGCAGCGCCTTCAATCGTCGGGCAGGATCTCGTGCAGGAAGTCACCTGTAAGGAGATTTACGACTGGAATGAGGGGACCTGGGATCTGGCCAACGGCTATGAAAAACAGCAAGGTCCGGCCGAGTACAAGGTGGTCGCCTACGACTTCGGCATCAAATACAACATCTTGCGCAACCTGGTCAGTAAAGACTGTGCAGTCACTGTCGTGCCTGCCGATACACCCGCAGAAGAAGTTCTGGCAATGCAGCCTGATGGCGTTTTCCTCAGCAACGGCCCCGGGGACCCTGAGCCGATCACTTATGCCCAGGAGAACATCCGCCAACTGCTCGGCAAGGTTCCACTCTTCGGTATCTGCCTCGGCCACCAGCTGCTCTCGATTGCGCTGGGAGGTAGCACCTACAAACTGAAATTCGGTCATCGCGGTGGCAACCAGCCGGTACGACGTGGAGAGGGTCACAATGTCGAGATCACTTCGCAGAACCATGGCTTTGCGGTGGATGCCAGCACCCTGCAGGATGATGCGGTTGTTACGCACATCAACCTCAACGACAACACCGTTGAAGGCTTAAAGCATAAGACAATGCCGGCGTTCTCTGTACAGTATCATCCCGAGGCTTCACCGGGGCCGCACGACGCCAATTACCTGTTTGGTGAATTCATTAAATTGATGAAAGAATCTAAAGCTTAAGGATAAGGGAGCTGGGTTAAGGGACAAGGGTTATGACTTAAGGGCTTCACCTTGAGCCATGAACCATGAACCGTGAACCATTGATAAAAATATGCCAAAAAGAACTGATATCAAGAAGATTCTCATCGTTGGTGCCGGGCCGATTGTTATTGGCCAGGCCTGCGAGTTTGACTATTCCGGGACCCAGGCCTGCAAGGCGTTGAAAGAGGAGGGCTACGAAGTCGTTCTTCTCAACTCCAACCCTGCAACGATCATGACCGATCCCGACTTTGCGGATCGCACCTACATCGAGCCGGTCAATCCTGAGACGCTGGCACGTATCATCGCCAAGGAAAGACCGCAAGCCCTGTTGCCAACCCTCGGCGGTCAGACAGCTCTCAACTGTGCTGTTGCTGTCGCTAAAGACGGCACTCTCGAAAAATACAACGTTGAGCTGATCGGCGCGAAACTCCCGGCTATCGAAAAGGCCGAAGATCGTACCCTGTTCAAGGCGGCTATGGGGAATATCGGCATAGCTGTACCGAAATCCGGGCTGGCTCACAATCGTGAAGAGGCGATTGAAGTTATTGAAAGTATTGGCTTTCCTGTCATTATTCGTCCTTCCTTTACTCTCGGCGGCACCGGCGGCGGCATTGCCTACAACATGGAAGAGTACCTGCAGATCGCCATGTCCGGCATCGATGCTTCGCCAACCGATGAAGTCCTGGTTGAAGAATCAGTCATCGGCTGGAAAGAGTTCGAGCTTGAGGTCATGCGTGATACAGCCGATAACGTGGTCATTATCTGTTCTATCGAGAACCTCGACCCCATGGGTGTCCACACGGGAGACTCCATTACTGTCGCGCCTGCACAGACACTGACTGATAAAGAGTATCAACTGCTGCGTGATGCCTCGATCAGGATTATTCGTGAGATCGGTGTGGAAACGGGCGGCTCTAACATCCAGTTCGGCATCAATCCTGATGATGGACGCATGGTTGTTATCGAAATGAATCCTCGTGTGTCGCGTTCTTCAGCGTTGGCCTCTAAAGCGACCGGCTTTCCGATCGCCAAGATCGCTGCCAAGCTTTCGATCGGCTACACTCTTGACGAAATCCCCAACGACATCACCCGCGAGACTTACGCGTCTTTTGAGCCGACTATCGACTATGTGGTCACCAAGATGCCGCGCTTTACCTTTGAAAAGTTTCCCCAGGCCGACGCGACCTTGACGACCCAGATGAAGTCGGTCGGTGAGGCCATGTCGATTGGCCGGACTTTCAAGGAGAGCCTGCAGAAAGCAATGCGTTCGCTGGAGATTGGTTCCTGTGGCTTCGAGAGCCGTTTCTTTGACGACGCTGAACTGAATCGTCGCACCCTTGACGACTCGGAGCTGCATGCTCTTGAGGAAAAGTTGCGGGTCCCCAACTGGGAACGCCTCTGGTATATCGCTGACGCCATGCGTGCAGGCTTGACGATCGACGAGATCTTCGCTTTAACGTTTATTGATCGCTGGTTCCTGCACAAAATTGAGCAACTCGTGGCGATGGAGCAACGGCTCCTCAAGGCAAAAGAGCTGCTGGAGCAACCTGAGGGGGAAGTCTTCCAGACGTTGCTACGTGAAGCCAAGCAGATGGGCTTCTCGGATATGCGCCTGGCCAAACTCTGGAAGAGCCACGAAGACAAGGTCCGTGCTCTTCGTCACAAGCTCAACATCAGGCCCGTCTACAAGCGGGTTGATACCTGCGGAGCGGAATTCGAAGCCTTTACCCCTTATCTTTACTCTTCATACGAAGAAGAATGCGAAGCGGAGCCCACGGATCGCAAGAAGATCATGATCCTCGGTGGCGGGCCGAACCGTATCGGCCAGGGTATCGAGTTTGATTACTGCTGCGTCCACGGTGTCTTTGCCCTCGCTGAAGATGGCTACGAGACCATCATGGTTAACTGTAACCCGGAGACGGTTTCAACCGACTATGACACCTCGGATCGCCTTTACTTTGAGCCTTTAACCTTTGAGGACGTGCTTGAGATCGTTCATGTCGAGAAGCCAGAGGGTGTCATCGTACAGTTTGGCGGGCAGACGCCGCTTAAGCTCGCCGTTGCCCTGGAAAAGGCTGGCGTGCCGATCATCGGCACCACTCCGGACGCGATCGACCGTGCTGAGGACCGTGAGCGTTTCCAGGAGCTCCTGTACAAGCTGGGTTTGAAGCAGCCTGCAAACGGCATTGCTCGCTCGGTTCCCGAGTCGGAGAAGATCGCCGAGCGCGTTGGTTACCCTGTTGTTGTCAGACCAAGTTACGTATTGGGCGGGAGGGCCATGGAAATCGTCCACGACCTGCAGCAATTGCGTGACTACATGCAACATGCGGTAGAAGCCTCTCCCGATCATCCGATCCTGGTGGATAAATTCCTGAGCCAGGCGATCGAGGTCGATGTGGACGCACTTTGTGACCGCAAGCAGGTTGTCATCGGCGGCATCATGCAACACATTGAGGAGGCGGGTATCCACTCTGGAGATTCAGCCTGTGTGCTTCCTCCCTATTCCCTGGACAAGTCGATCGTCGATGAGATCCGTCGTCAAACAGTCGCTCTGGCCCTTGAACTGGGTGTCTGCGGCCTGATGAATATCCAGTTTGCGGTGAAAGATGATGAGATCTTCCTGCTTGAGGTCAATCCCCGTGCCAGTCGAACCTCTCCCTTTGTCTCCAAGGCGACCGGAAGGCCCTTGGCCAAAATCGCCGCGCGCATTATGGCAGGGAAGACCCTGGCAGAGCTTGGAGTCGTAGAAGAGATTATCCCCGAACACATCTCTATCAAAGAGTCGGTCTTCCCCTTTACCAAGTTCCCCGGTGTCGATAGTCTGCTTGGACCTGAGATGAAGTCCACCGGCGAAGTCATGGGTATTGATTTTGAGTTCGGTAAAGCCTTTGCCAAGGCCCAACTGGGCGCGAATGTGCGCCTGCCGACTTCGGGCCAGGTTTTTGTCAGCGTCAAGGAAGAAGATAAATCAGCGATCGTTGAACCGGTGCTCAAACTGCGTGATGCAGGTTTCGAGATCGTCGCAACCAGCGGCACAGCGTCCTTCCTGCGCGCCTACGGAGTTCAGGCGATTCCAATCAACAAGGTTAAGGAAGGGCGACCACACTGCGTAGACGCCATCAAGAACAACCAGATCACCCTGGTCTTCAATACGACCTTCGGAACCCAGTCGATCATTGACTCCTTTTCCATTCGTCGTTCAGCACTTATGCACAACGTTGCCTACTTCACAACAGTCGCAGGAATACAGGCTGCGGCAGACGGGATTCTGGCCATGAAGCGTGAAAGTCTTGACGTTACGCCGATTCAGGAGTACTATCCCCAAAACGGGTAGAGATCTACCCGTTTTTCATTATTTAAGATTCTACTGTTCGGGCGGGTACTCCTGCCCGAACAATTTTATTAATAAGCAAGGAAGAAACTGTTATGTCAGAAACCGTACCGATGACACCTGAGGGACACCAGAGACTTCAGGAAGAACTGAAACACCTGATCCGCGTTGAACGCCCCAAGGTTATTCAGGATATTGCTGAAGCCCGCGCTCATGGCGATCTTTCAGAGAACGCCGAGTATGATGCTGCTAAAGAGCGCCAAGGCTTTGTTGAGGGTCGGATTTCTGAGATCAACGGTAAGATGGCCCGCTGCCAGGTTATCGATCCTTCAGAGATGGACACCGATAAAATCGTGTTCGGTGCAACCGTTAAACTATTTGATGTTGAGTCAGAGAGTGAAGTGACTTACCGCATCGTCGGGCAGGATGAGGCGGACATCAAGGCTGGACTGATTTCTATCAACAGCCCGGTCGCCAAGGCCTTGATCGGTCATCGTGTTGATGATGAGGTGAACATCAAGGTCCCATCAGGTATCAGAAGTTACGAAATCATTGACATCAATTACGTTTAAATGGAGTCACGCAAATGACTGTAATCACTAAAGATATGACCTTTCACGAAGTTATGCAAAAAAGCCCTGAAGTTGTAAAAGTTCTCGGGTCCTTCAACCTTGGCTGCGTTGGCTGCATGGGCGCCATAAACGAAACCCTCGAGCAGGGCGCTACGGCTCACGGTCTTGATGTTGAAGAGCTGCTCACAGCTTTGAACGCCATATTCTAACGCACCAGAAGTAGGCACCTCCAGGCGATCCTCTTTGCGTCTTTGTTGCCTTTCCTTGGCGCCTTTGCGTTACGCTTTTACGGTTCCGGTACTAATAACCTTTTGGGGTGGCGGAGATGACCAAGGCGTCCACAGACCAATCTCAGCAAAACCTGTCCACCCCCGTTGTGCATCTTAAAGGGGTTGGTCCTCGTGTCGCTGAAAAACTCGCCAAGCTGGATATCCACACTGTAGAAGACCTCCTCTACGTCCTGCCTCACCGTTACGAAGATCGTCGACAATTCAGAAAGATAGCTCACTTGCGTGAAGGGGTACATGAAGTCTTTTCCGGGGAGATTCTGGCCTGTGGAGAAGCCACAACTTCGCGTGCGCGGCGCAAGCTCTTCGAAGCTGTCGTAAGTGATGGAACCGGGCAAATCGTCCTTAAGTGGTTTCACTACCGCAAAGGCAGCATGGAGAAACGTTTCGCTGTCGGCAAGCGAGCTGTCTTTACGGGAGAGGTAAAGCGCTACGGGGCCACACGAGAAATCCATCACCCCGACACCGAATTCCTCGCTAAAGGCCAATCCCTTGCTGACTATCAAAGCTCAGACCCCCTGGCTTTTGGCCGGATATTGCCCGTATATCCGCTCACCGAGGGGTTGACTCAGTATGCGGCTCGAAAAATATGGAAGCAGGCAGTCGACAGCTACGCAGCCTGTGTCCAGTCCCATCTGCCTGCTGATATGATCCGTAAGCACCAACTACAGCCTCTTTCTGAGGCCTTGCAACAGATTCACTGGCCTTCGAACGACACAAACATCGACGATCTTGAGAAGAGCAGTAATCAAGCACTCCGATCGCTGGTTTACGACGAGTTTTTCTTTTTGGAGCTGGGATTAGCTCTTAAGCGTCGTGGTGTTGTCCTTGAGGAAGGAATTCCTTTTAATGTCACCCACAAATACACCAAGCCCCTCGCTGCAACCTTGCCATATCGACTCACAGGTGCTCAACGCCGCGTTCTCGGGGAAATAAAAGAAGACTTGATGTCTCCACATCCAATGAATCGATTGATCCAGGGCGACGTCGGTTGCGGGAAAACGATCGTCGCTTTAATGGCAGCATTGGTGGCAATCGAGAATGATACCCAGGTGGCGGTTGTGGCACCAACGGAGATCCTTGCTGAGCAGCACTATCTGCAATTTCATCTTTGGTTTGAGCAGCTGGGTCTAAAGACCGCACTTCTGCGTGGCAAGATGCCCGCCGCTGAAAAGCGTGAGCTTGTCGAATCATTAAGGGCAGGGGAGATCCACCTGGTGGTCGGCACCCATGCGGTTCTTCAGGAAGGTGTTGAATTCAAGAAGCTCGGTCTCGGTATTATTGACGAACAGCACCGCTTCGGAGTTCGACAGCGCGCGGTGCTGAGAGGGAAGGGTAGCAATCCTCACATTCTGGTCATGACAGCGACTCCTATCCCGAGGACTTTATCGCTGACCGTTTATGGCGACCTGGCCTTATCTGTGATCGACGAAATGCCCCCGGGACGCACGCCTGTTGAAACAGTTGTTGCACATCGACGATCTTGAGAAGAGCAGTAATCAAGCACTCCGATCGCTGGTTTACGACGAGTTTTTCTTTTTGGAGCTGGGATTAGCTCTTAAGCGTCGTGGTGTTGTCCTTGAGGAAGGAATTCCTTTTAATGTCACCCACAAATACACCAAGCCCCTCGCTGCAACCTTGCCATATCGACTCACAGGTGCTCAACGCCGCGTTCTCGGGGAAATAAAAGAAGACTTGATGTCTCCACATCCAATGAATCGATTGATCCAGGGCGACGTCGGTTGCGGGAAAACGATCGTCGCTTTAATGGCAGCATTGGTGGCAATCGAGAATGATACCCAGGTGGCGGTTGTGGCACCAACGGAGATCCTTGCTGAGCAGCACTATCTGCAATTTCATCTTTGGTTTGAGCAGCTGGGTCTAAAGACCGCACTTCTGCGTGGCAAGATGCCCGCCGCTGAAAAGCGTGAGCTTGTCGAATCATTAAGGGCAGGGGAGATCCACCTGGTGGTCGGCACCCATGCGGTTCTTCAGGAAGGTGTTGAATTCAAGAAGCTCGGTCTCGGTATTATTGACGAACAGCACCGCTTCGGAGTTCGACAGCGCGCGGTGCTGAGAGGGAAGGGTAGCAATCCTCACATTCTGGTCATGACAGCGACTCCTATCCCGAGGACTTTATCGCTGACCGTTTATGGCGACCTGGCCTTATCTGTGATCGACGAAATGCCCCCGGGACGCACGCCTGTTGAAACAGTTGTTGC
>NODE-395-length-15450-cov-6.96531_pt1 | contig 15450 bp, 14 predicted proteins | sample MGYA00139097_ERZ477577 | MGnify/ENA metagenome assembly ERZ477577 | reverse complement strand
TCTCCGATCTCGATGATGATATCCACCGTCGACACCGGGGACAAACAAGTCTGGGTGGCCATCCCGCAATCTAAAGTAAGCAAAGGCGATAAAGTTTCAGCACTCGAGGGTATGGAAATGAAGGATTTTCACTCCAACTCTTTCGACCGGACCTTCGACTCGATTATTTTCTCTCCGGGCCTGGCCGGGGCAGCACCGATGAGCCCCCATGGAAAAACAGCAGCGCAAAAGCCCTCCGCTGACGATTCCTTCGCCGCAGCGGTGGAGGCCGAACGCGGTGCAAGCACCGGGGGGGCTGCGCCGATCGAGCCCCAGCAGGGCAGTGCCGGGAGCATGGGAGCCATTGCACCTTTTAGTGAAACCGAGGTTGAAAAAGCCGAGGGAGAAAATGGCTTTACCGTGGCTGAAATTTTCGAACAGGCCAAGGATCTCAATGGCAAGAAGGTACGTGTCAGAGGTCAGGTGGTGAAATTCAACGCCAACATCATGGGCCGTAACTGGCTGCATCTCCAGGACGGCTCTGGTGATCCGATGCAGAACACCCACGATCTGGTGGTCACCACGACCGATCAACTCAGCAGCCCGAAAGTGATCACCATCGAAGGAGTAGTTGCCGCTGATAAGGATTTCGGCGCCGGCTACAACTACGCGGTCATCATTGAGGACAGCGCAATAGTCAAGCAATAGCAGCCATGACCAGTCCGGCTCCCAAAATAGCACCTGAACTCATCGCTTTTGATTTCGACGGGGTCATCGCCGACATAGGAGAAGCATTTATCAGACTGGCCTGCACCGATCATGGTCATTGTGACCTGAAACTCGAACAAATAAAAAGTTTTCAGGTCGACCAATGTCTGAACATGCCGATTGGCACCATCGAACAGATTTTCGAGGATATCCTGCAAGATTCCATCGCCACCGACCTCAAACCCATCGACGGGGCCATCGAGTCGCTGAAGCAAATCGGCATCCACGGTCCGGTAACAATCATTACCGCCCGGCCCGAGATAGGCCCGGTCCACGATTGGCTGCAGCTTCACTGCGGAGACGGGGCGGAGCGCATCAAGCTCATTTCCTCCGGGAACCACGATGCTAAGGAGCGCTATATCAGGCAGCACAACATCATCTATTTCATTGATGACCGGCTCACCACCTGCCAAATGCTGGCTGAGTCGGGGCTTAAACCGATGGTTTTCGCCCAACCCTGGAACCGGGATCGGCACGACCTGCCCACTGTCAGTAATTGGCAGGAAATCATCGATCTGCTTGACATCAACTAAGTCTTTGAGATGAAATGCCCCCACTGTGATAAGGCTGTCGAGCCGAGAAACCCGGTGCCGACGGTGGATATCATCATCGAGATCGGAGATCGAATCGTCCTCATCGAACGAAAATACCCCCCTCACGGCTGGGCCCTTCCCGGCGGCTTCGTAGACTATGGCGAATCTTTTGAACAGGCGGCAGTGCGGGAAGCACAGGAGGAGACGGGAATAGCCGTCAGCGACCTGCGGCAGTTCAGGACCTATTCCGATCCGGGCCGGGACAGCCGGATGCACACCGCATCTACCGTCTTTATCGCCCGAGGAAAGGGGGTGCCAAAGGCCGACGACGATGCCGCCCGGGCAGAATTATTCTCAAAAGATGAATTGCCGGAACTGGCCTTCGATCACTCCAGAATCCTGGCCGATTATTTCGCAACCTGCAAATAGGCGTTAGCCTGTCGTTCTAAACCAAGCTATATAGGCTTAAACCAGAGGGGACACAATACGTATTGTGTCCCCATCCCTCTTTATCTAGTTTATGCCTGTATCTCAAAACCAGGACCGTTCATTGCATTCAGTCTTGGTTTGGCCCCTCCTGTTACATTATTCTTTGACTTTGTCAGATACCAGTGAGACAATTAGGCTTAACCCGAACGTTGCCCTAACAACCAAATAGGGAGTAAGGTTATGAAAATTTGGTCACCTTTGCCTGATTCGCTGCACTGCTCATCTCCCCTTCTCGTCGTTTTCTTGGTAGCCTCCGCAATATATATGTTTACCGCCTCAGATGACGTAATCATCCATCGCATCGGAATAGGATGTTTGATGTGGGCATTCTGGATCTCGATGCTTTTCTTTAATAAGGAAGTGCGGAAAAACGGTTCCCGTATCAAAACAATGTTAATTTTGTGAAGTAAACAGTCCTGCCACTTTCACCTTCAACTCTGCCGGACTTAGTTCCCGACCCATCTATTTTCATGCAATTATTCGCGCAGACCGGCAGGGAGTTATTTGACCAGATCGAGGACAGGATGACGGAAAAGTTTGAATTCATTACCACCAGGAAACTTGCCGATCTGACAGTCAACCTTCTTGAATTAGAGCAATGGAGATGAGGCCTGCAGGGAAGCCGGCGGAGCAGCCTTTTAGCGAGCAGCCAGAGGGGACACAATACGTATTGTGTCCCCATTTAAAGCAGTGTATTCAGTGCCCAGAATACTACGGCCCCCGTGCCCACGGAGGAATAGAGCAGCAGTCAGGGGATACAGTCACTCCCGTAGCGTTTGGCGATCACCGCGAAGACGCCAACTCCGGCCAGCACGGAAATTACCAGGATTACAATTGTTTTCATCTCACCATCCGGATTTTACTTAGCGCCGCCTCGTTTTCGAAGCCTGATCGAAGCGGGGCTGATTTCCACCAACTCATCATCGTTGATGAATGACAAACATTCCTCGAGGGTCAGGATGGTCGGAGGAGTCAGGATCACCGCGTCGTCCGTACCTGAAGCTCTGACGTTGGTCAGTTTCTTGCCTTTGGCCGGATTGACCACCAGATCCCCGGCCCGGCAGTTCTCACCGATGATCTGCCCGGAATAAAGATCGACCCCCGGTCCAATGAAAAGCGTACCACGATCCTGCAGATGGAACAAGGCGTAGGCCACCGAGGTGCAATTCTGTTTTACCGTGAGCACCCCGTTGATGCGGTTGAAAATCTCTCCGGCATGCGGCCCATAGCCCTCGAACACATAGTTCATAGTGCCCATGCCCTTGGTATCGGTCATAAACCGGGGCCGATAACCGAGCAGGCCGCGAGTCGGAATGGTAAAGACCATGCGGGTCATCCCGTGGGCCTGGCTCATTTCTTCCAACTGGCCCTTGAGTTTACCCAGCCTCTCTATGACCGGGCCCTGCACCGTTTCATCAACGTCGACGGTCAGCTTTTCAAAAGGTTCAAGAAGCTGGCCGTTTTCCCTGCGCATGATGACCTGGGGTCTGGTCACCTGGAGTTCGTAGCCTTCCCGCCGCATCTTCTCAATCAAAATCGACAGGTGAAGCTCGCCCCTGCCCGACACCTTGAAACCGACGCCTTCCTGCAACGGCTCAACCTGCAGAGCGACGTCTGCCAGGGTTTCCCGATCCAGTCTCTCCTTGAGATGCCGCGATGTCACATACTTGCCCTCGCGGCCGGCGAAGGGCGAATCGTTGGGAATAAAATCCATTGATATGGTCGGCGGATCTATATCGATCAGCGGCAGCGGCCGGGGTGATTCCGGGTCGGTAAACGTGACGCCGACGGTGACGTCGTCCATACCGGCGACGGCAACGATCTCTCCCGTATAGGCATAATCGACCGCAACTTTACCATCCTGCTCGAACCGGAAGATTTTTGAAATTCTCACCGGCTTTATCGAGCCGTCCCGCCTGGCCACCGCGATGGGCTGGTTCAGGGCCATGGTTCCATTGACTACCTTGCCGATGCCCAGCCTGCCGAGGTAAGGCGAATAGTCGATCGTGCCAACCTGCATCTGCAGCTCGGCATCTTTTGATCCCGACGGCGGAGGAATATGGTCGACGATCATCTGCGACACCAGTTCCATGGAACCGCCGTCCTTTAACTGCTCGTCTGGTTCGGCCACCGCATAGCCTTCTTTGGCGGAGGCGTAGAGGACAGGAAAATCGAGAATGTCGTCGGGTGCTTCGAGTTTGACGAACAGATCGAAGACCTGGTCGACTACCCAATCGCAGCGGGCCGCCGGTTTGTCGATCTTGTTGATGACGACGATCACCGGCAGATTGTTGGCCAATGCTTTTTTGAGAACAAAATAGGTCTGCGGCATCGGCCCTTCCTGGGCATCTACCAACAGCAAGGCCCCGTCGGCCATCCGCAATACCCGTTCCACCTGACCACCAAAATCAGCATGCCCCGGCGTATCGATGATGTTGATATGAAAATCGCCGTAACGATACGAGCCGTTCTTGGCGGTGATGGTAATTCCCCGTTCACGCTCGAGATCCATCGAATCCATCAGCCTCTCGGCCACTGCCTGATTGTCCCTGAACATTCCGGAATGACGAAAAAGCTGATCAATCAGGGTGGTTTTACCGTGGTCAACGTGGGCGATGATCGCCACATTTCTGATATCTTCCTGTCGCATGGTAGTGTGGCCGATGGCCGTCTCATCTATGGGGGAAACTATAATTCTTCGTTAAGCGGTTATAAAGGGGGGCCACCATACACCAGGTGTAAGGAGATGTAAAGCACCCCAGTTTCGGCCGCCTCAGAGTTTCATCAGGACCTTCTGGCGAGCTGCAGAGGAACGGCGCAGGGCCGCCACCTGATCATCGATATAGTCATAGACCACCGGAACCTTGTTGGCAGCGGGCCGCAGGATTCTACCGATCACCTGGACCAGCCGCCCTTCGAAGGTGATAGGGGTGGTTAAAAAGAGGCTGGCAAGTCCTGAACAGTCGAACCCCTCGCTGATGAGCTGAAGCGTTGCTACCAGCACCTGTACTTTACCGTTCTGCACATCGGCGACGATCTGGCTGCGCTGCTCCGGAGCAATCTGCCCGGTAAGCAGGACAACGGCGACCTGATGCTTCTGCAGCAGCTCGACGAATACATCACAGTGACTGACCCGGTCGGAGACCACCAGGGCGGTGGAATCCGGATCAGTCCGCACATAATTCAAAATATCGCCGGCAATCTGCCGATTGCGCCCTTCATGTTTGGTCAGGGCGGTTATCAGGGCCTGATAATCCCCCCGATAGCCGTAGGTGAAATCGGTGGTCCGGCGCCTGATCTTGGGTTTCAGCACCGCCCCGGATACCTTGAGCTGCATTGGGTCAACGGAGTGGCTCCGATCACCCATGAAATAATAGATCAGCTTTGTCATCCCCTCGTCGCTGCGAAAGGCAGTGGCTGATAAACCAAGCAGAAAATAGCTGTCGAAATGCGATACGACATCGGTGAACAGGGTTGCCGGTACCCGGTGACACTCATCGACGATCAGGTGACCGAACCGTGGTGCCAGTTCCTCGGTGCGCTTTCTGGCACTGTTGACAATCGCCACCGTCAGCGGCTGGATCTCGAATTTGGAGTCGCCGATCAAGCCCGCTTCAATCCCCATGAATTCCTCGATACGGTCCCGCCACTGATAGAGCAGCTCCTTGGTGTGGACGATGACAATAGTAGGCTGTCTCCTTCTGGCGATAGCGGCCAGGGCCATTACCGTCTTGCCGCTGCCGGTGCCAGCCTCGAGCACCCCGAAGGACCTCGAGCAAATCATCTGCACAGCCTCATCCTGGTAGGGACGCAGCTTTGCCTGAAAAGAGAATTGATGATCAGCGAGTCGCCGACGCTCGTCCAATATCTCCGGTTCGACACCCAATTCCTGGCAAAGTTCGATGGCCCGGTTGGCAAATCCCCTCGGAAACCGCAGGCCCCCGGGCTCCTGTTCGTAATAATAGAGTTTGGCTTTCAGCTTGTTGCCGATCCACCTGCCGTAGCGTCTGGCGGCGATATATTTTGGATTGTCAATGGTCAGCTGATCCTTCAGCGCCTTTTCCAGATCTCTGTCGATCTGTTCGAGATAACAATCGGCTGCTACGGTAAGTCTGGCCATCTGCTCTTTTCTTAACGGGCTGTTAGTAAGAAAAACTGTTAAATATATCCTCTTTGTTATACTATTCTGACGACCGTGTGAGCCAGCTTGACCGGTCCTCAAAATGAATAGGTAGTAACCTAACCCCACTCTGACAATTTGTCGTTATGAAAAAACTCATTTTATTCGCTGCCTTCCTGCTCGGCATCCTGATGCCCCCTACTCTTGGCTTCAGTCAGCCGATTCAGCTCAGCCTGCCGGATACGGTGGTTGCCGAGGTGGTTCGGAAATGTATGCCCTTTGTCGTCAATCAACCATCAGAGACTCTTGCCGGGGTAATTTCCGTCGACAAGGTGGAAAATCTGGTATTCAAAGACGGGTCGCTGGCGGCCGCGGTAACCATGAGTGGCCGGGATGTCCAGCTCAATACCGCTTTCGGCGGCCAGCAGATTCGTCTCAATGTCGGTAATGTAAATCTCGACTTTAGCCTCGAGGCGGTCATGAGGTTCGACAAAGCCAGCCAGACCCTGTTTATCCGCCCGACCGTCTCCGGTACTGACCAGCAGGGAACACAGAACAAGGAGGTCGGTGACCTTATTGCCGCCCTGTTCAACGATCAAGAGTTCCCTGTGGCATTAGATACCCTGCAGCCGATCATCACCGACATCGGTACCAGGGAGCTCATCATCAACATGAGCATCGAAGATGTCCGCCTTAAACCCAAGACTCTGCTACTCCTGCTCACACCGAAGACCAGTGTGAAGAAAAAATGATGTCCTACCCGGTGGTGTTGACAGCGCCCAACACCCGGATATAATCAACGATACGTGCTGGTTTTACCGATTCGCAGGAGACTTTTTCTAGTCAAACCAAAATTCGATTCTGGCTGATTATCGGTTGTCGTTTTTGATAAAAAGAATTATTATCAACTACTTTTTTTGCAGGAGGAGCCCGCAGTGGTTCCTTAACTAACCAACATCTTATCTGGAGTGGAAAATGAGCAAGACAAAAGAGAATCTGGAAGCTGCATTCGCCGGCGAATCGATGGCCAGAAACAAGTACACCTTTTTCGCCAAAGTTGCCCGCAAAGAAGGGTACCACTACATCGCCAAGCTTTTCGAAGAAACGGCGATCAATGAAATGCGCCATGCCAACGATCATTTCAAACTTCTGGGCGGCATCGGCGATACCATTGCCAACCTCCAGGAGGCGATCGATGGTGAAGATTACGAAACCACAACCATGTACCCCGATTTTGCTGCAGTTGCAAAAGAAGAGGGCAATATGGAAGCAGCCATGAAGTTCGAGCAGATCGGCAGGGTGGAGGCCGATCACCGTGACCGCTACAAGAAGCTTATGGCCCGGGTTAAAGCAGGCACCGTCTTCACCAGGGACGAACCGATCACCTGGAAGTGCAGCCTCTGTGGCTACAAGCACCAGGGAACTGAGCCGCCCGAGAAGTGCCCGGCCTGCCAGCATCCCAAAGAGTATTACGAACCGGCCAACCTCGACAACGACCTCTAGAGAGGAGAATCGAGCCGAAATTCACGGCTCATCGGACAATGAAAAGAGCGTTTTCGGCTAAGACCGAGAACGCTCTTTTTAATTTTCGGCCCCGATTTTTCGATATCTGCTTGGCGATACCCCAGTCCAGCGTTTGAACGACCGGGAGAAGGTGCTGAGGTCGGCAAAACCGAGAATAAAAGCGACTTCGGTCAGATCGTTTTGACTATCTTTCACATAGCGCTGAGCCAGATCTTTTCGAGTACCGTTCAGCAGCTCCTGGTAGGTGGTACCCTCGAGTTTCAGGTCCCTTTGCAGTTTACGGGTGGACATACCGAGCTCTTTGGCAACCGCATCGACAGTTACCAGTCCATCAGGCAACTGAGCTGCCAACACCTTCTGCACCGAACGAATCAACCTTACCTCTGAGAGTCTGGAAATATAATCTTCCATTATCCGGTCATGGAGTTGTGCCAGATATTCATCGCCGCTTCTCAAAGGCTTGTCGACGTCGCGTAGAGAGAGGGACAGGACTGGGGCGGGCCGATTTAAATCGACCCGGCATTTGAAAAACTTCTCGTAGCGTTCCAAACATTGATGCTGATCATGGGTCATCTCAACCCGTTTGGGACTCAACGGCTTGTTGAAATTGAGGCGGCAGCTGCTCAAGATATAAGTGAGGGCTGCATCCTCACGAGCAGCTGGCCAAGGTGTTTCCTCGCTCCAGTTCAATTTGACGTGTAGACATCCACGATCCACGTCATCAACCAATTCGCCGAAACGGGCATCTGAAACAACCCGGTGGTAGCGTATCAGCCGCTCGAGTCCTTTACGCACTGTCGAACTGGCCAGCATGGCATAGCCAATGGTACCAAAATGAGAGGGATGCCAGTGATCTGCGGTTTTCAAACCGAAACAGGGATCCTCGATGAGTCGCTCCATCTCCAGCCAGAGAGCGGCCACCCCGGTGAGTGGATAGCGGGCACCCGGTTCAAACAACAGATCCGGATTGAGCTCAACCCGGCGGAATAGCGGATCAGGATCTATGCCGTACTCGTCAAGGATCTCCCATAAAATATGCTGTATACTTGCAAGTTTGGTCAACAGCACCTCGCTCCACCCCCTATCGTTTTTGTCGTAGAATGCAAAAAAATAGCCGTCAAATGCAAAGAATCATAAAATTAAGGCAGTATATTCATGATAACTTAATTGAGGTGGCCGGGCGGCAATTCCTTCCCCCTTTTCACCGGTCTATAAACCCCATATTGCCGTCCGGCCTCATTAAGTCAAACCAAACGATCCAAATCAAGCAGATTTCCCCAGCTTTCAGCAGATTATCACAGCCCTTGCCGATCATTCAGCGGGTCAGGAATTACCCGGCTCCTTTCAGTCGTAGTATCCTTTAAATCGCAGCAGACCTTCAGCTCCTGCGGGCTAAGGCACATTGTTATTTCCCCCCGACAATGGTAGAGTGGCGGCAATCCAATTCACCGAGCTGCAACAAGGTCTTTTATGAAATTTCCGGCATTGAAAAAAGAGATTCACTCGCTGCTTATAAAACGGCTGATCGGTGTCTGCGTGGTCACCATGCTGCTGGTTGTCGGCACCACCTGTTATCTTGAATTCAGACGACTCGAACAGACCTTGCTCAACGATGCCGCCAAAGAGGCATCCTTGTTCATCCCACTCTTCCTAGAGCAGTATAATAACCATTCAGGAACCCAAAAGGTAGCTGCAATACCTGAATTTAATGACTCGATTGCTCACACTTCCTTTATCGATGTGCAGCTATCTACCCCTGACGGATCTGTTTTTTTTGAAAAATCAGGGGCCAACGCAGGGCCGATCAAGCAACGATTCAGCGACAAGTCCAGCCCGCTCCAGTTGGGCGACGATCCCAACGGTACCTGGCTTGTCGCCGATAAAAGGATCTATCTCATGGCTGTTCTACCGCTCAGGGGGCTTCAGGACGATGATGTCATCGGTCATCTGCAGGGACTCTATCGAAGCTCTTTGGAGGATACCAGAGCAATCGGTTTTAGAATTTTTCTCTCCTGTCTGATCGGTGCCGGTGCAGTGATGCTCTGCACTATTCTTATGTACCCCGGTCTGATTTTCTTCCACAACCGCTTGATCAGGAGTAGTTCAGATCTTAACCTGGCCAATAATTTTCTGCTTAAACAGCTGGGCAGTGCATTGGCCAAAAGCGATGTTGGTGTTTCCTCCCACAGTCACCGAGTGGTGATCTATGGAATTCGGCTGGCGGAAATCCATAAGCTCTCTCGGGCCCGAATCAGGAGTTTTGTTCAGGGAGTGTTCCTGCACGATATCGGGATGCTGGAACTGGACAGTTCGATTCTGCTGAAACAGGGGCCACTGGACAAAAAAGAACTTTCGCTGATGCACACGCATGTGAAAAACGGTGTCGCCCAAATCAAGCGCTACCGCTGGCTCAGAGACGGCCTGGAGGTGGTGCGTTGTCACCATGAAAAATATGATGGAAGTGGCTACCCGGGCGGCCTGAGTCATGACAAGATCCCGCTGGAGGCTCGAATCTTCGCCATCGTCGACGCCTTCGATGCCCTCACCTCCAAACGACCGTACCGACAGGCAGTGGAACTGGACAGGGCGCTGGAAATACTCGAACAGGATTCCGGCTCCCATTTCGACCCGGTGCTACTCGCGCCATTTATTGAAATCGCACCGCAGCTCTATGGTATCGTCAGCAAACTGGAGGGAAAAGCACTCGAACGTGAGGTGCAGGGGGTAGTCAAGAAGTATCTGAAGCTCTAGGAGAGTGGTTCGCCAGCGGCCGGTTTCAGAGTCTGACAATTTCATCGCCGGGGCCGACGCTGCCCCCTACAATCACTTTGGCAAAGAGTCCCTCCCTGGGCATGATACAGTCTCCGGTTGCCTTCTTGATCGCGCAACCGCTATTGTGGCATTCTTTACCAATCTGAGTGATTTCCAGGACTGCAGAGGAGCCCATCCTGACCCTCTTGCCTATGCTCAGCGTTTCCAGGTCGATACCCTGAGTGATAATATTTTCTGCAAAAGCCCCTTTTTTCAGGGTTGGCAGAACCTCGCGCACCAGTTGGATGGATTCTGAAGCCAGCAGCGAAACCTGACGATGCCAGTCTCCGGCATGGGCGTCCCCCTCGATGCCCCAATCGGCTTTCAGGGTGACACGCTCCTGCTCTTTTTTAACGATACCTTTCTTGTCGCTGGTGCAGACTGCTTCAACGGTTGCCATAATTGTCAAATCCTTAGCCGCCGATTGATGCCATCGAGGGCTGCTCCGCCCTGCCGTTGGCGGACTCGGTCTGGTGACCGTCGGCAAAGCGTTTATTGAGACAGCCTCTAATGTTGTTCAGCAAATCTTGGTCGCTGATTCCTTGCCGGAGCAATTCTTTGAGATTAAGCACTCCGTTATCGTACAAACAGACTTTCAAAATTCCCTGTGGGGTAATACGAACTCGGTTACAGGTTGAGCAGAACTTTCTCGAACTGCCCTCTATGATACCCAGGCTGCCCCTAAATCCCGGCACTAGGAACTCCCTGGCGGTGGACCCATTTTCTGTCTGGCGCTGCTCCAGGCCCGGAAACAGTTTCGCCAGCCTCTGGCTGAGGCCATAATCAATCCGAGGGCCCTCCTCCTTCTCACCGGAAAACGGCATTTTTTCGATAAAGCGCATACTGAGTCGGTTGTCGCGCGCCAATTTGCCCAACTGGAGTATTTCGGAATCACTGGTTTCTTCCGACACCACCGAGTTGACCTTTATCCGGATGCCAAGCTCCAGCGCCCCGTGGAGCGTTTTCAACACAGCCGACAAACGGTCGCGCCTGGTGATCGTTTCAAAACGCTTCCGGTCAAGCGTGTCCAGGCTCAAATTGATTCCCGAGATCGGTAAGTCTTTCAATCTTTTCAGATAACGAGCGGTCTCGACTCCGTTGGTGGTAACGACAAGTTGTTCGACTCCGAGCTCATGCTTGAGGCGTTCGAGAAAATCCATACACCCCCGTCTGACAAAAGGTTCGCCCCCGGTAATCCGGATTTTCTCTATACCCAATTCAAGAAACAATCGAACCAGACGCTCGAGCTCCTCATAGCTCAGGGTTTCAGAATGAGACACCGTTTCGACACCTTGCTCCGGCATGCAATAGGAGCAGCGCAGATTACATCGATCGGTGATGGCCAGCCTGAGATAGGTAATGATCCTGCCGTGATTGTCGATCAGCTGCGATCTACCACCACTGGTGGTATTTGTTGGATTTTTTTCAGAGGACGCGTACATGGACACTCCTTTTCAAGTTCGGAAGGCTGCACCGTTTCCAGTCCAACCCTATCGGCCCCAGACCATATTTCCCTCTGATTGTAATGGCTTCAATCTATACGGGAAGACGTAGGACTTTCGGCTCGGAGTTTAGTTATATTGAATCACTAATAGATCGGAGAGAGGAAAATGACAACGATTTATTTTTTGCTTTCTTTAACCCGGTGGCCTTTCTGGGTTCTCTGTAACGTCAAGGCCGAGCCAATCGGTCAACTCCGGGATCTCCGGTACCCGCCCGACACTTTTCAATACCCCGTCGATAAGCAGACCAGGAATTGAAAAGACCTGCAACCCGATAATGGCTTCAAAATCGTTCACCAGTTCGACTGAACAGTCGAGTTCATGTTCTTCTACCAGCTGTTTGATTCGCTGCTCGATTTGTTCACAGAGGGTGCCCGCCGGCGCGGCTATCTGAATCTCAACCATCAGCCGCCGTAAAAGAGTTTGAGCATGGCCAACAGAATAATCGTGTAGATTACCGAGGCCCCAACTCCTGCCTTCATGTAATCCTTGGGGCGGTAGCCTCCTGGCCGCATGATCAGGGCATTGACCTGGTGGGTGGGCAGGATAAAGGTGTTGGAAGCAGAGACGGCAACCACCAGCGCCGCCAGTATCGGGTCCGTCCCCAATTGGGCAGCCATATTCATGGCCAGCGGCACCATCAATACCGTAGCTCCGACATTTGAGGCCACCAGAGAAAAAAAGGCGGTCAGTACTGAGACCAGAAAGAGCAGAAGCATCGGGGTCAGTTCAGCAAACGAGCTCAGAACCTTGTGGGCGATATAGGCGGCGGCGCCGGTATTTTCAAAAGCGGTGCCCAGCGGTATCAGACCGGCGAGCAGAAACACCGTGCGCCAATCAACCGCCTCGTAAGCCCGGTCGGCCGAGATGATCCGGGTGATAATCATCCCCAGAGCGCCGCTGAGCAGGGCAATTGACAGCTTGACCTTGAACCCCAGCACCAGAGCCAGCGACATAAACAGAAAGAACAGTGCACATTTGGTCCGTTCCGGCTTGAATTCCTCGCCGCGAATTTCTTCGACAAAGGCGATGTCCATCTTTTCGGAGATCAGCTTGAAACGCGGCCATTTGCCCTGCAGCAGCAGGGTGTCGCCTTGTACCAGCTTGGTCACATTGATGTTTTCCATGATGATCTGGTCACCGCGTACCAGAGCCAGGGCATTGACCTTGTAGAGTTCCCCGAACTTAAGCTCCTGCAGGGAATGACCGGCTAGATTCGAGTGGGGGATGACCACACCTTCGATGATGCCGCTCTCGTCGATCGAGTTGTCGTCGGCGAAAAGCTCCGGCTCCGACCTGAGCTGCCAGCCCAACTCTTTGGTGAGGGTTTCGACCTTACTGTCGGAACCGATCAGCCAGAGAATATCACCGGGTTCGATCGCATCATCTCTGCCCGGGGCGAAATTTTTTGTATAGCGCTCCTCGCCCTTGGCGATGCCGACCACCGTCACATGATATTTGGGTCGCAACTCGAGTTCGCCCAGGGTCTGAGACGGAAAGTAAGCGGGCACCACCAGTTCGTATCCCTTGCCGACCTCATCCCCGTATATGTCCTGGAGCCGTCTATCCATACAGTCTTCATCGAGTAAACAGACATCTGCCGGGAGCAGTTTGCGGCCGAGTACCACAAAATAGACAAGGATACCGATCAGCAGGGCAATGCCTATCGGCGTGACGGAAAGCAGGCCCAGTGGGGTGAATTCGACATTGTTCACCACTTCCTGGTTGTTGGACCACCATCCCTCCATCAGGTCGTTGAGCATGATCAACGGAGAAGAACCGACCAGGGTAAGACACCCTCCGGTAATGGCACAAAAACCCATCGGCATAAGGATTTTACTGGCCGGGATTCTGAGCTGACGGCCGATCCGCATGGTAGCGGGAAGAAACAGGGCGGCAGCCCCGATATTCTGCATAAAACTGGAGATGATCGCCACCGTACTGGAGATGATCACCATGATCCGTATTTCGCTGCTGCCGGCAATTTTTACGATGTATGAGGCAACCACATTCATCACTCCGGTCTTATTCAGACCGGCGCCGAGAATCATCACCGCGATAATCGACACCACCGCATTCGAACTGAGTCCGGCTATCGCCTCCTCTGGTCCGATCACGCCGGTCAGCGGCAGCAGCACCATCATCATCCAGCCGACCAGATCAACCCGCAGCAAATCAAAAACAAAGAGAAAAATAGCCAGGCCGAGAAGGCTGAAAACAATGATCATGTCGGTGGTAAGCACAGTGGGTTCCATACCCATCTCCCTTTCCTTAACTAATTATGGCGCAGGGGCACCTTCAATCTAATAGCCTGCTCAAGCAATGAAGTCAACCACAGAGACTCGAAGTCCGAACCATTCATTTTCAAATGGCCGGCCCCATAAACTATGATAGAATGGCTTCCAAAATTTTCTCATTTCAGGAGCGAGACCATGTTCAAAAAGCGACAGGAAGCAATCCTCTCTTTTCTAGGTGATAAGGGAATCGACGGTATGGTGCTCAATGCCGGTCCAAGTCTGGTTTATTTCAGCGGACTCCATTTTCATTTATCGGAACGGCCAGTGGTGTTTTTTCTGGTGGCCGGGAAAAAACCGCTGATCATACTTCCTGCGCTGGAAGAACCAAAACTCGAGGGGTTGGACTTCGAGGTTGACCCGCTCACTTACCCCGATGACCCAGCCCGCTGGCAGGAGGTATTTACTCACGGTTGCACCAGTGTCGGGCTGCGAGGACTGAATATCGGATTCGAACCCCGGCAGCTCAGAATGCTCGAATACCGCTACCTGAGAGCGGCCTCTGCGACGACAAAGTTTGACAGTTGCGATGAAGCGATTTCTCAATGCAGATCACTCAAAGATCAGGATGAGGTGAGCCGGTTGCAGACAGCGGTAACCATCGCCCAGGACAGTCTCAAATCGATCCTGCCGCAGCTCACAGTCGGCCTGACCGAACAGGAAGTGGCCGCGGAATTGGCCATCGAACTCTATCGTCATGGTTCCGAACACCCCCTGCCGTTCTCTCCAATTGTCTCAGCCGGCCCCAACGGCGCCAATCCCCATGCCAAGCCATCGGCACGAAAGCTGATGGAGGGAGACCTGCTGGTTATCGACTGGGGAGCATCGTGGCAAGGATATGCGTCCGATCTGACCAGAACTTTTGCAATTGGGGAGGTCGAGCCTGAGGCCAGGCATATTCATGAACTTGTCAAAAAAGCAAACGAGGCGGGGCGGGCCGCTGCGCGCCCCGGTGCTACCTGCAGCGCCATAGATTTGGCAGCCAGATCAGTTATCGAAGCGGCTGGATACGGACCCTTCTTCCGTCATCGAACCGGGCATGGTATCGGTATGGAATGCCATGAGGAACCATACATTCACGGAGGCAACATGGATGTCTTGAAGCCGGGGATGACCTTCACGATTGAGCCCGGCATCTATCTCGCCGGGAAATACGGGGCCAGGATAGAGGACGATATACTGATCACCGAAAACGGCAGCAGATCGCTGAGCGACCTCTCCCGAGAATTGATTCCACTGGTCGAATAAAGTTGGATTGGGGGGACAATTTTTTGTCCTTGCGATCCGTAGTTTTCTCCCCCCTTAAATCATTCGGCTACCTTGAAAAATCGATTTTTTGCCCAAACTCCGCGTTGCGCATGGAAATTTTATCCTCGACATATCAACTATATGCCTGCGGCAAAATTTACATTCGCGCCTTGATTATGAAC
>NODE-394-length-15491-cov-17.663_pt1 | contig 15491 bp, 19 predicted proteins | sample MGYA00139097_ERZ477577 | MGnify/ENA metagenome assembly ERZ477577 | reverse complement strand
GTAAATAGCGTACCCGTTGTGCAGCATTAAGATGTTCGTGAATCAATGGTAGTAGGCCTTCCTCGATATTATAAGCAATTTTCTCAGGGGCAAGGCACACCGGGACGATGCATTCTGTTGGCAAGCTCAACTCTTTGGATATTGCCAGGCAAGCCTCCCGGATATTGCGTGCTTTGGCATTATCCGGTTGTAAGATTTGATAAGGCGGATTCCATTCACGTACAGGCCGTAAGCGGTCGATATGCGTAGCCACCGCAATGATCACAGGTAAGGTTTGGTCTTGACATTCTTGCTGGAAGTAATGACGAACAACTTGCAATTGTTGTGCGTCCTCATGGCGGGCAGCCTGGGTTGCATTACAAACAACTATAATGACATCTATATTTTTCCATTCCCCTTTAAGTGCAGCGCGCCTCTGATCCTGCGAAATACCTCCATAACCTGCACTATCTAATATGATCGCTTGTTGCAGACCATCACGTTCTAGTACGTAAGGTGTTATACCAGAGGTCGTGGGGAGGATTCCCGACGCAGACTTTACTTCCCCAAACAAAGCGTTAATCAAGCTGGACTTGCCGCTACTGACTTGGCCTAAAAGCAGGAATCGAAGCGGCTCAATGGATTGGTCTCGAGCCAGGCTTTTGGCTGTATCTTTTTTTGAGGCGGAGCTTAAGCGCGCAGTGGGGACAATATCATCCAGGGTTAATTGGCCACTGTAGAGTTCTATCGCGTAATAGGCGAGCTTTTTTATGTAGGCGTTAATCAGACGATTCGATATTTCAGAGGTGACGGTATACATTCCTTTGCTGAATAATAAGCCGCGAGCATGTGTCATCGCAGCACCAGGCCAATTAATTAGCCAATGCCCAACATTGAAAACGGATTTGAGGTTATAGAGGTAATCAAGAGATTGTTTGGCACGCAAAAAATCACCAACCCGAACCGCATGACTACCTGGAATTTTATCGAGTACTTCATGCTGAATATCGTTACAAACCAGCGTAATCAACTTAAGCAAATACGGTAGTGGGAACTCTAGAAGAGGACGCTTTGAATCAGCATGGAAGTGTCTTGCAACCACCGTCAATACTTCATTTGTCAGTTGCCAGAACTTGCTGGCGTCGGTCAATACCTTGGTTTCTTTTTCCCAGCGCTCGGCTAATGGCTCAAGTTCCAGCCAAATCGGCTGGGCATTGTCCGGCCAATTCGGGTTGGGCTCAATTACGAAGGTATCTACGAACACTGGCTTAGCCCTTTGCCTTCGCCAGTACAATAAGCAATACGTCAGCGCAAAATTAGCCGACAAAATTGCCAAGCCCCGATAAAGCCAATCGTGCTGCCATAGCCAGTAAGCGCCTAAAGCGAGCAATGCCAGCCAAGGCAGCAAAAACACTCCGGAGACTATGATTGTATAGCGTGTTACAGGTACTGGCATAGCCTTAGCCCTTGTTGCTGAGATATTGACGTGCTGTGTTAAACGCTTCCTTGTAGGCTTGTCTCAAGTTGGCCTGATCTGGCATTGCACCACGTTTAACACCATATAAATAAACGCAAAAAACCTTGCCGAGTGCATACGTCATTGCTCCCGAACCAGCACCCGCCACCGCCCAACCATACACTGGGACAAGTTTGAACAGTTCTCGCCCTAATAGCCCTATTCCTACACTTGTGCCCATTAACGCAGCAAATTCTGCATAAAGAGTACCGGTCAGTTCCAGGCCATAAATTGATGCAATACTGTGGAATAATTTGGCTTGCACTGCCAGCACCAAGGGTAGTCCAGCCAGCGGTATCGCCCCCATCCCAATATTAAGAAGGGCGTAACCAATGATATGCGGGTGGGCTTGTTGGGCGTGAAAATCCAGCAATTCCTTGTGCTGCTCAGTACCCCGCAATAAGCCTATCATACCTAGCGGCAACACAGTTTCCATGGTGTCCCATAAGGCATTTAAACCATAATCATTAGGCTCGTAGCCATCCTCGGGCAGCGTGAAGTCAATGGGCACAAAATGAACTGGCAATGGTTTGAACCAGTCGCGTTGATGCAGCAAAGCTTGTGCTAAGGCATGCGGCACTTGCGGCGCAAACGGTGATTGTTTATAAGGATAGGGTTGAATGTGTTCAGAATCAGCGGAGGGATATCCTTCGTGCAAAGTAGTTTGCACCACAATGACAGGCCATTCCGGATGTTGCTTATGAATAGTAGAAACGGCTGCAACCACTTCCGCTTGGTTCATATCCAAAGCCCGCATCACAACTATCAACAAATGCGCCTGATTAGCACACCAGGCTAAATCTTCACTGGGATTGTACTCTGTTTCACCTAAGCCTCGGGTGTCGAGAAACCGCAGTATCGGATGGCTCGCCGATGGAAAATCATAAAACCGTGACCTCCTTGTGCACGCCTGAAAACCATTGCCGATTTCAGCAGCATCACTAAAGGTCAGTGCCCGTATTAAGGAAGTCTTCCCTGATTGCGTTTTACCTAATAACCAAAAAACTGGAATCGGCAGGCGCTGCTTAACCTCATTTATTTTGGCGTCTACGCCGCCTGCTTTTGGGGTAAAAATGGAATCTTTTAGAGATTCCCAAAATCTGTTGCTAATAATATGCATTTTGCTTACTTAACGACCATGCAGGGTTCGTTTTAGTTGAGTACTGTCTCAAAACAATAGTGGAAATACTTTAAAAAGGGTCATAAAAATTTGGGCGGATCTGTTTAAAAAAAAGGCAACTTATTTCCACCTAGTCTTTCCAGGTCCTTAGGAGATATTTTGACAGGTTGGAAACCATACCTTCACAGTAAGAAGGTACTGATTCAGGAATTTAAGAAATTAGAAATATTTGAGTTGGCAATCATAACGTTAAGCTCAGCGGAGCGGCTTTTGCGTCCGCTGTAGCACTATGTTATGTGTTTCAATATTTTTCCATAGCCTTTTCTCTTGCTGCAACGAAGGCTCTAACAGAATGTGTAATGTCACTCTCAGTTGTAACCCATGAACAAACACTTATTCGGATAACTACTTTTCCGTTCCACTCAGCGCCACCTGCCCAACACTCACCAGATTTTTGGATATTTTGCATAGTTTGTGCTGTTAACACGTCGGTATCGCATGCCACAACCACCTGATTAAAAACAACATCATTGAGAACCTGAAAGCCTTCGGCCTTTAGCTCTTCTCCAAATTGCAATGCCCGTTGATGAAAACCCAAGACCAACTCATCAACACCGTCTTTTCCCAAGTATTTTAAGGCAGCCCAAAGCTCAATAGATCGAGCTCTTCTGGACATTTCAGGAGTGTAAAACATCCCATCTCTATTTTCACTTTTCCTAATGTATGACCCTGAAGCATGTAAGGCATAAATCAATTACCCCAAACGATGATTGAAACTATTCTGAAACCAACCAAGATGAAAAAGGTATGTCAAGTATCAATGCGGTAGAGATATTTGCTGTATCCCTTGAGAACCATGTCAGCAAATCACTCGCCCCTGTCAAACATTAACTTCAAAGGAAGCATCTTCACCCCGTCAAGCTGAAAACAGCTTAGTCTTGCCTGTGCAAATATTGAATCTGTGACTGCACGTTACTGCTGTGAACTTTGATTATTGTCGAGTATCCTTTCTTTCTGTATGACCTTATTTAAAGCGTTTTCTTCAGTTTCTAAATAATCACTTGTTAGATTGAAAAAGGAGGCGTTATGAAAATCGATATAAAAAGAGCGATCTGGATCTTATTTAGTGTATTAACAGCTTCTTTATTCTTTGCGTCTGCTCCAATGGCTGGTCAAGCTGAAAAGTCGGTTTCAATGCCAAATTTGGGGCACTATGAGGACAAAGCATTTGGTTTTTCCATTGGTTATGACGCTGACAAACTAACCAAGGAAATTGGACCAATCGGTTCATTTGTTTTCATGCGGGCATCCGACGAGGGCATGCCATCTCTGGGGATAACTGCTGGCCCTTATCCCTCAGGTATAGCTTTGGAGGATACGGTGGGCCATGTTTCACGTGCTTTGCCAATGATGATACCCGACTGCCTGATTCATAGCGTCAGCAATCAACAGTTAACCGAGCTGAAAGATGGCAGCAAGGCCAATTATTTTGAAATATCAATGAATGTCGGAGGATCAGAGTTAATATCCGCCTTTGTCACAGCGCAAAAGAACGACCGCCTAATTGTCTTTGGTGCCGCGGACAACCAGGATGAATCCATGGAAAATCTAACAGCTATGGTGAAATCCTTAAGGCTTGATGTCGAAGTGGATGAGGCGGCATTGAAGGCAAGAGGCTATGCTAAAGACGGTAAGTTTGTTCGAACGGATTCTCCCGCCTTTACGTTAAACTATCCTAAAGAATTTCAAAACCGGGTGCTTAAATCCAACCAGATTTTTAGAGCCGATATTCCCCATGCGGCGCTGTCGATGGCGATATTGATTTCAAGACTTCAGGTCGGTGAAGATATTAACATGCAGTTAAAGAGATTTGCGGAGACATATGCCCATGGGCTAAAACAGGTGGGCAGTGATATTAAAATTGTCTCACAGAATCCGATATCAACTTATAAGGAATTCGATGCCTATCAGATTCAAATTGCATGGCAGTTTCGGGAAAAATATACGATGACAACCGTCGTTCACATAATTGCAAAGGAGAACAAGGCGATACAGCTGGCAGGGCACACGGTATACAGCATTGAGGGACTGACGGATATCTTCGAAAAGATTAACCTTAATCCATGATAAATTTCCAATAACCATTAAAAATGAACAAACGTTTTGTCTTGAACATGTGCCCAGTGTCTGCGGAGACTTCAGGTACCAGTATTGATATATTGGTAAAACCATGCAAAATGGCCTAACAAGACGGATACACCAGACAAGGAAAACTTGCGGGGTCTATTGAAAAGGGCTTTGGGTCTTCAACGGTTATACCGTTTGCAGATTATCCACAGCGTTAATAATGCCAATTCTAAGATGTTAGTTTAGCACTTTTCTGGTTAGCTAATACTCTTCCTGCGAAGCTACCGTTTGATATAAGCTGGAGGATTGGCTGATAGGAACTTTAGGAATACAGGAAGAGTCTTGAATTTACAGCATTCCAATCGAACTTCCTGAATACCAGTAAAAGACTAAAGTTCTTCATGCAGCTTTCTGGGGATTGTATGAACGTTTACCCGAACATCATCTATTTCTTCATAAACCGCGTAGTGATCTTCAACTTGTATCTTTAAACCTCTGAAAACATTTCTCCCAGTATACACTATCACCAACGTTATCGTGACCATCAATGCCAGCGTGACAATCCTGTGTGTGCTCATGTGCTCTCATTGAAAAAGTGAAAAGATATAAACTAACTTATAATACTGCTGACCAAAAAGCGAATCAGAAGAATCGAAGCATGAAAGATACTTCAATATCAAGCGGACGATTTACCCCTGACTTAAGATTTTTCCTGAATGTCTGTATCTCTTCAGTTTTCTATCAGCAAATCACTCGCCCTTGTCAGACGGTAACTTCACTGGAAGAACCTTTGAAGAGCAGAATCCGGCAGAGGTGCCTAATCTCTACCGGATTCTGCTATAGGAGAGTGCCAGAGTCTATGCAGGAACAAGGACAATCTCTCCATCTGCTGAAACACCCATCATTACGGATTTTCTAAAATCACTATTATGTAATTTCCATCAACTACAGCAAATTTCCCCTCTGAATATTTTAATGTTAACAGACATTTACTTGTGTCCACTTTTGTAATCATGCCTGAAAGACCTCTACTTTCGGTGTCCTTCAGTATTATTCCGTAATTTGTACCTGTTTTAATCTCTGATACCAATATTGGACATGTAGCAGAAAAAGCAGAGCTAGAAGAAATAGCAGCAAGACCCATAACTACCAATAAGAATGAAAACGAATTTAATAGTATTTTCATTTCTCCTCCTCCTTCATTATGCGACAGGACGTCGCTTTCAGATTCTTGAATGAAGCGCAAGAGATTAGGAGTTAATAGAGAAAAAATAGTCACTACGACTAATGAGTAAATGGAACGATGTGGTGGGGTTACAGTTCAGATTAGTAGCGGCATTTTGAAGCTATTGGATGGAATGAAATTTAAAGACTGTCCCTGTATCCCTTCAGAATCATGTCAGCAAATCACCCGCCCCTTTCAAACGGTAACTTCACAGACATATCAGGAATTAGGTCAAGTTAGAGAAACACCCGGCCCCCCTAATCTTCTTAGGGAACATATTAATTTTCTGGCTTTCTCTCTAACTGCGAAGCCACAGCAAATCACCTAACTCAATATAGAGTTGTAGCGTTGCTTGAAGTTCGTTATCATAAAGCCTTCCGTTAGACAATTGATTCAATGTTAAAGGGGAATGCAAATGGCCTACAATTCTTCGTACGAAAAACTTCAAAAACGGATACGAAATCTTGAAAAAGAACTGGCGAATCAAATGTAGCAGTATCCCTGTTCAGATGAAGTAAGTTTTATAACTGAAATATATTATCCAATTGATGGATGATTTTTAACTTTAAACACGTAATTATGATACAATTTACTTATACAAATAAAGTGGCAATAATTACTGGTTCAGCCATTGGTATTGGGTTTGAAATAGCAAAGCAACTAGTAAAATCAGGAGCTTCTATTGTAATTAATGATGTAGATGGAAAAGCGCTTGAAAATGCAATCAATGAGCTCGAGAATATGGGTGCAAATTGTACTTCTGTCAAAGGAAACTCTGGTGATTTTGATGTGATTCAAAGCATCGTTGAAAAAGCAGTTTCAGAATTTGGCAGACTCGATTTCGTTATTGCAAATTCGGGCATTACCACCTTTGGAGATTTTATAAATTATAAATTAGAAGAATTTCAAACCTTAACTTCTGTTAATTTGCAGGGTTCGTTTTTTCTAGCTCAAGAAGCATCAAAACAATTTATAAAACAAAAATCTAGCGGGCGAATCATTTTTATGTCTTCGGTAACAGGACACCAAGCACATCCAAAACTAGCGGCTTATGGAATGACCAAGGCGGCTTTGGAAATGTTAGCGAAAAGTTTAAGTATAGAATTAGCTGAACATAAAATTACAGTAAATACTATTGCTCCGGGAGCTACATTAACAGAGCGCACGCAATCTGATGAGAATTATAAAGCAACATGGGAAGAATTGACACCTACAGGAAAAGTTTCCACAACAATAGATATTGCCAATGCTGCACTCTTCTTGTTGTCGGATACATCTAGCCAAATAACAGGTCAGACTGTGGTTGTCGATGGAGGATGGGCCTCAGTAAGTCCTCCACCCAAAATAGATGATATCAAGTAGTACAAGAGGACATTAGTCCTGATCACCAATTGTTAATGATATCCTCTGCCAATCCTAACAACTAACAAACCACTCCTACATTTACCTTCTTCCTGCGCATGTAGCCCCCTGCCGCTCATGCGACTAAACCTCATGGGGTATAATTGATCAAGGCACTCACGCCTAGAACCCCAAGCACAGGAGGTGCATTATGAAAGTGTCGCAAGCAGTTGATTTTCATCTACGGTATCACCAGGCGAACTCCAAAAAAAAATACTGTTAAAACCTGCGAATACGTTCTCGCAAAATTCTCATCCCAGTTCGGAAAGCGTGACTTAGCCAGTGTTTCACAAGAAGAAGTTCTGGATTTTCTTTTACGCCTAACCAAGGACAACAAACAAGCGACCAGAAGGAATCGCTAATCGGTCCTTTCTGCTTTCTACAACTTCAGTATCAACAGCTCATTGCCAGCCCTTACCAATCCCTGTAACACTTCAATGGTGAAGAAGATTTTCAAGAGGCCACAAGCAAATCAATGGATGATCATCGACAAGGAGACTGTTGATGAAATTATATTCCGGACCACAGACCGAAGAAACAGGCTGATACTCGAACTCATAGCACAGGGAGGAATGCGTATCGGGGAGGTTCTAAAAATTACGTCGGAAGATATTCAGGAAGGTTTTCTGACCATCCAAAACCCGAAAAGTGGCAGGCAAGAAGAGCGGGTTTATGTTCCACGGAAAATCCTGGTAAGGTTAAATGAGTATGTCAACGCCAATGATATCGGTACCGACAACCATATTTTTCAGATTTCGTATGTCTCTGCCTGGTCTATGGTGAAAAAAGCCGGCAAGCTGGTTGATATTGAGTTAAAGCCTCACGATCTCAGACGCCATGCGGCGACCTATGCTTCACGTTCCGGTACACCCATAGAGATCGTCAGCAAAGTCATCCTGCGCCATGCTGATCTCTCAACGACGCAGAGATATCTGGGGAAGGTTGATGATACAGAGGCTATCCAGTGGATTGAAACGCTCTATGGATAGCGTGGGTTTCATGGGCGGAGACTATTTCCTCGCCCCCTATATGGACAGGAATAGTCCTCAAAACTGATTTCATCCGATAAGCTCAGACTGCCAGCGGTAAACTCACATATTCAGCGACACCACACTGTTCAGTTTATCTCCTCCTTTCAATGATTAAATTGTCATTAGTCCTATCCAACATTTTCAGTCAAGAGGTGTGACGTGAGAACATCAGGTCAATCGCTGAAAGTGCTTTAAACAGGACTCTCGTCTACCAAACGTTTAACATATATTGAGAGAGAAGATGAACACTGATACTGCAATTGATCAAATGTTTAACGAACATCAGATTCACGATTTATTGATTCGCTGGGGGCATGCCCGTGATAGTGAGGACTGGAGCACACTTGCTGAGTGTTTTCATAACGATGCCACTATTCATCTTTCATGGATATCCGGATCTGCGAATGAATTCATTGCAGCTTCACAAGCTATGACCAAAAATCGTAAGCCTGGGACACATATGAAGCATGTAATTTCTGGGCCATGGATTCGTGTGAATAAGAGCAAGGCATTCTCCCGTTGTCACTCACACATATTGATTAGATTAAAATTAGACGGATATGAATTTGATATACAGTCATGGCTTCAATTTTATGATTTACTGGAATTTAGAAACGAGTCTTGGCGAATTGTGAAGCGTACCGCTGTTTACGAAAAAGACCGATTAGATTTTGTTAATCCGATTGAAAAATCCGAGGACTTGTTTGCTGATATCGACTTATCGGAATTTCCTGAATCTGTTAAATTTCTCTGTTACATGATCAAAAAGTCTGGTGGGGCGCCATCAACTGACATTATTACCGTATACAGTGAGGAAGAGCGGTTATTAAAAGATGAAAGTGAAAAGTGGTTAATTCATTAAGTCGCTTAACACCGCTACTCTAAGTTTAGCTCGGGCTCGTTGATAATCGCTTGTTAGCTAAAAACGTTGAGATTGCCAACTCAAACATCTCTGATATATCAAATTCCAAAATCAGTACCTTCTTCCTGTTTATCTCTTTTATTTCATTATATTTTCTGCAAACCCAAAAGATAGAGAGTCACCAGACCACCAAGAACCAGAAGAATAATTCCCACCCAAATCTCACTAACTAGCCAGATGGTCACTAAGAGGCAAAGCCAGAGCGTAATAAGGGCTCTCCGTAATGCTGTAATAGTTATTGAGCGGTTTTCAAGATAATTTTGAATTGTGTCCCCAAACACCGGATGATCAAGAAGCCACCGTCTGATCTTTGGAGAAGAGTTATAGCTCAATACGGTTGCTAAAATTAAAAATGGAGTTGTTGGCAAGATTGGAAGAAAGGCTCCAATGACTCCGAGGCCAATGCAAATGCATGCACCGATCTTTAATAAAACTCGGACAATTGATTCTGAGACAGCCATCATAATTACTAACTACATCATATTTTAGAAGTTATAGTCCCCTATTTAAATATGCAGGAGTCTAATACAACTCATAATCACTCCTAGTGAAAGGTCTTTCCAGGTTATCGAGAATACTACTTATATTGACGATTACTCTGTACCGGAGTTGCTGGTGATCTACGTTATCCTTAAAACTGAGCAACTAGCTATGTTCTGCTTCAGAAACCACCTGAAAATTTCAGGTGACAGAGCTATTGAGACCTAAGGGTTACTCCTGTAAACCTTAAGGCTACCTTGAAAAATCGCTTTTTCGCCCAAACTCCGCGTTGCGCATGAAAATTTCATCCTCGACATATCAACTCGGCCTGCGGCAAATTTTACATTCGCGCCTTGATTATGAACGGAAATTTCAATTTTTCAAGGTAGCCTTAACCTGTTAGGATTTACTGAAATGAAGATAGTTCTTGTATCTTCAAAAAGAAGATAATTTCAGTACGTTTATAATGAAATCGGAAGATACATTTCCTCCTAAACTGAAAAACTTCTCCTGACTGACTTCATAACTATCGATACTCAATGCTTAATTAGTAAAATTTAGATCCAGAAAGTGAGTTCATTCCAATAAATGCTAGAACAAATATTACGGCCACCAAAACGCCAATAATAATCATCTGCTGGCTATTATATTTTCCATTATTAGAAACAACCTTACTGCACTTCGGACAGCGGATAATTTCCTCTTTAGTTCTAGCAAGATATTCAAATCTGTAGCGACATTTGGGACATTCCTGACCCGCATCAGGATCAGATAATATACAACCGCATGAACCACATTTGGCGTCACGCACGACTCTATCAGATGGGATTCTATTCTTCTGGTAACAATGAGGGCATGTTTTGATTTCTGACATTATTTTATTCCATTACTTTGGTTTCCTTTTTCAGTACATCAGATCAATTGATCTATCTTTTGGAATACTATAGGGCTTTTTAATGAGATGGAATCCTGGCAGAAGGTGAGTGGTTATAATCTGAACCAAGTATATCACCTCGTAGGAGAATTACCTGATAATATGGAGTGACAGTCTCAATACTGTCATTTTTTACATTCCACTCTTCATCATGGAACAGCAGGAACTGCTGAAATAGACACAGCAAGAATCTTTATTCAGTCCTAAGTGAGGCAGGTCATTATTACCCAAGCGTTAAACCCGATATGGCTTATAAAGTTATAGGAATTGATTGTAAGGCGATATTCAGAGACGAGCAAGGATTTGATTTTTTTAAATGAGGTGTAGTGTCAATCAAACAGGAAAATGTATGTTATAGAGAATACAGATGGGGAAGATAGATCAACCAATTATTATTTTTGACGGTGTATGTAATCTTTGTGAGTATTCTGTAAAATTTATTGTCAAAAATGACCGTCAAGCGAGGTTTAAATTTGTATCTGCCCAATCGGAGAAAGGGGAGGTTCTTCAGCGCATGTGTGGTGTCGATACTCTCCAAGATGGCACGGTTATTCTTCTCAAAAATGACCAGGTGTATGTCAATAGCGATGCTGCTCTGCAAATAGCGAGGTATCTCGATGGGCTATGGCGATTCCTGTATGTTTTTAAATTTATTCCAAAGCCGGTAAGAGATTTCTTCTATTCAATAATCTCAAAAAACAGGTATCGGTGGTTTGGCAAAAAGAAGGAGTGTCTGCTTCCAGATAATAATATAAAGGAGAGATTTTTATAAATCATATTTTATTGTGTATTCAATAACACAGACAAGGCTTGGAACTGCCACAGTTGACTGCCCCGGGTTGTCTTGGGCGTTTATAGGTACGAAAAAAGTGCAAGAGAAATCGGGTACGACCAAGTCTCTCGTACCTAACCTAAAAGGAGATTGACCTCAGCGTCATAATCATGCTGTAGAACAACTATATCACACGAGTCTTGAAACAGTTAGGGAGTGTTCTGAAAAATGAGACATAGATTTGTATCGGCAGCCTGTTAAACCCTCCCCCCCCACATCGTTCCATTTATCGACAACACTTTGTGGTGTATTAAAATAAGGTCCTATCAAATATTTCTAGTCTTCTCTTGGAGAGGGGGATATGGATATTTCTCTTCTGCACCGAGTGGTACAGCACCTTTTAACTGTTTTATTAGTGTTATTGATTTCATGCCCTCAATCTGTTGAAGCTGATCCTCATAGCCTTGAGACCCTTGCTAAACAGGGTGATCAGATCGAATTGAACCCGTCAAGCGCTGGAAGGAAAAGAAAAAGGGCGGAAAGTTAGATAACGCTAAGAAAGCAAATTCCTATCACTTCAGTGTTGGCCTGGCGTGATTGCAATGATTCTGCCGCAGCGATGTGGGTTCCCGGTCAAGCCGGAAATGACGGTGGCATCAAGTAGCGTCGTTGCCTACGATGCAAATCATATATAATATTCATAAAGACAAAAAACTTGTCCAAAAACCAATTGGAGGTTCACCGTACATGACACGCTCGCCCTTTTTTCCCTCTTTTGAATCCCTGCCCAACGCCATTCCCATATTTCCCCTTGCCGGAGCGGTTGTCATGCCAGGTGTCCAGCTGCCGCTCAACATTTTCGAGCCGCGCTATCTCAACATGGTGCAAGATGCGCTGGCGAACGACCACATCATCGGTATGATCCAGCCGGTTCGGGATACTGATGAAGAAGCGGTGCACCTGCAACGCGTCGGCAGTGCCGGGCGCATCACCTCCTACAGCGAATCAAATGATGGGCGGATTATCATGGTGCTCACGGGTGTGTGCCGTTTCGGCGTATATGAGGAGATTGATAAAATTAAGGGTTATCGCAGGGTAATAGCCGATTGGGTCCGGTTTGCGGGCGATTACGACGAAGAAGACGTGCAATTGACAAATCGCGAGGGATTTTTTGAGATCTTGCATAATTATATCGGTGCGCGGCGGTTGGAAATCTCCTGGGATGATCTTGGCAAACTAACGGATGGGCCGCTTATCAACCTGTTATGCAGCCATCTACCGTTTGAGCCGGAGGAAAAACAGGCGCTTATTGAAACGATCGGGCTCGATGAGCGTGCCGAGCTGATGCGCGGGTTGATGAACCTCTATGTCGCCACGCGGCAGAGCCTTGGCGACAAACCGCACTAGCGTTTTCATAGACCGCGCTCTTATAATCCTAAGTATCAAATGGTGAGCGTCCTGTCGGAAATAAAAAGGATCAGGCTCAATATATTTTCTTAATTATTTAAGCTTGCCACAACGGCCCTCTTCAGTTGCGCTAGCAAGGGGCCTCGTAACTTAACAGGAATAAGATCAATATAGAGTAATTGCTCTTTTTGTTGTAATTTGGTCTGGCAACCTAAAGGCATTGATGTTCCGAAAGAATATCGTATCTTGAAGATACTGAAAGGTTTCCATGAACCTTCTATCTATATTATTTTACTATGAAATAACAACTTATTGAAACACGAAAAACAGAGCTATCTGAAAATAATATTTGCGTGCAGTGATCTCTGGAGAGGATATGATATGAAGAGAATAACGATTCATGAATGGAGAAATTGGATCCTAGAATATATCAGTGATGACAAGTATGAATTGACCCAAAAAGATGATCTATCGGTTCAGACGATTGTCGCTAAGAATGCCATGGATGCGGAAAATAAATGTCAACAGATCATTAAAAACGCAAAAAAAGAAGGGGAATGATAGACTCTGCTGTCCATATAAGTAAACAATCTTACACCCTCAATACCTCTGACGTCAAAGTAGAAGAGAACATATCCTTTGCCAGTCTCATCCATTTAAGCAAAACCGCAATTTTTGATTGTTCCTGTATCTCTTCAAAATCGCCCATCCCTGGCAAACTATGTTAATTAGACGACGGAAACCCAACCTTCACAGGAACAATCTCAATTTACTCAGGAAGCAATAATAATTGAGATTTCAAAAAGAAATGTAAACTTTTCTTATATGGTAAATGGGCTAATCGGACTTGTTGGGGTTGCGAATCTTTACTAATGTAGGGTGCCACTGCTTTGGTCTAAAGTAACGAGTAATTGTATTAGTATCGTTTCCTGCTTGTGGGTTAATCTGCCGAATTTAACTCCCACAACTGTCGGTAAATATTCATGGCCACTATTTTCGGTTATCGATACCCAGACACGCTTGGTGGGAAAACCTTTAAGCGAAGCTATGGAGCTTATGATATCGGTTACCCAAAAATCTTTAATTGGGGTGTACGGTGGGCATGTGAAGCAAAATCCTCCTCTACTGATGTCGGCTAACTGAAAAATTCCTTCGGAAGAGATCGAAACTGAATTTTCTAATTTGTAGCGCTTATGCTGTCTTCGTTCCTGGGTCGCGGGCCCCATACATTATATCCAATTTACAGCAAGTTAGTGACTCGTGACTGGACAACATACAGATGGCAGAACGCACAACAATGAAATCTCATCGTAAAGAAGTATTATCCGTTTGCTGTGAATACTCCCGAATTGCCCACGGCAGAAATACCACTGAAGATTATTCTGAACTCTTGACCTAAACTGACGCTCTCAACTTCCAAATCTTTCTTTTCCACGGGCGCTATAGTCAGACCAGCAAAATGCGGTATGGCATTTAGTTTTTCTGACTCTCTCTCCAACTTTTCCAGAGTAAATGTATCAATTCTACCCACCTCTGGAGTGCAGGCGGAACGAACAGCAATCAAAAATGTTTTTTCGTTTATTTCAGCTAAAAGTTGGAAATGATGATTCGGATCGGTGTTAACTTCGAGTATGATAAATCCTGCACGTTCTAGAAAATCGCATATATAACTCAACCCAAGTGCATGAATATTTTTCTTAGATTTTAGTGGATTATTGCCTACTCGGACGTTGCTCTTAACATTCAACTTCTCATTAGACAGCATTTTTTACTCCATAAAACACGGATTAAATCTCGGGAAGAATACTCATTCTCATAAACACCATACAGAGAGTGGATCACTCTTTGGAGGGCAATACAATCAGGTTGTCATCTATTGCGCGCTTGATTCCCCTGCTCGGTCTATGAGTTTTGTAAAACTCAATTTAGTTGTTTGGTCAAAGATCATTTCCCGTGATTTTAATATTTCTTTTCGTTGCATTTCATTTGTCTCTATATGACAACAAAATTAGATGTTTGGGTATTTTACATTAGTCAATCATAGTCTGTACAAGGGTTTGAAATATTGCTAATTTTAATCGTAATTTTAAACAATTAGGTTTCTAAAAATGAACATGTCGACAATATAAGAAATCGCTTAATCTCCGATTTTCTTAAATTAACAAAACAAAAATCAGATTTACTTAAATTACCTTAAATATTTTTAAAATTGTAATTGAATTTAACCACTTATTTTACAATCACAACGGTAAAAAAATTTAAACTAAGACAAAAAAATTGAACATCTGTTAACCACGGTGTTGTTCTATACCCGTGTCTGCCTGTTAAATATTGATCTATCTCTTGATAGAGTATGTTTATCAAGAGTTGCGTCTCAGCCTTTGTCCCAGCCTATATCAGAACGTTTTTTTAATTTGATAAACCGTGAGATCCTGTTCAGGGAATCTCAGCAACTCATCAGTAGGTTTATCATTGCCAAATCAAAGGTAAGAATTTCTGGCTTTCCCCTCCACCGTATGTTCTTCCTGTGAAGTTGATCTCAGCGATTGACCTTTGAATGTAACATTGCCATGACGA
>NODE-393-length-15506-cov-7.51595_pt1 | contig 15506 bp, 14 predicted proteins | sample MGYA00139097_ERZ477577 | MGnify/ENA metagenome assembly ERZ477577 | reverse complement strand
CTTCATTGCCCGCAGAATATCCGAGACCGACAAGATTGATCCAGGACACTTCTTGTCAAGGCATCGTTTGATGCCCTCACTTGGACGATGCCATTGATTGGACCCCCAATTGATGCAATTGGGGCCGATTGGGAGACCATCTTCAAGCTGCTCTGGCAAATCTAAAAGTCGCAAATGAAGCAAAGTTGCAAGCCAAGTACCAATCGGCACCGGAAGAGATGACACCAAACGACGCGTTTTACTTTCCCGCCGCAAAGTAGCGCGCTGTTGAAACACGAGCTGCAGCAGACTTCTTGCAGCAGGACACATCAAGCAATCTATTGGGTTGCACAGAAGCATCTTGCAAATTTTGTGAGAGGGTGTAGTGTGACCGATAAGATCAATCCAATGATGCTTCTTGTCGTGGATAGCCAGCAGAAGTGAGGGACCGACAAGATCGATCCAATGGTGCTGCTTGTCATCAATAGCCCGCAGGACCCGCGGGACCATGTGGCCGACGAGATCGAACCAACGATACTTCTTGTCCTTCATTGCCCGCAGAATATCCGAGACCGACAAGATTGATCCAGGACACTTCTTGTCAAGGCATCGTTTGATGCCCTCACTTGGACGATGCCATTGATTGGACCCCCAATTGATGCAATTGGGGCCGATTGGGAGACCATCTTCAAGCTGCTCTGGCAAATCTAAAAGTCGCAAATGAAGCAAAGTTGCAAGCCAAGTACCAATCGGCACCGGAAGAGATGACACCAAACGACGCGTTTTACTTTCCCGCCGCAAAGTAGCGCGCTGTTGAAACACGAGCTGCAGCAAACTTCTTGCGGCAGGACACATCATCAAGCAATCTATTGGGTTGCATCAGAACCATCTTTCAAATTTTGTGAGAGGGTGTAGTGTGACCGACAAGATCGATCCAATGATGCTTCTTGTCATGGATAGCCCACGGAAGTAGGGGACCAACAAGTAACAAGATCGATCCAATGATGCTTCTTGTCAACCGCTTACAGAAGACTCCTGTCATTCGGATTGTGGGATTGTGTCACCCACGCCAAATATAAGAAATGCTGGAGTGCAACCATGTCTGCGTCTCGTTGCCACAATCTTACCGCCTGTATCGTCAGTTCTTGCAAGTGCCCCATGACTACAGTTCGCTTCCCGAAAGAATCCCATGGAACCCATCTACTGGGTTCTGTCCCAGTAGTTCTGTGCTGTGTTTTGAGCGCCCCTTTGCAATTTTTGGTTCCACGGTCAGTTATTTATGACGTTTACATTGGCATTTATAAGGAAAATAACATAACTATGACTAGTCCAGGATGCAAACTACAACATCATCAGAAATCTACACCCAAGTCAAAAACTCGTTCGTTCTCACAGACGCCCACACCAGCTTTGGCATATTCACCCACCCGCTTTTCAAAGAAGTTGGTTTTACCCTGGAGACTGATTGCCACCATCCATTCGAATGGATTCTGGGCTTTGTACCGCTTGCCACACCCAAGAGCTTGCAACAAACGATCCGCACAAAATTCAATGTATTCACACATCAGCTTGTTGTTCATGCCAATGAGATCCACCGGGAGGGCGTCGACTACGAACTCCTGCAAGGAAACGTTGAGATAAACAAGAGAAACTTCAAGAAATGCCAATGGCAAAGTTGGACTCGCCTCTTCGATTTCGACGGCACCGGACACAATTTCAGTGATCCGGCCCTCCGGCAACTTGTTCACCAGTCGTGCATACAAAAGACATGCAAAGTCACAGTGCAACCCTTCATCACGGGAAATGAGCTCATTCGAAAAACAAAGCCCCGGCATGAGGCCGCGCTTTTTGAGCCAAAAAATAGCACAGAATGATCCCGAGAAAAATATTCCCTCCACCGCCTACGAATAGCGTGGGCAAAGGGTGTTTCAACTGGGAGCACGATATTCAAGCAAAGGGTGAAATTGGGAATGCAATACTCACCGCAAAGGCAATTAGGCGCTCCGCAAACGAAGCTTTGCTGGAATTGCACCAATTGAGCGCCCAATCTGCTTTCTTTCGGACACAGGGAATGGTCTCAATGGCACTGAAATGGGAAGCAGAGGCCGAGATGAGATCTTCACCGGCCCCATGAAAATGAACGCAAGTGCTTTCTGTGTGGGACAAGGCATTTGGACGTCTCACCTGAACAGGCGCGCCTTCTCCTCTCGGTCCTGTACATACGTGTCAATGAGGAGGGAATACGTCTCGCTATGGATATTCTCCACGGCTATCTGAAAACCATAGAAAAATCTTGCCTCGGGACACTGGATTTCAGTGGCGAAGTTGCCAGCTAGGTTTTCATTGACAATGCCATCAGAGGCGGCGAAGAAAGCAAGAACATGGGAGATGAAATAACGGTCGTCGTTGGTTAGGCCATCCCAATCTTGTTTGTCGGGGACTAGATCAATCTCCTCGGCGGTCCAAAAGGAAGCCTGAGCTTTTTTGTAATAGTTCCAGATCTCCGAAGAGAGGCAGGTCATGGGCAGGTTGACAAGAATTTACACAAACGCACACCGACAGGTTGTTCACTACTCACCTCAGCGTCTTTGATCGGAAACAACACAAACCGGCCGGGGTTCTTTTTCAACAGAGGTTCTTCTGCGTGGCCACCCTCCATCTCGGCCAATTTGTGCCTTGAAATCGACGTCCTCTTGCTCTGCAAGCTTCCGGGACCAATCCCTGCCTCTGGTTTCATTGGCATCTTGCTGTTCTTGCTCTTGCTACACTGAGGTGTCGTCTGCATGTTTAAATGAGGCCTGTTAACTGAAGTCTACCTTTCAATGGACAATGGATCATTCTAGGGGTAACAAGATCGATCCAATGATGCTTCTTGTCACCAATAGCCCACAGAAGCCCGGGGCCAACAAGATCGATCCAATGATGCATCTTGTCCTGGCCTGGATCTGCTCATCTATCAATAAAAAATTTGAGATACAAAAATGAGTTGTGCTTTGATGCAGCATTCTAACTTAAACTTACATTACTGTAGCTCTGATGACATCTCTAGACAAATCGAGGCCGATAAATTAATCCCCAAGACAGCTACCTGTGCCCCTCATCACTCTGGTGGGTGTTCGAAACAAGGCAAGCATCCCAAACTTGTTGCAACCCAAGCACAAAGCAATTCTCTTCCATGTTCAAACGAAAAATCACTTCCTCTTCTTTCGCTTCTTTTTGCCGTCCCTCTTCTTGACCTTTTGTTCGTTACCAGCGTTGAGCACCCTTTCTTCCAGTTGCATAGAGCACATCGATGTGTGACATAATTGCATGCTTGGACTCAGCGAGAGAGTCAACATTCATCTCTTCCACCACCTTCGTCAGCGACTGCAAAATGATGCGCATCTCCTGTTCCTGAACAATGTCTTCAAAACCATCCGTCAGAGCATCTTCCTCTGTACAACAAAGTATCAATTTGCTTGAATCGACCTCCTTTTCTTGGGTTGGCGACTCAGTCGCCCCTGCCATCACGCCGCTTTCATCGTCCTCAGACGCCCTGGGCATTCCTGGTTCGATTGGTTCCCCGTCCACATCCTCAGCATAGTTCTTCCCTAGCAAGCTCGTCATTCTCTGGCCAGGCCCTTCCTGGGTCGTTGATGTAGACAATCCTTCTGATGCATTTCCACCGCCTTCCTCCAATGTCCTGTGACCCGTTTCTCCTTCCAACGGCGTTGGGTATTCGCTACCCCCTCCCAACATTGAGTTGTCAGCTATTTCTTCATCTGTTAGCGGCTCCAAAGGATGAGGGCCTAGCTTAAGCAGTGAGTCCTTTTCGCCTTCATCGTCGCTTTCCGATGCAAGCATTGAGTTGGCATCATCATCCTCCACAGCGACCCCCCCACCACCCGTGCCAACCGAATCGTCGTCGAACGACAGTCTGCCGCCTTCATCGTTGCTTCCCAACACACGCATTGAGTCGTCATCGGACAACCGTTTCACAAGGCGCCCCCAACCATCCGTGCTAGCCGAATTGTCATCGTTTGATGGGAGCCAAGGGGAATCGGAACCGCGTTCGCTTGACGTTTCCCCACAACCCGGACCACTGGCCTCTGATTCGTAGTTTTGGTCTGCAGTTTCTCGGCCGTCGTCTGTAGAAAACGAACATTTGATCCTCTTCGGGAGGGGGAAATCCCCTCGAGCAGCCCGTTTCTTCCTCTCTCTAGGCAATTTCAAGTCAATTTGGCCCCCAAACGACGCTACCAGTGCATCCAATTCTTCCATCAACCCCTTGTCCTCGTGCTTCGGTGTGAACACGAGATGCGCGATCGCATTCAAGTTGACGAGGTGGTGGGACGACACCAGCCGAAACTGGTCAAACCCCGTGAAATCGTGGTTGTCTCCGAAGTTGATACCCCGGCCCCCAGTGCCCCGGGTCGTGTCATCAGTTCTTGCCAGCGGACGCTCGATGATGGCGTTTCCCTTCTTATCCAACAACGTTGCTTTGATGTACGCGGAAAACCATAAAACGAAGACATGGAGAACCATCGATTGTTCGGTTCTCGGGGCGAACGTCGATCCAACGTTGTATAAACCCCCTTGATTCCTGTCGCCGGTGTTGCAGACAATACATTGCGCATCCAGGTAAAGTTGTTTTGCCTCCTCTACTTCACCGGGAGTCATAGCTTCTCGATCTTCGGAGACGGCTCTTATCACCTGCAACAGTTCACAGCAGCCCTCGGCGGGGTTGATAAAAAGCCCTGGGCGGACGGTAGGGCTGAGCCCCCGCGATTTCACGCAAATCAGGAATTCTTTAACCAGATTCAACCTCACGATCCATTTGAGGAGAAACTTTGCGGGTTCACGAACACGCCCCGACTGCTTACGAAGATAGGCGGCAATTCTGCCGGCGAGGCTGTCAAATTGCAGGAAAATTCGCCCTAGGATAGAATTCATGTAAGGAACGAGTAATTCCAATTTGACACACCGACAACACTCGCATTCTTACCACACGTGGCTATGACATCTTTCGAGTTTTCCCCGTCGCCGTTGATCTCCAAGACTTCTAACGTACCCACTACCAAAGTGTCCAGAACACCAAAGGCAAGACCGCAATTGAAGCAGTCCATAACGAACAACGCGGCTGCTAAATAGAGGTTGTCGGGGTGATGAAGATTGCCCCAATGCGGCACGTTGTAGTACTCTATTCTTGGTTCATCCCGATGTCCCACCTTTGCGTAGGAAGACGAGGTGGAGCAGTGACACTCGATTAGGAACTTGGTTAGGTCAATGTAAGGAGCGCCCCATGGCTTGCCGAACCAATACTTGAACACTATTCTGCAAATTATCGGCATCAAAACGACGGCGTTCATTGTTGAAGGATCCATACCATGGTTATGCGACACCGTATCATCCTTGATCATGTTGGCCACGCTCGGCAAAAACGGCGGACAACCCCCCACAATTCGAGTAGCACAATAACCTTCCAAATTCGACAGCGTCGGATCGTTCAGAAGCCGGACATATAGGTCCTCTTCGAACATTTTTGGTTGTGAGGGTGGATGCGTCGATTGCCAATCATCATATGCGTTAATCCTACCGCTGAACCAGTTCCGAGAATAATCGCCCATCAAACTACCCAAATCAACCACGAGCCTTCTCAGTTCCTCAACCGCCATCTCTTTTGTTGTTTCGGTCTGATCACGTCCGATGCGACACGATATCCCACGCGCATATCGGAGGACCTCGCTGAACGACCGGCCTGGATCCCTTGTGAAGACCAACGCCTCGGCAGTAACACGTCTGTTCAACTGAGACGCCGGGTCGAGGCTCACACGTTCATAAGCTTGCAATACGTCCGTCGCAGTCGTATCCACAGCCGTTGCCAGATGCGCGAGGGTCAACTGTCCAATCAAATGACTCGACTGATGTGTTAGGTCTAATGGGCTGAGCGCACAAACAGCGCTGGAGGCAACGCCTCGATGCTTTCCGTTCATTGCACAGGCCCGCCAGTCAGTGCTCTTGTGGAGGTCTCGGACGAGGGAGACATATGTGAATGGCTCGGTGACGATCATCCCCTCCGCAACCAATGGTCCTTCGGTGTTGTCCGTGTCGTCCAATGTGTGTAGATCAAAACTCTCACAAAAGTTGACAACACCTCTCCTGTTAGTCAGATTTTGAACCAACCCTTCCTTGTGTTGTTTGTAAAATGCGCGCAACTCGTCCATGTCAGTACCATTGTAGCATATCGGAATGTTTTCCCCACTCCTCTTCCCATCTTGAAGGTAAATATCAAATTCAAACACGCTCCCGTTTGCCTTTTGTTCGTCCGGGCAGTGCTTGTAAAACAGCAGAGTGTACCCCACAAAGTTGAGATTCGGACAACCATCTTGACTGCGCAGCCCAAGTAATGTAGCCTGCATAGAAATCAACTTGTTCATATTAGGCAATGGGACCATGTTCCCATCTACCAAACGCGGTGATACGGGGAGTCCTGTTTCTCTATTGTACCGCCACGGGAAGAACAATGGCAAAACGCTTGGGCTGATCTCCATTTGAAACCCCGAAAGCCCAACTTCAGCAAGTGGAGTGTTGTACTCTTCGATTTGCCGCGCACTCCATTGTGCCTCTTCTGATGTCGCCTGTCCCTGCAAAGCTAATTCACCAAAGGAAGCAAAGATATTCCTTTCGTCCTCTTCGATGCTCAAGTTGCCATCAAGCATGGAATTAGGGGTCGAGTCACCAAAAAAGTATTGAAGACAGTCTGCTCCGACCGTTCCAGGCGCAAAATCCATTTCCCCTTGTGTTCTTTGAGCTGCTTCTGGCAAAAGATAGGCTCCGTTGGGCACGAGCAAGTCGCAACGACGCGAGTTTGGTGCCGCAGACGACATTATGCTGTTTGCATGACACGACGAGAAGGACGGCAATGGCGGCGGAGGGCGGGGGATGCGATAGGTAGAGCGTGTCGACGTCGGCGAGCCGGCTGGTGGCTAATGATTAATGGACATTATGCTGTTTGCATAACACGACGAGAAGGACGGCAATGGCGGCGGAGGGCGGGGGATGCGATAGGTAGAGCGTGTCGACGTCGGCGAGCCGGCTGGTGGCTAATGATTAATGATATATTTAGTAGCTTCTGGGTCTTTGATAGTGGCACACCACTTTATTTATGAATGTTTCAAATAAAAATGCAACGCCTTCGATCGAATGATCGATGTTGTTTGGTGCGAACCCTGGCAATTGATCTTTTTCGTTTTGATCGAACTTGATGACTCCCGCGTATTTACAAGACCCCTGCTTTCTCGCTAGGAGAGAGAATGTTGAGTCCCACCTATCCCCTCAAAGAGTTCACTTCTCATTGTTGACAACACTACAATACAACTGACAAGCTTGGCGTTCCAGGTGTGAGTTGTCCTGGTTGACATAGTTTGTACCCACTGCCCATAATACACAGGCATTCCACACTCCACAAATAAAATAGACTATAACAAGAATTCGATTGAAAGCCCACTATGTTGGTGAGACGGACGAGTCCACTCGTCGATTCGAATACAAAATACGACATGATGGGTCGTAGCGGAGGACACAGGGGGAACAGGCGTAGGGCAAAAATGCGCAGAGCGAAGGGGCGCAGAAAGAGAGCGGCAATCAACGCAGCTCGTGAGTTGATCGATCTCTCTCGTCAGCGGAACTTTTGTTGCATCTGGAGGACCTCGACGCCAACCACGACGAACATCATCGTTAAGGCATCAGGCATTGACGATCCAGCAGTGGGTGCTTTGGTCAGCAGTCCTGCCGTTGACAGAGTTGTCGGTTTGAACCTTTCACATAACAACATCGCATTTTCGGGATGCCAGAGTCTTGCAACTCAACTGCAAAACACAAACTCTTGTTTGGAAAAGCTCGATCTCCGCGATAACAACATTGGGGATGAAGAGGCGCTTCTTCTCGCTCATGCACTGGCTGCTAACCACAAACTGAAGTATTTGAATATTAATCACAACAGGATCACTGCCACGGGATGGAGCGCCTTCTCGAAAATTCTATTCAACACCTCCAGCATCAACAACACATTCCTCTCAAATCACACACTCGAGGGACTGTCTGTGCTCTACTTTGACGACGAGGTAGATGAAGTTCTAAACTGGCTGTACTTAAACAGGAGTTCCGAGGACAAAAGGCAAGTTGCAATAATAAAGATCCTAAAACACCACCAGCATTTTGATATGCAGCCCTTCTTTGAATGTGATATGAAGGTGTTGCCAGTTGCCATCAACTGGTTCGAGAGAGCCCAATCCATTCTAATCACTGAATGGTTTGCAAGACTTTCGCCGTTCGCCGTTTCGGCAGACAGCCAAAAAATTGGCAAACAAAAGCTTGGTGTCATCTACCAATTCATCCGTGAAATGCCAAACATTTTTGAGTAAATGCTCGAGTTAAGTTTGACAATGCATGGCCGACGGAGGCGGAAAGCGAGCCTCAAAGAGAAAGTAGATCAAATTACATGGCCAACCTCTCTCGGTGAGGCAATGCCGTTCAAAGGCGTGCATGAAGAGACACTGGAGAGAGGACCATAAACACTGATGTGATAAGAGGGGGTGAAAACCCGACGTATTAATGAATTGATATTGTGTTAACGAGTTAACGGTTAAGATTTACAATAGTGGAGCATTTTCGAGTTTCCGGGGTTAATATTGACAGGGCCTGAGCAGACAAATGATATTACTCCCCATATCCATGGCTGTACATTTCCGTGGATAGCCAGATAGCTTTCCCCCTCTACTTGCACCTACTACTCACTTTGACATTCTACTCATCTGATATCCTAGTTCACTTCTCAATCTGATATCCTTGCTAGTCTCAGTCGGATATACGACTAGATTGGCTCTCGTAGTCGCCATGCCTGCTGCCGCTTGCTGACCACGCGCAGCATAAGACGCTACTTCCTTTACGCATTTCCTCAATTACACCGTGGAGGAGCTGGAGAATACATCCTTTTAGGATCAACTTACCGAAGACTCGGTGCGCTCGATCAAGAGTTCGTTCATGGATGCTCTGGTCGTCAAGAGGGCTCCGGACGAAGATTCCACGCCACTCGCGGCCGAGGAATCAATAACCATCAAGATGCTACCCAAGGATGGCGCTGGGAGCGGAGAAGAGGGGGGCGATGATTCCACCTCGGTATCCCTGAAGGGTGTACTCCTCTCAGCTCAAAATTTGCTCGTCTCATGACTCCTCACAGAGCCCGCAAGCCTTATTCGCTTCCACCTCCTTCCCTACCAGTGAAAAGTAGGGCATTGATATTGCGAGAAGGTGATACACGAAGCAAAAGAACTAAATTTGTGTGGTGACACATCATGGAGTACTGCCCACTCACGAGAATGATCCCAGTATGCTTCTTGTTGCAAAGTTCGGGGCCAATGAGAATGACCCCACGATTCTTCTCGTCGTCGCATTGGCCATGCATCTCCTTTCCTGTCCCCACGTGCCATAAAACAAAGAATACCTCATTCATTGCCAAGAACGCAACCGTAGACAACTAACGTTGGATATGTAATATCTGCCGAAGCCAGATCCAAAAAATTACAAACCAACCCCAAATGGAATGATGCACCAAGCCCATGAAGGACCCCAACGCCCCCAAGAAGAATATGACAGCACTCAAGTTCTATCAGTCTGCCAAAGCTAATAGAAGTGATGTCAAAGCGGCCAATCCCGATGCAAAGTATGACGATGTCAACAAGATTCTATCAACGAATTTCAAGGCATTATCCCCCGTGGAACGAGCATCCTGGGACGAGAAGGCTGTAGCCGACAAGGCGAGATACCAGAGAGAAATGAGTGTGTATTCGTCTGCTCTAATGGCTTCTAACTCCAACAAACGCAAGGCTTCTGGAGGAGACAGTGCAAAGCCAAAAAGTAAGCGAGCTAGAAAATATTGCAGTCATGAGGGCTGTACCACCCAAGCCCGAAAGGGAGGCGTCTGCATAAAGCATGGAGCGGAGGTTAAAACATGCAATCAGGAGGGCTGTACCACCCAAGCCCGAAAGGGAGGCGTCTGCATAAAGCATAGAGCGGAGGTCAAACAGTACCACAAAACATGTAGCCATGAAGGATGCACCACCCTTGCTGTGAGTGGTTATGAAGGCAAATGCATTAGACATGGAACTGAGGTAGATGGGCGCTGCAGGGAGGATCACATGGCAGATGCAGAGTCTAAGCTTGCCACAATAACTCCTTTACATAGTGATCCAGAAACTAAGAGGATTCTAGCGGTCTATCAAGGGGGGTATGAGAGATTAAGCAATGGCATGGAGGGTAAAATGGCGGAAGAGGTCGCACAAGAGGTCGCTAAGGAATTGAGTATTTGTCCAACGAGGAAACCGTACCCAATGAAGAAGCCCACTAAAATGACAAGGTTTCGACCAACCGTGACTATTCGACATGAAGATTGCAAGATGACCCCCGAAGAACACTCAAGGTCGTACCTTAGCAAGGATGAAATGAGGCGTTTCCGTCTCGAGGTCGTGGCCATACACGCTTTATCCCGCCGTTTGTCAAACACGCCGCCAACGTGTTGTTTGCACATGACAGAGCATGACTGTGTGATCGGACTGGAAGTGCATCCTGCTCTTCGTGGCCTCGAACATTACCTCTGTCCCGCCAGGGCAAGAAATAAGACTATAACACGAAAAGCTTTACTCGGACACCAAAGCAGCCTGAAAACTGACCACACCAAGACCAGGGAAGAGAAACTTCAATCTTTGGCATCGATGAGCGTCGAACTGAGCCATCATTCAAAACAAGTCGCAGAAGAGGCGGCAAAGCTCGATTCATTGCAAGTGCGCGGGGGGCCTCGAACATTGCCTTTGCATCACCCGAGCAAGAAATAAGACTGTAACACGGAACTCTTGCCCCCGCAAGACCAGGGAAGAGAGTAATTTCAAACCTTTGCATCGGCGAAGACAAAAAAAAATGCACCGACCACCAGGCAATGAAGACAAAACTATCAAATCTATCGACTGTCTCTTGCTTGGAGCAACCACGATCGCGCACAATCCTAAAAGAAATTTAAGCTAAGGAGTGGCAACGCTTGGAAACATTTGTTGTGTTGTGTCCAATCTAGTAACCTTACTCTTATCTACGAGGCACAGATGAAGCACGCTCCTTCATCATCCTCCATTCGAAGTTCTCCGAACTTGGAACCCACCACCGATATGCTCCTACTATTTGAAACCTCAGACACAGGACTCTCACGACTGTGCTTCGGACGCCCCTGCATCTCCACTTCCCTCTCGTCGACTTCTGTCGCCTTCGTCAACATCTCTTGATCCACAGTGAACTGAATGGCATCAGCCTTAGGCCTCGTCCTCAGGTAATACATGCCAGTCTTCAAACCTTTCTTCCATGCATAAAAGTGCATACTTGTCAATTTGCCTGTGTTGGGTTCACCAATGTGCACATTCATACTCTGGCTCTGGCAGATGTAAGCACCCCTATCAGCTGCCATGTCAAGGACAACGCGCTGGGGAATCTCCCACACAGTCTTATACACATCACGGATTTTATCAGGAAGCGCGGAAATTTTCTGGACCGATCCCCCATCGGCAATGATTTGGTTGCGCACACGCTCGGTCCAAAGACCGCCTGCAACGAGATCACGGAGAAGATGCTTGTTGACAACAGTAAATTCCCCAGCGAGGACGCTGTAGAGTTTTGGTTAAAATTTTAATGTAGCAAAGAAAATGAGGGGCATAAAACAACTCACCGACGATTGTATATATTACTCGTGAACGGTTCCACACCTTCGTTGTTGCCCAAAATTTGGGCGGTGCTTGCCGTGGGCATGGGGGCTACCAACAGACTGTTCCGCATGCCATGCTTAGCAATCTTTGCCTTCAGTCCACACCAATCCCATCGGCCACTGGGTTCGATTCCCCAAAGATCAAACTGAAGCTTACCCTTGGAGGCAGGGGATCCTTCATATGTCTCATACGGACCAAATTTCTGGGCAAGTTCCATGGAGGCCTCGCAAGCACCAAAATAAATAGTTTCAAAAATGTCCTTGTTCCTTTTGCCATGGTTCCAAACACGGGCGTGAGTGATTTCGTCAACCGACGGACTAGTTCTCAACAACGAGCACGAAGGAAAGCAAAAAAAACTCACAGCATAGCAGCTTCCAAGCTCTCAAAGGGTAATTTCAGAACCTGAAATACATCAGCTAATCCCTGCACACCAATGCCGATTGGCCGATGTCTAAGGTTGCTCGTCATTGCTTCTTTGACAGGGTAAAAGCCACGATCAATTATTGTGTCCAAATTCTTAGCAACAAACCCAGCAATGTATTTCAGTTGAGCAAAGTCGAATCCAGCCCCAACACTCTTGCACTCGAAGTCATCGACGGGAAAAGCAAGTTTGGAAAGGTTGATTGACGCAAGGTTGCAAACTGCAATTTCGCCGGAAGATGTATACTCCACAACTTCCGCACATAAGTTGGAACATTTAATAGTTCCGAGATGCTGCTGGTTGGACTTGCTATTACAATGATCCTTGTACAACATGTATGGCGTCCCTGTCTCAACCTGCGAATCCAGTATCGCAAACCAAAGTTGCCGGGCTTTGATTGTTTCGCGCCCTCTACCCTTGCTTTCATATGATTCATACAGATCCTTGAAATCGTTTCCCCAGTGGGAGTCAAGACCAGGACATTCCCTGGGACACATCAAAGTCCACTCGCCGTTTGTTTCTACGCGTTCCATAAACAGATCAGGAACCCATAGCGCGCAAAATATGTCGCGTGCCCTTTCCATTTCATTTCCGTGGTTTTTACGCAGATCAAGGAAGGCAAAGATATCCGGATGCCAGGGCTCAATATACGCCGCGATAGAACCCTTCCGTTTCCCATCCCCCTGATCAACATACCGTGCGGTATTGTTGAACACCCTCAGCATTGGAATGATGCCATTAGATGCACCATTTGTACCACGAATGAACGAATGGCGTGCGCGAACGTTTGAAATCGACACGCCAATACCACCTGCATACTTGCTGATGACAGCACAATTCTTGAGAGTGTCATATATACCTTCAATAGAATCCTCCTTGATACCAGTTAAGAAACAGCTGCTCATTTGTGGCTTGGGTGTGCCAGCATTGAAAAGGGTGGGAGTAGCATGAGTGAAGAATTTCTGGGACAGGAGGTGGTACGTTTCAAGCACCCGATCGATGTTGTCCATGTGTATTCCAACCGAAACACGCATAAGCATGTGTTGCGGGCGCTCGGCAACCACCCCCTTCAACCTGAGAAGATAACTCCTTTCAAGAGTCTTGAAGCCGAAGTAGTCGTAATCAAAATCCCGGTCGTATCGAATGACGCCATCCAGTAAGTCCTTGTGCTTCATAACAACGTCATACATATCTTTACCCACAAGCGGCATTGGCTCGCCTGTCTCAGGATGTTTGTAGTGATGAAAGATTGACACGACTTTCGAGAATCGTTCTTCTGTCAGCCTGTGGAGGTTAGAAATCTCAATCCGTCCAGCTAAAATGGCATAATCGGGGTGTTGTGTTGAAAACGCAGCCGCGGTTTGGGCGGCTAATGCATCCAGTTCAGCAACCGTCGCGCCCGGACACACGCCCTGGATAACCTTTTGCGAAACGGCAGTTTCGTCGACGAACTGATCGGGGATAATGTTGGGTACATACAATTGATCAGAAGATACAGAGAAACCAAAAGATACACAGAGGAAGCAAGGGAACTCTCACCCTTCGATCCAATCCATAGCAAAGTTTGGAAATACGACTCTGGATCTTATCACTGTAACACATCGCGGTTGTCATACTTCCCTTATTCCCGGCCGTCCAGCTACTAATTTCAGAGGGTGTGTGCAACTTATCTATCTGGGTCCATGGTATAAAAAAATGCCAAATATGAAAAAAATTAGTTTAGTAGAGTGGGATTGCTGAGTTTTCTATGCCTATTTCTATGTCAGCAACCACTAGCCCATAAAAGTTTTGGCTTGAGTAGATTTAGGTCCAGACCACACTGGATTTAGTACTTCTTGAGCAACCAAGCTCCTACTTCTCCCCTATCATGGACAAAAAGCTTCTTAGACATTTCATTTGACAAAACAAGCAAAACAAACAGCAACACCACCAAAATGGCCCGTACCAAGCAAACTGCACGCAAATCCATTGGAGGGAAGGCCCCCCGGAAACAGCTCGCCACCAAGGCAGCTCGCAAATCCACCCCTGTCACCAGGGGCGTCAAGAAGCCCCGCCGTTACCGCCCAGGAACTGTCGCTCTCCGTGAGATCCGTCGCTACCAAAAATCCACTGACCTCCTTATCCGCAAAGCCCCTTTCCAGCGTCTTGTCCGAGAGATTGCTCAGGACTTCAAATCTGACCTTCGATTCCAATCAACCGCTGTCCTTGCTCTCCAAGAGGCCACCGAGGCCTACCTAGTCGGCCTCTTGGAGGACACCAACTTGTGCGCCATCCACGCCAAGCGTGTCACTATCATGCCAAGGGACATTCAACTTGCTCGTCGCATCCGTGGAGAACGCTACTAAAATAGAAGGGCGCCAAACAGTTGCTTGACACGCAATGAAAACAAATTTCTGTGTTGGCTGTTCCTTGGCAAGCTGTTTCGTGGCCTTTTGAAGTCGACCCAGGACGAGGAAATCTGGCAGAGTGCCAAATCTGCTTTCGCCGTTACAAGGAATAGTTGCGCAACGGAGACGAGGAGGGGGACTACGTTAATGTTAATTTATACAAGATATAGAATAGACATCAACGCATACTGGGTTTGACTGATCTTTGTTCTACAGTTAGAATCTGCCTGATCGTCGATCTTACCCAGTGTTACTTTCTAGTTTTAGCCTATTTTGGCTGTCTCTACCCTTCTCCCGGCCCACCCTTCGATGCGACTCCACGCCCACCAGGCAATGCATTATCCACCAAAACCATAAACGATCTTTCCCTGCCGCTTGAGGGCATGGACGACGTCCATGGCCACGACGGTCTTGCGGCGAGCATGCTCGGTGTATACGACAGTGTCTCGGATGAGATTTGTGAGGAAGATCTTGAGCACACCACGGACCTCCTCGTAGACGAAACCCGAGATGCGCTTGACGCCGCCACGACGAGCGAGACGGCGGATGGCGGGCTTGGTGATGCCACAAACACTGTCACGGAGAATCTTGCGGTGGCGCTTGGCGCCTCCCTTTCCGAGTCCCTTGCCTCCTTTTCCTCGACCAGACATGATGAAGTTGGTTTGTTATTGTAGTGTTGACGACGAGAAGTGAACTCGTTTTGAGGGACCTCTGGTCCGTCACCGCGGGAGCAAGTCAATGCAGAAGCAATGGCAATGCGGCCGCAGTTGTTCACCGGAAGTAAGGGACTGACGAGATCGACCCAATTTGCTTCCATCGTCCTACTCCTATTATGGAAGGGGAATGACAAGATCGATCCAATGATGCTTCTTGTCATGAATAGCCCGTGGAAGTAAGGGTCCGACAAGATCGATCCAATGATGCTTCTTGTCATGGATA
>NODE-392-length-15510-cov-6.34998_pt1 | contig 15510 bp, 13 predicted proteins | sample MGYA00139097_ERZ477577 | MGnify/ENA metagenome assembly ERZ477577 | reverse complement strand
TTCTTACAGGTCCTAGGGATGATAGTTTTGTCAAAACTCTCTGATTTTCTGTCACCCAAAATTTATCTTCAAAAAACTCTTCAGGAAAAACCAAGAACGCTTCTTCTTCCAAGGCATCTAACTCTTGAAAAGTTTTAATAAAAATTTGTTTTTTACTTTCTCCTTCTCTTTCAGGAGAAAAATAGTTACGCGGTAAATCTAATTCGACAACTTGAAAAAAAACTTTTAACTGCATCAAGCTTAGTATTCTTAACTCTCCTTCTTGAGGAGAAAACTTGATAAAATCGAGAAGAGTCTCGATCCAAAGAAGATAAACTTTCACCAAGCGATAATTTTCGGTTTTTTCTTTTTGAACAAGTTGAATTAACTCATTTCGAAGATCACCTGCGAGATCTCCCAGGTTTCTCCTCTTATCTAAAGAATCTTTCATTCTATTAAAAACAAAAAGATTTTCTTGTGCAAATAAAGAGGCCTCTATTTTTACTCGCTCAACACCTGTGGGAAACTGCAGAGAATCTTTAACGGCCAATTCACTTGAGACCCAAAAAAGATGGATTCTTTTTTTTTGCTCTAAAATATTTTCTAGTGATGCATTAAAAGACATCTCTTTATAATAAAAAATATCTATCTCTTCGCTGTATTCTTTTTCTATAATTTCTTCGCTGTCATCTTTTTTTTCAAGAGGACTTTCTTCTATCCATGCAATCCAATCCGTCCATCTTGCTCGCTTTGCGACAAACTCTGGGATAAGAATATAAATTTCTGTATAATGACCATATTCGCGCAAAAAATCTAGTTGAAGAGCAGAATAAAACTCAATGCCTATAAAAATAAAAGATCTCTCTTTTAGCTTTAAAGAGGGCGCTTCTTTTGTTAAAAGAAGCGTGGCCTTTTGCTCATCAAGATAATCAACTTTATCCACAAACGAAAATACATCCCAAAAAAGATCTTCTTCTAAAAAAGGTATCTCTGGAACAATCTCCTTGATTATCTCTTCATCAAAAGTAAAACCTCTTACATCTGTTAAAAACTCATAAATCAAATGTAATTGATTCCAAGAAGACTTCCTATAATCAAGAAAAGAAGTGAGTAGTAAAAGCCATTTTGACTTACTTAGCAAGAGATCACTTTTTCCAGGAAGCCTCTCTAGCTCACTTTTTAGAAAAAAACCAAAGGTGATCACATCAATTTCTAAAGATCCTACTTTTTCACGCAACCCATCGGCCCGTTCAGCACCAGAAGTCACCATCTTCAAGGAAGAATTATTAGATCTACAACTCCCTTCAAATGCGCTTATTTTATGAAAAGCATCTTCTTCATCTAAATAACGAATAACATGAAGCATAGAAGAACAACCTGAAGGTAAATATTAACTGATTTATAAACGACAGTCCTGACACTCATTTTGAATATTGTCAAAAAGTTACATCTAAAGAAAAAATATAAGGCCAAAAAGGCCCCACTTTCAAACTACTGAGGGCCACTTTGTTCCTAAAAAACTCTCTGAAGGCCTTAATATAGGCCGGCACATTTCTTGCATTAATGCAATTAACGCTAATCAAGGAGAAAAGCTATGCTAAAAAAAATCATTACTCTCTTGGCCTTTTTTTTGGCCACCACCCCTTTAACCGCTGACACCATTCGTCTAGGCAACCCTGGATATGGAGGAACAGGATGTCCCGGTGGATCAGCAAGTGTCACTCTCTCACCTGATCAGAAATCTCTAAGCATTCTCTTTGACCAATATCTTGCGCAAGCAGGATTAAATGGATCAATGGATCGCAAAAATTGCAATATTGCCATCCCCGTTCACGTCCCCAATGGTTATAGCATCTCTATTTTCCGCATTGATTATCGCGGTTTTGTGGCCCTCCCTCAAAATTCCATGGCCCGCTTTAATGTAGAATATTTCTTTGCCGGCCAACGAGGACCTCGCTATGCTAAAACCTGGAGAGGACCTGCAACGGAGGACTATCTTTTGCGCAATAAACTCAATGGAAGAAGTATGATTTGGTCTGCTTGTGGCGCCGATGTCAATTTACGCATTAATTCGGCCATGTTTGTGAGTTCCAGGAATGGTGAAGAGGCCCTGGCCACTGTCGATAGTGCCGATGTTAAGTCAGGACTAATCTATCATTTTCAATTTAGACGCTGCCGTTCATAAAAAGAACTAGGTCAAAAGAAGAGATTTTTTTGGCCTAGCTCTTTCTTTATTTTTTTACTAACGAAGAAAAAGAATTTCTGTCTTTAAGAGAGTATGCTCTTTTCCATCATCAAAACCCGAGAGGGTAACTTGTAATCCCTCAAAACCAACTTCCTTAGCTCTGCAAAGAACAGTAGAAGTATAACCGCACTCTGGTCCATTAAAACATCGCCACTGTGTGCCCTCATTTAAAATATCTCTATCACAAGTCATATCATATTTTTCTTCAAGAGAAGAAAGAAACGCACTCGTTACACCATCTGAGTTTAAGCGATAAGCTCTCTCAGTAAGGGTTGTCGCAGACATCAGGGTACTTCCCAAAAAAAGGGCCGTCAGTAAAATTTTCTTAACGTGCTTCATTGAACTTATCCTTTGTTAAAGAGGCCACGTTTTCATGGCCATTTCTAATTCTATTGGACGAAGATTGCTATCTAAAGATAGCATCTCTTTTTTTAAATTTTCCTTAAAAGAAGAAAAGAAAAGATGATCTTCTTGTAGATGATATTTTTCTTGCAAGTCAAATTTTATTCTTTTTAGTGACATACAAATGGTACTTTTTATCAAATCATCTCCCATCGTCAGTTCTCTATTATAGCGAATAAATAAAGTCAAAATGACGGCCAACTGCTCTCTTAGAAAAACTTCGAGAGAAAGAAAATCTCCCTCATATTGGTAAACAAAACTCTCTATATTCCCCAATTGGATTAGCAGAACAGAAGCATCAATCATCAAAGTATTCTTGGCCATTTGCTCTGTCCCTGCATATTTAGAATTGAGTTTCTGATAAATTTCATTAAGAGACTCTCTTACTTCATTGCCTCCTCCTTTTTCATCTTCACCCTCTTGGACTTCATCATGATTTTCTACATCTACTGCCGCCCATAAGTATTGCTGAAGACGAGCGGTACTGGGATAAAATAAAACCGTTGAAAAAGAGGCCACAAAAGAGCCAAGGATAATGTTAAAAAAGGCCTGCATTGCGGGATTAGAAGCAAGAAGAAGATTCATTTGCACTGTAAGAAAAGCAAGCATAATCAATAAGAAAATATAAAAACAGTAAACACTTATTTTTTTTCCTGTTATTTTAACTTGTTTAAAAAGAATATCGTCGAATTCTTTGTATGTGAGTTTTTTTTGTGAATCCATCTTAAATTCTCGTGCAAGATCTTTAAGAATACTTTTCTTTAATAATTTATAAGTTAAATACTTCGCCCTATTTTTCAAGCGAGCAGGCCTTTCTTTTAAAAATTTTTCTAAGAGAAAGGGATCAATAGTCTGATTTTCTTTCACTAATGATTGAAAGGAAGTTGAGCTTGGGTAAAAAGAAAATGTAAAAAAAAGAAGAGAAGAAAAGAAAAAACATTTTAATCGATAAACCATTCTTTAAAGCCTATTTTTTATATTCTAATAAAATTTTTTCTGTCTCACTTCAGGAAAACTCATTCGATTTAACAGTTCTCTTTCTTCCATCAAACCACAAAAGTTTTCTGCTTTGGCCCCACTGGCCCAAATGGGAGATAAAAGAGAGCTTTCTTTAAAGAAAGTCATCTGAGTCAAGTCAGTTGGTGTTGAAAAATGTTTGCCTTCTTTTGGATAAAGAGGAATTTTTGAATTATAGCTTGTGATAAGAAGAAGTAAGTCGCTATTAACTGCTTTTTTTGTCTCTTCCTGGAAAAAAGAAATAAGTTGATTTAACTCAGAGAGAGCTAAAATAATATTTTCTTTATCATCCCTCTCTATAGCATCTCCTAAATAAGTATCTCTTATTATAAAAAGATAATTATTTCTTCCTTTTTGAAAATCTACAAAAAAATCAATGACTTCTTCAGAAAAATGGCGTTTACATTTTTGTTGTTTACATAAATAATTATAATAAATCTCACCTTTTTCTTGCGGGATCTCACCAAGAGAGGTGTTAAACCACTTCTTTTTTTTCTTTGGATTAATTTGAATATGATGGTCCATTCGATAAAAAGAAAGATCTTTTAGAGTTTCTTCTTCTTTCATAATAAAATGATTGAGCAAGCTTTTTTCTTCTCTTGCCTGCTCAAAAAAAACCATTTTTGCCCCTGTATAGGCCACTTGCCGCCAGATGAGCCCTCTTTTTACATCATCAACGATGTCTTTTGATATTTCTTCTTTTGGAGAAAGAAAATTACTTCCTGAAAACTGGGCCAATGATCTTCGAACAGAGGAGGGACGTAGAGAAAAAAGATCATAAGACCAATTTTTTCCAAAACAAAGAGATTCTTCGATACTTACTTTTTTATCGACACCATTATTAAACATTTTTAATAAGGCAAAATGCTCTTCATGAAGTCCTTCTACTTGAAGCCAAATAATTTTTCGAGGACCTATAGAAAAAAGATGTTTTTTTAGCCCAATATTTTGTACTTGGGTACAACTTAAGAGAGGTAAAAGCACGATAAAGAGAAGGCCCAATAGGTATAATTTCATCCATTTCTCCTTAAATAAAGTCTCAGTGAAAAATAACTAAAAAATTGAAAAAGAAAATAAAGAAAAATAAAAGAGAAAAGTGGATGCAATAAACTTAACAAAGAGGCCATCAAGGCCATAAGAGAAAAACGAAGTAATTGGCGATGCTGAGACCAGAAAGAAAAGCAGCAATAAACATAAAAAGACAAAAGCGATGGCCAAAAAAAAAGTTTAAAAGATTCCATTTGATCTGTTCGCTTTAACAAGGCCAAAAGGCTCAAGGAGAAGGCAAAAAAATAAAGCGAAACTCTTTGGGCCTTTCTTTTTTTTAGCTTGGAAGCAAGAGGAATTTTTAGCAGCATCAAAAAATGGGCCATAATCACCAAAAAATAGAGGTATTCCACTTCCACCATCATCTCTCTATAAAAAAAAGGAAGACTCAGATAACTAACAAAAGAATTCAACACAACACACCGCGCACTCTTTACTTTCCCCCATTGCCACAGGAAAATTGTATTCAGCAAAAGACTAGAAAAGAGAAAAAAATCATCATAGTTCATAAAACAACCGTTATTTTTTTTTTCAAATGACGTTAAAATCTATTCATTATCTCGAAATCGATAAAATAGAAAAAATAATCACTCAAATGAGTCGCATTTTAAGCAGAGGAGACTAATTTTGGATAACGCAACCCGAGAAATCATGTGGAATATACCACCATCTTATAAAGTTTGGATGTATGGCCTCTTTGCCCTCAGCATGGTTATCATGATCCGAGGATTTTATGACAAATTTGTCCTTATTAAAGGCAATCAAAAACTTTTTGGCCCTCAAGGCCTGATTCCTTGCAATCCTTTCAAGTTAAGTTGGTCAACTTTTTTTAAAACTATCTTTCTTCAAGGAAAAATCCCTCGCCATAAAAAAATTGGCCTCATCCACGCTCTTATTTATTATGGTTTTATTATTCTCTGGATCGCTACTGATCTTGTGGCCATTCACTATGACACTCCTTTTAAAGTTTTTCAGGGAACCACTTATATTGTTGTCTCCTTCTTGGCCGATGTAGGGGGAGTGGCACTGCTCATTGGTCTTCTCTTCGCCTACAAGCGTCGCTATATAGATAAACCTGATTTTTTGACCTCAACTCACCCCCAGCAAGAAAAATATATGTATGCCATGCTGTTTAATCTTGTGGTTGTAGGCTTTCTTATAGAGGGACTGCGCATTTTAGGTACAGATGATGTTACGAATGCCATGGTAAATGAGAAGATCTGGGCCCCTTTTGGCTGGCTTTTGGCCAATTTATTTCAATCTTTTCATTTATCTGAAGAGACTCTTAGCTCCAGTTATCGCCTTCTCTGGCTTTGGCACATGTTTTCCACCATGTTCTTTATCGCCTCTATTGGTCATAGCAAATTTTCTCACATCATCATGGCGCCTTTAAGTGCTCTTTTTAATAAAGATTTTGAGAAAGGTGTTTTGGCCCCCATGGATTTTACGCGAGAGGATGCTGAGACTTTTGGCCTAGGGAAACTCTCTGAACTCACCGTTAAAGAGCGATTTGATACAGAAGTTTGCGTAGAGTGTGGTCGCTGTACTCAGGCCTGTCCGGCGCATCTTGCCGATAAACCTCTTAATCCCAAAACCATTATCACTAAAATGCGCGATTTTCTTCACGAACAAGAAGCGATGCAACAGAGCGAGGCCAATATTTGGGAATCCAATATTTACTCGGCCAATGAACTCGATAGCTGTACGACTTGCGGTGCTTGTATGGAGGAGTGCCCTGTTAATATTGAGCATGTTCAGCTTATTATGGATTTAAAGCGCTACAAGGTGCTCACCAACGGCGATATTCCTCCTGCTGCTGCTGATGCCACCAATAAAATACGCCTCAATGGAAATCCTTGGGGTATTTCAGCAGATAGTCGTTTTCAGTGGGCCGATGGACTTGAAGTTCCTGTTATTGAAGCGGGAAAAAAAGTGGACTACCTCTATTATGTGGGTTGTGCTGGCTCTTATGATGCTGCCAATCAAAAGGTTGTGCGCGATACAGTCATGCTCCTCAAAAAGGCCGGCGTCGATTTTGCTGTGATGGGAAAAACAGAAAAATGTAATGGTGATCCCGTTAGGCGCTTTGGCGATGAGTATAATTTTTTTGAAATTGCCATTGAAAACATTGCGAATATGCGTCAGTACACTTTTGATAAAGTTGTTACCCATTGCCCTCATTGCCTTCATACCATTGGCAAAGAGTATGCCAAGTTTGAAAATGGTGACTTTCAGACAGTTCATCATACAGAGCTTCTTGCCGATCTTCTTAAAACAGGTCGTCTCAAAGCAGAAAAAGAAATTAAAGAAGAGACCACTTTTCACGATCCTTGTTACCTAGGGCGCCATCATGGGGAATACAATGCTCCGCGTGAAGTTTTAAAGGCCATTCCAGGTCTTACCGTTAAGGAAATGGAAAGGAATAAAGATAAGTCTCTTTGTTGCGGTATGGGCGGAGGAAATATGTGGTACGAGCTGCCAGAAGGGCATCACTTGGCCAATAATCGCCTCCAGGATATTAAAGAAGTTAACGTCCCTAAAGTCTCTTCGGCCTGCTCTTTTTGCCTTATTAATTTTAACTCTGCACGTGGCCATGTTCCTGGCACAGATGAACTCATCATTGAAGATGTCGCGTCTACTTTGGCCAAATCTGTTCTTTAATTTATTTTCTTCATAGAGGGCCGCACTTATTGCTGTGGCCCTTTCTTTTTATTTTTTGCATACTAGAAAAAATGAACAGAGCTATATTCTTTTTTTTAATTACTTTTTCTTTTTTGTCGGCAAGTGAGACAATCAAAGACGATCCTCTTCTCTCTATGCCAGGGATATATACTTCTTATAAAGTTTTGCGCCAAAAATTCTATACTGAACTGCGTATACTTAAAAAAAAGGCCAAGGAAAACAATCAATATTTTGTCTCTCAGGAAGAAGATCTTTTAAAAAAACAATATGAATTAAATCCTCTCTTTCTCTTTTATCTCTGGCAAAGAACATCTCCCCCTTATCGCTCTCTTCTCCCGATGGCCATTGAAGATGAGTGCTATTTTCTTTCACTTATAGAAAATCGCTCCCTTGGAGATAAAATTACTCGTAATGATTTTCTTATCATTGATGAAGTTGATGGCGAAGGAGGAATAAAACCACTTTATCTCTCTCTCCAGCAATACTTGGCCATAAGATATAAAAGTAAATGCTACGCAAATCATGAGAGTAAAGAAAGAAGTAAGCTAGAAAACATCTCTTACTTCTTTCAACAAAACTTTCATATTCCACAATCTCCTAAAGATTGCCATGCCTTGTTTCAAGAATGGCATCAAAGAAAAGAAACTCCCTACCTCTGTCGCTATAATTCTATTCTTCAAAAAGCAAAAAAATTCTCTTCCAAGCAATCATCTCAAAATAGCACGAAGAAAACTATTATCCGAACGGCCCAAACAATCCAAGAAAAAATAGATAAAAAGAATCTTCATCATTTAGAAAACTTCTGCAGTCATCTTCACGATGAAAAGAAATTTTGCCAGCTCTACCTCGATGAGAGCTACTGGAATCAAGTACTCATTGGAGAAGGGGCCATCTCTCCTATGAAAAATCGCTGCCATCTTCTTTTGCAATCTAAGCAAGAAATAAAAAAAGAGGATCTTAAAAAATGTAAAGATCTTATGATCCAGTCACCTCATTTATGTACTCATCTCTTTCTTCCTTATCGCCTTTCTCTCATGCCTTCACCTGACTGCCAGATGACCTCTGAATCACTTAATAAAAGCAAAATGACTCATCTACCTCAAGACTGCCCTATGAAGTCCCCTTATCCGAATCTCATTAGTAGTTCGCGGATTATCAGCTACTTTTCTCCTAAAGCGGAACAGCAGAAGAAAGGAGATTGCCAATACAATAATCTCTCTTCTCTCTATCATCTTCTAGAAAAAAACAGACAACTTGAAAAATGGAAACATCAGTTTTGTTATTTTGACGCCATCGAAAAAGAAGAAAAATGCCTCCGCTATATCCCAGGAAATAGCAACGATGATCCGGCCAGTGAAACAAGAACTCTTGAAAAAGTTCTCTCTAAAATGGGTCTTCTTGCGAAAGGATCTTCTTGTCAAAAAATAAATCGTTTAGACTACAATCCACTTTTACTTCGCTATAAAAGAGGATGCTTTCTTTTAGAAGAGCAAGCTCCCTGTTTAAAAGGATATTGCCCCTCTACCCTTATTTTAGATGCTATTGAAATCAATACGGTGAAAATGAATTATGGACATGATTATTCTTTCACCTCTTTTGGTACTAACAAAGAAGAAAGATCTTTATTTCACCTCATTAAAACATCTCTTAAACTCAATGCACGATCTATTTTTAATGTCACAGATTTAAGTAACTTTCTCCAAGAAAACGAAAAGAAACTAAAAAAGAAAATGGCCATCATGACATTATGTATCGAAGATGTTCTTCCTTCTTTTTTTCCTAAAAAATCATTTAATCAATGCACTCCTGAAAACATTCTCATCAGTGCTATTGAGCAAAAAGAAGGTCAGTTTTTTGCCACTGTCAATTTTAGCGTCGATGATGTGTACACACCTCGAACCATTGAATGGAATTTTCTCTATCAAGGAATGATTAATTATCAACAAATCCACCCATCTAACCAGCAAGTTTTTTATGCCATTGAACAATAATAGGATTTCCTCCCCTTTTCTTTTATCTTTCTTTATATTTTCTCTTCCCTTATGTTCTCTTTTCTCACAAGAAAAGTTAAAAAAACTCCTCACTAAACAGCAGGCCAACAAAATACGTTACCTTTCTTCTGATGGTGAGTTTACTTATTACCAAGGACATAATGGTAATTTAGTTTTGGCCTCTAATTATGAAACAAAAGAAATCATTAAGGGAGATCAAAACCATCAATACTTCATCACAGAAGAGTCTAGTTTTGTCTCTGCTCAAAAAAATAGTTCTAAAAAAATTCTCTTAGAAATTATTCCCGATTTTTACACAAACTCTCACGCGCTAAAAAATCATCAAATTCACACTCTTATTCTCGGTGAATCTCTTAGCACTCCTCTCGGAGAAGGCATTCGAGGGCAAATTCATTTAAAAGGTCGCTATATTTCTTATTATAGACCTAGTGAAAAAAAAATAATTCTCCATGACTCTGCTTCCAATAAAAAAGAATACTCTATTCAGTTACAAAATAAGATTAATGCTTACTTTACCCCTTCCATTGTAATCCCTGAAAACAACTATCTTTTTTACACAGACCTAAATGAGAAAAACCAAATGGGCCTTCTTCTCTTTAATCTAAAAGATGGAAAAATAAATCCCGTATACAAAACAACTATCTCTGGGAAAAAAATAGAAATATGTCTTTTAAATAATCTTCTTATTCTGGGGGAATTCCCTCTTCCTGGAGTTGATAGTGATAGCTCGATTTTTTCTCTCGACATAGAAAAAGAAAAAGATTTTTCCCTATTAAAAAAAATCTATCATTCAGAAAAAGCAGACACAGGAAATCTGCAATGCAACAGCAATCTCAAAGAGTTTTACTTTATCCAAAACCAGTCAAGTGAAAAGAAAAAAAGCTATGAACTAGTACGATATGATCTGCAAGAAGAAAAAGTCATCAATCTTACAAATTTCGAATACACTACTAATTATTTTATTATGGATGGCCTAGTTCTTGTTCCCTTCCGCCAAGACTACTATATCGCCAGAGGATCCTATGAAACAAAAGATATTTCTTTTTCTAATAAAAAAAAATAAACTTCTTTTTCTCTTCTTTTTTATTCCATCACTTATTCATTGCATGGATCTTCCTATCGAATACAAGCTGGGAGCGAGTTCTCTAATGTTAAACTTTCAAGCAAAACATGACCTTAAAGTAATGCTAGAGAAAAAATCTTCTTATCCATGGTCAAAAGAAGAAAAAACAAATGATCTTTTTTTCTTTCTAAGCAAATGGGATTTTTATCAAAAATTTCATCTCATGATAAAAAGAATAGATTCTGTTTCTAAAGAAAAAATAGACCTTCCGCAAATGTACTCTGCAAAAGAGAAAAAGATGAAAGAACTCAGTCGATTATCTCAGTTTATTTTCAACTCTGTTGAAAAAGATCTCTGGGATTACCCTAACTACAAATATAATAACTATGCTTTTTTTTTAAAGAAAGAATCTGCTTCTCATATAAATAAACAAAACAGTCAATTCATGAATCAGCTCATAAAAGATAATCTTATTATGCATCAATTGCTCCTCAATCAAAGCACATTAAAAAAAATAAACAACTCTCCTCATAAACAAAAAAAGAATTCTCTTTATCTTCCTATTAAGATTGCACTCTCTTCTCATTTCTCATATGAAAAATCACTTCGCCGTAAAGACTCTCAAGAAAAAGAATTACAAAAAATCATGGATATTATAAAAGTCTCTAAAGAACGAGAAGAAAAAAAGAAAAGCAATAAAAGAGATAAGATGTGGACTCCTCCCATCAAATAAAAAACTAAATCACATCATCTCTTTTTTTCTTTTTAACTTCTTGTGAGAAAAAGTCTTGCTCAATGAATTCAAAAATTTTCCCTGCCACATTGATATTTGTCGTCCCCTCAATTCCCTCTAGGCCAGGCGAAGAGTTCACTTCTAAAACAAGAGGCCCTTCTTTTGAGCGAATAATATCCACCCCCGCTACATTGAGCTTTAACTCACGGGCGGCCCTAATGGCCATTTGCCGCTCTTGAGAGGTTGTCTTAATTTGACACGAACTGCCTCCTCGATGGATGTTAGAGCGAAAGTCTCCCTCAGCTGCTTCTCTCATCATAGAGGCCACAACTTTATCACCAACGACAAAAAGACGAATATCTTTTCCCGCCGCTTCTTCTATATATTCTTGCACAATCATATTGGCCTTCAGACCACGAAAAGCATCAATGACTGATTCGGCGGCCTTCAATGTTTCAGCTAACACCACTCCAATTCCCTGCATTCCTTCGATTAATTTAATGATAACAGGAGCTCCTCCCACTGTATCGATGAGAACTTTGGGAGAAGTTGAAGCATGAGAAAAAGAGCTCACAGGTAAAGCAATTCCTTTGCGTGCTAAGATTTGCAGACTTCGCAATTTATCTTTGGAACGCGAAATTCCCAAGGAGCCATTAAGGGAATATTTTTTCATGGCCTCAAACTGCCGAACAACCGCCCCCCCAAAAAAAGCATGGGCCACACCGATACGGGGAATAATAACATCCACATCGTGAAGAGATTTTCCCTCATAATAAATCTTTGAATTTTTACTACAAACAGTAATGTCACAGCGAAGAAAATTGACCGCAAAAATCTCATGTCCTCTCTTGGCCCCTTCTTCAAGAAAACGACTATTGGAATAATTTCCTGTTCCATCAATAGAGGAGAGAAGAGCAATTTTTAAAGGGCGAGAGACTTGAGTATTCATCAAAAAATTTCCTTGAATAAAAAAGGGTATTGTACTTCTATTCTGGTCCATGAGAATAATAAAAGAAACAATATTTTAATGAGATAAAAAATGAGCAAAGTATTACAAGTAAAAAGCAGCGAAGACTTTAACCTTGAAGAACTCAAACGCGGTCAAATTCACCGCCTTAATATCCATATTCAAAAAAATGCACTGGGGATTCCCTGGAAAATTCCTCTTCTCGTAGCAAGAGGTCATGTAAGCGGTCCCACGGTGGGAATATGCGCTGCTATTCACGGCAATGAACTCAATGGCATCCCCACCATCTTTAAGCTCTTTGATCTCATCAACCCCAAAGAACTCAAAGGAACCCTTGTGGCCGCTCCTGTCGTCAATATTCCTGGTTTTCTTGCGGGGCAACGCGAATTCTCTGATAAAAAAGATCTCAATCGCGTCATGCCGGGAAAAGAAAAAGGGACTTCTTCTGATATGTATGCTTTTCACTTTGCCCATAAAATTATTAAAAAGTTCGATTATCTACTGGATCTTCATACGGCGGGTGCAGGAAAAATTAACTCTCTTTATGTTCGCGCCGACCTCTCTAACGAAATGTGCAAAAAGATGGCCCTTCTCCAAAACCCGCAAATTATTCTCAATAAATATGATGAAAAAGGGACTCTCCGCGCTTGGGCCAATGGACAGCAAATTCCTACGATCACTATTGAAATAGGCAACCCTAGCCGCTTCCAACACGATCTTATTGATTCTACTCTCGAGGGAATTTTAAATTTAATGAAGCATTTAAAAATGATGAAAGGAAAAGTTCCCCATGAGTCAGATCTTGCGCAAATTGTTACCTGCCGCAAATCTTATTGGGTCTCCACCTACACTGGTGGGATTATTGATGTTCTTCCTCAGCTCACAGAACGCGTGCAAAAAAATCAAATTATTGCCCGTGTCTATGATGTCTTTGGCCGCATTCAAGATGAAATTATTGCCCCAGAAAATGGAATTGTTATTGGCAAAAATACCAACCCTGTTTGTGAGTCAGGAACAAGAATTCTTCATCTTGGCATTTATTCGCGCGCAAAAGAAAAAATACCCTCAACATCATTGAGCAAAAACTCTCGCTGATCTTGAGTTGCTAGTTTTTTCACAAGAACCACTTTTTTCTTCTCTTCACTCTCCCCCATAAAAAGGGCCATCTTTGATGATGACTTTTGGGCCAAGGAAAAAAGCTTTTTGAATTTCACTACCGTCGGCCAATAAAGAAGAGAGACCTTTTTTTCTCTAAGATCATTGCTAAGCTTTGCCAGTTTGAGAGAAATATTTTCTCCTTCATCAAGAGCGGCCACAAAAAACTCCACCTCATTTTTTTCAAAATCAGGTAAAAGATGATGGCCTTCGAGAAAATTTCGAAGAGTGACATCGCCCAGGCCAAAACCGACTCCTTGCAGTTCACTTTCGCCAAAAATTTTTAGTAACTCTCCATAAGCGCCTCCTCCACAAATAGCGCGAGCGTTAACAGGATTTAAATCAAAGATTTCAAAAACAAAACCTGTATAATAATCAAGTCCGCGTACAATGCTAGGATCATAGGAAATAAGATTAGCAGGAAAAAGAAAAGAGAGTTTTTCTTTTAAGCTCTCTATGCGTTTAAAAAGTTCTGAGGAAAAATTCTCTTTCTTTAAAAAAGATAAAAGCCCTGAGAAATCCTTAAGAGATAAATAGTTTTTTAAAAAAGCAACCTTCTCTTTTTCTCCTCCAAAAAGAGAAAAAATTTCTTTATCTAAATCATCACTTTTCATTTTTTTTGAACGATCTAATAATTTAACAACTTTTAAACTTTGCTCTGCATCGAGCTTGAGTTTTGTTTCTAGCATTTCTTGAACAATTTTTCGATCATTGAGAAAAATGCGATAATGTTCTTCTGTGGCATTGAAGTTTTTCATTATAAAGACAAGGATGCTAAAGACTTCTATCAAAGAAAATTCTTCTTGGGCGCCAAAAATATCGCAGTTAAACTGCCAATGCTCTCTTAGTCGTCCTCGCTGGGGATTTTCATAGCGCAGTAAATTAGGGCACGAAAACCAACGCAAAGGCAACGCGACTTCTCTATAAATTTGAGAAACCATGCGGGCCACAGTTGGTGTCATCTCTGGCCGTATGGCCATCTCTCGGCCGCCTCGATCGGTAAAAGAATAAACTTGTTCATTGATCAGTTCTTGACCTGACTTTGCGCGATATAAATCTAGCTCCTCGCACATAGGGCCATCATAAGGTTCATACCCAAAGGATTTTACGCACTTTTTCATATTATCAAAAAGATAATCTAAAATGCGCTTCTCTTTTGGAAAGAGATCTCTCATTCCCTTAGGGGCCTTTTTAGAACAGCTCATCATTGCTTCCTTAATCAGATAATTTTATTTATAGTTTTAGTATCAAAGACAGACATCCATTCAGAGGATCATAAATGGGCCGCATAAAAAATCCCAGCAAAAGAGCTTTTTTTCTTTCATTCTTTTTACTCTGCTCAACTCTTATACAAGCAGGGCAAATAAGAGAGTCCTTTAATTTTGCTCTCCTCAGTAATTACCTATGGCGTGGTCAAAGCCTATCTGACCAACAGGCCGCCGTTCAAGGAGGAGCAACTCTCTTTCATTCAATGGGTCTTTATGGGGGAGCGTGGACTTCCAACTTTAGCGACGGCTCTGAAATAGATCTCTATTTTGGCCATCAATTTTCTCCTTCTCTCTTACCCAAGATTATTTCTCACATGGATTTAAGACTCACCCTTTATCAATTCCCCATGAGCACGCGCAACAACTTCACCGAGCTCTCCTTAAGTCTAGATCTATGGGGCCTTGATGTGGCCTTCATCTATTTCAACAAATTCTTTGCCTATGAGACAACAGGAGAATATCTCAGTATTGGCAGAAAAATTTTCTTAGAACCACAGATAGGGTATTTGTTTTTTGAAAAAGATAATGTAGAAAATTATATTCACTATGATTTAGCACTGAAAAAAATCTATCTTGAAACAGAATTTGCCTTAACCCTATCACTGAGCAACAAAGCAGAGAATGAAATTCTCAGTTCATTCTCTATTATGAAAAATTTTTAATGGAACTTTTGTACGTTACTCTCCACGAGAAAGCGACATTGCAACCACATCTTTTTATTTGAGAAAACATCAAAAAAAGACTGCTAATTTAAAATACGCCCAACGAGATCATAATCATGAACTTCCGTGATTTCCACTTTCACGAGACTACCGATGGGGGCAAATCCATCGTTAATAATAACGTGGCCATCAATATCAGGCGCCTGTCCTTGGTGGCGTCCTTTAAGCAGTAAATCAGTCTCATTACGGCCCCTCAAACAAGGCGGATGACGTATGTA
>NODE-391-length-15516-cov-4.38736_pt1 | contig 15516 bp, 23 predicted proteins | sample MGYA00139097_ERZ477577 | MGnify/ENA metagenome assembly ERZ477577 | reverse complement strand
TGTTCCCATCATTGAATGAGGTGATGTGTGACGAGTGTAGACAGCGGTATAAAATCAACTATGAGACGGGGCAGCTTATAACTTGATTGGCAATAGCGGAGGTTATAACCTTGAGCAAAGCGGCTAAGTGAAAGGTCGCGAAGAATGAGCAAACTGTAACGTGTCTGTTTATACGTTTTGTTATGTGTAAACACTGAAATTAATAGGAGTAACTATGAAAGTTTATACCGCACACAGAGAATACGATTATGAAGGCTTTGACATAATCGGAGTGTTCACTACAAAAGAAGCAGCAGAAAATTGCTGTAAAGAAGATATTGATAACAATGGCAGGGTTAATGGTGATAGTCACGACATTGAAGAGCATGAACTGCAAGACACATAACCCCACATTAACTGGCGGCGATAGCCGTCCAATTGAACGAGTTGTTAGCTATGGAGGAGATAAAGATGGGAAAGTTTGAAGAAGTTTTTGAAGAGCCGGTTTATTTTTCTAACGGTGCATACATTTTAAATGGAAATTACTCACCAGAAGAGGCCGCTATCCGGTTTAGCGATTACATAGATGAAGACATTAAGCCTCACATGCTGCATAGAGATGTTGTTCGATACGGATTCCCTCCTGAGAATGTCGAAGATAGAGAAGCTTTCTGCTCATGCTGGTATACAGGTGCAAAGGGTGGGCGTGGTAGCAAGCAGGTGTGGGTGTACAGCTAACCCAGAAATAACGCGGGCGAGCTTGCGAGCATCGCCGTTGATTGAATTGTTAAATTTGAAAGGAGAGATAAGCATGGGCGACATACAGATTTGTTTTCAAGATTGGTATTTAAAATTTCCAGATAATGATGAATCACTGCTCGATCAAACGACAGACGATGGCAAACAGTATTTAAATGAAACTGTAAACCTGATGTGGTTTGCATTCAAAGCCGGATACTGTTACGCAGAATAGAAATTTAACCCATTAATAAAACGTGAGCGACAGCGAATCGCTTTTGATTAATTTGTTAGCTGTGGAGGCTACTATGTATATAAAACGAATACTAGAAAACGATTGGTATAAAACAGCAACACAGCAAGAAATGAGAATTGCCTTGATGAACTTAGAAATGAGTGCAATGGACAGGCTAAACAACAACCTGAATGAAGAATATAGAAAGAAAAGAGATGATTGCTTTGAGGCTTGTGCTGAAGATAATGGGTGGAATTAAGATGAAAACAACGCAAGAGAAGATAGTAGTAATGCAGCATTATGCGGATGGTGGTGAAATTATATGTGAAGGAGTGATAAGTGACGACGATTTTCGACCTGCATGGGACTGGGCTAGCTGTGACTACGACATAGCAAAAGAACCTGAACTAATGCCATACACTTACGATACGTTCCCTAAGTGCGTAACGTGGGTGAGGAAAAAAGGTGCTGACACTTCAGCTATGGTTATCGGCTTAAGCAAGTCTAACGTATTCACGACAAGGGGATGCAACTCTTACGCGGCTGCGCTTGCTGATAGAGAAATATCAACAGACAACCGAAAGACATGGAAGGCGGCAGGGGTAGAGGTATGAGTACGTGGATAAGTGTAACGGATAGGCTACCAAAAGCAGGACAGTGTGTGGACTTATGGGGATGCCTCGCTGGCGGCCATCATCATGGCGATGAGTCAAGAATAGAAAATTGCTTCTATAATGGTGGCCGCGATGCGTGGTGGTTTTGGTGCGAAGCATTTATTGATAAAGTTTATGTGAATGGGATGAATGTCACTCACTGGATGCCGCTACCCGAGCCGCCCAATGTCGAATAACATGGGAAGAGTAACAAGCAAAGGCGCTGCTGATGGTCACGGGTTCAGCGTAGGTTGCGAATCATCTGGCGCTGTAATCGGTAAGAAGTGCTTATGGTGTGGAGAGGTAAAGCCTGCAAGCCATATTAGCCATCCAGAATGCAGTAAGGAAATACAGCTAGAAAAGCAAGCGGAACTAATAGCTGACAGAATTAACGGGTATATATTATGAAACTTAAATACCGATTAATGTGGTTTGACATGCCAGAATACTATGGTGGGAACTGTGGCACGGTTGAAGTTTTTAATAACCCCGAAGAGGCATACGAAAAGATGATAGAGCTAGAGAAAGTTAAGACTAACGACAATATGTTTTATCTGATCGCAATAGAAAAATACAACTAACATTGTAACTAACAGGGGTTAATAAAATGAAAAGCAAATGGAAGCTCAAAAAGAATCAAGGCGTTCAGCCTGTAGCCGGCGGTACTTTAGTCGACGTGTTGACGATAAGTAATCGCATTGACCCAGTTAGAGCTGGGGATATAATGTGGCACGAAAAAAACAGTGACGGTGAACTTTATATTGTGTCATGGCGACTACACGTAGAAGAAGCAGAGGAAGTTGATCAGCGTGTAAGCGGGTTAGATGAGCAGGTAGTGGGCGGGAAACAGCCGCGATATACTGATGATGCAGGCATGGACTTAATTGACGAATGGGCTAGAACAGAAACTCATGAGACGTTTAGAAAGATTATGTATGCAATGATTCAAAAATATAACAAGCGTCTAGGCAAGAAAGCACCGATACAAGAAGAGACAGCAAAGATGCTGGACTATATGAGCAGATGGCATGAGTACGAGTTGATATGGGCAAATGAATAATAACAATTATGCTATAATAAGAACTGATCAAGTGCCTTCACACTCCCCGCGAGTCTTGCCCGCTCAGGTCGTAAGGGCTTTAATTAGTATTTATATGTGGTGAGGCTAGGTAAATCTTGGAACTCAGAGTTTCCGCAAGCGGCAGTAAACCTCTGTGATAGGTTCGACTCCTTAAGCTTAGCCTTCCTTCATATAAATGCTTGGATAATTTGGAGAGAATATGAACCCATCAAACGGTAAGGGGTCAAAGCAAAGGCCCACCGATAAAAAGAGCTTTGATGAAAACTATGATCGGATATTCGGTAAAAAGAAATAATGGCAAAATATGGGGCGGCATTATGAGCGATAAAAATAGCGTTGAGTGACTCGTTAAGCCCTACCATGATACAATGATGAAAAGCAATAACTCAATGGAACCATTATGACTGCAAAGAACAGGGCTGATGCACAGTCTGAAATAGACTCATTACTTGCCGATAATTCGACTGGCAATATATCTCCGCTCGATACGCGGACGGTTCACGAGACATCCAAAGATTCAAACTTAAACCTTATTGATACGGCGGGAACTCAAACCGTACTTGGTGATGTTGATTTTACCGGCACTGTGACAAATGGCGGTGAGGCGCTGGCAATAGCACCAAATAGACTGGTGGTTGTAAATGCTAAGGGCGACCTTCCCACCCCTGCCGCTGGAGTAATAACTCTCGCCGCTAACACTGCCTACCTTATCGCCGATGACATATCGCTGGGAACTGACACGTTAACTTTTTCCGATGGCGTAACTCTAAGAGGCGTTGACTCAATAAATCATACATTAACCTATACTGGTTCGGTGGATATGATGACGTTTAGCGATGTCACATGTAGAGTTGAGAGGTTAACTATTTCATGTGCAAACGGGCGAGTTTTTAATTACTCATCTACACTGGCCAATATATTCAGGGTCAATGATGTATCTATTACGTCATGTGATCGGGTAGGGCTGTTTGACGGTACGGGTTCTATTGTCAGGTTCACAAATGTCTCACCGGCAGCAATGGCGACAAGCGGCCTGACTTTTGTAGGTAGCTGGAAATCTGCGTTATTTGAGGTGTCAGTTGCAAACGTTAACGGCGGCTCAATGTTTGATTTAGGGGCCGCGACATTTGATGCGTTCTACGCTGATACTTTTCTAGCTACTATAGCATCTGGTGCAACATTCTTGTCGGGCGCTGTCTCATCGGCAAATATTACCGCTGGTGGCATAGGCTCATTATTAAATAATAGATTCTCTGGGGCTGGCGCAATACTCTCTGGTGTAACATCTGGTGATGCATTGTGGGAGTATCGCGGTAACGATGATATAGCCGACACTAGACCGGATGGCCTAATCTCTATGCAGGGCAATGCAACTGCAACGGTAATTGCATCTTCTGGGGTTGCTGTCTTAGTCGCTGGAACATGGGTGGTAGAATTGGTTAGTCAGGCTACAGGTACAACGGCTGGTAGAGTAACCTATAACGGCGGGAAAACTGCCCGACTACCAATAACTTCATCTGTGTCAGTTGCTCCTGTAAGTGGAACAAACTTAGAGTTATCTGCTTATATCGCTATCAACGGAACTATAGTGGCGAACTCCAAAAGAACAGCAACCGCGAGCAGTGGACAGCCATCATCAATTACAATCCCGTGGCAAGCCGACTTCCAAACTGGTGACTATGTTGAAGTGTTCGTGGCTAATGAGGACACGACTGCAGACATCATTGTGTCAAGCGCAGTACATAGGGTTAACTGATGAAAGGATTATGCTTTATAGCGTGCGTAGTTTTCTTTCTATTTGAAGTCATAACTGACTTGCACGGTAGCGGCTGGGCCTCATGCTCGCCGCTGCATTCGTAATACTGGCTCAAACGGAGAAGTAATGGCAGCAGGTAGACCAACCATATACACTAAGGGCGTTATTGACGGGTCTTATGAGTACATCAGGACTTATGCTGAAATAGGTGAGCGAGTGCCTACAGTTGTCGGTCTGTGCAAGTTTATAAACAGGTCAAAGACTGTCGTTTATGATTGGGCAAAAGAGGAGGGAAAGGAAGAATTTGCGGATATCTTAAGTCAAATATCAGAGATTCAGCATCTTGGACTAGTCAATAGTGGCTTGGCTGGAGACTTTAACCCTGCAATAACTAAAATGATGTTAACTCATCACGGCTACTCTGATAAAGTCGAGCAGGCGATAACAGGTGCAGGCGGTGGCGCGGTGCAAACTGACAATAAATGGACAATTGAGTTTGTAAATGCCGATCCTCAAAGTAAATAAAAAACTAGAGAAATTCCTTACCACTAGTAAGCAGATCAAGGTTGCTATAGGCGGTCGAAGCTCGGGTAAATCAATCGGCTTTGGGGATATGCTCACATTGAAAATGGAGACTGAACGCGCCGACATTTACTGCTTGCGTGAATTTCAGGATTCTATATCTGATTCAGTGCATAGGGTATTCATTGATTCAATCAATACTAGACTTAATCTTGAAGGCTGGACGATAACGAACGATAAGGTGCAAGCCCCAAACGGCGCACTAACAAAATACAAGGGTGCAGCGCGTAACCCTGATTCAATACAGTCTGCTCAGGGCTACAAATATTCATGGTTTGAAGAGGCTCACACGATGAGCCAAGCGTCCATTGATAAGCTACTACCTACTATCTTGCGCAATACAGGCGCTGAATGCTGGTTTGGTGCTAACCCTCAATCATCAGCCGATCCATTTTCACAAAGATTTATCGTTCCATATCAGAAGCAGTTAGACCGAGACGGATATTATGAGGATGATCTCCATTTAATTATTGTACTTAACTGGCGCGACAATCCATGGCACAGTGAGGAAAGCGAAAAGCTACGAGTATGGGATAAGGACAACCTACCTAGGGCCAAGTACGATTGGATTTGGGAAGGTAAGTTTAATGATGAGGTTGAAGGCTCAATAATTAAAGCTGAATGGTTTGACGCGGCGATTGATGCACATAAAGACCCAAGATTCACGCAGTTATTCAAGCCTAGAGGCGCAGTTATAGCGGCTCACGATCCATCTGATACCGGCAATGACTCTGCTGGTTTTGTTATTCGTCACGGATCAATCATTGAGTGCGTAAAGGAAAAACATACTGGTGAGATTGATGAAAAATGCGACTGGGCCACCGACCTCTCCCACGCTCAACGAGTAGATTGGTTCTTATGGGATGGCGACGGCATGGGCACGGGCTTAAAGCGGCAGGTATCTGATGCATTTGAAGGTACTCGCGTTAAGTGGCATATGTTTAAAGGCTCTTTATCTGGTAGCGGGCAAGACAATGCTGATGATATTTATCTGAAAGGCGCTAAGTCACCAGGTGAGCAAGTTTTTTCATTTGCAGAAACATTTAAGAATAACAGATCACAGTATTATACTGACCTAGCTGACAGGTTCTATAACACGTATAAGCTGGTTATTACAGGTCAATACTCGGATATAGACGAGATGATCAGCCTTAACTCGGAAGGTATAGATAATATAGCCGCGCTTCGGTCTGAGGTGTGCAGGGTTCCAAGTAAATTAAATGCTGGGGGATTAGTTCAGATAATGAGTAAACAGGACATGGCAAAGCTTAAGATTGCCTCTCCCAATATGGCTGATTCATTAATGATGGTTATGTGGAAGCCTAAACAGCGAGCAAAAACAGCAAGCCGCCGAATGGTTCAGCACTCGGAAAATTCCAATAGGGAGTACAATCCTTTTGATTAGAGATATGACGGTAGATGATATCGACTACATGATTGACATGGGCAGTCGAATGCACAATGAGTCAACATATTCTGAGCATGAGTTTAGTGAGGATAAGTGTAGGTCATGGGGTCATCAGATAATTGCATCGGCTCAGATGTGCGGTTTTGTGTCTGAGCAGAAAGGCGTTATTGTAGGTATGTTTCTCGGCTGTTATTGGGCGCATCACTTTCTAGACGCTACGACATCATCAGACTTGCTGATATATGTTGATGAAAAACATCGTGGAGGCTTAACAGGCTATAGGCTTGTTAAGAAGTATATCGACTGGTGCAAGAGCTGTGGCGTTGACGATATACGGCTGGGTGAGTCAGCAGGAATAAACAGAGAGTCAATTGACCGGCTCTATACTAAGCTAGGCTTTTCTAGCTGTGGAACGCTTTATAAAATGAATAAGGAGTAATCTCATGGGTGGAGTAGTTAAGGCGGTAACGTCAGTATTTAAAAAGCCAAAGATGCCATCATTGCCAGCAGCGCCTAGTAGGCCGGATGCTTCAAAGGCGGCGGCTAAGTCTGATCTAGCTCGTCGGCAGAAGGTAAGCGCAGGCGGCAGAGCGTCAACGATACTTGCAGGTAAAAGTATTGCAGAAGATAAGTTGAAAGATAAGTTAGGGAGCTAGCAATGGCGGCTAATCCAACTAAAATTATAAAGCGGTATGACTCGCTTAAAGCTGACCGCGGAACATGGGAAAGCCACTGGCGCGAGATAGCTGATCAGGTTTATCCTCGACGGAGCGACTTTGACACAAAGAGAAGCCCAGGCGAAAAGCGACAGGTGAAAGTGTTTGACTCTACGCCCATCCAAGCTAATGAACTACTCTCATCAGCTATGATAGGGCTTAACGTTAACCCGTCATCAAAGTGGTTCGACGGCAATAGCGAAGGTATGGATGACGACTCCAAGAAATGGCTGTCTAATGCATCAGATATTATGCTGCAAGAGATTAATTCACCCTCTGCCGCTTTCTATACGTCTGCATTCGAGTATTTCATGGAGTATGACGCATTCGGCACTGCTGGCATGTTTATAGCGGAAGGCCCCGGCAGTAACGGCATCCTCTGCCAGTCTCGCGCATTATCTGAGATGGTTATAGCAGAAGGCCCCAATGGTCAAGTTGATACAAATTACCGCCGCTTTGAATGGCCCGCGCATCGCATCTTTGCAAAGTGGGGTGAAAATTCAGGCAAGACGGTATTAAAAGCGATTGAGAAAGAGCAGTTTGATAATAAGTACAAGATCATCCACTGTATTCAGCCCCGAAAAAACAGAGATGAAACCAAGAAAACAGCGGTCAACTTGGCATTTGAAGAGACGTACATACTTCAAGTTGATAAGCATGTTCTTGAGGAAGGCGGTTATCACGAAAACCCGCTACCTGTAGGGCGCTTTTATAAGTCCCCGATGGAGACATACGGACGCTCTCCCGCAATGACTGCGCTACCTGACATTAAGATGCTTAACGAGGTGATGAAAGTTACTATCAAGGCAGCTCAGAAGTCAGTAGATCCTCCGCTTATCATGCCTAATGACGGTTTTTTAAATCCATTACGGACTGTTCCTGGGGGTATCAATATCTTCGACGGCTCAATCAATGAGGCTATCGGTCAATTGCCATCTGCAAATCCAGACATCGGGTTTGATATTGTTAAGCATCTTCAAGACAAAATAAGAAGCATTTTCTTTATTGATCAACTACAGTTTGCGGGCGGCGCACAAATGACTGCGACTGAGGTTTTACAGCGTACAGAGGAGAAACTTAGATTGATGGGGCCGTTGCTTGGTCGTGTTCAGACTGAGTTTTTAGGGCCGGCATTAGACCGCATCTTCGGTATACTGCTAAGGCAGCGTAAATTTGGGCCACCACCAGAAACAATGCCTGAGTCATTCGAGTTTAAATATACGTCTCAAGTGACTATGGCGCAAAGACAGCAAGAAGCAACATCATTTATACGCGCTGTTGAAGCTGTAAGTCCGTTATTGCAGCTTAACCCTCAACTGCTAACTGACAATGTTGATGGCAACAAAACACTGCGTGATACAATGGATGCGTTCGGCGTGTCACCTGATAAGATGCTGGACGAAAAAGCAACCAACACCATCCAGGCGCAACGAGCGCAAATACAACAACTACAACAAACGATAGAAATGGCCCAGCAAGGTGGTGAAGCTGGTCAATCAATCCAAAAGGCCGTAGGGGGTCAACAATGAAAGCGACAATTCACACAGAGTTAAGATGTGGTGAATGCAGTAATATGCTGCAGTATCATCACAATACAAAGGTTCGATGTATAAGCCTTAAGTGCGCACAGCGAAACGTCGAGTACGAAGCGCCAACCATTGATCTTAAAGCGGTAAGGAAGGCTAAGAATGTCAAGTCAGCAGCTTAAAATAGATTATCAACAAGCATTTGAGACCGACAGCGGCAAGAGGGTGCTTCAAGATATATTGAGCTATTGCCACGTTCTTGAACCGTTGAGCGGCAATATTGACACTAACAGCATTATTATCCGTGAGGCAAGGCGTGACGTAGCATTAACGATTCTCCAAAAGCTAAACTGGAATGAAAAAGACTTTATAACAACTGTCGAAGGGGCAGCGAAATGAACTATTTAAAACATAAATTAATGGACGAAGCAGCACCGGAAGAAGGCGCTCCAACTGGCGGCGTGGCAACTCCAAGTGGTGACGCGAAGTGGTATGACTCACTACCGGAAGATATGAGGGGCGATCAAAACATAACTAAGTTTGATAGCGTCGAAACTATGGCGAAATCATGGCAGAATGCACAGCGATTAATCGGCGCTGATAAAATCCCAATGCCGACGACAGATGATGATTGGTCTGGCGTATATGACCGCCTTGGACGACCCGAAACAGCGGAAGGCTATGAGATGCCATCGGTTGAAGGCGTAGAGATTAACGAAGAAATACAAGCATCATTCCGTGGTGTAGCTCATGAGCTAGGCTTAAACCAGAAACAGGTTGAAGGCATAGCCCAATGGGAAATGCAGCAAGGTCTCGCTGGTGGTGAACAGTCTCAAGCGTCAAAAGAAGCGGCGTTTAATGAGTCAGTGACAAGCTTAAAGGCTGAATGGGGCGATGCATTCGAGCAAAACACTAATATTGCAGTACGTGCAGCCGGTGAGTTTTTAAGTGAATCAGATACTGACTTTATTAACTCAGCAGAGATTGACGGCGTGCCACTGGGCAATCATCCGACATTCTTAAAGATGTTTAACAACATCGGCAAGGCAATGATGGAAAACAAAACGCTTGAAGGTATCGGTAACGAAGGCGCTAAAACACCGCAAGACATTGAAGATGAGCGTAATACTTTAATGGCTAACCCTGCGTATATTGATAAGCACCATCCTGAACATAAACAGATTATGCGGAAGGTTCAAGACTCGTTCAATGCACAGTTTGGTTGATAAGTAAAACTTATAGTAGTACAATCGGCTATAAGAACTAAAAGTGATGGACGTAGTACCCCGTGGGATGCGTTCATTGCTTTACCCCGATAACCTCATTCGAGGCCGGAACCGTTAAAATCTAGCAGCGGGACCGGAAACGATAACCCCAAACCTAGACATAAATAATCCTTTTAACTTTGGAGACTTATTATGTCTTTTGAAATCACAACCGCGTTTGTGCAGCAATACGGTGCTAATATCGACTTGCTGTCACAACAAAAACAATCACGCTTCTCTGGCAAGACTCGTATGGAGTCACAAACTGGTGAGACCGGCTTTTATGAGCAAGTTGGTGCAACAGCAGCAGTAGAGCGCACTTCTCGTCATGGTGATACGCCCCGCGTAGATACCCCACATGCACGCCGAGCAGTAACAATGCAAACTTTTGAATGGGCTGACTTAATTGATCAGGCTGATAAGGTGCGCATGTTAATTGATCCAACTTCAACTTATGCTCAATCGGCAATGATGGCAATGAACCGAAGCCGTGACGATGTAATTATCGAGGCTGCACTAGGTACGGCGCGAACAGGTAAGAGCGGAACAACTAACGTCGTATTGCCTACTAGCCAGAAAATTGCAGCATCAGCTACCGGCTTAACTTTGGCTAAATTGATCGAGGCTAAAGAGCTGTTTGGAGAAAATGATGTTGATGAGGATATCCCGCTGTTCATGGCTGCAAGCGCACGTCAAATCAGTAACCTATTAACTGATGATAAAATCACTAGCAACGACTATGCAACTGTTAAGGCATTGGTTCGTGGTGAAATCGACTCATTTATGGGCTTCACGTTCACTCGTACTCAGCGCTTAACAACTGATACAAATGGTGATCGTCAAGTAATTGCTTGGGCACAAGATGGTTTATTACTTGCTCAAGGCTCAAATAACATTACTCGCATTACTGAGCGTGATGACAAATCTTACTCTACACAAGTATTCCGCAGTGAAGACTTCGGCGCAACGCGTATGGAAGAAGAGAAAGTTGTTGAAATCGCTTGTGTCGAAGATTAAAAGAGGTAACTAAAAATGGCTATTGTAAACTTGAACGGCTCGTTAGTGATGACGGGCTTAGAGTCCGACCCTAAAGAAGTCGGCGCGCCTGGTACTGGTAACGGTGCAGTGCGCTCTTGGGTAGAAACTGTTGAGGTTGGCGCTGCTGACTCTGCAACATCTACATACTTGGTGGCTCGACTACCATCTAACGCCCGCATCTTAGGCGCTTCTAAATTCTATTCGGATGATCTGGCTTCTGCTGGCGCTCCAACTATGGATATTGGCGTGTTTAACTTGTCAGGCAAAACGGTAATCACTGATGATGCTGACGCGTTAAACGCCGGTATTGATGTTGCTACAGTAAGTAATGCGTCATTAATTGGTGACATCGCTAATTATGGTAAACGCTTGTGGGAACATGTAGCATCTCAGACAGTAGATCCATTAGGTGATTTAGATATTAAATTGTCACTACTTGACGCTGATGTGAATGTGGGCGGGACAGTAACAGTTGAGATTTTCTACACTCTCGACTAAATTCATAGGCTGCCCTTCCAGCCGACGATTGTATCAAGGGGGTTCGCCCCCTTTTTATAAGGAAACGAAATGACATCAGAAGTTGACATTTGTAATTACGCTCTTAATGAGATTGGTGAGAGCCAGATAATCTCATTAACAGAAGATAGCAAGGCCGCAAGACTATGTAATTTAGTCTACAACGACACGCGAGATGCTGTATTGCGCGCCCATCCTTGGAATTTCGCAGTAAAGCGCGAGACACTTGCAATGCTAGCTGCAACGCCATCCTTTGAGTTTGATTACCAATTTCAATTACCAGCAGATTGCTTGCGAGTCCTAAAGACAGACGATGATTTAACGCCTCATAGGGTTGAAGGCAAAAAACTATTATCCAATAACGATGTAGTTAAGATTGAGTATATTGCAAGAATTGAAGACACAACACAGTTCGACTCTCTATTCGTTGAGTGCTTATCCGTTAGGATTGGCGCAAAGTTGGCATTTAATCTTAGCGACAACAACGCGATGACCCAATTGCTAGAACAGAAATCTCGCGACCGCATTAAGCAGGCGCGCTCTATGGACGGGCAAGAAGGTATACCACGATCAATTGAAGCCGATGTATGGCTTAATTCGAGACAATAATGCCTAAAGCAGCCCCGATACAAACTAACTTCACCGCTGGAGAGCTATCGCCTAGACTTGAGGGGCGGGTAGATATAGCTAAATACTTCAATGGCGTTAAACAGTTAAAGAACATGATCATTCACCCTCACGGCGGAGCAACTCGTCGCGGCGGTACTCTTCATATTGCCAACGCAAAAGACACTGGTAAAAAGATACGCTTGATCCCTTTTCAGTTTTCCGTTGCTCAAGCGTATGTCCTTGAGTTTGGTGAAAACTACATTAGGTTTTATCGTGATGGTGCAGAGATAGGCGGCGGCGGCTTTGAAACGGGTTTTAGCACTGGTTTTTCTACTGAGGCGAATATAGTCGAACTAGCTACGACTTATTTAGAGTCGGAGTTATTTGAAATTCAGTTCGTGCAATCTGCTGATGTTTTGTATTTGGTTCACCCTGCTCACTTTCCAGCTAAACTATCTCGTACAGGCGCTGATGCTTTCTCACTAGATGATGAGGAATTTGTTAATGGCCCGTATCAAAGTGAAAACATAACTACAACTACGATCGCACCTAGCGCAACAACGGGAACGGTTACGCTAACAGCTTCAACAAATACCTTTTCCGCTACTGATGTCGGTAGATTGGTGAGAATAGACCAGTCATCTGATTTTGGGTATGCAGTTATAACCGTGTTTAATTCGGCTGTTAATGTTACGGCAACGGTAAGTAATGCCTTTGTAAGTACCTCCGCTCGTACAACGTGGAGACTTGGCGCGTTTAGTGTTACCACGGGTTATCCTGGTTCAATTGCGTTTTATGAGGATAGGTTAATGTATGCGGCAACACCTTTGCAGCCACAGACTGTATGGGGATCAAAGTCTAATATATATAACGACTTTGGGCCGGGTTCAATTGATGATGACGCAGTAACTTACACTATAAATTCAGATCAGGTTAACGCTATTAGATGGTTGTCACCCGGTAAGTCTTTAGTTATTGGGACGGTAGGCGGTGAGTTCTTGATGTCGGCATCTACTCGTGACGAAGCGATTACACCATCAAATATAAAGATTGTTCGTCAATCTGAGTATGGCGGTGCTTATGTGTTACCTGTTAGATCGAATGGCGTGGTGTTGTTCTTGCAGCGCTCATCCAAGAAGTTGAGGCAGTTTATATATCAGTTTGAGTCTGATTCTTACGTTGCACCAGATTTAACCTTGCTTGCTGAACATATCTCCGGCGATGGAATTATTGAGATGGATTACCAGAAAGAACCTGACTCTATTATCTGGATGGTTCGCAGTGATGGCGTTTTGCTTGGGATGACTTACGAGCGAGATCAAGAAGTTATAGGCTGGCATCGGCATGAAGTCGGTGGCGTATCTGACGCTGATGGTACTATTGCGCAGGTCGAAAGCGTTGCTGTAATCCCTAACGGTGAAGCCGATCAGGTATGGCTATCTGTTAAGCGCTATATTAACGGTGAAACTGTCAGGGGCGTAGAGGTTATTGAAAAGGGTCGCGATCAATTTAACCCTGTTGATGGGTCGGACTTCTTTGTTGATGCAGGCGTATCGTATGATAACGGCCTCACAGATACGTTAGCTAACTTAGATCACTTAGAAGGTCAGACGGTTCAGGTTCTTGGTGATGGCGCTGTCCTTCCTGATGAGGTCGTAGTTAATGGTGCTGTAACGCTCGCTAGTCAAGTTAATAAAGCAAGTGTTGGTCTTGGCTATCAATCCGACTTGGAGACGATGAGAGTGGAAGCGGGAAGCGCTAACGGCATATCTCAAGGCAAGATTAAGCGGTTTAATAAGGTGTCATTTAGGTTTTATCAAACATTGGGCGCTAAGTTTGGGCCTAACGCTGATAATCTTGACACTGTGTTTTTCAGAAGCACCAGCGATGCAATGGATAGTTCGCCGCCTAGGTTTAGTGGTGACATTGAGCAGTCTTGGCCTAATGGCTACGAGACAGAAGGTAGAATATTTTTAAGGCAAGATCAGCCGCTACCTATGACGGTATTGGCGATCATGCCTCACGTAAGGACGAATGACTAATGTGTACTGGACTAGAAATACTAGGGCTTGTTGGTAGCGGTATATCTGCTGCTGGACAATTGAAGTCAGGCAAGGAACAGTCGCAGGCATTACAGCGTGACGCTCAGATAAGACAGCAATCAGCTGGCTTTGAAGCTGATAGGTTGAGAGAAGATCAAGACCGCTTAGCTGGAAGGCAAAGAGCTTTAGCCGGTAAAAGCGGGGCTACCTCATCAGGGAGTATTCTTGATACAATGAGAGCATCAGCAGAGAGCGCAGAGCTTGACGCTTTAAATATTCAGTTTGGCGCTAAAGCCGGTGTTCAATCTGACTTGTTCGCGGCTAAACAAGCGAAGCAGGCCGGTAAGATTGGCGCTGCTTCAACTTTACTTTCAGGTGCGGCGAGGACTTTTAAATAATGCCAAAATTACCACAGAGACAAGCAGGTTCACAGCTAAGGACGCAAGGGGCAAGTATAGCGCCTTCTACTGCTTCGGCTGTAAGTCGGGCCGTCACAGGCTTGGGAAGTGAAATACAGAACGTATCGGCTCAGCTAGGGGCTGCTGAGGAGCGAAAACGCTCTAGAGGCGACACCATTAGCCGAGTTCAAGCCGTCAATGATGTGAGGGCAACTGCGGATAAGGAGCTTACCCGCATACAATCAGAAGAGGACTTGTCTAGGGACGAGACCGTAGCTCAGTACGATCAGTTCTTGCGTCAAACTATGGCGGAAACCGTTGATGGGCATCAAGGATCGCAAGCGAGTAGAGATCAGCTGGCTGCCACGCTTGCCGCTGAATATGGTGGTGCAATACGAAACGTAAGACAGCAAAGTACAAAGCTGCAATTTGAGCAGATGAATAGTCACGTTGATGAACTAATAAAAGGCGCTGCAAATACAACGCTATCAGCTCCGTCGACGTTTGCGCAAAGCCTACAGTCTTTAGACGCTGAAATAGATAATCTTGCACCCGCTTTAACTCCGGCGCAAGAAGTGGCTACGAGAACAGCAGGCAGAAGCGCCGTTATTCAATCCGCAGTAGGGGCATATCTTAACGGCGGTGATATTGAGTCTGCAAAATCAATAATGAGCCAAGAAAGCTTATCAAACTCACTTGACCTTAATGTTGCAGCAAAACTCCGTCAGTCAATCACTGTAGCAGAGCATAACGCTAACAAGGGTCAAATTGAGGCTGAGCAAACAATAACAAAAGCAGAGTCCATTATAGGGCGACCACTTAATAACGCCGAGAAATTAAAGCTTGCCGGACTATCTCAGCCAAAAGCAAATAAAACCTTTGGTGATTCGATAAGTGAAATTGAGTCAGCGCTAGGGCGACAGTTAACTCAGGATGAAATAGCCAAGAAAGCAAATATTGATTCTCCCGATGGC
>NODE-390-length-15531-cov-9.1461_pt1 | contig 15531 bp, 13 predicted proteins | sample MGYA00139097_ERZ477577 | MGnify/ENA metagenome assembly ERZ477577 | reverse complement strand
CCATCAGACCGGGGTGAGATCTGAAGTTCTGGTGTAGCGTCACTATCCGCTGTGCTTTTTCCCGCGCCTGAAAATATGAAAATATATCGGCACCACGAAAACGATAAATCGCCTGCTTCGGATCACCTATCAGGTAAAGGATATGTTGTGAAGTGCAAAATAAAATATTAAAGATCTGCCATTGGGCGCTATCAGTATCCTGAAACTCATCTATCAAGATCATTCTATACCGCTGCCTGATTTTCTGACGTAGCAGTTCCCCTTCCGGACTGGAAACTGCTGAAGCCAGACGGATAACCAGATCATCAAAGGTCATTTTTCGATGCTGCTCAAGCCGCTGCGATATGACAATCCGGCGAAGGATACTTAAATAAAGATATCAACGGCATCGACATATGAAGAAACCGTTTCGCCCGGCAGCTCCCATGACAAAATAAATTCTTTCTTTTTCTCCAGCCCCTTTAGTTTCTTGCCATTGAGTTGAGCGAGCAGATTGTCATATCGCAGCCACTGGATAATCTGAGGGCTGGGTGGCCTGGACACTCGCACACACTGCTCAATTTCCTGACACCAGCGCTCATAGTTGTTGTTGATATCTTTATTTAAGTATCCTTCGCCGGAAGCCTGATCGAGTTTAGACACTATCGCGGAACCATTTTGCCGCCACCACTGTTTAAACTCCGCAAAGAGAAGATCGATGAGCGCACAACACCGGGCAACAGATCCTGCCACCGGTGTTAACTCCGCCAGCAGATCCTCAGCACCGGCGACACTCAGATAAAGCGACTCAGGATCTGGGTAATATTCGGTTATCAGCGGACAAAATCGCTCACTAAAATGATAAAACGTGCCACGCCAGTAGTCGTTGACAATATTTCTCTTAATCGGTTGAGCATCACCGATCAGTTCAACGTCAAAGAGCTGCCCACTTTCAAGTGGCTGTTCAGTCAACATTCTCTGGCAGAAACCGTGAATGGTATAAACCCCGATACAGTCAATATCGAGCAAGGCAAGATTAAGCAATTTTACTGCAAGCGTTTTATCCTCTACCCGGGCGGCCCATTGCTTCAGGACATCATCAAAATCACCATCAACAGTGCTGAGGATGTTTTTCCCTTGGATAAGGCGAGCCCTGATTCTTTCTTTGAGTTCCTCAGTCGCCGCAACCGTAAAGGTCACGACCAGAATCTGATCAATTTTTATTTTGAGTTCTACTATTGCCCGCAGAACATGCATCGAAATAGCAAATGTCTTACCGGTGCCGGCGCTTGCCTCCACAAGCGTTATGCCACTTTCTATTCCGGTTGATGCTGAGGATAAAATCTGTTCAACAGACATGTTCAGTACTCCTCATCCAGAACGTGAGCAGTTTCCCAGAGCGGTACCATCAATTGCTGACAAAGTGTTTCAAATTCCTTGTTGAGGACGTTTTCACCGGATTGATTTCGGTAAAGAAGGCTCCATTCAGGCACATAATTGTTTTCGATACATTTTGAAAAGAGCTTTCGGGCGACCTCCATTGGCTCTTTTTTTCCCCTTGTTCTATTGAGACGGTGTTGCTGTGCGTAAGAAAATGCAGGTTCGACCAGCAGGTTGCTTACCCCGCGGCTCCCCTCAAGGAATAGATACTCTAAAAGCTTCAGGTCATCATCATTTCCCATTGTCAGATCAAAGACCACGGTATAGTCACGTGCCAGGATATAGGTCGGAAATTTCTGTTTTCGAACCTTGGCAGCCAGAAGATGATAGAGCCACCCAATAAGCAGGTCCTTTCCTTTCAGCGTTGCATAACGATAGAGGAGCTGGCCTTTTTCGTGACAGTGCGGCATGTTCCCGGCAACAACAGTCCGCTTTAACACCAGTTCAAAGGATGGGGAATCAATCGGCGGTCCCAGTTTGAAATCTGATACCCGCTGGGCAAAGGAATGTAACTGGCTCACCTCTCTTTCAAAAGATATTCTGCCCGGTGTTCCGAGAGGCCAGCGTGATTCAGCCTGCATCCGCGCAAGAATTGGTGTGCTCTCGGTTCCGCGCATGAGGGACTCGATAATCTCCTGTTCCACGGAATAGTGGGAAAGATTGTCAAGACTGAACAGCTCGTCATCATCGGGGAATAGTTCATTGCCATGAAGATTTATTCCGAGAATATGACGAACAAAATAAACCTGAGGCTGGGTAAAAAACCGCACAAGAGCAGAGAGCTCATATCTTGATTGGCTTTCATGCTCGACGGTGCTCTGCAACCATGGTCCGTAACTACTATCTTCGCGGCCGCGAAGATTCGATGCAACCTGGCAGAAGTGCTCATCATAACTGAACAGTCCACTCCCGCTGGTAAAATAGTTTCTATTAGAGGGCTGAAGCGGATGATGGACAGTCAGATCATCCGTGCCATAGTGGGTTTGCAGGCATTCCAATAATTCGTTGACAACCACTGATGGCGGAATCTTTTTATTCGTCCTGATCGATTGCCCAACATAACTCAGATAGAGACGCTCACGGGCCGCAATGATTGCCTCAAGAAACTGATAACGATCATCTGCTCGGTTAGACCTGTCGCCATGACGGTATTGCTTGCCCATCAGATTGAAGGTTGGGAAATAGTCCTGCTTTGGATACTCACTGTCATTGAGACCGAGCAGACAGATAACCCGAAAGGGAACAGAACGCATGGGGAGCATGGAACAAAATGTCAATTTACCGCTCAAGAAGCCACCACTTGAGCAGGTCTCAACAACTGACTGCAGCCACGTTTCAATAACCTGAAAAGAAACTTCGAAACGGTTGTAGTTTGAGTATGTTTCTCCAAGCTCAGAAAGAACCTGATTAAGTGCCAGTAAATCGGGATGGTCTGACTCTGCAAAGATGGCCGTACAGAGCGAACGTAATTCATCTGACCACTCTGCAAGTGTTTTATCCTGAGCAAATGAAACACCACACTGATCAACGATGTCTACAAACTGACATAACCCGCCAAGAAGCTCACCGTCTCCGCCCTCAAGCTCGGTAAAGGGGAGAACACCTGTCACCACCTCTTCGCTGTCGATTGCATACCCCATCAGCATCCGCTCGAGTCCGGACTTCCATGTTCCTGATTCGCTGGTAATAAGATTGTCCCTGGTCCGCTGCTGTGCAGAGAGTCCCCAGCGAATGCCAACCTGAACAACCCACTGCCGGATCGTCTCGAGGTCGCTTGCAGATAGTGCAAATCGAGGAAAGACCTCCGGTCTCTCAAGGATACTGACAATCTCAGTCCAGCCATATCTCCCGGAAAATAGCTCGAGGAACTGCATGAACACGTCGAAATAGTGATTTCGTTTCCTCACATTGCGATCAGCGATGCTGTGCTGAATATCCTCAAAAACGGCGGGGATCAATAGACCATAATCCTGTATATCGGGTGCCATCACGATAATTTCATGGAGTTCAAGCGATTGATCACCATACATCCACGAGAGGATTTGATCTTTGAGAACCATAAGTTCTCTCATCCGTGAATGACAGGAAATGACCTGTATCGAGGTGTCGGAACAAACACTGATAGCCCCGTTTTTTTCAGGCTCAGAGCCTCTGAGGATATCTGTCTGAAGGTGGTGTAAAAGAGAGCAATCGTTTCCCTCAAGTGGCTCTACGAAGGTGATCTCTCCATCGCAATAAGTATCGATCCGGTCAAGCAGAAGCTCCTGGAAATGTGCCCCCTGGCGACCGAAACTGACAAGCAGAGGGTGGTAATTGAGATCTTCGGGTGGCCCTGAAAGCTCGGGGGCACGCTCAGCGAGAATTCTTCTGGCACGAGCTTTCTTGCTCTCGATATCGCCCCAGTAAAGTTCACAGGGTGACAGAAGGAAGAGATGGACATCTATCTTGACAGAAAGCATATTAAGGGCAGAGAGAAAGAGCGGGGGCATGGTATGCAGACCAAACACAAAGATACGTTCGGGCAACCTGATTCCATTTGGACCTCTTACATCCAGGGAGGTGATAAGTTGTGCAATCACCTCCCCCCGGAGCAACACACCCGGTGATGCGGTCCTGATCTTTCTCCACAATTCTTTTTGCCACACTTCCGATTCATCCCGGGTAACGATCGTATCTGCCTCCCAGGCTTCAAGAATATCCATCCGCATGAGCTGATATTGATCGAAAACATGAGCGAGCTGCCGGGCCAGCTGGAATCGTTTAAGCGCAGACTGATCCCCCGCCAGGTAAGTTCTAAGTGGTGTCAGAGAAGAATCTGTCGTGTCGCGTAACAGGCTCTCCAGCTGCCAGGTGAGTATATCACGATCAAAAATCTGGCCCTCACTCGTCAGACCGGTTAATTTACTGAGGTAATCGATAAATTGTATCGGCAACAAATAATCAGAATTACACCACACCCCAAAATATTCAGAAAGGAATTGAGAAAGCATTCTCTCAATTCCACGGCTCTGAATGAGAAACAGCTCTTTTCTGAAAAGAGAGTGAGATACATCGCGGGAAAGTATTGATGCAAGGCTTTGGGCAAGACGTTCTGTTCTGTTCGAATTATGCAGAATGAACATGAGGCAAGAGGATTTCCCTGATAAAAATAGTTTTTGCTCGGTCTGTTTCTATCGACATTTTCAGACGGGAGCATATTCAATTGACAGCGACAATCTAACCCCTTAGAGTATCGGTAGTGTCCGATATTTTTTAACCCGTTAAGTCAACACCGGCATACTCCCAGATGGCATAAATAAGACCGGCCATGATGCCAATCGCAAAAAAAAGGCGCAGACGACGATCCCATGATATCTTACTTCCATCCCCCATATATTGCAGTACAGAGATGATGAAGTAGGTAAAACCGGCAACAAAGGGTGCTGTCTGAAGAATTTGCCAGAACGTTGCCATTGCTGTTTCCTGTAAACTGTTGCCAATCCGCAGATTGAACAGCAGATAGAGGAAGGCTGAAAGACTAAACCTTATTTTTTCTTTAAGACTTTGCATATGATCTCATTTAACACACTCCTTTTTCCAGACACAGATATCTGTAAAGACAGACTCTATCCTCTTTTGCTGTTCTTTTCACCGCTCCATTTCCTGCAACCGGTCGAACCGGACCCTGCAAGCAGTCAAAAAGCTGAAAGTGATATTTTCATGGAACAGGGTTTGTGTCAAGGACATACTCCTGTACCGCTTGAAAAGAATCGTCATCGCTTTCTCCATTTGATCAAGGATATCCAGGAAAGAAAGGACGATTATGGTGCACAGCTTGCATCGTTGACAATGGCTGCCATGTCCACCCCGGCGTCGGCGAAGACAGGAGAGTCAAAGCATGAAATTATTTCATCTCTTTTAAGTGCTCACTCATTATCAACTTCCTCATCCACTGAAGAGATTGAACTCTGGCAGGCCCGGCTTGTACTGGCGATTGCTGAAATCCTGGAAAAGGACGAAGACGACCTCCAGCAAAATTTGGACATGCTCGACAGCCAGGAAATGGAAATGTTCCATTCATTACAGGGTGATGCGGGAAATGAAGATGATCCATTTGCAGAGCTGGAACAGATAAAAGCCCGAATAGAAACAAGAAGGCCGCAGGCTGAAAAGAATCGATTCAGAGCCTGGATGCGGCTCATTTCCCGTTATCAATTGCCAGAAGATCTATTCTGGCTGGCCTCCTCGCAAGACAGCGCCGATCAGATCATCAATACATTTGAGAAAGGAACCGATAGCATCGTCATTCCGGTCCTCAGCCTGCCGTTTCCTGCACACATAAGTGTCAGTACTGGCTACCTGGTCAAGCAGATCAAAGATTTTCACCAGAATACCGAGCAGATACGCCTGGCGATAAAAAATGACCTTGAAAATCTGGCCCGGATAAAGGACTACGATCCGGGTTCAGCCCAGACACTCCTGCCAGGCACTACGGACTGGGTTGAGAAGTGGGATATCGTGCTTGAAGACCACTTTCCTACTTCCAATCATGGAAGATCACAGGTCACTATCTACATTCTCCCTGACAACCCGATCCCGGATCTGCTCTCACTCGATCTGAAAAAACCGGCAGTGAGTCCGTTAAGACATGGTCTGCTCGGTGTATTGAAGACCTGAGGAGATATCGGTTATTCCTGCCAGTCCCAGAAATGGCAAGCCACCTGCTGCCCTGCTCCGATCTCTTTCAATACGGGCTTTTGCCGGCTGCAGACATCCTGTGCTAACGGGCACCTGGTCCGGAACACACACCCCGATGGTGGTGACAGCGGTGACGGCAGATCCCCTTCCAATACAAGCCGCTGCTTTTTCTTTTCAAGTTTCGGGTCTGGAATCGGTACTGCAGAGATTAATGCCCTGGTGTACGGATGTCGCGGGGTTGAGTAAAGTGTATCCCGGTCAGCAATTTCCATGGTGTTGCCAAGATAAAGAACCATAATACGATGACTGATATGCCGAACGATCGACAGGTCATGGCTGATGAAGACCAGTGACAATCCAAATGAATCTTGAAGATCCTTGATCAGATTAATAATTTGTGCCTGAATCGAGACATCCAGAGCCGAGACCGGTTCATCACAGATTATCAGCTTCGGTTCAAGAATCATTGCCCGGGCGACGCCAATTCTCTGACATTGCCCCCCGGAAAACTCATGCGGGTAGCGGTTAATCATCAGCGGAAGAAGGCCAACCCGTTCCATCATCTCCCTGACTTTCTGTTTTCTATCCTCAGGAGATAACTCAGGATAATGGACTGTCAACGGTTCCGCTATGATGTCGCCAATGGTCATTCGGGGATTCAATGAGGCCAGCGGGTCCTGGAAAATGATCTGCAATTGCTTGCGATATCCAATCATCTCTTTTGCAGACAATCCTTCTATGTGTTCTCCAAGCCAGAGCACCGTCCCTTCCGTCGGTTCCAATAACTGAAGAATTCCACGACCAAGGGTCGATTTACCGCAACCGGACTCGCCGACCACACCGAGTGTTTCGCCGGGATAAAGATCGAAATCTATGCCGTCCACTGCTTTCAGCGGAATCATTTTTGAAAAAAGGCCACTTCCAACAATCGGGAAATAAACCTTAAGCCCTCTCACCGACAAAATTGGCCGATTGTCATTCGCACCGTTTTCTCTATTCATTTCAACTGATCCAGATGGCAGGCTTTTACCCTGTCTTCAGCAATTCTTCTCAGCTCAGGGACCTCTATTTGACAGCGATCAAAGGCATATTCACACCGTGGCTCAAAACTGCATCCAGGTGGCAGTGCCTGCAGATCAGGAGGCTGACCGGAGATAGTGTAGAGTGTATCCCTGCTGATCTCATCAATTCTCGGCATGGATTCAAGCAGCCCCCAGGTATACGGGTGGTACGGATTTTTAAAAAGGTTATCTACCGGCGCTTCTTCTACAATTCTGCCGCCGTACATTACCACCACCCGGTCACTTAATCCTGCAATTACCCCTAAATCATGCGTGATCAGAACGGTGGCCATATTTAGCTCCCTGCCCAGCCGGGCAATCAGGTCAAGAATCTGGGCCTGAACAGTAACATCAAGGGCGGTTGTTGGTTCGTCGGCGATCAACAGCTGGGGCTCACACAAAAGTGCCATGGCAATCATTACCCTCTGCCGCATGCCGCCGGAAAATTCATGGGGGTACATCCTGAAACGTTCTTTTGGCTCCGGTATTCCAACGAGATCAAGGAGATCAATTGACTTTTGGGCAGCTTCCGCCTCGGAACAGCCTCTGTGCTCAACGAGGACCTCGGTCATCTGTCGTGAAATACGAAGATAGGGGTTTAAAGACGTCATCGGATCCTGGAAGATCATTGAAAACTCGACACCGCGCAATTTATTCAGCGCCTCTGTTTTCAGTCCGATTATCTGTTGCCCGTTAAAATAGACCTCTCCTTCTGCTCGGCCATTTTTTGCCAGAAGCCCCATAATAGTCATGAAAACCTGGGTTTTTCCTGACCCTGATTCTCCAACGACCCCGAGACACTCACCTGCTTTAACAGAAAGGCTGACATCACTTACTGCAGAGACCTCGCCATCATGGGTATGAAATCTGGTCGTCAGGTTTTTAACGTCAAGGAGCATAATTATCGATCCTTTGGATCAAGGGCGTCACGCAGACCATCCCCGATGAAATTAAAACAGAACAGGGTTATTGCCAGAAAAATTGCCGGAAAAACCAGAAGCCACGGTGCCGATTCCATCTGTTTGGCCCCCTCCGATATCAGAACTCCCCAACTGGTGAGCGGTTCCTGGACCCCAAGTCCAAGAAAGGACAGAAAACTCTCCGTCAGAATAACCTGGGGGATGGTCAGGGTCATATAAACAATCACCGGACCCAGTACATTTGGTATAATATGACGATAGATAATCTTCCAATTGGAAACACCTATCGCGTGTGCTGCCTCTATAAACTCCTTCTTTTTAACTGACAGGGTCTGCCCCCTGACAATTCGCGCCATGGTCAACCACTCAACAGCGCCCAGTGCAACAAAGATCAAAAAAATATTGCGCCCAAAAAATACCATCAGCAGGATGACAAAAAACATAAACGGCAGTGAATAGAGGATATCAACGATACGCATCATCACATTATCGACACGACCGCCGATAAAGCCGGCCGTGGCGCCATAGGTTACCCCGATCAGCAGACTGACAGAGGTGGCGATTATGCCGACAAGCAGCGATATCCTCGCACCATAGAGGGTACGAACAAAGAGATCCCTGCCATTTCCATCAGTACCAAACCAATGTTTCAGCTCGACATTGGGAGGGCCGGGGAAATCATATCCCCAATCAGGTTCGTCAAACGGCCATGGTGATAGGGAAGGAGCCAGAACCGCGAGAATTACGATGACACTGAGGATCGCCATTGAGACGACAGCAGCCTTATTGTGAAACAGTCTCCGCCTTGCATCATGCCAGAGACTTCTGCCTCTCACCGGTACAGAGGATTCAAAAGATGCCAGACTATCTTTTTTAAAGGATTTATTTCTCACTATTCAACCTTAACCCGTGGATCAAAAAAGCCGTATATCAGATCAACAAAGAGATTTAAGCCAATAATCAATACCGCATAAAAGATTACCACACCCATGACGACTGGATAATCACGATTCAGTGCACCATTAACGAAATATCGCCCGATTCCGGGTACATCAAAAATCGATTCTATGACTACCGAACCGGTAATAACAGCTGCGGTGGCAGGTCCGAGGTAGGAAACGACCGGCAGCAGTCCCCCCCGCAATGCATGCCTGACAACAACAATTTTTTCGGGCAGCCCTTTTGCCCGTGCCGTTCTGATAAAGTTTGAATTCATCACCTCTACCATACTTCCCCTTGTCATTCTGGCGATATAGGCGATTTGTGGAAGCGCAAGCGTGATGACCGGCAATAACTGGTATTTTAATGCTCCACCTCCCCAGCCGGCAACCGGCAGCCACGAGAGATAGACACCGAAAACGAGGGCGAGCAGCGGAGCCATAACAAAATTGGGAATCGCTATACCGGTCATGGCGACACCCATCACCATATAGTCGAAAAGACTGTTTTGATGCAAGGCGGCTAAGGTGCCGGCAGTTACCCCGAAAAAAACGGCAAGCAGAATCGCGTAGAGACCGAGGCGCAGGCTCACCGGAAAACCGGTCATGATCAGGTCGGTAACCGTAAAATCAAGGTATTTATAGGATGGACCAAAGTCCCCTTTTAGAATGTTCTTCAAATAATCGACGTATTGCAGATGAATCGGCTTATCAAGGTTATAGGCCTTTAATATATTTGCCTCAATTTCAGGCGGCAGCTGTTTCTCCCGGTCAAACGGACCACCGGGAGCAAGACGCATCATGAAGAAGGCGATTGTTATAATAATAAAAAGGGTAGGTAGTGCACTGGCAAGGCGACGAAGAGCATATGACAACATAAAAATCTCCTGGCTGGATTGAGCAGAAGAAAGATATCTCCTGCCGGTGCAGGAGAGATAACTGCACCGGCAAAATCGCTACTTCAATGAGACATAACGCCAGCGATGAATATGCTGCGGGTTATCCAGATATCCCTGAACTTTTGTAGAGACGAGCGCTTTTGAAACGTAGTGGTAAATGGGGATGACAGGCTGATCTCTCATCACAAAGGACTCTGCCTTAAACATCATTTCTGCCCGTTTGGCAAGATCTGAAGTCACTTCGGCCTCCAGCATCAGCTTGTCATACTCAGGATTTGAGTATCGACCGTAGTTATTGGCACCGGTGCGGGTTTCAAGAAGATAGAGAAAGTTCTGGGCGTCATTATAATCGGCGATCCATCCGGCACGTGCAACCTGAAAGTCTCCCTGTTTCAGGTCTGCATAATGAACTTTAACCTCCGAATTAAACAGTTCAGCCTTAACACCAATCGCTTTCCACATGGAAACGACTGCGACCGCTATGCGCTTATGATTCTCAGATGTATTGTAACGCAGGGTAAATTCCAGCGGCTTATCTGGCCCATAGCCCGCCTCAGCCAGAAGTTCCTTGGCTTTTTTCTGCCGCTCCGCAAATGGTACGTCTTTCCACTCCACAGTGGCAGGAGTATCATAATAAGCAACACCGGGGGGAACAAAAGAATAAGCAGCGAGTTCGCCCGTTTTCAGTACTTTATCAACAATCGCCTCACGATTAATTGACATGGACAGAGCGTTTCTGATCCGCACATCAGTAAACGGTTCAACTGAGCTGTTGATCGGATAATAGTAGACGCCCATATAGGGAGCAATCCTCGTTTCATCCGGCATATTCTCCTTCAGCCAGCCGATCTGGTCCGAGGCAAAGTCGGTGGCTACATCTATCTCACCGGCTCGAAACCGTTTCTGGATTGCGGCTCGATCCTCTTGGGTATAGAAAACAAGGTCGTCAAGCGAAACAGAACCGGTATCCCAGTATTTATCATTTTTCGTCAGTTTCACGTGGGTGTTGGGTATCCATTCGACAAGCTTGAACGGGCCATTGACAACAATATTTTCCGGTTTGGTCCACAGGTTCCCATGTTTTTCGATGACATGTTGGGGGACCGGATATGCGGTATAGTGAGTAAGCAGAGCAAGGAAATAAGGAGCAGGTCCGGTCAGTTTGATCTCCAGCGTATAGTCGTCAATTGCTTTGACCGCAAGTGTTTCTGCTGCCGCTTCACCCTTGTTCACCGCTTCTGCACCCGCAATGATATACAATAATGAAGCATACTCCGCCGCTGTTTCCGGCAACAGTATGCGCTGCATTGAATAGACAAAATCATTGGCAGTAAATGGTGTACCATCCGACCAGACGCTTTTACGAAGCTTGAACAGGTAGGTCTTGCCGTCCTCGGATACCGTCCACGACTCCGCGACACCAGGAACCGGCTCAGCTTTCTGATTTTCCGTGGTGAGTCCTATATACATATCCCCAACAATATCATTCTCCCAGGTACCACTGACTTTATGGGGATCAAGAGATGCAGGTTCCCCCATATTAGCAACCCGCAATGTGCCACCGGCAAATACACTGCCAAACGAAAGGAACAGGCAAAAACTTACCAAAGCAGCAATAAATGGTACTTTACATAGAGTCTTCATTAATTCGCCTCCTCATTGGAATAGTCTGCATTTAACTGATTCATTCTCGGTTTGGGTTTAGAAACATGCGCAATACAATATCCTGTCAACCCACAGGAGTACACATCAGAAGCACAATTGACCGTAACGTTTTATATTTAAATCAATTTTCCAAAAACTTCCATTACGTTTTTCTCAGCACAACCCAAAAAACCGTGCGACTCTTTTTGGAAAGACGGATGATCATCCACCCTTTACTTTCATTATACCCACGACACGGCTCCCATAACCATAAGTATTATGGGTTTACCACATGGTCCCCACAGAAGAGACAGCTGCCCCGTAATTCAGGTAATGGTATGGATTTTATAGGAATGATGCGATGCCAATACCCCCCGCAATCGAGGTGAGCGGTAATGGCATCGTTTGAAAACATGTGTGATTGTAACAGGTGGAGCTATGCCTGATCCAGCCCTTTACTGAAATCAGTTATAACATCAGTGATTCTTGCGCGAAGTTCCCTGTCAAGCTGCAGCAGGCCTTGCGGGTTGTCACCGATCAGCTTGAGTTGGGCAATAATCTCGTTGTCGTTATCTTCCTCCTCAACCTGTTCGGTGACATACCACTGGAGAAAGATTTGTGTCGCATGGTCTTTTTTGCTGATTGCAAGTTCCACTAAATCATTAATGGATTGGGTAATATACTGTTCATGGGTGAGTGTCTGGGTAAACATGTCAAGAGCATTTTTAAACGTATGTGGTGGCTTATGGATTGTATCAAGCTTCACCCGCTCACCCTGCATCTGGAGATATTCATACATTTTCATGCCATGAAACATTTCTTCATGATACTGAACCATAAACCAGTTTGAAAATCCTTTTAGACCGATTTCCGCAGCATATGCAGACATAGACATATAGAGATATGCAGAGTACATTTCTCTATTAATCTGTTCGTTAAGTGCCTGAGTTATTTTTTTATTAAGCATCTGAAAACTCCTTTAAGCCTGTATTTACCTTTCAACAGAATCAATCAAGTTGTAACAACACGATTTATCTGCAATAATCTATCAGACAATACCCTGGTAATGTACTGATTTGAATAAACCTTATGATCACGGGACAGGAAGTCAAGGAGAGATCAACATATCTCCTGGCAGATATATTGAAGTGTCATTGATTCAAATGAAAGAAGGATGATCAGGAAAAATCCTGTTCATCCTTCACAGTGAGATGGCTGGTGTCTCTTCAGAAAACAATCAGTTAATCCCTTGTGCAGCAGGTATAGGGATTAATCGTTGTAACCGGGCAGTTAGCAGCACGAACGACCTTATCAGCAACGCTGCCAAACATTATTTTTTCAAGTCCTTTGTATCCATGGGTGCCCATAACGATCATGTCAGCCTCTATTTCTGTTGCATATTCAACAATCTGCTCGCCAACATCTCCCATAAGAACTTTTGCCACGATATCCACTACCCCGAGCTGGATATAATCCTGCCGGTATTCATCTACGAAACTGACCATTCTTGCCTCGGCCCCGGTTAACAGCTCGTCCTCGAGGTTGGGCATGTGCATCTGGGGGACAAAGAAACCGGAGTAATCTTCAAAATTCTGAACAACAAAGACCAGATTCAGAGAGGCACCAAACTTTCCTGCTAAAAAAGCCGCGGAGTCTGCGATTAATTTTGAGTTATCAGAAAAATCTATCGGGGTTACAACATGCTTGATACTTCGAATGTGCTTCATGGCCACCTCCTTTAAAATAGATAATCAATAAACCCAAAACTCCTGCACTGTCTCATCTCTTTTTCACCTATCCGGCTCTGGGGCCGCAGCCACAATCTCCAGAAGGATTGTAACTGCTTTTTCAACAATCATAACACCTTCTCTTGTTTTAATATAGTGCAGAGGCGAGAGATTGCAAACATTTAGCCTGACTATTACCAACCACTCAAAGATCATCAATCCTGAATCGATTATTTCAATAGTTCATTAATCGTTTGTTTATATTTGCGTTCGATCACATGCCGCTTCTTTTTGAAGGTGTTGGTCAACTCTTCACCATGAATCAAGCCCTTTTCCAGAAAGGTAATGCCGTGCAGTTTTTCGTAGGGTTTAAAACCCTTCTTGGGTTTCAGGAGTCTGTTCATTTCTTTTCTGATCTGCTCCAGAATCCTATTGTCAGTCAGGAGCTCGGCCCCTTCTTTTTTGATGTTATCAAATGTCTTGCTGGTCCAGATCCGCAATTCTTCTAAATTTGGGACAAGCAACGCTCCAAGGCCTTTTTTGTCCTGGCCAACCAGAATTGCATCTTCGATAAACGGAAACATCGTTATCGTGCTCTCAATTCTGCTTGGGTCGATATTCTCACCACTGGCAAGGACAATGATATCTTTGGCTCTCCCGGTAATAATCAATTCTTCATTAATGGTCAGTTTGCCAAGATCACCCGTCCTGAAGAATCCATCTTCGGTAAACGATTTCAGATTTTCCTCTTCATTATTATCATACCCTGCGGTCACCTGGGGGCCTCGAACTTCAATGAATCCTTCCTGCCCTGCAGACAATTTTACACCATCCTCAGAGACAATACGCAATTCTGTCTCAGGTACGGCGGGGCCAAGTGTTCCATAGGTTCGACAGGAAAGCCCTCGGCCAGCAATAGCTGGTGAACATTCAGTCATTCCGTAGGCGTTTACGATCCTTATATTTACCGCATCTATCCAATCTTCGATAAATCCAGCCAATGTCCCTCCTCCGCTGACGGCCAGTCGCAACCTGCCACCGAAGCGCTGCCTGACCATTCCAAGCTTCTTCTGGGCAAGCAGGTAGAAAGGGAACAAAACGCTACAAACCGACATCGCCTTGATCTTCTGAAGAGAACGATAGAGTGCTGATTCTTCTTTGAAGGTGGGCAGGTGGCCCTGGATAAGCCTTTTATTTTTGCGATATTTTGTTGAGATCCGGATCATTGCCGAAAAGAGAGCGAAAGCAAATTTACCTTTTTTCTTTACAGCAATCTGCACCCTGCCGAAAAGAGACTCCCATACCCGTGGAACTGTCGCCACCACGGTTGGCCGATATTTCTCAAGATCCTGGGAAAACCGTTTAACTGAAGAATAGACAAGACAACAACCGCCAGAGAGCGCCACGTACTCTGCTGTTCGTTCAAAGATATGCCAGCTCGGAAGAATTGAAAGCCAGCGATCAGATGAATCCAGGTTTATCAAACCGGGAATACAGCCAACATTATGCATAATATTTGCATGTGTCAGACTCACTCCCTTTGGCATCCCCGTGGTTCCCGACGTGTAGATAATGGTCAGCTGATCGGAAGATTTAATATCGTTTCCACGGACGATAAACTGCTTTACATCCTGTTCACTGTACGTTCGGCTCTTCAGTAAATCCTGGTAAGAAAATATCCGCCCGAACAACGAATGAAGGGCTGGCCCAGCCATCACAAAGACATTTTTCAATCCACTGATGGATTTCAGTGACTCCTTATGATGCTCAAGGAGTTCAGGTGTCTCTACGATAAGGTGGGAACAATTGCTGTTAGTGATAATAAAATTCAGTTCCTGCGACGGGGTATCTGAGCCTCGTGGTACCGTAATCGCACCGAGTGACATAAGCGCCAGATCAGTTACCATCCATCCATACCGGTTATCCGATAGGAACATGACCCGATCTCCCTTACGGATACCTTTTTCTGCAAATGCCCTGCTGAGCAGTAACACGTCTTCAAAAAGTTTTGAATAGCTGACCCGAATTTCTTCATCACCTGCCTGGTAGATATAAGCATCATTTCCGTTGTGTTTTTCGTAACTTGCGAGCAGGACGTGGAAAAGTGTTTCCAGCTCCGGGGGACTTTCTGTCTCTACCATCATCATTGTCTCAGTCATTTATTTTGTCCCCCAGTGGATACCAATCGTTCCCATCATGAATTTTTTATAGCTGACACTGTGGAACCCTGCTTCTCTGAATAGAGC
>NODE-389-length-15533-cov-3.69337_pt1 | contig 15533 bp, 14 predicted proteins | sample MGYA00139097_ERZ477577 | MGnify/ENA metagenome assembly ERZ477577 | reverse complement strand
TTCTGCCGCTGATTCTGCCGCTTGGAATGCCGCTTGGAATGCAGCCTGTTCTGCCGCTAATTCTGCCGCTTGGAATACCGCTAGTTCAGCCGCTTGGAATGCCGTTAGTTCTGCCGTTTTAGTTGATGCCGCTTATTCTGCCGCTTGGTCTTTCGCTAGGTCTGCCGCCCGGAATGCCGCTTGGAATGCCGCTTGGAATGCCGCTTATTCTGCCGCCAGGGATGCCGTTAATAATTCAGATTCGGCCCAGGTTATGGGAGAGAAAGCTTATAAAGCAGCGCAAAAGGAAGTCTGGCGTTGGATGAAAACACCTGAAGCTTTTGATCATCTAGAAGCATTGATGAATGTAGCGAAGAGAGTTGTTGGAGGAGATGATCTTCCTCTTGGAAGAGTTGAGACCGTTCATACAAGCCTGAGAGACTCAATGAAGAGCTGGATAAATGACAAGACCTTAGCATCAAACCCCGCCCTTCAAATGTTTATGGGTGTGATAGAGGAAGCGGATAAAGCCCCATTGATTATATCAAAAAAGAGAAAGCGCAGTGAAGAAGCGAGTAGGCAAAATAAGAGGCGATGCAAATAAAAATTATTTATTCTTGTTTTGTCTAAGTATCTGAAATGAAAGATTTTTCACAAAAGAAATAAGCGATCCCCCCTCTTTTTTTGGTCTTTTTGAGAAAATGGATCCAAGGAGAAAGAAATTATGAAAGTCATTAAAAGAATTTTATTGTCATCACTAATGAGTCTCACTCTTACAACAAATGTTATTGCCTATGAGGCCGCGCTTAAAAAAACGGCATCTGTTATGGGGAAACAGCTTGAAGCTAAAGTTATAGAAGAAGGAAAGAAGGCAAAGGCCTCTCAAGCTCCTCGCAACTCTTTAGAAGAAGTAAAAGAATTAGGATCATTAGTAAAATCTGTTTTTGGCAAGGATGGAAGTTTTAGCGAAGAAAAATATACTGAGCTTAATAAAAAAGTCTCTTCTCTCGCAACGAGAGGTCTTTTAGGGCTGTTGGAATTTATTCCAACCATTGGACCTGTAGCAGGTGCCGTTGGTAGTATTGTTACTCCTTTTGTTGATTCTTTTTATAATAGCGCTTTATGGGCACCTATTTATGGAATGCAAGCAGGAGTGGCAAGATTTGGGACAAAACCCGTTCGAGTAATTTATAACGGACTGATGGGGAAAAAAGAAAAAGCAGCACAAGGACAACGAGTAAGAACTCTTCCTTCCGCAACAGCAGCAGGGTCTTAAAGAAAACTTTGTAGCTCTTCTTGTGAGCGAAAATAATCTTCGGGTATGCCGATATCAATAAAGTATTCATCTTTACTGCGAACATCGGCATACATCCCTTCCTCCAACGCCAACGGAAAAAAATCTTTCTCTAATGAAAAATGATCTCTTTCTAGCTTTTTTGAAGCAGCTAAATAATACGATCGGTTCAAAAAATAAACACCAGAATTAATAAGACCACTTCCCTGAAAGGAAGGATCTTTTTCTTTAAAAAATTCAACCTTTTGCCCTTCTAAAACAACCTGGCCATAGCGATCAATAGAAGGCATTTCTTTTAAATTAAGAGAAAAGTTTGAAAGAGGAGCATTGAGATGAAAATCATAAAAGGCGGCAAGGTTACTGTTAAAAAAACTGTCTCCATTAAGAACTAAAACGTTAGGAGCACAGAGAGAAAAAAGATCTTCATCATCCATGGCAAACTTTAAAGCACCGCCTGTTCCCAGAGGTTTTTTTTCATAGCAAAAATCAAGAGAGATACCTAAGTTTGCCAAATGAAGAAGTTCCCTCTCGTCACTATAAAACTCAGCAATTTGCTGGGCCATATGAGAAATAGAGAGAACAATATGCTTGATTCCCTGTTTTGCTAAATAAGTCATCAAAAAAGAAAGAAACGGTTTTTCCTCTTTTCCTTGATGAGTGCGAATTCCCGCCATGGGTTTAGGCCGATCGCTTATAACAGATCTCAGCCTCGTCCCTTGACCTCCTGCTAAAATAAGAGCTGTAACATTATCTAGCGTTTGCTTTTCCATGTTGAATTTCCTAATGACGTAAAATTAAAGCGACGAAACTCACCGCCAAAAGGTTTAAGGGCCTCAATAACACTGTAGCGCGTGTTTCCCGGGCAATAGAACATCATAAAACCACCGCCCCCAGCACCACTGATTTTTCCCCCTGTGGCCCCGGCCTTTTTTGCTGTCTCATAAATTTCATCAATGATAGGCATCGTCACTCCCTTGGCAACTTTCTTTTTATGAGTCCATCCGTAATCGAGAATCTCGCCTATCTCGCGCAAATTACCTTTGAGAAGCGCTTCTTTCATATAAACGGCCTGTTCTTTTAATTTCATGGTGGCCTTAATGGCATCAGACTGATTGTCCGTAATATTTTGACTCTGCTTTTCAATGAGGTGTGATGAATTTCGTCCCATTCCCGTATGGTAGAGAAGAATGCTAAATTCTAATTCATTAATGTAGTCTTGCTTGATGCGAAGAGGATTCACAATGACTTTATCATTGTCATAAAATTCCATAAAATTAAAACCACCAAAGGCCGCCGCATATTGATCTTGCTTGCCACCCGCCATTTTTAAATCAACGCGCTCAATTTCATAAGCGAGGTGAGCGAGATCATATTCACCAAAAGGAATTTTTTGCCATTCGCTAAAGGCCCCAAGAATAGAGACGGCAAGAGTTGAAGAGCTGCCGAGCCCCGATCCCGGGGGTGCATCTACATAAGTAGAGAGTTTAAAAGAGAGATTTTTTTTTCCTGACATGGCAAACATGCGGTTGCAAAGACCTTTGATGAGATCGAGGCGGCCATCGAGTGTGAGTTGATCTGTTGTCTCGTAAGTTAAGTTCTCTTTTGTATCGATAGAGCAAAATTCAATCGTGTTCGTTTCTGTTGGTTCAATGACGGCATAGGCATACATGCTAATCGTGGCATTGAGAATAGCGCCGCCGTAGAGATTAGAAAAAGGGGAGACATCAGTTCCTCCGCCGGCAAGGCCTATTCGTAGCGGTGATCTTGATCTAAACATGTTCTTCCCCCCGGTAGAATTTTTGAGTGCGTTTATTATTTTGAATAAGACCCTCAATACCAGGGGCCTGAGCAATAAATTTTTCAAAAAAGTTTTGAATATAGACTTGAAAATTAATACTGGGTGGACCTTTCGGTGTTGTTAAAACTTTTTCATAAATGCTGAGAGCATCGTTGTAATCAGGAAGATTTTCAATAATACTGCGTCTTTCATCGCTGAGAGTTTTACTTGAAGAGTTGATGGTATTTTTCCAAGGGGCCAGAGTTGCCTCTTCAAAATTTTCACCGGCAAAAGAAAAAATGCTCTTTAATGTTTCTTCTGTCTTGGAGCAAAGATCATTATAGGTAATTGTAATACTCTGATCTTCTCGTAAGGCACGCGTACAAGCATAAGCAAAATCAGTTTTATCCATCCAATCCTTGAGGGCCTGGTGAAAATCAAGCTGAGGGGCACCGGGGTATTTTTTTGAAAAGTGTTCAAAAGAGTTGGCGACTTCTAAAGGGTGACGCAAAAGATGAATAAACTTTGCTTGAGGAAAAATTTTGAGAAGTCCGTGGACGGCGTAAGTATTTTGAGGAGTGGCATCAACCCATCGCTTTTTGGGATCATCTGATTTTTGTTTAAGAGCAAAAGGAAAAGGGCCAACGTTCTCACCTTCCTTGATGGCCAAGGCCTTATTAAATCCTTTTTGAATGATGCGATAAAAGGCCTCACCTATTTCAGGGAGAAAATCCTCTTCTTCTATTTGATGTTTGGCCAAGTGAGAAAAAGAAATATCCCGGCACATATGAAAAAGAGAGACGGCGGGGTAAGTTAAAAAGTAGGTCCAATAAGTTTCAGGCAGAACCATAATATTGCTGTGTTGCCCCATGCTCCAAGAAAGAATAGATGTTCCTGAACGTCCTGAACCAATAATGAAAAGAGGAGAGACCACGTGTATTCCTTCATTTAAAAAATAAGATATTATTTATTGTAGAGAAATAAGTTATGGTTCGACAACAGTTTCATTTGGTGTTTAGATGTTTTTCATGAAAATTTTCAATAAGTTTTACCGTCATCATTTTGAAGGTGAGACCGGTATCAAAACAATTCTCCAAATTTCTTTCCCCATCATGATTTCACAGGCCTGCGAAAGTCTAATGATGTTCACGGATCGTTATTTTTTAACTAAAATTGATGGGGTAGGGCCTAGTGCCTCTATGGTAGGGGGCTTTACTTCTTTTTTACTTTCGATTTTTTTGGTGGGCCTGCTTGGATTTATTAATCCTCTCGTTGCACAATATAAAGGTGCTGCCCGCGGTGAAAAAGTGGCCTTAGTGATTGGACAAGGAAGCATTATTGCCCTTTTGGCCTATCCTCTTATTTTGCTGGTGGGGTACTTTCTGGTTCCCTCTTATTTTTCTTTTATCGGAATTCACGAGGAAGAGAGAAAAGCGGCCCTTGATTATTTTTTTGTTATCAATCTAGGGACCATTTTTCTTTTAATGAAAACCACTTTTGCTTCCTATTTTTCAGGAATAAAAAAAACGCGCATTGTGATGATAAGTAATTTACTAGGACTTATTGTTAATGTTCCAGCTACTTATTTTTTAGTTTTCGGTGGCCTTGGATCTTATTTTTCAGGAGTAAGAGGGGCCGCTTTGGCCACAGTTTTTAGCGAGTGCTTAACAGTTGTTGTTTTTCTCTACAGCTATCGCTTTATTCTTAAGCAAAAAATAGCTCTTCGCATAGACCCTGAAATAATGAAAAAACTTTTTACCTTTGGTGCTTCTTCAGGGATGGAGCTTTTTCTAATTTTCTTTGCTTTCAGTAACTTTGTGAATCTTTTTCATTCTTACGGGACCCAAGAGGCCCTGGCCATGACCATCACTTTTAATTGGGATATTTTGGCCTTTCTTCCTTTGCTTGGTTTAAATTTTGGTCTGATGGGGATCATCGGTGAGTTTATGGGGGGCCGCTCTATTGATAAAGCATTAGAGTCAACTTTTTCAGGGTTAAAAATTGCGCTTACCATTACTTTGTATTCTTCTTTTGCTTTTCTTTTTTATACAGAAGAATTGATTTCTTTTTTTCTTCCCCCTGGAGAATCTCCTGCCGAAATTATTGCTATTGCAGGACCTATGCTTAAGAGTGTCTCTCTCTATATATTTGCTAGTTCCGTCAACATGGTTTTAACGGCCTTATTGAGAGCATCTGGTGATACAAAAGGATGCTTGATGATTTCAGTCTCAACTTTTTGGTCTGTTTTATTTCTGAGTTATTTTGGTATCAAGCATTGGGAGTGGAAGAGTTTTTCAGTCTGGTTGTTATTTGTAGGAGGAATGTTTATTCAGTCTCTTCTTTATTATGCTCGTTTTAGGCAAGGTCTTTGGAGAAAAATTGAAATCGTGAAAAAAACATTTCATGTTTGAAAAACAATTGATAAGATGAGCTTAAATAGATTTTATTCAAGGCAGAAAACATGCTAAAAAAAATGTTATTTTCTTTCATTGTTATTTTTTCCTATTCTGTTTTTGCAGATAGTTATATCTCCGTCTTTCAAAAAGAAGTAAATGATGTATGCGCAAAAGCCTCTTCTATTCTCATAAAAAAATCAGTTTTGGATATTTTGAAGAGTCCCACTGATAAAAGCTGTAAAGGACCTTTCATATCTAATCTTGTTGACCAGTGTGATGCGATAGATTGCCAAGGGCTGCTGAGATTGTTTAGTCAAGTAAAAGGGATTACTTCAGGTAATATTGTAGGTCGATAATTTAAAAATCTAGATTTATTATGGTGGGGGCATGTCAAAAAATTATTTTATTAAAATATTTTCTTTAGGTTTAATTTTTTCTTTGTATTCTGAAGCAAGTACTTCTCAGATGCAAAGTGAGATTAATGATATTAACGATAGATTGTTAAATTTAGAGTTACGGTCACTAGCACGACGACTAGATCTTGGTGGAAGGTTTCATGTTCGTTATACTAATTTGAAAAATGAAGAATATGAGAATGATACAAATCCTGATAAAGTTCAGAATTTTCGTATGAAATTAGATCTTAATTTAAATGCAAATTTAAATTCAAATTTAAATTTTTATTCTACACTTTCTATGGCCAAAAGTTTTAATGAGTCCATTAGAGAAGGAACTCCTCTTTCTCAGGCAGCATGGCGCGATTACATTGGAACAGTTTCTTATGAGCAAGGACCGGCCCTTTGGGTTAACCGTGCTTACATTGATTATAAAATTCCTTCTACTGATTTAAGCTTTTTTATTGGGCGTCTTCCTACTATAGAAGGTCCACCTCAGCATTTTTATGAGCAAAGAGAGCGTCTTGGTACTTATCCTCTTCTCTCCTATAATATGATTCTTGATGGTCTTGGATTTGATTACAATACAAGTAAATATCTTCCTAAAGATCACGAGCTTAGAATTCGTTATCTCTATACTCCGACAGGTTTTGTGAATAGAGCTTCTAAAAATAAGCAGGCGAGAACTCTTAATCCCGATGGAAGTTCAAGAAAATTAGATAGTTATGATAATTTTTCAACTGTAATGATTGATTACAAACTTAAAAAATTAAGTTGGATGGAAGAATTTACTTTTATTTATCATTATTTTTATGTTGCTAATCAAAAAGTAAACTTACTAGGATTTTTTGATGGCTACTCGTCTCTTCGAAATGATTTTCAAGCAAGTTCACGCGTGCAATCTTTTTACTTTGAATTTAAAAGACTTTTTAATCTTCCCTTTGATCTTGCTATCGCTCATGCCATGAATAGAGAAAAGGCCAAGGGAGATCTTTATTACGAAGTAGCAACAAATGTTTTTTCTCCTGCTGGTATTGCTAATGGACGAACTAGTGGTCATGGAACACTTATTAGTCTGGCCTATCATCTTCCCTTTGAATTTATGCTTAACCCAAGTTTTGGATTGGAGTATTTTAGATCGTCAAAAGATTATCTTATGAGAGATTTTGCCAGTGATGATTTAACTGGATTTAAGGCCCAAATGGGAAGGTATTATCACGTCTACTGGTTTCAACCAACTCCCCAAGGACCTAATCTTCGTTTAGGTTACATCCAACATCAACGTCATTATAATTTTGCAGCATCAGGAGCTGTTTCAGCTGGCTCACAACAACGCATTAGAGAATATTACGTAGGACTCTCTTTAGATTTCTAATAATCAAATGATCGTAAAAGAGAGGAGGTAAAGCTCCTCTCTTTTTTTAGCGAATCAATTTTTTAAGATGAGTGATATAGATTTCTTTTTTTACTTTTGTGTTGAGAATAGCACAATAATTTATTAAATCTAAAATCTTTAAATCATCTTCCCAGCTATCGCGTTCAAAAAAAGTTATGGTCTTTTCATTTTCATAGTGTTGAAAAAAAGCATCCTTGAAAATAGGAGGGGTGTCAAAGCGAAAAAGCTGACATATATCAAGCAGTGGACTCCCTGAAGAGACATTTTCCCATTCTTCAATAGATTCAATGCAGAAGATTTTATGATTAACAAAGATATTGGAAAAACGTAAATTTCCGTGAATAAGAGAAGGTGATTTATGAATAAAGCTCATCACCTCTTGAACTTCAGGACGAGAAACATAATTCCAGAGTTTATCGCGGTAATTTTCACCAAGCCACTTTCCCGTATGCCCCCGCTTAAGACAAAACTCAATGTATTGAATGGGAGAAATGGTGTTGGTTTTTTTAAACACAGTTAAATTTTCATCAAGAGGTCCAGACTCCGCAAAGGAATGAGAATGAATGGCCATAAGTTGCTGAGCAAGATCTTTGGCCACCTTACTTAAAATTTCTCTTTTATCAGAAAAGCGCATAATAAATTGTGCTAATGATAAATCTTCGCTTCTTTCATATTTAATAGCAGGGGCGATTTTGCTGCGAAGAGGAGTTGCTTTTTCGGGGCAGCGGATAAGAGAGTCTTTGATAAAACTCAAGGTATTTATGATTTTTTCTATTTTCTTTGCTCCATTCTCATCTAGAAAAAATTTCAGAACCTCTTTTGAGTGATTGATAAGATCAATATGTGCAATAATATGCTGATCATTAATAGCAATAACTTTCACTGCTGCAACATTTTTTTTGTCATAAATAGAACGAATAATTTCTAAAATATATTTTTCATCGTATTTTTTAAGGGCCGTTTTCGTAAAAAGTAAAGAATTCTCATAATCAACAATTTTCTTGATCTCATCACTTTTCCAAATAACAGTCATAAATAATCCTCTTAAAATACGAACGAGAAGCAGAGGTTATTTTAACTCAATTTGGGATTATCTAAGAAGGAGAAGAATTTTCTTCTTCTACGATTTATGAGATAGCTGAAATTGATTTTCTTCGAGATAAGTAAAAAGCTCTTTTTTAAAACGGGCCAGAGGAAATCCCATTACACTGGCAAAGCAACCATTAATGCCGGAAATAAAACTCAGGGCCATCCCTTGAATTCCGTAGGCACCCGCCTTATCGAGCACATGCTCTGATCTGAGATAAGAGTCTAGTGTTGTATCCGTTAAATGGTCAAAAAGAACATCTGTTTTTTCACAAAAATTAAAAACTTCATCACAGTGGCCCTCTTCACTTACATGGATCAAAGAGACTCCCGTATAAACTTGATGAGTTTTTCCTGATAAAAGTTTGAGCATCTTTTTTGCTTCATTATTATCAGCTGGCTTTTCTAAGATGGTGTTATTAATACTTACTGTCGTATCGGATCCCACCACCAAAAGATTGCGCCTTCCTTCCTTTGAAAGCTCCCTTGCAATAAAGTCGGCCTTACGGTGAGCAAGCTCTTGAACCATCTCTCGTGGGCGACGAATTGTAGGCGTTTCATCACAGTTAGATGGTTTTTGCTCAAAGGGAATACCCAAATAAGCAAGAAGCTCTTTTCTTCGCGGACTCATGCTGGCCAAAATGAATGTTTTTACTTGGTGGTCTAATTGATTACTCATTTCTCAATGCCTCGATAACTTGAAGTTTTTCTGCTTTTAAGGCGGGAATAAGCCCGCTGAGCAGTCCTACCAAAAGGATAGAAGTAAGGGAAACTAACATGGCCGGCCAATTTATAAACCAAGAAAAAGAAAGATCAGGAACAAAATTAGTGGCCACATAAAGGGCCGTTTCATAGAAAACAAAAGAGATAAAAATTCCAATAAAACCTGAAAAGGTGCATAGCAGAAGAGATTCCGCCAGCATTTGATACCTCATGGCCTTATTGGTGGCGCCTACGGCCTTAGAAAGACCAATTTCTTTGAGCCTTTCGCTAATGGAAATGAGCATCATATTGGTAATGCCAATCCCCCCAATCCCCAGTGAAATCATGGCCATCGCAATAAGCATAAAATTAAATAACGTAAGAAAGCTGTTGATTTTATCCAGTAAAACACTGTCTGTTGTCGAGCGAAAATTTCCACTGCTACCGTATTTGAGGCGGAAAAAATTTTCTAGTGATTTTGAAACTTTAATAGGATCAGCGCTTCCATCAACTTGAACAGTAAAAGAGTGAATCAAAGAGTACCACTGTTCTCCCACCGCCTTCATTAAAAAGTTGTAGGGCAAAATAATACGATTGTCAGGCTGATCCCAGTTACTATTACTGCTTTTTGATTTATTGACTCCAACAACGAGACAAGTAAAAATTGTTTGGTTTTGCGTGATATTAATAACTTTGTGTAAGGGATCAGTTTGTTTAAAGAGCTTTTTAGCAATATTGGCCCCAATAATACAGACGGCGCTCTGGTTTTTTAAATGGGCCGGCGATAAGTGAACTCCTCGCTGCAAAATAGAAGGAGAGAGAAATTGCCCCTGAACGTTGGTACCTTTTAAAACAACATCGTCAACTTGTAATCCTCCGTGAGCGGCAGTTACACGATAAGCATTAACATTAGGTGTGATTAATTTAATTTCTTTAAAAACACGTTTGACCGTGGCGAGATCACTTTCTTCATCAAAACTGAGAAATTTTAATTTATTCCTATCTTCTGCTTTTTCATCAAAATTGGGATGGCCATAGACGAGAATATTGCCCGCTCCTAGTGATTGAAAGCTATCTAAAATTTTATCTTTTACAAAAGAGCCAATGGTGAGCATGCTAGAGACGGCAGCAACACCCACGATGATACCGATGGTATTGAGAAAAGAGCGAAGCTTGTTACTTCGCAAATTATTAAAAGCAAGGAGAAGAGAGTCTTTTATTAAATGAGGTGTCTCTTCTGCAAGAGAGAAAACTTCTTGAATGTTTGATTTTGCCCTTTTTCCTAAAGGGCGATTTTCTTTTTCTTTTTCAATAGTGCCATTTTTTAAAGAAATAACTCTTCGTGCATTTTCTGCAACTTGTTGATCATGGGTAATCACCACAATGGTTTTTCCCATCTCGTTAAGGAGGCGAAAAATAGCAATTATTTGATGAGCACTTTCTTCATCAAGACTACCGGTGGGTTCATCGGCCAAAATAATATTGGCGTCCATAATAAGAGAGCGAGCAATGCTGACACGCTGTTGTTGACCACCAGAGAGTTCTCTTGGGTAAGAGTCTAGCAAAGAGAGAATATTCATTTTTTGTGCCCAGTAGTGGGCCTTTTCTTTTTTCTCTTCAATGTTGGCGCTGGGGTCGTATTGGATGGGAAGAAGGATATTTTCAAGAATCGTGAGTTTGGGGAGAAGATAAAATTGTTGAAAGACAAGACCAATGTTTTTATTGCGAAGATGCGAGACTTGTTCATCATTGAGTTTAGTGAAAGTATGATGGCAAATAGTCACATCACCGCTTGTAACTTTTAGTAGTCCGCTGAGGAGGTAGAGCAGGGTTGATTTTCCTGTCCCTGAAGGGCCCATAATGGATACCCAGTCACCCTCTTCAATTGAGAGATTGAAGTCTTTAAAAATGGAGACAGGGGCGCGATCTTTTGAACGGTAGGTAAAAGAGAGATTTTTTACCTCAATAAGGGAGCTCATTTCAAATCCCTTCGCCCATTTTTATATAATCAACAGGGAGGAGTTCTTCTCCTTCACTGACGCCATCTATAACTTCATAGAGTTCTTCTGTTTGAGTTTTTACAGTGATTTTTTTTTGCTTACCTTCTTTTGTTTTAACAAAATAAGAATCGTCTTTGATAAGGACATATTCAAAGGGAACTCTTAAAACATTTTCCGCCCTGTAGGTGATGATGTCGGCCACAATAGACATTCCAGGTCTGATTTTTTCGTCAGCATCGGTAATTTCTAAGCGGCATTCAAATTCAACTTTTGAATTATTCATCCATCCAGAACCACTAGAGACATAAGAAGAAAGATCAATTTCAGTGATAAGAGCATTGTAAGTAGCATCAATAAGCGGGGCAACTTTTACGATGGCCGTCATCTCTTTTTTAAGTTTAACGATATCCATTTCGGGAACTTTGGCACGAACAAAAAACTTACTCATATCATCAATTCTTAGCAAAAAACTCTGCAAATCATCCTGTTTGAAAAATTCTCCCTCGCTGGCCCCAATACTGGTGACTGTTCCATCAAAAGGAGCGCGAAGAGGGTAGTTGTTGTCTTTACTCTCAAGTGTCTGGGTAAGAGAGATGATGGGCGTATCTTTTTTTATTTTGTCGCCCACGCCAACGTATATTTTTTTTACATACCCGCTATAGGGAGCAACGATAAGAGTGGAGTTGAGGGATTCAATGAGTCCAGAGATGGTTACTTTTTGGAGGATTTCACCTCGCTCTATTCGATGGGTCTTACTATTTTCTTCGGAGTGAAAATAATTTTTCTCTATATCCTCAGAGCTACTGTTATTGCTTTTGGAGTCCTTTTTTAATCCATAGAGAGAAAAAAGGCCGAATATGAAAATGAAAAAAAAAGTTATTTTGAATTTATTATTTTTCATCTTGTTGAAGATAGTCATAGAGCTTTCTCTGATTTTTTAGCATGTTAAATTGTGATTTTTTAAGTTCGTAACTAATTTGAAAAACACCTTCTTGAGCAGATGCATAGTTTTGAAGGGCCTCAATCATATCGAGATAGGCCGCTTTTGAATTGCGGTAACTCTTCTCAATTTGTTTGTAATTTTTTTCTTCTAGCATGAGAAGTTTTTTGCTGATTTTAAATTCTTCGATTTGCTCTTCAATATCAAGAGTTGTTTTTTTTATATTGTTTTCAAGCTCAAGCTTTTCTTTGTGATGAAGAGCGTTTTGTTTGAGTTCTTGAATGTGAGCTATTTCAACTTTTTTTCTTCTCTCTCCAAAGTCAAAAATATTAAAGCTTACAGTAAACATTGTTTGCCAATCGTAATTTCCTTCTTTCTTGCTTCCAAAGTCTCCCATTTTTGAGGGATAATTGGGGAGCTGATAGTTAAGAGAAGATTGAATAGAGAGGCGAGGAAAAAGATCTAGAGAGGTTATGGTGGTAGAAATATGAGCGATATTTTCGGCAATTTTTTGTTTTTCCAACAAAGGGTGATTATTCAGAACATCCTTGAGAAATTTTTCTTTTTGCTCAATGAGTTGAGGCAAGTTGATTTGAGAAAGATTGTTGGCCGCTTTTTCAAAATGAAATTCTTTGAGATTTTCGTTGTTAGGGCCAACACCCAGAGTGAGGCATAGATCCATTTTATTTTTTTTAATTTGCTTAAGACTAGAGGCCACATCAATTTTTGAGCGCATCACTTTTGCTTCAAAGCGCATGTAATCATCACTTGTTTTAAGTCCTTGAAGATAGGCAGCACGAATAGTGTCAAATTGGTCTAAAAGAGTTTTGTGCTTTTGCGCTTTAATTTCATAACCCTTTATGGAGAGAAGATATCCATAATATTCTTCAGCGACGCGATAAGAGAGATCTTCTAGAGTGAGGGTGGCATCTAAAAGTGATTCTTGCCGATAGTATTCTTTTATTTTATGTTGATAGTAATGACTTCCTCCATCAAAGAAATTCTCTTCAAGAGAGGCCGTGAGATTATGATTCCAGAACTGCCCATCTCGGCCATTGCGCGTGTCTGAATTTGTTCCGTCACCGTAAGTATTTTGCGCCGTGAGGTTGATTTTGGGGAGAAAATTTCCAAAGCTAATTTCTTTTTGCAGCGTTGCTTCTCTGATTTTTAATTCAGCATCGCGATAAAGAGGCGATTTTTCTTTGGCAATCTTAAGAAGCTGACGGAGTTGTTGCTTATCTAAAGTTGTTGCGTGATTGAAAAATGAGAGACATAAAGTCATAAAGAAAAAAGTTTTTTTCATAGAGCAAAAACCTATCAAAGACTGCCTTCTTTTAAAATAGATTTAAACAGATTTTTCTAAAATGCTCATGGCCACTTTAATACCATCAACGGCCGCCGATGTAATTCCACCTGCATGGCCGGCCCCTTCGCCGCAAGGATAGAGCCCCGTGTGTGAGGTGGACTCCAATGTTTCTTGATGGCGCAAAATAGAAAGAGGCGATGAGGTTCTTGTCTCTGGCGCAAGGAGTAATCCTTCTTTTCCGATAATTCCTTTCATCTGCCGATTAAAAGTAAGAAGGGCCTCTTGGAGGTGCAAGACAACTTCTTTTTCAAATAACTCATGAAGAGGTGCTTTGATGGTTTGAGAAGGACAGGAAGATGAGGGGAGTTGGCGAGCACTTACTTTTCCTTCGAGAAAATCGAGAAGAGACATGGCCGGAATCTCACGTCCAGTGGCCACCTGTTTAGAGTATTCAAAACATTTCTCTTCAATGGATCGTTGGTATTTTAACCCAGCAAAAAGATCACTCTTTTGTTCTTGAAGATTAACACTTACGACGAGTGCTGCATTGGACCATGGCGAATTATGGGCATAATTGCTCATGCCGTTTACCACAAGACCATTTTTTTGCGTGCCCGATGAAAGAACATAGCCGCCAGGGCACATGCAAAAACTATAAGTTCCGCGCTCACTTTCTTTATTGAAATAACTTAAGCGGTATTTGGCAGCACCGAGGATATCGCGACTTTTTTCATTTTCAGCAAAAGATCCAAATTGAATAGAATTAATGAGTTTGCGCGGATGTTCCATGCGGACACCAACAGAAAAAGGTTTAGCGCTGCAAGCAACATTTTTTTCTTCCATTAATTTGTAGATATCATCAGCAGAGTGGCCGGTGGCCAAAATGATGTGAGGAGAATGAAACGTTCGCCCATCTTCTGTTCTCACTCCTGTTGCTTTTTTATTTTCATCAAAGAGGATATCGACAACTTTGGTGCGATAGTGCAGTTGGCATTGTTTTTCTTTTAAGTAAGAGCTTATTTTTGTAATGAGGGTGCGAATTTTATTAGAGCCAAGATGAGGATCTTTGCGATAGGCCGTCTCGGGCGGGGCGCCAAAATCAACGAGTCGATTCATGACGTATTGAATATAGGGAGATTTGACCCTTGTCATGAGCTTTCCGTCACTATAAAGACCTGCACCTCCTTCGCCGTAGCAAACATTGGATTCTTCATCTAGCTTGCCGTAGCGCCAAAAGGCCGCAATTTTTTTCATGCGCTCAGAGGCCGGATCACCTCGTTCTAGTAAAATAGAGGGAATGCCATAGTCAGCAAAACGCAGGGCCGCAAAGAGTCCTGCTGGTCCCATCCCCGATAATGATGGGGGGAGAGGAAAGGGAGTAAGTTTTTTCTGCTTCTTCTTTTTCCTCTTTTATCGTTTGTTCATTTTTAAGTAGCTCTACCTTATAGACAAACTGAGGGACGCGTCCTTTGGGGGCGTGGCGTGCATCGAGTATTTTCGAAATAAGACGAAAATGAATGTTTTTCCCATATTTTTTTTGGAGGTAATCTTCCAGCGATTTATTGAAGGGAAGAGAGATTTCTAAAAGAGTTTGATCCATTTACTTTGCTCTTTGGCCATAGTTTTTATAATTTAAGTAAAAAACATTTTAACCTTTGGTGCAATGATGAAAATGACGAAAGTAAAATTATTAATTATTGGTCACGAGCTTCTGCAAGGAAAGACCATTGATACCAATACACAATTTGTGGCCCAAACTCTCTATACAAACCATTTTTCTTTAGAAGAGGTTATTATCCTAGGGGACAATAAAGAGCGTTTGGCCCAGGAGATTTCTTCTTTTTGGCATCCTGATAGTTCTTTTGATCTTCTTATTTTGACGGGAGGACTGGGTATAACCAAAGACGATCTCACTAAAGAGGCCATGAGCATGGCGCTGGGAAGAGAGCAGCAGTATTCAGCGGAGTCGGCAAAGGCAGCAAAGCAGAGTTATGAGAGAATTGGACGCGATTTTGATATCAAGGCAAAAGAGCATCCTTATTGCCGTGTGCCTGAAGGAATGAAGGTTTTTCAAAATAAAGGAGGGCTCGCGCCTTGCCCTTATCTGCAAGAAAAAAATAAAATGATAATGAGTTTTCCTGGAGTTCCGCGCGAATTAGAACTCACTTTTTTGCAAGAAGCACTTCCCGAGATTCAATCTTTTTTTGCGGAGGGTGGCCAGAAAATACAGCAAGATCAGCTTATTTTTAAAACGCGCTATCT
>NODE-388-length-15533-cov-9.71883_pt1 | contig 15533 bp, 15 predicted proteins | sample MGYA00139097_ERZ477577 | MGnify/ENA metagenome assembly ERZ477577 | reverse complement strand
GTAAATTCTGCGACAGATCTTGTTTATAGATTTAAAAAAGAGTCGGGTGGCAATGACATTAATATTGTCTCTCCTATTCAAACGCAGGGATATTTTAATATTTTAAACTGGAATATGCTGGCCGGAGTTGCTTCCATGAGTATTGATGGTGTTGATAATCCTACGACAGATACTTATACCGTTCATACAACATCACCAACTTCTTATACATTAGGTTATTGGATTCCAAATGTTACCTACGAGTATGGTACTTTTGATTATCAGGAACTTATTCTTTTTAACGATACACTGGTGAGCGCAAAACAAGATGGTGAAATTAAGCGCTATTTATCACATAAGTGGGGACAACCTCTTAATGGTGTGAGTTTTGGGACAGATGTTCTTTATGGGGGAAGGGGCAATGATCGGTTTGTGTTTAGTCAGGGAAGCTATTCTGAAGTTGGTGCTAATAGTGATGTTATTGCTGACTTTTCCCAAGTGGAAAATGATGATGATGTCATTGATCTCTCTGACTGGCCAGGTACCTTTACGTTTCGCTCCGGTGGAAGTGGTGAAAATGATTTTGTGCCAGGTGTACGTCAAGTAGGATGGAGACAAGAAGGATCAAATACAATTGTCTCTATCGATGTTGATGGAGATGGCGAGAGTGAAAGAAATATAGTTCTAGAAGGTCTCTTCACTCTCACAGCATCAGATTTTATTCTCTAGAAAAGTTCAAGAGGAACTGAGACGGAAAAGAGAATATAAGAGTAATTAAAATCTTTCCCAACAAAGGCCGCATAGTCGTAACCTGAGTTTTCGTATGTGCCATATTCAAATGCTCGGTATTCCACATTGAGAGAAATGAGAGGCAAGGGAGTTAGCCCTAGACCAAGAGCATAACCTGAACCATTTTTAAAAGTATCGCTGGAGTCGATATAGTGCTGTCCGGTAGGATCTGTTCCTTTGAGAGTTGTGTTGAAATAATAAGTTCCCCAAATGCGCAAAAGAAAGGGAAAAGTGTAACCTAAAAAAGTCCCAATGTGAGTAGCATTTATCTTGTCTGTTCTTGTCACTCCAGAAGTCGTAATATCTAAACTGTGATTGTCTTTGGCGTAGTCAATACCAACCATAAGTCCTAGTTTTGTTAAGCCGGCCCGTCCGCCATAAGAGACTCCAGATCCTTTAATACTTCTTGTCTGGTTAGAAAGAATAAAATCGCCTGACCCATTGAAAGCATATCCAAAATAAGGATCGAGAAGAATACTTGCCTTTGAAGAAAGAGAAAGACCAAGAAGTAGAATCAAGAGAATTCTTTGCATACTAAGTTCCTTTTTTTAAGCGTGAATGGCCCTATTGCTTGTGGCCGCCATCGCCGCTTCTTTGAGGGATTCGGTATAGGTTGGGTGAGCGTGACAGATGCGCGCAATATCTTCGGCCGAAGCGCGAAACTCCATGGCCACAACGGCCTCAGCAATCATATCAGCACAGCGAGGGCCAATCATATGGACACCGAGAATTTCGTCGGTTTCTTTGTGGGCGTAGACGCGAATAAATCCATCACTCTCGTTAGAGGCGCGTGCGCGGCCTGACGCTTTAAAAGGAAAACTTCCACTTTTGAAAGGAATGTTGTCTTTCTTTAACTCTTCTTGTGTTTTGCCCACGGAGGCCACTTCCGGCCAAGTGTAGACAACGCCGGGAATGAGGTTGTAGTTCATGTGAGGTTTTTCTCCTGAAATCACCTCGGCCACAAAAACGCCTTCTTCTTCGGCCTTATGGGCCAGCATTGCTCCGCGAACGACATCGCCAATGGCAAAAATATGAGAATAATTGGGGAGAGATAAATTGTTGGTGACTTCAATGCGACCGGCCTTATCTGTGGCAATGCTGAGTTTTTCAAGATTGAGATTTTCCGTATAAGCGCGACGACCAACACAGACGAGGCAGTAATCGGCCTTTAACGTTTCTTCTTTTCCTTCTTTTTCAAAAGTTACTTCAACGCTGCTTTTTCCTTTGCGTTCAACTTTTTTTACCATGCTACCAAGGTTAATTTTTATGCCTTGGCGGATAAGAACTTTAGCGAGTTCTTTGCCTAGATCGGCATCCATGGTGGGGATGAGGCGCGGCGCATATTCCACGATAGTTACTTCCGTCCCAAAGCGCGCATAGACTTGGCCAAGCTCAACACCAATGACGCCGCCGCCGATAATAATCATTTTTTTAGGGAGTTCTTTAAGACTAAGGGCCTCAGTAGACGTAATAATACGCTCTTTATCGATGGCAATGCCCGGCAAGCTAGAAGGCTTTGAGCCGGTTGCAATAATAATTTTATCGCCTTTAATTTCTTCGCTGCTTCCATCACTTTTTGTCACCTTGATGGTGTTGGCATCCACAAAACTTCCATGCCCATGATGAACGGTGATCTTATTTTTTTTCATAAGAAACTGAATGCCATCGCATGTTTTTTGCACCACATCTTTTTGCACACGGCCCATCACATTTTTCCAGTCGAGGGAGGCCTCTTTAATAGAGATGCCGTGATGAGCAAATTCATGCTGCGCTTGATGGTATTTTTCAGAGGTGTCGAGAAGTGCTTTAGAGGGAATGCAACCCACATTGAGGCACGTTCCACCGAGGCGGTCATATTTTTCAACGATGGCGACCTTGTGTCCAAGTTGAGCAAGACGAATAGCACAGACGTAGCCGCCAGGACCTGAGCCAATGACGATAGTATGATAAGAACTCATAACAAATTTCCTATGATAATTTATTTGATGGTTTATTTTATACTTCTAACAACATTCTAGCAGGATCTTCAATGAGTTCCTTTACTTTTTTGAGAAAACTAACGGATTCTCGTCCGTCAATAATGCGATGATCGTATGAGAGGGCCAGATACATAATAGGGCGAATGACCACTTCACCGTTGACGGCCGTTGGCCGCTCTACAATATTGTGCATGCCTAAAATGGCCGATTGAGGAATATTGATGATGGGAGTGGAGAGCATAGAGCCAAAGACGCCGCCGTTGGTAATAGTAAAAGTTCCCCCCTGCATGTCGTCGATACTGATTTTATTATCGCGCGCTTTAGCGGCAAGGCGCGCAATTTCGCGTTCAATGCCGGCAAGAGAGAGATCTTGGCTATTGCGCACCACAGGAACCACGAGTCCTTTAGGGGCCGAGACGGCAATTCCCATATCGACATAGTCGTGAAAAACAAGATCTGTTCCGTCAATTTGAGCATTGACGGCGGGAAACTCCATCAGGGCCATGGAGGCTGCCTTGGTAAAAAGAGACATAAAGCCAAGACCGATTTGGTGTTTTTCTTTAAACTGCTCTTTGTATTTACTTCTCATTTTCATAACGGCCGACATGTCTACTTCATTAAAGGTGGTGAGCATGGCCGTCGTATTTTTTGCTTCGACGAGGCGCTTTGAGATGGTTTTTCTCAGCGACGTCATTTTCTCGCGGCGGATGCTTCCCGGCTCTGCTTTAATAGCAGGGGCCTTTGGTGCTGGACTGCTAGAACTTGCTTTGAGGGCATCTTCTTTTGTGACGCGGCCCCCAACCCCAGAGCCGGTAACTTGGGAGATATTTTTTTCATCCATGATTTTTTTCGCTGCAGGAGAAGGATGTCCTTGAGCATAGTTTGTTTGAGCTTCTTGTTTCGTTTCGGCCTTTGGTGCTTCAACAGGTGCAGTAGCAGCTGAACTAGCGCTAGCTCCGGCGGTAGCAGAGGTATCAACATCAGCAACAGCATGCCCAATGGGGACAGTTTCCCCTTCAGGAGAGAGGATTGTGAGTACACCTGTAAAAGGAGAAGGAAGTTCAACGGTGGCCTTATCAGATTCGAGTTCGCACAAAATCTCATCTTGTTTGACAAAATCACCACTCTTTTTTACCCAGGAAGCAATCGTCACTTCGGCAATAGATTCGCCAACGCTGGGAACTTTTACTAATTCTTTTGAACTCATCTGTTTTGTCCTTTCTTTCGCTCACTCATTGACTCATGGTAGAGATGCTAGGGTATATCAAAAATTTAGTTAAACTCCAATCTCGGCATTTGGAAAAATATATTTAAAAGAGGTCTTCTTTGCTCTGCTATTAATGCAGAATTTTCCATTGCTATAGTTGACGAACTTCTTCTTTTTGAACAGACTTTATTATCTTCCCTTTTTACAAAAGAATTTTTTCATGACTAAAAAGATCGTCTTATCTTTTATCTTTCTCCTCCAGTTGGTCGTTCTCTTTATTTATGGCGATCACAACCCTTTCTTTGATGGGAGAGTTTACCTTAATTGTCTAACAGAAATTAACAATGATACGGCCGTTAATTATTTTGGTTTTTCGCAGTATGGCTGCTTTGCTCATTCTTCTTATTTTTATATGTTTCTTGTGAGCATGGTCACTAAATTTCTGGGAGGATCTCTTTGGGTTCTCTACAGTTTTTTAATGCTTTTGATGATGCTGGCCACGTATGCTTTTTATCGTATCAATGAAATTTTGTTTTCTTATGATGTCAGTGAAGATGCTTCTTTTAAGACAAATGTCGTGACAGCAATCTTTGCTTTCTATCCCGTCTTTCTCAGCAATATTTTTCACTTTAATATTGATTTTGGTGTTTTTGTTTTTTCTATTTTTTATCTTTTTCTTCTTCTCACGCATCGCTTTTTTTGGGCCTTTCTTGCTTCTTGGTTTTTAGTCTATTCAAAAGAAGTGGGGGCCATTCCGTATTTTTTTATCTCTGTGGGGTATGTTTTTTTCTGGAAAGGTCTTTCTTTCAAGAAAGGATGCCGCTTTATTCTTCATAAGTTTTATCTCACCTTGGCCGGAATAAGCTACATTTTCTACACCTTAAAATTTAAAGAAATTCTTCATCCTGGCGAGATGTGGACGCAGATGAGTTCAGGAATTCTATCTTTTCAAGGATTGATGAATAATGCTCTTTTTGGTATTTGGGACATATTCTCCAATAGATTTGTCTTACCTCTGTATGCTTTTATTTTGACGGTAAACTTTAACTGGTTGATGGTCTTTTTTATTGCCGCAAGTATCGTTTCTGTTCTTTTTTTTAAGGCCAAAAAATCGCCCAAAGTAAGAATCCTTAATGCTCATCACAGTCAGAATCTTATTTTCTTTTTATTTTTTGCCATGTTTTATGGTGCAACTCGCTTCTTTAGTCTTCTCAATGCGCGCTACTTTCTCTATTTTTACCCTTTTTTATTGCTGGCCTTCCGCTCTTCCATGGATATTTTAGGACATTACTTTGTTCTTTTAAATAAGCAGCGCCTCAAAAGGTTGATTTATATAACAGTGATGTTCTTAGTGGTGTGTTCCAATTTTCGCACCTTTGATCCTGTCTCTAAAAAGATCTTTGGTAGTTTTTATTTTGGTGAGCACAAGTTTCTCAAAGTAACAAGTCTAACGGAAGAGTGTTGCGGTTTTGCCCGTGATCAGATGATTTATAACTTGCAGGGATTGGCCCTAAGTAAGCTGATGAAGCAACTTCATGAGACTCTTTTGGAAGAAAAAGAAAAGCAGCAGAAAAAAATTGTTTTAAGCTTTTCTCCCGCCTCCAATTTCTATCTTTTTGATGCTTTTTTACCAGAAGATTTTTTACTTATTACGGATGAAGAAATTTTTCGTCAGCGGATGAACCCTGGTTATGCGGGAGGAGATTTTTATTTTGTCCATATTCCTCTTTTTCCCACTAATACGTTTCCTTCTTTTGTTGAGCATTTTGAGCTTCTTGAAAAAAAGACACTGAGCTTTGACTCTCATCATTTAATTCTCTATAAGTGGAAAATTCCACAACTCTAAGAGAGATAATTTATCTATGCAGTATCGATATTTTTTTATTGCTTTAAGCTTTGTACTTCCGCTGCTCTTTTCTTATTCCTTGCGCCGTGAACTTTTAAAAAGATTCCCTCAAACTTTTATCGATTTAATGCGAGGAAAAAAAGAGAGAAATGAAGTGGCCTATCATCCTCGTGTCAGGAGAATTATAGAAGAAGTAAAAGAAAGAAAGGTAAGTGAATATTCGATAACGGGAATGGCCCCTTTTTTTTGGGATAATGATTCTTACTATATTGCAAAAGAGCTTTATCCCATTCGCTGGAAAGAAGGATCTTCTCTTTTTTTTGATGTAGACAAAGAAAATCTTCACTGTCTTTTTATAGAGAAGAGAGAAAAAAAAGAGCAAGAGCATGTTTGTCTTTAGTCTTATTTTTTACTTTCTTCATTTTTTTTCACTGGGATATTTGGTGACTTTTTTCATCAAAGAGTGTCGTTTTTTTCACTACTATCTCAGTGGGCTTATGCTGCATCAACTTTTCTTTCATCTCTTTAATGATCTTTCTCTTCAAATTCCTTTTACTTTCATCCTCTCTCTTCCTGGTTTTTTCTTTCTTTGGAAAAAAATAAAAATATCCAAATTTAAACTAATCGTTCTTTTATTTATTTTTATTCATCTTTTTTTTACTGTTTTTTATAACGCTCTTCCCTTGGGAGATGGTCATCTCAATTGGATGTTTCATGGAAAAGTAATTTTTGTGGAAAAGAGTCTACCGCTTTCTTTTTTAACCTCAAAAGAATATGCTTTCTCTCATCCCTATTATCCTAAGTTTATTGGTCTATTGGCCGCGGAGATTGCTTCCCTTGCAGGAAACTGGGATGATTATACGCCTCATTTAAGTCTTATTATTTTATTGATTCCTTTTTTAACTTACTTGTTAGAAGTAAAGACCAGCAAGCTTTCTTTTATTTGGTTTCTCTTTATCTTTATTTTCTTTTTTTATGAATGGATCATCAACGGTTATATGGACTATTTTTTGGCCCTTTATTTTATTCTTTTTCTCTTTTCACTTAATGCAGAGACGGCCATTTTATGCTTAGGGATGACAACACTTTTAAAAGCAGAGGCAAAGTTAATGCTTGTGGCCTCACTGCCTTATTTGATCTGGTTGTGGAGAAGGCATATTGGTTCTAAAAAGAATCTTGTTTTTCTTTTGATTTTCTCTTTTCTCAACTTCTTTTTGTGGGAGGGATATCTCTGGCATCATGGAATTAAAGGTGCTGTCGAGAGTGGTTTTCATTTGGAAAATCTTCTTCAAAGAGAAATTTTCATCTCGCGATTTTCTCTTATTGGAGGGGAGATGATGGGATGGAAGGGATGTTTGATGAGTCTTTTTTTTCTTTTTTATTTTTACAAAAGAAAAGAGAATGGATGGCGTCTTTCTTCTCTTTCTCTCTATTGGATGTTTCTTTTTGCCGTTTATCTCATTAGTCCTTATCCTTTAGATTGGCATTTAAAGACAAGTGTTGATAGAGTATTAATGCCTTTTGGCGTCTTTTTTTTCATGATAATTTTTAAGGAATTGAATAATGAATATGGATCATCAATACAAGAATATGAAATATCTCCTCAGTGAGCACAAGCACTCCTATGGAAATAATATTCATCTTCTTTCTTCTCCCTATATACTCTCTCTTCTTGCTGATTTAGGTCATCCCATGACGGGTGGTTCGAAGGCCATACGTTTGGTGCAAAAACTTTATAGTTTTTTGCTGGATAATTTTTTAAGTCATGGCGTTGAATGGAAGCAGGAGAAAGTTGAAACGCGCATGACCATGCAACATCCAAGTCAATTTTATGTGGGACCACTTCTTCCCAAAGAAACTTCTTTTGTGGTGGCCGATATTGCGCGCGCGGGAATTATTCCTTCCTTGCAAATTTATCAAGAACTGGCCGATTACTTTCATCCTGAATGTATCCGCCAAGATCATCTTTATTTGGCCCGTGAAAAAAAAGGCGATGAAGTAAGTATTAATTGTTCAGGATCCAAAATAGGGGGCGATAAAAATAATCGCATTGTGATTATACCCGATCCTATGGGAGCAACGGGCGAGACCATCAAGTATTGCCTGGATCATTATGAAAAGCATGTTCCTGGAAAAGTTAAAAAATTTGTGGCCCTGCATTTAATGGTTACTCCTGAATATATAAAAGAAGTTCAAAAATTAAAAATCCCTTTTGATGTTTATGCTTTGCGCATTGATCGAGGGGCCAGTGATGAGAGTGTTACAAAGCTTTCTCTTGGAGAAAAACTTGATAAAGAGTTTGGTCTTGATGATAATAAATATATTGTGCCTGGTGCTGGAGGAGTAGGCGAGGTTCTCAATAATTCTTGGGTTTAGTTAGAAAGCTAGAAAGGAAGTAGATAAATGAATATGATCAACTCTGAAAAAAATCTTTCGCGTCTTGGTCTACTCATTGGGATCTGTCTTTTAGTTTATCTTCTCTGGTTGATGATTTTTCCTCATCTTCCTAGTTTTATTTTTGCTGGTATTATCGCAGGCCCTTTTTATTCTTTATATCAAAGAGTTCTTCATTGGCGCGGAATGAATCAGCAGCGTGCGGCCATCATCATTTGTCTTTTAGTTTTTTTTATTTGTTTTCTTCCCGTTGTCTATATTGTGTTTCATCTAACCCGTGAGGTGATGGGGTTGTATGTCAGTATTTTTAGTGGGGAAGGAGTCATTGAAACAGTAAAAAGTTATTTTCTCTCGGATCACTTTTTGGTGGTAAAACTCAAAAGCTCTCTTGCATTCTTTGGTCTAAAATTAGATAGAAAACTCATTGAGGTTTTTTTCTCTGAGCATTTGCGCCAGAGTTCTTTGATGATTGTGAACTATCTCAACAATATTGCTAAAAATATTTTTAGTTTTCTCTTTGATTTTGTCATTATGATGCTGATGCTTTTTACACTTCTTTGTGAAGGAAAGAGGATTAAGAGTTTTGTGGCCAATTTTTTCTATCTTCCCATTGATCAAGAAAATCTTGTTATTTCAAAATTTAACCAGATGAATTTTGTTGTTCTTATTTGTAATGGTGTCAGTGCTCTTGTCCAAGCACTTTTGGCCACATTGTGCCTTGGGACTTTTGGCGTTGAATCTCTTTTCTTTTGGTTTACCATTATGTTTCTTTTGGCCTTTATTCCGGTGGTGGGAATTTCTTTTGTCTATGTTCCCTTTACGGCCTATTTCTTTTTTCAAGATCGCCCTGCCGCGGCCATTATCCTTTTTCTCTTTTGTACGGCCGTCTCTTTTGCCGTAGAGAATTGGTTTCGCCCGAAGTTTATTGGAGAGCGCATTATGATGAGCTCATGGGTTATTTTTTGGAGCATGGTGGGCGGAGTTGCAGCTTTTGGCATGGCGGGGATTTTTTATGGTCCACTGGTGGCCAGCCTCTTTCTCACCTTTAGTGATATTTATCATTTGAATTATATTACGCGTGTAAAGAGTGCGTAGATTTTTTGGAGTAACTCAGAAGAAAATTTTTATCAAGTGTTAAGAGAGGCCTTCCCTAAGGATTAAAATTCACGCCGAAGACGGAAGATAGCGTAGAGATTGCACAGAAGCATCATGGTAATGGCCAAATCTGAGAGCTCCCAAATCACAGAGGTCTCAGAACTGGCCCCCATAAAAATAGTGGCCACAAAGAGAAGAGAAAAAAAAGTGATAACTTTTTTTGATGAGCTCATAAAAAGTAAGGCCTGCTTATAGCAATAGCTCCAACTGCTGATAGTAGTAATACCAAAAAAAATAATAATAAGTTTTAAAATCCAAGTTGAGTGCACACCAAAAAGAGAAGATTCAAAGGCCCTAAGACAAATTTGTGAACTCTCAATTCCTTCCACCTTCCATGCTCCTGTCACCATTAAAGAAAGGGCCGTAAGGGTGCAAATAAAAATAACAAAGTAAGGCGCCACAAGGGCCACAAGACCTTCTTTGTGAGGACCTTTGGATGTTACATTGGCCTGAATAATAGGACCAAGACCAAGGCCCGTGTCAGTGGCAAAAATACTGCGATCGAGTCCAACAGAAATAATCTTAGAAAAAGCGACGCCTTTCATGGCCCCCGTTAAAGAAGGAGTATAAGAAAAAGCACTTTGAATGATGCTCATCAGTGAAGGAAGTAAATTTTCGCGAAAGAAAAAAATCACACTTAGTGACATAAGAAAAAAAAGCATCGCCATCAAAGGAACCACCATAGAAGCAAAGCGTGCAAAAAAATTTCTTTTCGTAAATAAGACAGCAAAAGTAAAAAGACTCAAAAAAGATAAAAAGAAGAATTCATGCCGATGACTCAAATCAAGCGAGATAAGCATGGAATCTACTTGCGCTAAATTTCCCACCGTAAGCCCCGCCAGCAAAAGAGAGAGACAAAAGAAAAAGGCCAAAAGAGGAGAAGAGAGTTGCTGCTTCATATAATACATGGGACCACCGCGATAAAAATCCTCGCCCTGCTTTTGAGTGCGGAATTTGACGCCAAGATAAGAGCTTACATACTGAATAATGGAACAAAGAGGCGTTAAAACCCACATCCAAAAAAGGGCCCCAGGTCCTCCCGTTTTAAGAGCAATGGCCATTCCTGAAATATTGCCTGTCCCGAGGTTTCCCGCCAAGATAGCGGCCACTACTTGAAAATGAGAAAAGGTTTTTTTTTCTTTATGCTGCTCTTTTTTTTCTTCGCCAAAAAGGATGCGTGTTCCCTCTAGCAGGCGAGTAAATTGTAGTCCTTTAAGCTTAAAAGAATAATACAGAGACACCAGCACAAGGGCCGGAAAGGCAAGAAGGCAGGTGATAAGTTCGCTCAGCTGAGAAAATGAAGAGTGCAAGAAAAGGGCCTTTTTTTTAAAAGAGCCTTATCTCTTTAAATACGCAACTCTGCAAGAGTCCTGAGCTTCTTTATAAGTTGTTTTTTTCTTTTCTTTGACCAATAAAAGGTTTTTTAAAAAAGGATTTTAAGTGATTAAGAATATTTTATTGATACTCAAATTTTTTCTTTTAACGACGGCCTGTCTTCAAGCAATGGATGAAATGGATAAAACAGAAAAGACACCTGTCAGACGCAAAAATGCGCAAAAACATCCTTGGACAGATGCTCAGGGAAATGTTCATCCGCCAAGAGATCAACTCAGAGTTGATTGTGCCTCTTCTAGAGAGGTAGGACCGTCTATAGAGACAAAAGAACTGATGGATCTTTTAATGAACCTGTCAGTTAAAGGACTTTCTCTTAACTGTGAATTGGACAAGGAAGAGGATTTTCATCGTGCTCGGCGGGTGGCCTTTATGTGCTTATCAAGACAAATAAAAGAGAAAGTTAAAGAGCATTTTCCAAAAGTTGCTTTTTATGAATTTATATTTGATGAGGAAGAGAAGACGGCCTCGTTAGAGGGAATAATAATAAGAGATAAAGAAGAGAGTCAGGTTATTACTGTTGATGTGAGCTATGAATTTGTTCGAAACAATAACTTAGCTGTTGATATAGCTCGCAATTTTGATGGCGGATTTGGTGCGCTTCGACCTCTAAAGGCGGACTATCGATGCGATATAAAGGTTACTTCTGTCAGGATAATATCGCCTTAGCTCCAACTCATAAAATAATCTTTATTTTCCTGCTTTTTAAACCAATCAGATTGAAAGAGGGAATTTTTAGTATCAATCATCACTGCAAACTCATCAGTAAATAATTTTTCCACCGATTTTTTATAGGCCTCAGGATGAGGTCCATGATGAATCCCCTGGGGGTGAAAGGTCAGGGCCCCTGCATCAATGCCATCGCGGCTAAAAAAGTCCCCTTCATGATAAAAAAGCACTTCATCAAAATCAATATTGGCGTGATAAAAAGGAACTTTTAAAACACCATGTTTGCTGTCTTCTAGCGGACGCGCCACAAAAGAGCACACCACAAAATTTTTTGCCACAAAGGTCGTATGGCCCGACGGAGGAATATGATAGCGATGGCTCATGATGGGGCAGATGTCATAGAGAGAGAGTTTTTGTGGATAAACAGAGCCTTTCCAACCCACCACATCAAAAGGGTTAAAAGGGTAGGTAACGCGCGTGATTTTTTGTTGATGCTTAATATGAATGACATATTCTTTTTTATCTTGCTCGCTACCAAGGGCCGCCTTGGGTGACTCAATAACTGTCTGATCATAGAGGGCATTGGGACCAAGAAGACCGCGATGAGGTTGCTGAAAAGGACTAGCAGACTCAATTTTGAGGGCCTTTAGCGGGGACTGAATATAGAATTTATAAGTTGTCCCTCGAGGAAGAAGAAGATAATCTCCTTTTTTCACCTCGAGATGGCCATAGACGCTCTCTAAATGAAATTGTCCTTCATGGATAAAGTAAAGCTCGTCGCCATCAGCGTTGCGACTAAAATAGCTTTTAGTGCTGTTTTGGCGGACACTGTAAAGAGAGACGTCGTTATTGGAGAGGATGAGTTCTTCAAAACTTGTTTCACTGAGAGGAAAAATATTAGGAAGGGAGCGCGGTTTTAGCTCGCCTTCAATTTTTGTCCAGCTAGTAAGAGGGTTTTTGTGGTAGAGGTGAGAGACAGGGCCAAAAAAGCCATCGCGCCCATGCTCTTCTTCAAAAGTCCCTTCAGGCAAATGGACGTGGGCCTGTTTGCTATAGGTGCCGCTCTCTTTGAAGTTTTCCATGGCCGATTCCTTTTTGGTGGCGTTTTTTACTTATTTTTTTCAAGATTACTCATAAAATAACAAAAGGACTACATAGATGAAACTTTTAGCAGGAAAAAAAGCAGTTATTCTCGGTATCGCGAATGAGCGCTCTATTGCTTACAGCATTGCCAAACTTTTTAAAGACGAAGGCGCAGAGTTGGGACTCACTTACGTCAATGAGGCCCTGGGAAAACGAGTGATTCCTTTGAGCGAAGAGCTTGGCGCTAAGTTTGTCATTCCTATGGACGTTACCGTTGATGGTGATTATGAGAATTTAAAAAAAGTAGTGGAAAAAGAATTTGGTCATGTGGATATTTTGATTCATTCTCTGGCCTTTGCTAATGGAGAGGATCTCAAAAAACCCTTTATTGAAACATCGCGTGAAGGATTTGCTCAGGCCATGGATATTTCCGCTTATTCACTCATGAAACTTTGCAATACCTTGAAAGATTCTTTTAGCGAAGAGGCCTCTGTTTTGGCCATGACGTATCACGGTTCTGTAAAAATTGTAAAAAACTATAATCTTATGGGTGTCGCCAAAGCGGCCCTTGAATGTATTACGCGTTATTTAAGTATTGATCTTGGTGAGAGAAAAGTGCGCATTAACTGTATTTCAGCAGGCCCTATTCGCACTCTTGCAGCGTCGGGAATTCCTGGTTTTCGCGATATTCTCAAAGATGTCGAAGAGCGCTCCCCTCTTAAACGCAATGTCACGCAAGATGATGTGGCCAACACGGCCGTTTACTTGGCCAGCAGACTTTCTTCTGGGGTGACGGGTCAAGTGATTTATGTGGATTCGGGTCATTCACAAGTGGCCTTATAAAAAAAGGCCATGAGGAAAATGGATTGGAGGAGAGAAGAAAAAGATCTTTTTAAGCGCGCCCTTGATGAATTTGAGGGAGGTTATTTTTATGCCTGTCATGATACGCTTGAAGAATTGTGGCGCGAAGAAATAGATCCCTATATCAAAGATTTTCTTTGGGCCTTTATCCAGTTGAGTATTGCTCGCTATCATGAAGAAAATCAAAATGAGGTGGGGGCAAGACAGATGAGGGAGAAGGCGAGAAAAAAAGCATTGCGGGCCCGCGACGGAAAAGAAATGCTTTTATTTTTTGAAAAATATTTTAATGCAGCAGAGATGTTGGAAGCGCTAATAAAGGAAGAAGTTTATGAGTTTCGCCGTCAAACAAATTGATCTTTTATTAAAATCACTTTTTTCTTCTTTGAGTCTTATTAAAAAAGACCGTCTTCTTTTGGTTTTTATGCTTATTCCTTTTTTGGTAGGCCTTCTGCTTTATGCCATTGTAGGAAAATACGTTATTGTGGATCTCTCTGAGTTTCTCAATAAAATGCTTATGCCCGCCACAGATCCTTCGAACAACTGGTGGTCAAAGGCGGGAAGTTTTTTTATTACGGGTGTACTTAGCGTTCTTTTTTATTTTATTTTGCAGTGGACTTTTTTAATGCTGGTTTCTCTCTTTGCTTCCCCTTTGAGTGAGTATGTGAGCGAGAGAACAGAGGCCCTTTTAGTAGGAGGACCCAAGAGAATTGAGCAAAAAACTCTTTCGTGGGGAGCACGCTTTAAAAAGATTTTTTTTGTTCTCTTTAATGAAGGAAAGAAGATTTTTTTCTTGCTGTTTATTTACTTTGTGATGTTTTCTTCTAGTTTAATCCCCCTTCTTGTTCCTTTGGCCCTTATTCTGACTGCTGCGATGGCCTCTTTTCAGTTTCTTGATTATAGCTGGATTAGAAAAGAGATGACCATAAGATCATCAGTTAAAGAGTTTCAACGCTTTTTTGTTATCTACTCAATGGCCGGTGCACTGGCCCTCGGATTGATTGCTCTTCCCGTAGTGAACTTTTTTGCTTACCCTTTTTTGGTGGTCTATTTTACTGTCTTTCGCAGTAAACTTTTAGCTCTTGAGGAAAGAAGATCTTGAACATTGTTGTCCGCGCTCCTAATTGGCTTGGCGACATTGTTATGAGCTTTCCTTTTTTTTATGCCCTTCATGATCTTTATCCGGCCGCTGCTATCACTGTTGTCGCCAAAAAAAGCTTTTTACCTCTTTTTGATTTATTCAATTTTTCTATTGAAAAAATGAATTTAGAGGAAGCAAAGCAGAGGAGACATGACAGTGTTGACTGGTATATTGCTCTTCCTCCTTCCTTTTCTTCGGCGTGGATGGGCCGTTTCTTTTTTCGCGCCAAAAGAGTGACGGGTTATAGAGGTGATTGGCGAAGATATTTACTGACAGATGCTTTAAAAAAAGAAAAAAATATTCATCGATCGAAGAGTTATTTGCATTTAATTTCATCTGATCTCAACTTGAATGAAGTGAGATCTAAGATGCATCTGCAAAATCCTGATTCAGCACTCTTTTTATCGTCTCTTCCTTCTTCTTATACTGTTATTAATATCAATTCGGAGGCCTCTTCGAGGCGCTTACCGGTCCACAAATGGTGCGAGCTTTTTTTATCACTAGAAGAGAAAACTCATCTTGTCTTTATTGGGCAAGAAGGTGAACGTCATCGCTATGAAGAATTAAAAGAAAAGTGGAGAAATCAGAGCGAAAAGAAAGAGCTGTTTTTTCATGATTTTTTTGGAAAAACGTCCATCCTAGAGCTTTTTTCTCTTCTTAAAGACAGTGATGAAATGATTTCCAATGATTCAGGCCCTGCCCATCTGGCCGCCTTGGCCGGGAGAAAGGTGAGGGTTTTCTTTGGAGCAGGAGATGATCATGAGACGGGTCCCATAGGAAAAGAGGTGCAAATCATCAAAAAAGACATAAGTTGCTCTCCTTGTTTAAAAAATAGTTGTCCGTTAAAACATAAAAAATGTTTAGAAGAGATTTTTATTAAGTAATTTTACTATTTTTCCGATTAAGGAGAAATGAAATCTTTAACCTCTCAAGATCTCTTCAGTGAACGACATATTTTATTTCGCAAGATGATGTTGTCCGTTTGGTCTTTTATCCTTTTTTATTTTTTTTTCTCTCTGTTATATCTTGGCAGGTTTCTTG
>NODE-387-length-15552-cov-13.8455_pt1 | contig 15552 bp, 14 predicted proteins | sample MGYA00139097_ERZ477577 | MGnify/ENA metagenome assembly ERZ477577 | reverse complement strand
TGAAGACTATTCTTGTGAACATTCGGACAGAGATGCACAGGAGCAACCATCAATTGTAATGCCAAACAGCAACGATTATCTTTGCCATGATAACCTAGATGATCAATATTCTTGATTACGTTAAAGCAGGTGACATCAGTAAACCGGATAATGATACTTATATTATTGTCATTCCAACTTGTAGAGGTTTCTAATGAAATTGGACATTTATCAAATAGATGCTTTTGCAGAAAAGGTGTTTGAAGGAAATCCTGCCGCAGTATGCCCGCTAGAGGAATGGGTGAGTGATGACGTTCTTCAAAAGATTGCTGAGGAAAATAATCTTTCAGAAACAGCCTTCATAGTTCCTGAAAACCAAGGCTTTAAGTTGCGCTGGTTTACCCCTGGTGCAGAGGTGGATCTTTGTGGCCATGCCACATTGGCAGCAGCTTATGTTCTTTATAAACATCTCGGTTATTCAGGACCGGAAATATCGTTCAGTACCAGAAGTGGCAACCTGGTTGTCAAGAAAGCTGCAAAAGGCCTACGCATGGACTTTCCAGCTTCTATGCCGGTAGCGGTGCAGTCACCGAACAACTTAGCAGCAGGTCTTGGACGGGAGCCAAAAGAGGTATTGGCAGCTTTTGATTATATTACTGTGCTGGATAGCGAAGATGAAGTCGAAAATTTGAGTCCAGATTTCTCCAAATGGTTGGACCTTGACCTTCGGGGAGTAGTTGTTACAGCCCCTGGAAACGATGTGGATTTTGTAAGTAGGTGTTTTTTCCCAAAACTACGAGTAAACGAGGACCCTGTCACGGGCTCTGCACATTGCGAATTGGCTCCTTACTGGGGCGAAAGACTTGGACTTAAGAATCTCAAGGCTAAGCAATTATCCAAGAGAACTGGACTGGTTGAGTGTGGTTTAGTAGATGACAGGGTTATAATTTTTGGCAATGCAGTGAGTTATATGCAGGGGCAAATTATCATTTGATATGACCTTACGTTGCACCTGACAAAGCGGTTCCATAACTGAAAACGACGAACCTGGAGGAGAGAACAGGTTTCATCTGGAAATTTTCACTTTTCCAATGGGGGCAGCGTAAAGATTCTTCCTGTCGTGCCGAGATAAACCCACAACCTCGGGAGTCCCGCTCGGGACAGAAATTGGTTATTGCCAGCCAGTGGGTGCCTAGCTGCAACAGCTGCAAGCCCCACCTGACCAAAGCCGAGCTGGCAGGTCATTAGACAAGTCTGAGGGTAAGCCAGGTAACCGGAGTCCATAGCCAGACAGATCAAGGATACAGGCTCTCTGTGGCGGGAGCGCCGGGCAACCGGTGCTTCTACCCGGATTTACTTTTTAGTCTGATGGAGTAGGCCCCTCAGCTCTCCAGGCTCCTCAAAATGGCCAAATTCGTGAATCAGGACTTTTCACGTAATGATTTCAGATCAATAATTTCACTCTCGCTGACCGGATACTTATTTGGCGGACATACGTAATTAACCAGATCAACAAGGTTATTATAACGTTCTGCCATAAGCCTGATCATCTGAATTGCAAAAGTAGGGTACTCCTGGAGCATAAACTCTACTTGCTTGTTATCAATGAGAACTATTTCGCAGTCGGTAAGGGCCATACAGCTATGTCTGAAGGCCCTACCAATAGGCACGGTCATTAAGCCGATTAGAGTTCCTGGCTCCAAATCAACAAATCCCTTTCCGTGGACCAGCTCGAGTCTAGCCTCACCGGACTTGAGAATCCTTACGTTATTATCGTGCTTTCCCTTCTCGATAATATGCTCGCCAGCTTTTATTTGAACGATATTGTCGTGCTTTGTGAAAAAATTCAAAAAATTAGAGATGTCCGATGCCATATTGTGACCTCCCGAATTGATATGGGTTATTTTTCCCGATAGTTCAAAGCATTTTTTCGGGTCATAAGAGGTTTATTTTAATAAGCTGCATTGTAACTGAAATCAGTGTTCTGGGGAGAGCATACCTTATGAGTCGATTAGCCCAGAGGATTTCGCCCATAGACCCTCAAACATCAGGATGTGAGCCTATTGGCTCATCATGATTCATATTGATTCATTACTGCTACAAATAGGCTTCATGTTGCCTTTCGGGGGTAACCTAACAATTGTAATACTCAGGAGCCTTATGCAAAACTAAGATTTTCGTTCAAAATCAAGGCATGCGAGAAATTTTACCACAGGCATATGATTGATATTCCGAGGATAAAATTTTGAGCATAACGCAGAGTTTGGGCGAAAAGATTGTTTTGCAAATGGCTCTCAGGGTAAAACTAATCAGAAAAATACAGGATAGCCACCTCCAATCCATCATTAGCAACAGGCGGTCGAGATCGAAGGTGTTTCCTGCTCATTTCAAACCTACATAGATAGATCTACAAGCACCTAGATTTATAGCGACTCCTACCCCACCGATGGTTTAGTCTCTGAAATTTGTTGGGATTGCTTTGCATCTATAATTCTGTTACTAGTTCTTCTAACCACTTACTGGTGTTTTGGGTGACATGCTCAATCAAGAACATTATTTTTTTAGCATTCACCAATAGTGGCCTATCAACCATCGGTTTCGATTTCAGGAATCTTTAGGCTACCTTGAAAAATTGAAATTTTCGTTCATAATCAAGGCGCGAATGTAAATTTTGCCGCAGGCATATAGTTGATATGTCGAGGATAAAATTTTCATTTGCAACGCGGAGTTTGGGCGAAAAAGCGATTTTTCAAGGTAGCCTTTACGTAGAGAGTCATAGATGGTGAAAGATTCTGAATCCATGTTGGTCGAATTGGGATTTACCGTTGAGGAATCTCAAAGAATCGTGCAAATCGGTACGCTCCGCTCTTACCCCAGTGATGCTATAGTTCTAAACAATCCGGATAGATGCGAGTTATTGTATTTAATCCTCGAAGGACGGGTGGATGCTTGCGCGTTTGATACTGAAGGTCAGGAAGCGATACTTGCTAAATATGATAAAGGAACGTATTTCGGTGGAATTGGGTTTGGTGATGTCTCCTATGCGATTAAATTTAAAACCACAGAACCGAGCAATTTCCTTGAATTACGAATCTGTGAATTTAAAGAGTTTTTACCTCAAGCAAGTGACTCAGCAAAACGAATATTTGAAAATCTTCTCGGAGACCTTGAAAATCAGGGGCAAAAATTAGCAGAAGCAATTCAACAGAAAAGGGCCATCACTGAAATCCTCCGGGCAATCTCAGATTCTCCTTCCGATTTGGAATCCCTGCTAGACACTGTTGCCGAGAATGCCGCTCGACTATGCGAAGCAAAAGACGCCACGATTTTCCAAGTCGAAGGGGATGATTTAAAATTAGTCGCAAAGTTTGGGCCAACCCAGATGTGGCCGAAAGGTAGAAAAAAACGGATTACCCGAGACTGGGTGACCGGACGTGCTGTTAAGGATTGTAAAATCATTCGCTTGCTTGATTTGCAGGCCCTTGAGTCTGACTATCCTGAGGGATCTGCTATTGCCAAAAAACACGGCCACCGAAGTGTATGTATCGTTCCGCTAATACGAGAAAATGTTTCGATCGGGGCAATTCTCATCCGCCGTTTCGAGGTAAATCCGATCACGGATAAGCAACTGGAACTTTTAACAGCTTTTGCTGATCAAGCATCCATTGCCATCGAGAATGTGAGACTTTTTAATGAAATCAATGAGAAAAGTCACAAATTGAAGGAACAGTCGGATGAACTTGCACTTTGGAATGAGAAACTTGAGGTTAGAGTCGCAGATCAGGTTGCTCAACTCGAGCAATTCGCCAAACTGGAGCATGAGTTAAAAGTAGCAAGCGACATTCAGAAAAGTATGCTGCCGAGATCAATTCCGCATCTGGAAGGATATGAAATTTATGCGAATATGATACCAGCAAAAACAGTAGGCGGAGACTTTTATGAATTTATACCTTTAGGTGGCGATTCGCTTGCAATTGCGATTGGTGACGTTGCTGACAAAGGTGTTCCTGCCGCTTTGTTTATGGCTATGGTTCGCAGCTTTCTCCGAGCAGAAGTCAAACCCGAGGTATCACCCAAAAAAGTACTTGAGTTGGTAAACGGTCACCTGCTGGAGTTGAATGACAAGGGTATCTTTGTGACGATTCTACTCGGCATTTTGAACAAAAAAACACATCGATTTACCTACACACGTGCAGGGCATGAGTTACCAGTCTTGATCGACTATAGGGGTTCTGTAAAACAGGTACAAAAAGGTGCAGGTCAGGCGTTAGGGGTTTTCGATTCAGTGATTTTGGACGAACAAATCATCGATCTTGCAGATAACAGCATAATGGTGCTTTACACAGATGGGCTATCCGACGCCATCAATCGACAAAACCAAATGTTTGGCCTGCGAAGGATGCTGCGTACTTTAAATAAAATGCCGGATCATTCTGTAGCACACATATGCGATGAATTATTCTATGCAGTCCAGCAACATCAGAAGCACCTTCCACAGTTTGATGATATGACTGTAGTTGCAGTCAGGGCAACAACTGCTTGAATTTTCCACCCTGTTTTATTGGTAGATCTGCCCATTGAAATTGATTTTTAAGTTTTAGCCTGACCCGTAAGCACCACCTTTGCCTGTCCCAATGATCTGAATCTCTGACCAGTAGTTATCTTTTGGAGGAGATATTATGACCTTGCACACACTCTCCGATGGCGGCAGCATCTATTACCTCTTTCATCATCCCTCTGTATCAGAAATGCCAACCCTGATCTTCTTTAATCCATTAACAGGGGATACAGGAAACTGGGAGGCCGCAGTTGCCCCCCGTCTTAGAGAGAAAGGTTTCGGTACCTTGAGTTTTGACTATCGAGGACAAACCAACAGTCCACTGAGTATGGATATGCCCCTGGACTCTGCCATAATTGTCAATGATTCAGTCGATCTGTTGAAAAAATTAGGTCCCGAACTACCAATATTGGTCGGCCTTTCCATTGGCGGATTATATGCTGCCCGAGCCTGGCTTGAGGGGGCAAAAGCCTTAAAGCTAGTACTGATAAACACCCTACGACATAACGGTCCACGCCTCAAATGGATAGGAGACGCACTGGTCCGTGCAGTCGAAATAGGTGGCCTGCAGTTGTTACGTGATCTTTACCTGCCATTACTCATGAATGAAGATTGGTTGGCTGAAAATCGTGAAACTTTTTTGCAAGCCACTAGTGAGTACGTTGCTCTCGCTCCCGAGAATGGGCCCTACCGATTGCTTGCTGAGGCTGGACCGACTGCTGACTGGGATTTTCCTTATGTAAGACTGGACCTGCCAACTCTGATTGTAACAGGCCTACAGGACCATATCTTTCTTGAGCACAACGCTGTCGATGAACTTCTTGCCGAGCTGCCTCAGGGAAAAAGAGTGGATATGCCAGACGCTGGACATTTGATCCCCGGCGAGCACCCTGAAGCTCTTGCTGACTGCATAGCTGAGTTTGCAATTAACTAGAAAGTGGAGTTATGAACAACGGATTATGGCATCGATATTCGACTTTGGCCTATTTAGCTGTCTTACTAGGGGTCATAGGGCATGCCTCTAGCGAATTTGTAGCGGTTCTTACCCAGATCAAAGGTCCCGAGTTGTCGGTTTGGCGCTTTTTACTCGGCAGTCTCGGACTTATTGGGCTGGCCCTGATTTTTCCCTCAAGCAGAAATCTTTTGGAACCATTTAAAACAGTTGGCTTCCGTCTGGTTTGGCTTTCCACTCTGGGGGTGACCATCGGTTACCTTCTTTTTCACTGGTCGCTTGACTATGCGACTGTCCCTCAGGTGGCGACCATGGTGACAACCATTCCAATATTCGTCGGCCTGGTTAATATGTTCTTGAATAAACAGGTTTTTTCACGGATTAAACTGGTAACCGGTCTCTGTGCACTATTGGGTGTGGCTCTGCTCATAACGGATGGATATTTGGCCCAGCTCAGTGGTTCAGGCCAGAGTCTTATCGGTGTATTGATGGCCCTTGGCTGTGCCGCAACTGTAGCGGCTTACTCTGTAGCAATTCGGCCGGTGATCGCCCAGTTTGGAGCTCTGCGTATTACCGCCATAACCATGTCTATCGGCGCGGTAGGACTTTGGTTGGTTGTTGGACTGGTTTGGCAGCTCTGGGTCAATCCGCTCAACCTGTTTGACAGGCCGGGAGGACAGTTGGCTGCCCTGCTCACTCTCGCGGTATGGAACACCACAATCACTCAGTTTTTTTGGATTGGTGGTCTGGCAGCCGTTCCAGATATTACCCGTGGAAGCTATCTCTTTTTCTTTAAACCGGTGATAGCAACACTCTTGGCTATTTTCTTCCTGAACCAATCGATTACCGGCTGGCAGACAATGGCTATCGGAGTCATTTGTATCTCTGTTTTGTGTGAAGCATTACTGGCTCTCAGGAAGACCGCTCCCTGATGTATTGTCTCCTCTTAACAGAAAAAGCAGGCTTTTCCTAAGAGTTACATGTACACCATTTTTTCTATCAGCGGAAAATTGAAACCAGCAAAACACCGGCCAGTATCAAAACTCCTCCGCAAAGATGAAACAATTGCAGATGCTCACCCAGAAAGATGATTGAGATAATTGTCGTATACACCGGGATGAGGTATTGAAATATGGCCACCTGGTTCGCCGAAATCTTGGTCAGGGCATAATTCCAGAACAGTATGGCCAGCACCGAGGGAAATATGGTGAGTGCCAGAATCGCCCAGATATGGTGCGGTTGAATCTGTCGGGCCCATAGCCAATCACTGAGATGCCCCTCCAGCACAGCAAATGGCAGAGTGACGGCTAACCCCGCCATCATCATAAGCAGAAAAATTGTTCGGCGATTGAAGAGGTGCGACTTGTTTTTATATACAACCGTATGCACCGACCATATCAGAATACTGATCAACATGAAGAGGTCACCGATATTGACCTGCAAGGCCAATAATCTGGCAAATTCACCCCTGAATATGATGATGATAACGCCCAGCAGGGAAATGAAAAAACCGAGAGCCTGCCGCCCCGACACCGGGTAGCGATACATGATATAACCGGTGATGGCAATCAGAACCGGGTTGAAGGCATTGATGAACGAAATGTTAATCGTTGTTGAGTAGGTAACGGCCTCATAAACGGTTATGGAATTTATGCTGTAACCGGTCGCTCCCAGCAATAAAACAAGCATTGGATGCTCTCTCAATACCCGGTATCCGTCCCTCAGATTTTTACCATAGAATATCGAGAAGAACACCAAGGCCGGCAGCCACCTGAGAAAGCTGAGGGTTGCCGGTGGAACAGCTCCCGCGAGCACCTTGCCGATGATCAGATTCAAACTCCAGAACAGGCTGGTCAGGCATAAAAGCAGATAAGGCGATACTTGTAATGGCATTTTCTTGAACCTGCCCCTTCTGAACGATTCAGGTTAATCTCAGGCAAAAAGGCGTGCTGAGTGAGGAAGATGTAACATGTTTTGCTGGATATTGATAAGCAACATTTACAGGCCGCATTGAACACTCAACATTGATGGTAGAGAGCCAGATACCGGCGCTACCGCCCGGTGCCTGCAGGCCAACCGATATCATCAGCATCGGATCCGTGACCAACCCGAACCGAGTCACAGGCGCCCGGGTAGAAGGAGGCGATACCGGAAGGCAAATAAGGTGTTGATGGCACACCCGAGCCGGGTTATTTTCTTTGAACTTGGTTTGTTCAATTCCTTGCTGAGTTCCATTGTGGATACGCGATGTTTGTTCTGCTGAGTTCCATTGTGGATACGCGATGTTTGTTCTGTTTATATTAATATTTCAAGGAGGTTAGTATGTTTTCGAGAGCTTTTTCGGTGATTCTGGCTGTACTGTTAATGGGGCTGAGCTGGTCGCAGGCTCCGGATGTTTCGGCGGAGGACAAGAAACTGAAGGTTGCCTTTGCCCTTCTGTGGACCATTGATGATCAGGGATGGACGACCTCTCACTATAACGGCATCAAATATCTGCAGGAGAAGATGGGGGACAAGATTGAGGTTTCCTATACGGAGAAGGTTCTTGCGGCGGATGCCGAGCGCGTTTTTCGCGATTATGCGAAGAAGGGGTATGACATTATCTTCGGGACCACTTTTGAACACATGGACCCGCTCCTGGCCGTTGCCAAGGATTATCCGAATATCAAATTCGAGCACTGCTCCGGTTTCAAATCATCGGAGAATATGCGCAACTATTTCGAGCGCATGTACCAGGGCGAGTATCTGGCCGGATACATGGCCGGCCTGATGGGCTTCAAAAAGGTAGGAACCGTCGCCACCCAGCCGATCCCTGAGCCGATCCGCGGTATCAACGCCTTTACCATCGGACTGAAGAAAGGACTGGATGAAGCCGCAGTGAAATACGATGAGAACAAGCTCAACACCGTCGTCTGGCTCAAGTCCTGGCGAGATGCTGCCAACGAGACAACCCTGGCCGAAACCCTCATCGCCAGAAAGCACGACCTGATCCGGCAGATGGCCGACACACCGGACTCTGCGGCGGCAGCCTGCGCGGCTGGTGTCCCTGCCATCGGGTACGGTGAAGACGTTGCCAAATACGGTGTTGACTGCGCCCTGGTGTCAACCACCTGGAACTGGGGACAGTGGTATGAAAAGGCCGTCCAGCAGGCCATGGACGGTACCTGGAACAACACCCCTTACTGGGGCGGTATGGAAGATGAGGGCATTATCCTGTCATCCTTCAACGACAGCGTTCCCGCTGAGGTAAAGGAGAAGGTCCTGGCAGAACAGGCCAAGCTGGCCCAAGGTGAGGACAATATCTTTGCCGGACCGGTTCTGGATCAGGATGGGAAAGAACTCTGGAAGGCCGGCGAACAGGCTACGGATAAGGATCTGCTGACCATGAGGGTTCTGGTCAAAGGCGTGTCGGGCAAGATCCCGGAGTAGACCGTTTAGGCTCTCTGAAACGGAGGCAATATGGACGTACTTGACAGTAAAGAATCGGGGGAAAAGTACCGTCTGCAGGTTGACGGGCTGGGCTACGATGTGGAAATTCCCTATGTCCTTGTCCCCGCCCGTGAAGGGCATATCCGTATTGCCTCGTTCAATCTCATCGGCCAGACCAGGCTCAACCACGATCTGGGGCAATTGCTTGCCGAAATAATTCGCCGCCAAGTCGATGATTATCAATCGGTGGTCGTTCTCACTGCCGTGGAAAAGGCATTGCAGCTGACCCAGGTGGTTTCCTCCGAACTAGGCATCGATGCGGTGGCTGTCGCCTACAACCGCATTAAACCGCATATGGAGGTGGAGCGCAGACCGGTTATCCAGGTCGGGGCCGAGTCTATTACCAGCGGCGACAAATTTCTGGCTCTCTACGAGCGGGATATGGAGCTGCTCGCCTCAGCGCGGAACGGCTATATCATCATCGATGACGTGGTAAGCACCGGCGGCACGGTCCTCGGTCTCTATGAAATACTGGAGGAGGCCGCGGCCCAGGCGGGCCTCGGTGCTCCCATAATACACGGCATATTTTGTGCGGCAACTGAAGGGGACGCAGGTGCTCGTCTTCCCGCTCCCGTCCATAGTCTTGCCAATCTTCCGCTTCCGCAGGCAGTAATGTCCTAATCCATGTCTGATCCGGTTATCTCTCTGCGCGGTTTATCAAAGCGGTTTGGCCCGGTTTGGGCCAATCGTGAGGTGGATCTCGACCTTTTCCCCGGCAGGGTGCATGCCCTGCTGGGTGAAAACGGGGCCGGCAAATCCACCCTGATGTCCATTCTTGCCGGACGGTACGGCGCTGACAAGGGTACCTTGATGATGCATGGGCAAGAAGTCACCTTCAGCTCTCCGGCTAAAGCGCTGGATCACGGTATCGGTATGGTGTATCAGCGGTTCATGCTGATCGAATCGATGAGCGTCGCCGACAATCTGGCCCTAACGGTTGGGAAAAAGTATGGCCGCAGAGGTGTGGATTATGAGATCAGGCAGACGGCCGAACAATACGGTCTTGCTGTCGATCCGGAGAAGAGGATTTTCGAGCTGTCCATGGGTGAGCGGCAGCGGGTGGAGATTATCAAGCTGCTCATGCTCGACGCCGAAGTACTGATTTTCGATGAACCCACTTCGGTCCTGACCCCTCCTGAGGTTGACGCACTTTTTGTAATTATCGATCGGCTCCGCGGTGAAGGCAAGACGATCGTGCTCATCACCCACAAACTGGAGGAGGTGCTGAAGCTTGCCGACGACATTTCCATAATGCGCAAGGGACGGCTCATTATTTCCGAGCCTATCGATGCCAGGCAGATGTCCCGTCAGCAGCTGGCCCGGCTGATGGTTGGCCGTGATGTCGTGCTTCGGGTCGACAAAAAGGAGGTGGCCCTTGGCGAAACGGTCTTGGCACTGGATGGTTTTAGCGGAGACAGCCCGTCCGGGGGACCTTCCTTTAATGAGGTAACCTTTGAGATCAGAAAAGGTGAGATTTTCTCCATAATTGGTGTTGCCGGAAATGGACAGACCGGTTTGGTTTCAGCTATTGCCGGTCTCTCCAGGGCCGGGGCAGGAACCATAACCTTTGACGGCACAAGCTATACCGCGCGGGAGTGGGCAATGGCTTCCGCCGCTGAGATTGCCTATGTTCCCGAAGATCGGTATCAGTCGGGCTCCATCGGTTCCATGTCCATTGCCGAAAACTTCGGCTTGACGCGCCTCCAGGCCTATAGATCCGGATTGGCGGGGCTGCTGCTTGACAGAGAAAAAATGGCAGCCGACGGCAGACGGGCCATCGGCGAGCATAACATAAAAGTGGAGTCGAGCGAAGCCAGTGCCGGATCGCTTTCCGGAGGGAATCTGCAAAAAGTCATTCTGGCAAGGGAATTGACCAGAAAGGCAAAGCTGTTTATTGCCGAACAACCCACCCAGGGATTGGACATTTCAGCAACGGAAGATATCTGGCAGGCCCTGCTCGAATGCCGTGAGAAGGCCGGAGTGCTTCTGGTTACTGGAGATCTAAAGGAAGTTCTGTCGCTCTCAGATCGCATCGGGGTGATTTTCAACGGTCGTATCCTCGAGATCATCGACGCCCACGACAGTGACCGGGTTGACCGGGTAGGCCTGTTAATGGCCGGGGTGCGCTCATGATCAGAGTGGCGAAACGCAAACAGCCACTCCGGTACCAGGGAGCGGTGGCCACGTTCTCTGCAGTGGCTATTGCCTTGGTGGTTGGCTGTGTAATCTTCGCCGCTCTCGGGGTGAACCCCCTGACGGCATATACGGCCATGGGCAAGGGGGTTTTAAGTTCGGTTGATGCTTTTTCAGAAGTTCTGGTCAAAGCTACACCGCTGATTTTCACCGGTCTTGCCGTGGCCACTGCTGCCACTATGATGCTCTGGAATATCGGAGCCGAGGGGCAGTTGGTGTGGGGCGGAATCTTTGCCGCCGGAACGGCCCTTTTTCTTTTTCCCGGTCTCGATGGTTGGCTCCTCATCCCACTGGTGCTCGCCGCGTCGGCCCTGGGCGGCATGGTCTGGTCGCTTATTCCCGCGCTGCTCAGGGCGAAACTCAGGGTTAACGAGATTCTCACAACCCTGCTGCTCAACTATGTTGCCATTATCTATATGGAGCATCTTTTTTATGGTCCCTGGCGAGATCCTGCCGGATACGGTTTTCCCGGTACTGCACAGATTCCTGAGGCGGCCCAGCTCGTCCGCTTTGCCGGCACACGGATCAGCATCGGTTTCCCCCTGGCTCTGCTCTGTGCGGTTTTCCTCTATTATCTGCTGAAAAAGTCTATCTGGGGGTACCAGGTCCAGGTTATCGGTAAAGAGCAGCGGGCAGCCCACTATGCGGGATTTAATGTGACCGGCAAGATCCTGACGGTTATGGCGCTTTCCGGTGCATTTGCGGGACTGGCGGGGATGACTGAAGTGTGCGGTATTCATTACCGGTTGCAGACCGGGCTCGCGGTCGGCTACGGATATGACGGTATTATCGTGGCCTGGCTGGCCGGGCTCAACCCTCTGGCGGTTCCCTTTGCAGCCATATTGCTGGGCGCCCTGTTTGTGGGGGGTGAACAGCTCCAGTCGGTACTCGGGCTGCCCTCCAGCATAAGTCTGATTCTGGAAGGGGCTCTTCTGTTCGGTCTGTTTGCCGGACAGACGCTGGCGAGGTATACGTTGACGTTTTCCAGCCGCTCCGAGGTACCATCATGATCGAAGACCTGACCTTTATCGCCCAGATTTCGATCAAATCATCTGTGGCGGTTCTGCTGGCTACGGTCGGTGGCATTATCACCGAGCGAAGCGGCGTGCTCAACCTGGGAATCGAGGGCATGATGCTGGTCGGTGCCCTGGCCGGATTTGCCGCCGGTCATTTCACTCAGTCTCCGGTGGTTGCTGTGGCAGCCGGCACCATGGCTGGCGGAGCGCTATCGCTGGTGCATGCCTTTTTTACCATTGCCCTGCGTTCCAACCAGGTGCTGAGCGGGCTGGCGCTGACCATACTTGGAACCGGTCTGGCCAATTTTCTTGGCAGGCCGCTCATCGGACAGACGGGAGTGCGCATCCGTCAACTGCCGATCCCCTACCTCTCTGATATTCCGGTAATTGGTGAGGTGTTTTTCAACCAGAGTCCGTTTGCCTATGCAGCCTATCTGCTGGTCCCGCTGGCCTGGTTTGTCCTGTTCAGAACGCGTACCGGACTGGTGCTGCGGGCGGTGGGCGAGGATGCGCGATCAGCCGATGTGGCAGGTGTCAACGTGGAGCTTACGCGCACACTCTCAGTCTTTGTCGGCGGCCTTTTCGCCGGTCTTGCCGGTACCTACCTTTCCCTTTCCTATACTCCGGGATGGAAAGAAACCATGACCGGCGGACAGGGGTGGATCGCCATTGCCATGATCATATTCTGCACCTGGAATCCCCTGCTGGCCTTTTTCGGGGCCTTGCTTTTTGGGGGGCTGACAGCCCTGCAGTTCTTTTTCCAGGCCACTTCGATGGATCTGATTCCATCTTATGTCTTGAAGATGTTGCCTTATCTGCTGACCATCGGCGTGCTGGTACTGGTCTCCGCTTCCTCAAGGCATCGCAAATCGGCTTCTCCTGCAGATCTCGGCGTACCTTTTTATCGGGAACTTTAGGAACAGCCTGACATCCCTGAAGTTTGCCTGTCGGTCAGCCACGGCCATCAGTGTCCATCGAACTCGCAGAAGGTGTGCACCTTGACTCCCATATCTGCGATTTTCTTACTGCCGCCAAGATCCGGCAGATCAATTATCGCACTGCTTTCCAATATATCGACACCGATTCGCTGCAGCAGACTGAGAGCCGCAGCCATGGTGCCGCCGGTGGCGATCAGATCATCAACGAGCACGACATTGTGGCCCTCTCTGAGCCAGGCGGTCTGGACCTCGATCTCCGCCTGACCGTATTCGAGTTCATAGGCCTCGGAAATGGTTTTTCCCGGTAGTTTCCCCTTCTTCCGTACGGGAATGAAACCGACGTCGAGCAGATAGGCGATGGGGGAACCGATAATGAAGCCCCGGGCATCGATGCCGACGACGGCGTCGATCTTGATATCGCGGTAACGCTCCACGAAAAGGTCGATGACCTGTCTAAATACCTTTCCATCCTCCAGAAGTGAACAGATATCCCTGAACACCACGTGCGGCTCGGGCCAACCGGGTACGGATCTGATATGGGCGGTTAAATCAAATTTATTGGTATTCATGTCTCATTCTATCCAGTCAAGATGTTATAAAATCACACAGACTTCCTTAGCCGACGGATGGCTTGTCCGTCAAGTGGCTAGTAAAGTAATCATAGTATCTCTATGAAGACAAGAAATTCCGGAAGACAAAGCAGAGACCACCATAACGAAGTCCAGCGATTACCGGGTTGAGGGCCGGTTGAGCCAGGTCCCGGGTCTTCAGTTCGCGGCAGAGCTAGGTGACTGAGGCTTTTACACAACTTTCAGATCTGAACAATCGAAGCCGCACCAAGGTAACGGCGCTATAGTGAACGGAATGACTGTAACCATCAGAGAAAAACAAAGGGGCCGCCACAATGACGACCCCCTACCCAGGAGGGACAGAAAACCTAAACGTCGGTGGGATGCTTCAATACCAACCTTTTGCAGTCACTGCTTTTTTCCACATAAACCGCTTGCTGAAGATGATTACTGATTGTAAATAACTCACCGCATGAAGAATGAAACAGCCATTCCTGGAATAAGGCAAATCCAAAAAAACGGTGAGCATTGTGAGTAGAATCTAATTCGGTGCATAGGGTCGGGCAGCCAAACTTTTTCAAAACCTTACCTCCCTATTGGCTGTTAGGGTAACGTTCAGGTTCGCTGTTATTATCGCGCTGAAAATGGCAAAAGTCAAAAAGAAATATTCCTGGATAGCTTGAAAGAAAAAAATTCATGAAACTCGGCAAATTAATTATCAGAATAGATGAATTGTCAGATCAACGAGTTATCAAGTTTCTGCAAGATCACCTTCAGCATATGAGAGAGATAACCCCTCCCGGCTGCGTCCATGCTCTCGATATTGATGCCTTAAAAAGACCGGAAGTAACTTTTTGGACTGTCTGGGACGAGCAGACATTGATATGTTGCGGAGCCCTGAAAGAATTGGACCCTCAGCATGCGGAGCTGAAATCAATGAGGACCACTCCGGCTCATTTGGAGCAAGGAGTTGCTTCAGTGCTGCTCAACCACATTATTTCAGAAGCGAAAAAACGGAACTACAAAAGACTGAGCCTTGAGACCGGTTCCTACGAAGCGTTCGTTCCTGCGAGAAAACTATACGAAAAATTTGGTTTCAGCTATTGCGGACCATTCTCAGACTATGCCACCAACTCCAACAATGTCTTTATGACCATTCAACTCTAGGGAATTTGAAATGTGGGCCATAAGTGCGGCAATATGGGGAGGAAGAAGCATTGCGTTACTTTTCTAATCCTGTTAATTGGAGCTTGGTATCCCGATTAATTTATTAACCTCTTCTGAAAAATGAGCAATATTCCTTTAAAAGTGCAAGCCTTTCTGGAGAGTCATGGTCTATCCGCCCTGGAATTTGAACCGGGGTCCACGCCGACCGCAGAAAAAGCGGCCCAACGGATAGGAGTACCTGTCGGCCAGATTGCCAAATCCATCCTCTTCAAAGGCAAAGATGATGCGTACCGGCTGGTGGTGGCCGCCGGTGACAAAAAAATAAATAGTGGAGCGCTGAAGCGGGCAACAGGTGCCAAGCACCGGATGGCTAATGCTGATGAAACCAAAGAAGCGACAGGATTTCTCCCAGGCGGGGTGTGCCCATTTGGACTGGAAGGCACCGCTATAGCTATTTTGCTCGACGTATCACTTGATCAGTACGACACGGTATATCCGGCGGCAGGGACAGATGCCACAGGAGTCCCCTTGAGTCCTGACTACCTCCAGCAGATTACCGGTGGGGTGAAGGTTGAGGTGACTTGATTCAAGGGTTTCGCCTGGTTGGCTTTAATAGAAGGAGCCTTTTGCAAAACAAAGATTTTCGTTCAAAATCAAGGCATGCGAGAAATTTTACCACAGGCATATGATT
>NODE-386-length-15565-cov-21.9681_pt1 | contig 15565 bp, 10 predicted proteins | sample MGYA00139097_ERZ477577 | MGnify/ENA metagenome assembly ERZ477577 | reverse complement strand
GGGGGGGGGTAAAGATGATGTGATGGCTGTTATTAATTACAACAATCATTAATTGCAACAATTTAATTGTCGGCAACCTCCATCAAGTCCAAAAAATTGTGTCTTGAATCTTTGCCACAACACGCCTTTCATCTCAATTGCTCAGACCCGCGGACTTGATTTTTCTTTGACGACCGACAACCACCGGCACCACCCTTTTACTCTTCTTCTTTGTTTTCCTCGTTTTCTTCTTCTCTCTTACCCCAGCTTTCTTGCCATCGAGTCCAGCAGCTGCTCTCGCCAGCCTTCGGTCCCACGTCATGCCTTTCTGATTTGTGTGGTGTCTGTAACCCTCGAAAAAGCAATCGGTGTGCTTGCACTTCTCCAGAGCACGCACAAACGTAGCTGTCCCCCAGTCACCCCTCTTGAGAAGCAGCCGCATGTGCTCGTTGAGTTCCACCCGAGAGAGACAAACGTAAAGTCCTTCCCATTTTTGCCTAAGTTTGGGAGTTGGGTGGTCGGAGATTGACAGAATCAATCTTCGTATCGTCCTTCCTTGCGCCTTGTGAACAGTTATGCAAAACCCCGGTTCGATGCAAAAGTAATCTCTTAATGGAACTTTGGACACACTGTAGAGTGGGTGGGGGGGGACGAAGGTTTTTTCCCATTTATTGTAGCTGGCATACTTGGTTGATATAGGAACCACAACGCGACCGCTCACCAGAGACCCGTGTCGCCAATTTCGTCTCTTATTTGCATTCTTCTTCTTCTGTGCGGCCAAGTCCCCGGGGAAGTCCGCGAAAAGCTCGACGTTGATCGCGCTCGGAGGCTCGTGGAGTGTGATTGTTTCGCCAGGAGAACTGCAGCGTAAGCTTCTGAGGTACTCTGACTCGTCGCCCGGATCACCAAAGGAAAGCGAATGATATTTGATCTCGGTTCCATTTGCGAGTCCAATGGAAGTGTTTATGTTGTGGCTGAGGTACCCTCGTGCTCCTGGCACGAACAGTTCATAAAAACTGTCATTGTTTGCCATCACGTGTTTGATACACTCTTCCGACCTTGGTTTTCCCTTCCATTTGCAATAGTCAATCCTTCTGAGCCATCTTGTCAAAAATGTGCCGTGATGAGAAGCCCAATCTTTGGCTTTGCAGTTGTTTATCTTCTGTCTCTCGTCGTTTCCAGTGACGAGGGTTGTCGCGAAACGAAACTCACCATCCCCCACCACATCCTCTTGCTTCAAAAGCTTGCATATATTCGTTAGATCCTTCATTCCAACCTTGCCCGATTTTCTCATGTTCTCTATGATTTCCGTGTGAACAGGATCCTTCGAACGGTGTTGCTGGGTGAGCTGGAAACAAACAGCCTTCCGAAACAACCGGATGCCCTCGTTGTGAACATTCACACTGTGCTTGCTTGTGTCCCAGCGAGTGACGTCACCGTGTCTGCTTGACCCCTGTAGCTCTTCGTATTTCATTGTGGCTGATGCACAGCTATCACCAGCAACAGGCGGCAGCTGGTCGAAATCGCCGCAAAGTATGACCGCCAGACCCCCGAAATCCTTGCCACTCTCTGGGAGCAGCCCCATCAGCCTTGCGCTCAAATAAGCCAAGACGTACGGCTGAACAGTTGATATTTCGTCCACAACGACACAGCTGATTTTGTTGATGTCGTACATCTTCCTGAATTTACGCTTCTTCTCATCAGACCAAGGCAAAATCGATTTCTTAAAATCGACCCCACCGCTCTCTCGCCGTTCAGTTGGTATGTCAAACAACGAACACAGCGACGAACCCCCGATGTTGACTGCGGCCACCCCGAGGTAGGCAGATTTCACCTGCGTCCCCGCACCCATCAGTGATGCAACACCATCCAAAGTTTCGATCAATTTTGACTTGCCATTCCCTGGTCCGCCACACACTAGCAACAATGGGGCATTGTATCTCGTTGCTTGAGATCGACCTTCACGAACAGCTCGGTAGTGTTCGCGCATGACATCGACCACCGGAGTTTTATCCGAGGACAGGTCCTCATCCTTCAAATAGGTTTCAACCTTGGCGTCAGTGGAACCTGGCACGTTCCAATGCGTGGTGCTGGCATTGTCACCACTGTCGTTGATGTCGTCTTCTGGCTGGAGTTTATGTAGACTATTGGCGAGGTCTTCGTTGAATATAGTGGTCTTGGTTGGCTCAAAAGGACCACTTTCGTGCTCGCCACGACCCTGCACATCGTGGAGTTTTCTCAGCTCTGTCAACACTTCATTGCTGTGGGAGATTGTTTTGGAGGCATCGCGTGTCTGGCGCAGTGTCATCTGCTCACTTGGCACGCCAATGCCATCGTAGTCAACGTTGTTGCCGTCCTCGCCACCGAACCTCCCTCTCTTGAACTTGGCATATTCGGCGCTGGCCAGCTTCTTGTCCTCTGCCGACCATATAGTGCGGTGACGACCCCGCCATTCGGTCAAGACTTCCCTCTTCCCTTCGTTGACTCCCCGACTGTGCACCATCCTTTCCATCTGCTCCAATCTGGAATGGTCAATGGCATTGTTACTCATCTTCAGCTGTTGCACGTAATCCTCGAATGCTTCCCAATTGTACTCGCATGTGCGGCAGCTCTGACCATCCTTGTACAAATTCGATTCCGGCCGAAACATAATCAGGTAGTCGCAAGCGAATTTATCAGCCTTCGTCCTCCACACCTTTTCTTTCTCTGTATCAGATGGCCTCCTTCCAGGGTGGCTGGGTGGACTGGAAAAGAACTGTGGCGTGCATTGTTTGGACCTCATACACTGGTAGTATCGGCCAATACCAGTGCCACCAATTTGTTCGTCAAGGCCACACCCAAAGGGAAACTCCTTGCTTTTTAGGCGGCCCTCTTTGCTTTCATTTTTCCTTCGACAATTCACTTGCACCAGGGAGTAATACTCCAACCTGTTTAATCTTTTCAGCGCTTCTCCCCGGTATCGGTAGAACACAGGATACGGGATGCTATGCAAATTCTCAGGATTCTGAGTTTTTACAAGTCTGCCGTGCCCGTATTCTCCTGTGACGTAATTCAACGGAACCGCTATTGGCGAACCTCTGAACTGCACGGGTTCTGCAACGGTTTCGTCATCACTGGATTCTTCGTCAACGAAATCCTTCTCACACTCCACGTCTTCGTTCTTGGTCCCGCTTTCGTCTTCCGGAAAACTGTCATACTCAGCGCCAGCACCTGATAGCTCGTCTATGTCCATTTCATCGCAACCATCATCCATCTCATCAATTCGAACATCGCTCGCGACGCCCACGTCCGAGCTGTCGTACTCAGCGCCAGCACCTGATAGCTCGTCTATGTCCATTTCATCGCAACCATCATCCATCTCATTAATTCGAACACCTCTCTCGACGCCCACGTCCGAGCTGTCATACTCAGCGCCAGCACCTGATAGCTCGTATGTGTCCATTTCATCGCAACCATCATCCATCTCTTCAATTCGAACACCGCTCTCGACGTCTGTGTCCGAACGCACCTCAACATCCTCCATTTCATCGCGATCATCATCCATCTCATCTTCGTCACTGTCAATGGGAACCGAGGAGAAAGAATCGTTGTCACCCAGCGATTCTGCATCATCGACTCCATCCAAAACAATACCCATATCGCCAAGGGAATCGCACTTGCCAAAGTACTGATCAAGCACAAAGTTCTTTGTCGTTTTCAAATCATAAAATGAAAAAGACTCCGAACAAACAGTAGGACCCATGCCGAGCAGAGCCAAGGCCGCCTGAGTGTCCGAAATTTCCATCAGAGAATTGAGCTTGTTCAGCACCCGCGTCATAATATGCTGCACTTGCCTCTCGGAAGTCCCGGAGTCGCCCGCAGTGCTCGGGTATTGCAGTGCATGGTTTTGAGCGTGAGCCAAGAGTGGGAGGGCGTCTAGGACCTTCACTCCATTTTTGTTGATGTAGGGGCCGATGTAAAACAAGGCCTGTTTGCTTTGCTCTTTTGATCCAAGAAAGGACAAGTTTGTGTTGCATCCAAGCAATGAGGATAAGAGAGGATTGTATTCAACGACCCATCCGTTTCTGTCCACCAATTTTTTTGCCACCCTGTCATACAAACCAAGCAGCTGTTTGAGGCTGAGTGATCGGAGCTCTTGCGTGATTGCATCCGTCCTGGGAAGGAAGAGTTTGTAGCAATCCTCGCCAGTCCTTTTCACAAAATAAATAGCCGCCGCATTCTCAGCATCTCCACCTGCCTTAAGAACTTCCTCGAGACTGAAACTGCCCGACGATGCATCCTCTGTGTACAAATGCACATTGACCCCCTTTGCCTTTGAAAGCAAATACAGTTCCAGCTCGCTTCCTGGCTGGTTCTTCTCGGCATAGGCCGATAGACTGGAGTCTTGCTGCTCCATCTTTTCAAGGGCAAGCTGCTCTAAAGTCTTACCCCGGAAGTCATCGCCTGGGTGCTTTTCCAACCAACCCATCAGCTCCTTCCTCAAATCTTTGACAGAACTCTCATAGGCAGGTGAAACCCCTGCTATCACCAACCCTTTGAGCATGCCAAGAAACAGGCAGTCGTGGTCATCAAAAAAGGTATGTGTGTCAATCTCGTCGGAGCTGTAGTGTTCTCTCCCAAGAGCATCACATTCAACTATGTAGCTGCACTGAGACTGAGAATTGATTTCACCCCACATTGCCTCCGACAGTTTTGATATAATATGGGCCTTTGCCATTTCTTCATCGTCCAACCCATAATCCAATGCAGGCAGTCCATCCATCTTGGGCCTATCAAGTTCCCACAGAAGAATGCGATTGTCTGGAGATGCAAGGGGGGAGAGGTCGTATTTTAGGCACTCTGGTACCAGACCAGCAGCTTCTATCTTCTCCATTCCCTCCGCTTTGCCCTTCTCCTCGCTCCAAAATAACTGAATGGCCTTCGTTCCATCAGAGTCGCCCGCTGGCCGGAACATTCTACACCCATGAAAGCCGTTTGGTGGCTTGTAGCACGTGTGACTGTGTTCGTGAATGTTGAGCCCGCAAACGGTGCAAGTGACGAAGTTCTGAAATTCTTCCCCTGTCACAGGATCTGGGGGGATTTGCATTGCCCTGGCCGCTGCATCTCTTCGTCTGAAAGCTGTTGAGCTGTCACAATTTTGCCTGAGGTCCTTCGTGACCAGATCGCGGACGTGGGCATCCCTTGGGAGGGCTGCACTGTATGTCGAATCCAACACAGATCCAACGTACTCGCAAAGATTAGGCAAGTCCGATACCATCTCAAGAAGGTCGGGCGACAAACCGCCCCACAACACCACGTGAAAATGAAGAGACCCACCCCCGGTGGTCTCTGTGACCCCAAGATACGCCAATGGTGTTCCAATGATAGCTCCCAGATTCTCTTTGTCCCAGAATGTGCATTTTGTTTTCTTAATGGTCCTGCTCTTTTGACCACTGGCCGGCCTTTTACCGACGAGTATAGACAATACGTCATTGACCAATTGTTTGTAAACCCAGGCAGCTCCGACTGGATTCTCAACCAATGCTCGAAGACGCGCACTGTAAGAGGCTGGGATGGAGATCCCACCCTCTCCAAGATAACACCTGAAACCGTGTTTCATCGCTTCGTGGTGTCCACCAGAGACAACGGCCGGAAAGTCTGTGTTGCTTTGACTGCTCATGGTCATTCGGATTGATGTGGGGTGATTGACATCGTTGATCGCGAAGGTGAGAAATGCTGGAGCGCAGCCAAATCTGCGTCTCATTGCCAAGATCTTACCGCCTGTGTCAGCTCTTGCGAGTGCCCCATATGTCGTTAGCTTCCCACCACCAGTCAGAAATGGCTCGATCTTTTTCATTATTTGTTTTGCAACCTTCCCATGTGGGTCTTTCACTGCCTCTTTCAACTTTTCCTGGAAGCTCTCGGACAAGTACTCCTCGGCAAATTTTGCAAACTCCCTCTTGTTTTGGGCCTTGGCATACATGCCCCTTATAGAACCGAACCTCTGCAGCTGATCGAATAGGTAGAACAAAAGTGGTTGACACGAAGCAGCATTGGTCGTGAACTGCATCAAGAGATGCCGCGTCTGCTCCTCGCTAAGCGACGGCCTGTCACTGTCGTACCCTTTCCCTAAAAAGAAAACATCGGGAAAGGCCTTGACCAACCCTTCATCCTTTTGGCCAGAAGCTCCACCCAAAAACTCGTTGAATGGATCTTGCTCCCTGTACGATCTCGACTCTGTTCTGACCTCTTCCTTTGACTCATCGTATTCCTTTTTCTCACTGCTGACATTGATTCCTAATTCGCGAGCAACGCTAACAAGATAATCGTGAGTATCATCGGTGTTCATCCCATGAGCAGTCTTCTTTCGACTGGTCAAATAGCTGCCATGCATTGGAAATTCCTCATCACCATCCTCGTCACCATCACTCTGATCATTTTGAGATGAACCGAGAAAAGGCGACAGGTTGCACAATGGTGAGTGAATCGACGAGAAGAAAAGCGTGTGGTGGCACCCGAGCAGAGATGCATCGAGTGTCCAAAGAAAATACAATGCTTACCTCCTCAACGTTCAAAGCAGCAGGCACTTCGCCGCAGCCCGATGACACGCGGACCCCTCTGATGTCATCCCTCCCAACATCAGTCTCTCTTGCCGTCTCTTTGTCTGCCGTTACCACCATCGCGCCTTCGACAAGGGCTTTGTTACACTTGTCTATCCGCTCAACCACAATTGGGAAATCTTCCATGTCCTTGTCATGGGAATACATCTCATTCACCTCCTTCAAAACCTTCAGCCATTGATACACTGCAAATGATCGGGCAGAAATGTGCGCCGAGCCCAGTGCCTTCTTCGCTAAATGATCGTACTGCCCCTCCGGTCCAACAAAGTGAATGTCGATGCTGTCATTAATACTCTCGGCGCTCAACAAGTCTTTGACAACTCTAGGGCTGTCGTGCTCAAACATGATCGAGTGGCCTTTGATGGCGGAATGGCTGTGTTCCTTCTGCCGGCCGGTGTTGCTCTCGATTTTGATTGCATTGCTGTAGTGCCGGACTTTGGATATCATTTGGCGCTCACGCAGAGTCAGTGGCACAAGACCAACTCTTGAAGGACTCCCAAAATCAATTCCTCCTGCGATAGATCGTATCGGCGCTTTGCTCTTTGTACTTGGCTCAAAATTGTAGCACCAGGGGCAAAGTTTCACTCTGAAGTCCTTCATACCATTGTCATCTGTGAACTCTTGCACAAATTCAGGGTGCAAATGAAAATATTTTGGCTTGGTTCGATCAAGCTCGCCATTATCATTCTTGCAGAACATCCAATCTGGAAGGGTGCGATCTTTGGTTAACTCTTTGGGCTTCTCTGGGGGCCATCTCGAATATGCTCTCCAGGGCTCAAAAACGTCCTCCTCCCCCTTGTCGTTGATTGGTAATCTCATCGGTGGCTTGCCCATTCTTCCTTGATGCTCTGATCGTTGCGTGTCATCTAATTCTGCCCAGCACAGTGATTTAACATCCTTGTGTTTGAAAAGCGATGTCACATCCTCGTCAGTTGAGCGGATGGATTGGGATCGGAAACCGCATGATGCACACGTCAGAAGAGGGGCGTCAACTGATGCAAAGTTCTCTCCTTCAACTTCAAATTCTTTCACTTCGCCCCACGGCACACCACGGCCTTGTGTCTTCAAGAATGTCTTACCCAGTTCCCGTTGTTTCTCGGGCGCGACAAATTGAGAGCCCAGTATTCGCTTTGCCTCCTCCTCGATGCTCTTGTAGTCTTCTTCGTAGACGCTTTCGTGGTTGCTTGCATTCAAATACCCGAGAGAACGTTTGCAGAGCTTTTCGAATTCCTCGTCTATTGGATTTAGGTGCGCCTCGACAGGAACATCGAACTTCTTCTTCTGTTCAGCCTTATTCTGGTATTCCCTGATGTGCTTGTATTCCATGGGATAACGCCTGTTGTCATCTTCGCAATGCATCACAAAGTACCGTTTGTCGTCCTCCTCTTCAACCTCTGCCTCTCCGACTTCATAGTCCACATCCACAATTTCGCAGTCATATGGTGTACTGTCGCTGTCCGGCCAATTTGCCCACCATCGGCCCGGTACCTTTAACTTCAATCCAATCAAAGACTTTGCCCACGAATCCAGAATTGGAGCGGGCTTTCTCTTCTCTCTCAATAATCTGCAATCATCGCCACAGTCCAAGCCTTCGGTGACCAACCATTCCAGTGCTGCCCTCTCCACGCAATTGATTTTGTTCTTAACTTGCCAATCATTGATCGACTCCCAGTCGATTTCGTTTATATGCTCATGAACCACCCGACAAAGCGATACTCGATCTTCGAGCCTTTCAATGTTAAGCCCGCAGAGGCGACGAAGCCTGCTCTCTGCCACATCAGCCCCCTCGGCAACTTCGTCGCCATTCTTTTCGCGAACAAGTTTTTTGTGCAAACCCAAGTAAGCAAACAGCATCCGAGGCTCCCTGTCTCTCCAGCCTCCATTGTTTGCGTGCCAAAGCAGCGCCGACAGTTCAGGATCATTTTGGAAGTCTTTGAACAGGAAATCCCTGCCGGGCACATCCCACAACTTTGTTGTGGCGAATGAGTCGGCTCGAGGTATTTCTTCCTTCTTTTCGGCCTCTCTGGCCTTGATTTCTTCCTTCTTTTCTGCAGTCATGCGAGCTCTTGACCTTCTTCCTCGCTCTGTTGGGCTAAGTGCTCCCTTTTCTTTGTCCTTGGGAGGCCGCCCTCGTTTTTTCCCAGCACCCCCAAGCAACGATGCACAATTTACGACCAATGTGGAACCCTTGCCGATGCCGTAGTCAGACAGTGAAAGGTTGTCCTTGTCGAGCCGCTTGCACCACGCATTTATGTACAATGAATAGTCACTTGGGTCCAATCCCAGCCTGAGTTTGATGTCCTGTTTTACTTCAGAAATCGTCTTTGAAGGGTAAAACGAAACCGCGACGAGCCCGCCTTCCGGGGGTTTCAGAAAGATGCATTGGTTCGGTTGCAGCTCTTGAGCCTCTTCCTTGGAATGACCTTTTAGAACTGGAGTGAGTTCTCTAGGATGATTCTTGATCGTGCGAGCAGTTTTTGATGTCACCTTGTCCAACTCCTCAACAGTGTTGTTGAGCCAATCACCCACATCCACGCATTGGTTTGAGTATGAATTGCTGCCTTTGTCCACTCTGGTGAATAATTTTCGTGGCACAGCCAGCATCATCACAATGGCAGCCATGGGCACTACCATGAAGAATCTCCATAGCAACAAATGGCTAATGAAGGTCGAGCACTTGGCTGAATTGCAGAGGCCGGAGAAATGACTTGTGTGTGCGTAGAGCATAATTTCGGCATCAGTGTTGGGGGTTTTAGCCGCTGCTGCTTCACGTATTACTGACTTTTTGGCAGCGATCGCAAAGAGAGGCAGGAGATGCGATCTGGCTGCTGCTCGAATAATGGCTTTGCAGCATTGCCCGGACATTTTGGTCAGCAGTAGAGGTGTAGCAGCAACCCAGAATGGAGCCTGGGAAACTAAACAGCTTACAGCTTCAACAACTGGAGCAAGATTTGGACAGATCCCATTTCTCTCCTTCGATCTATTTGAATCCTCTGGGAGATCTGAGGCTCCTTGGTTACTCGCAAAGCCGGTGGAACCGTCCGCCCGGACTTCCAAATGTTCCATCTTGACTGCAAGTGTCTTACCACCCATGATCTTGACTGCAACACGGCCGTCAGCGGTGATTTTAGTGACGTGTCCAATCCGGCCATTGAATTGGACATCCTTCGAGAGACCCTTGATATGCACCTCGGCACCTGCCTCGGTTGCTCGGACAGTTGATTTTCTCGCTGCCCCATGTAGTATGCAGTCACAAACATATGCAAAACATGCTGCAAGACTGCTTGGTAGGTGATACAAGCTGTGCATGGTGATGACCACAAGGCGAAGCAAAGTGAGTGCATGGCGATTGGTTGTGGTAGCACTGCCAACTCTGCGCCGATACCACTGCTCGCAAGCTTCTTGCAGCCACGGATCCTTTGTTCTCCTGCTCTTCTTTCCCATAGTATCCGATTTCGATATTATGGTATGGAGTTAGCAGGAGGATGCCTGAAGAGGGAGTAGGCGAGGAAGCAGCAAATGAATCAGAGAATTGTGATAGTAGAAAAGCCGGTGAAATCAGACAGCCAAAGCAGCGCCTCTCTCACACTTCATGAATGGCGCTGGAAAGATTACCACCATTGCGACCTTATTCTTTGGGGTCATGAAGTCTTGCATGGTGGATCGTGAGGATGCAGTGACAGTCCCTCATCAGTGTGGTGTAGGAAACAGCTCTTGTTGCCTCGACGGTATGCTTTTGATAGCTGGGCAGGAGACGGCGTGAAGTACAGAGCTAGCATTCAAGTGAACTTGATACTTTAGGATTCAAATTATGATATGAACAACAAAATGTGTGCTGCTGTGTGTGGCCTTGGAGCTGCATCAACATCAACAGCTGTAGCTGCATCAACATCAACAGCTATAGCTGCGTCAACAGCGATTCATGGCCGAATCTGTCACAGCGATGGCTGCATCACCATCAGCGGCTGCATCACCATCAGCGGCTGCATCAACAGCATTTAGAGCCTCTTGCCCCCGGAGATCAGCATTCTTCGCACTGCCTTGAGGTTGCTCGTCGCTCACGCGGTGTTCCTTCTACTGCCTGGGGGCAATCTATGGCTGCATCAACAGCGATGGCTGCATCTGTCACCACAGCAATGGCTGCACCATAAACAGCAATGGCTGCATCAAGCTAGTAGTCTAGTAAATAGTTGATTTATGATTCAAGTTATGACAGCAACAATTAATTTGTGATTAAAGGAATAAGAGGCTGTGTGTACTGCCATCGGCAGCTCAAAGCTCTATCAAGCAGCACTGCTGCCAAGTAGACAAGGAGCAAGTAGGAGAGTCCGCTCTTTTTCATACCATCAGCCTGCTCCTCGCTCAGTTGCCACTGCTTTACTCCCGCATCCGCCAATTATTTGCGGCCTATTTACCCACCCAAATTTTTTTGGCCAACCTAAAAGACAGCCTAGCTGTTGACACTCAGAAGAGCAACCCAACCACTCAAGGAGCAGCAACTCCAAGGCTCTCTAGAGGCACAGTGATTGCTGTTGCAGTCTCGTACCTATCCCTGCATCGAGGCATTGCTGTACAGTCAGATGTGACGATACAACCTGCCTGGGAGCAGGAGCTGGATGCCAGCAATGCCCTCACGACGCTCTCTCAGAAACCACCAGTAGACGAGAATGAAAGCGAGTGTTCCATTTCGACGAGTTCTCGTGGTAACCCTGCTACTATCCCCTGCCAAGCGTCTAGAAAAAAATGCAAACAGAGTGGTGCCAAGGCTGCAACTTGGAATGGATATGAGCAGGCTGGGATTGTAGGGAGAAGTGGACTGCATTTTATTCAATCTAAGCTTGAAGAGGCAATATTCAAGTGAAACATCAGATTTACTGCCACACCCAGATAACAACAAATAACCGCATTCTTCCCGTGTCCGTACACTACTGTTGCGACAGCAATAGGCACCAATTCCCAGGGGTCACCGTGCTGTCGTTCCTCTTGCCGGCGCCAAGCTTGCCCGTTCCAAGATCAGTTGTGCGTTCATCCAGTGACATTTAAACCCCCTTCAAATACTGCTCCCGGCTCCCCACCAATAATTTGTTGATCTGTTTGGCTGCTCTTTTGTATCGCTCCCGCTCCTCGTCTTCTAACTCTTTCCATTGCACAGATGTGTTGTTGGAATATTGTTTGAAACGCGCACTCGGTGGCGGAGCTTTCCCCCCCGTCATTTCGGTTGCCCCAATTGCATCTTTACTCCTTTTCTTCCTAGCTGCGGCTGCACGCCGGGGTGGGGGATGGTCGTGTCGAATGATGTATTCAGCATACGACTCTATAGTGTGTGGTTTGATGTCTAGAACACCACACTCATTTATGTATCGCGTGAGACTGCACATCAGCTTATATCCGCTCCAAGTTGCGGCCTTGGCACCACTCTGTTTGGGTTTCTTTCTAGACGCTTGGCAGGGGATAAAAGCAGGGTTACCGTGACAACTCGCGGAAATGGAACCCTCGCTTTCGCTCCCCTTTACGGGAGAGTCGTTGTCACGGTGCTCTTTGGAAGTGAGCGGAGACTTTGTGGAGTCGTTGGTTGGACAGGGTGGTTTCTGCAGAGAGAATGCCATCAGCAGTTTAGCACAGTCGTCGCTGTAGTTGGGAGTCTTGCGCTCGTGGTTGAAACAAAGATCGGTCATCTCATTACGCAATGCTTCACGCGAATCACTCATTTCCTCGTTAAGTTGGTTGCTTGTTTGCGGAAGTTGCGTGATGGTGGTAGAAACGTTATCCTGGAATCAAAATCGGTGGAACAGGTGATGAAGATCCAATGCAATGAAAGATTTATGGACAGGGCTTGCTGTGGGATAATTACTTGGTGGCTGGCTCTGGTCCCTGGAGAACGGTCCTTGGTGTGTTTAAACAGCTTTTCAGAGACAGAAGCCCTTTCAACTTTGGGAGAAAGTAAGCCCTGCAGGCTCAACATTCAGTACTAGAGGGGGAACAGCCCTCTAGGCCAAATTTGGTGAGCCGGTACTATTTCCTACTGTATGTTTGTTGCCGAGGGCGCCATCTTTTGCGGAGGGAGCAGCTGCAGCAACTCCCCCTGTCAAGGCAGCTGTACCAACACAAATGAAGCAATATCTATTGAGATATAAAATACTATCACATTCTGGGGCAGCTTGTGCAGGTAAACGGGCCCGCACTAGTGCCGATTCTATCAGGCTCCTTACGGGCCGTGTGCTGAAGCTTCAGTCTGAGTATGCAGTCGAATACTACAAGCAATGGTGGGATAGAGCAAAGTCAGGTGGTTATGTGTGACGACCCCGCCACCAATTCTCTTTATACTCTTCTGACAAGTGCTGCGATTGGTATCGTAGAAACTGAGTCGGATAACCGTCCAAGTGCTGAAGGCGGCGGTCTCCGCCCCAACAACATGTCTCCGCATATGACTCAAACGAGCCGAACCGTTTACGCCACGATCCCGGAAGTGGCAGAGAGACGCGGCATACGTCTCGTAGGGAACTTCAATTCCTCTTCCGACAACCCCGCCACCCATTACATCGGCGAGTACTGCAGGGGTGCCCAAGTTATGACGGATTCGGCGTCATTCAAGATGGTTTTCACGGTACTCACCGCAATCACGACGGCGCTTCGACTCATGGACACTCTCGAGACTCAGGCTTGTGCATCGGACACGAATGATTGGGTTTGTTCTAAAATGATGTCGTTACAGGACGTGTGCTCGATCTTAAACGAAACAATCTTGCTCACCTGCATCCAAGACCAAGTTAAGGTATGGCGAGTCGTCTGTGCCACCAAAAGTGACCCGATCGACATGTTCATCGGGATGGAGGATGATGAACTAAATCAATACATGAAACGAGCTGGTTTACCAGGTCATGACGAGGTTATCCCTTTGGTCTCTCACCAACGTCTTGATATGAAGAGCATATCAGAGGTCTCCGAAGAGGAATACAAGCGTCTGACCGAAGAGTCAAGCGGTACTGAGGCAAGCGAGGATAGCTTGTGGCAGGTCGCGGGAACGATTTCATATTAACGTTAAGACTCCAGTCCCAGTCTTATCTCCCAGTTTGTTTTATGTTATTATGAATGTTTGGATTCATCACTCTACGTCGTTTTTTGCAATTCGATGACAAATGTTGCGGCGCTAAAGCTAGAGAAAATGTTTGATAGTGCTAATTATACACATTGGGAGAGAGTTTGGCTGTGGAGGAATCATCCTTTCTCTCTTCATTCTCCTCCCCGGTCTCGCTCCCCGTGACAGTCTTCCACCGCTTTGAGTCGGGAACGAAGCTGGGCGTTGGGGAAGCGATGTCGTCATCCTCGCCACTTTCATCGTCGTCTGCAATCAAACGGCGCTTCCGAGGATTGATGTCAAATGTCTCATCGTTGCGTGCACCGGTCAGCTCGTTTTTTAACTTCCGCACCCACAAATCCCTCTTTAACTTTGCCAAGCCAGCCTCCTTTTGGCGTGTGAATCCGGTCGGTCTGCGGCGTCTGGTGTTCTGATTGAAAGACTTCAATGGGACATCGTCGTCGCTATCAGCAAGAATTTTGTCCTGATCACAATGTGTCAAATTGCAAGTAAAGAGCGACGGGGAACCAGTTGGTGCAGTGTTCCAGCAGCTTACCAAACTGGCTCGCCCATTGCTCTCAGAAACAATGCCTTCATCTGCATCGTCCTCCACTTCCGGACACAAAGGCATCTTTTCCCCGGACCCGTGCTTCAAGGTAATCAAAGACAACCCGTCTGTGTAATTCATGAGACGCTCATCTGGAATGCTTTGCAAATCCATCTTAAAAGCAACAAGGAACTGATGGTTCTCCTCTTCTTGTTGCTGATGAGTTGTGTCTTGCCCCCCGGCCATCTCCTCTTATTTCTTATTGCCTCTTCAAGCTTAGATTGAATAAAATGCAGTCCACTTCTCCCTACAATCCCAGCCTGCTTATATCCATTCCAAGTTGCAGCCTTGGCACCGATGCAGCTTACGAGACGTTAATGCAGCTCTATCAGGTTGGCATGGGAGTGTGTCTCATTCATTGCAGACTTCTGATGCTGTTTGACTGTCAAACTGCTTAACCTGATCCAGGCTCCAGCGAAAAGGAGCATCAACTGCCTGCTCCTTCTGTTGCTACTGCTTTTTTGTCCGCTGACCCTGCTGAAAGATCAGGGCCCAAAGGACATAAATAGACAAGAATAATTGCTAGAGCTTTTTTATGTCATTTAGATAAAGAGAGAGTGTTTTGGCCGTTCATGCAATTACCACAGCATCACAGGAGTGCTGGCCTTGTTATCCCTTGCTTGGGGCAGCTTGACACCATTGCCAACATCAAGGACGGGCTTGCACTTCTCAAAAAACGCCTATGCGAGAACGATGATGAGGCGGACAACTTCCACCCTGACTGGATAGTTATTCCGACAAATGCAATGTTGAAACGTGCCATTAATTCAAGCATCAGCTTCGAATGCGCTTTTGTTGATCTGGTAATATCAATGTACGCCCCGCTGTGTTTGGAAGCAGGAGTGAACATCGTCTGTGAAATGGACTCACTCCGAGAATTGAACTTCGATTTAAGAATGCTCTTCTATCGTTTACAGGCGTCGAAAATCAATCGTGCTTTCAAAGACAAATACGAGGTCGAATTTTCACTTAATGGCGTCGCCGAAGATTACAAAGCGTGTCGAATGGAGGGCATGGGACGACTGCAAGCCTGCGGGAATCTCCATCTTGGCTTCTGCGGTGAATACGAAGGCCGCGAATGCAGCAGCTGGAGTTTTGACTCCACCAAGAGTATGATTGATGTCGCAACGTATAACCCAAACCTTGTCTTGGACAAACCAAAATTCATCAGCGTGCACAGTGTCAAACACGAAGAGGATGATGGCGTCAGTGCCACAACGGAGCCAACAATGTGGCAAGAGGAGCAAATGTAAACATCCAGTTGCAACCATTTAAAAAATAATTCGGTGTGTTTTTTGCATCTCT
>NODE-385-length-15585-cov-5.74012_pt1 | contig 15585 bp, 10 predicted proteins | sample MGYA00139097_ERZ477577 | MGnify/ENA metagenome assembly ERZ477577 | reverse complement strand
CACTACTTTTTATTTTTATTTATTTTTTTAAGTGCTTGCTCTTTGAATGCAGAGCAAGAATCGGCGCTGCACAATGCAATGATCTCCTATGTGAACGCGAAAAATGAAGGAGTTGCAACCGCTTACGTGGCTTACACACATCCAAATGCAGTAGCTTACTATAAGAATCAAGGAGACAGTCTTTTTCAAGTAAGATATGATTTGTCATTGAATGGTGATAATGGCTTTTTACAGGACGGCTCCATTCAAGAGATCAAGACAGATAAGGATCGTTTACAAGTTAAGTACGTTTTTACCGAGATAAAGTTGATGGATTTTGATGAACAAGTTATCGACAAGATGATAATTGCAGTATCAGAGGATGATGGAAAATCTTGGTTCTTTATTGATGAAGAAGACTATTTTAATAATGAAATAATTGATCCCAAAAGTAGATTGATCAAATGAGAAATATAGTAACAGTTATTTTGTGTCTAATTGGAGCGATGAGTTATGGACAAGGTTGGGTGCCTGCAGGTGCTCGTTCAATGTCTTTAGGTAATGCGTCGGTTACGTTTGAAGATGTATGGGCATTTCATCATAACCCAGGGGCCTTGGCCGAAATTGAAAACTTTACAGCTGGAATTTCATATGAAAATCGGTTTTTATTGAAGGAACTGCAAAGTCAGGGTTTAGCAGTGGCTATTCCACTTAAGGTCGGTGTGATTTCGGTAGGTGGTCATATGTATGGTTATAACCGATTTCGGTCCTACAAAGGTGGAGTTGGTTATAGCATGAAACTAGCAGAGAAAATTTCAGCCGGGGTACAATTAAATTATCAGGGGATTACTCTTTCGGATGGCTATGGTTCCCGTGGGAATATGACTGCAGAGGCTGGTATACATGCAAGGTTTACTGAGAATTGGAAGATTGGTTTAAGTGTTTTTAATCTTAATCGAGCAAAATTGTCAGATTATGAGGATGATAGATTCTCTACCATAATGAGACTAGGAACATCTTATCTTTTTTCAAAGAAATTCATGCTATCTATAGAAGCAGAAAAAGATTTAGATTATTCTTTTCGCTTTAAGTCTGGTTTGGAATATCAAGTGATGGATCAATTTTTTCTTCGTGCTGGCGTGGCAACAACTCCTTTAGAATTGAGTTTTGGACTCGGTTATCATTTGAAAAAAGTGCATATCGATTTTGGAACAGCTTACCATCAGATCTTGGGTTGGTCTCCGCATTTCTCCCTAGTATTTGAAGCGAGAAAATAGTGATGCCATTTCGTCAATATATAGCCCTTTTATTTGTCTTGATTGGTACGTCGCAACTTCAGGCCCAAGATAAAGACGAAATAATTCAACAGCGAATTGAATTTATTTCTGAGCAATTAGAAACGGAAAGTATTGACTTGACAAATGTTGTAGAGCAATTGAATTATCTTTTCGATAATCCGATGAACTTGAATTCGGCGAAACTTGAAGATTTACAAGATTTAGGTTTATTGACAGACGTGCAAATAAACGACTTGTTACTTCATAGAAAATTATTCAAAAAATTTATTTCCATCTATGAATTGCAAGTCTTGCAGTATTGGGATATGAGTACCATACGATTGGTTTTACCTTTTGTAAAAGTAGATGATAAATTAGATCAGCTGCATGTAGGCTTAAAAGAGGCATTCAGACAAGGGAAATTTGAGGCCTATTTTAGGTATCAAAGAATTATTGAAAACAAGGCAGGGTATGAGGATGTAAGTGATTCTATTTTAGAAAGTAGCAATAGCTACTATCATGGGAATGCTGATCGTTATTATACAAGGTTGAGATTCAGTTACCGTACAAACCTAAGTATTGGTGTTACCGCTGAAAAGGATCCTGGGGAACAATTTTTCGATGGATACCAGAAAAATGGTTTTGATTTCTACTCCGCACATGCATTTTACAAGGGAGGGAAGTATATAAAATCTGTCGCCTTAGGTGATTATCAGGTTCAAATTGGTCAAGGACTAAACTTATGGACAGGATATGCCTTTGGAAAGTCTGCGGATGTAACAAATGTAAAAAAGTCTGCTAATCCTATCAAACCATATACCTCTGTTGATGAAGCTCGATTTTTACGTGGAGCGGCAATTCAATTAGGTGTTAAGGATTTTTCGTTAACAGTATTTGGTTCATATAAGCAGGTAGATGCTTCGATTAGTTCTATCGATTCAATAGGAGAATCAGAGCTGATAGTTGAAAGTATTAATCTTGGAGGTTTGCATAGAACGAACTCAGAAAATGCTCGAAGACATACATTGAATGAAATTATAGCGGGAGCGAATTTACAATACAATCTACGTGGGTTGCAGGTAGGTGTTGCAGGTGTCTATCAAGGTTATGATAAGTCATTTGTCAAAGATACTTTACCCTACAACCAATTTGATTTTAGAGGGAAAAGCACAGTTGGGATCAGTGCGGATTATAGTTGGGTCATTCGAAACTTCAATTTCTTTGGGGAGGTTGCCACCACTAGTTATTCGGGAGGTTTTGCCAATCTTCATGGAGTGCTTTTTTCTTTAGATAAAAGGGCTTCCATGAGTTTAGTATATCGTAATTATGGAAGAGATTACCAGACCTTTTACAACAATGGACTAGCGGAAGGAAGTCGTACACAAAATGAAAGTGGACTCTATGCTGGTTTAAAATTAAATCTTACACGCTCCTTTTCTGTCAATACATATGTAGATATATTCAAATTCCCTTGGATGAAATATCAAGTAGATGGACCGTCTCATGGGCACGAATTTTTAATTCAACCATCATACAGGCCTAGTAGAAGGTTGGAAATTTATATGCGATTTAGAGAGCAAAGAAGAGAAAAGAATAGTAGGGATTCAGATGGTACAATTACTTCTTTGGAGAACGTAACTCAGCGAAATTATCGTTTGAATATTAGTTATCAAGTTTCAGAGAGTATTAGGCTGAAGAGTAGAGTAGAGTTTGTGACGATTGACCGTCCAAGCAATAATCCGGAAAGCGGAATGATTTTGACGCAAGATGTAATCTTTAGACCAAAGTCATTTCCAGTTGATTTAGCGCTGCGTTATGCGCTATTTGATACGGATAGTTATGATTCTCGCATTTACACCTACGAGAATAACGCACTTTATGTTTTTTCTTCCCCATCCTATTATTATCAAGGGAGTCGAGCTTATGCTTTAGTGCGATGGACCTTTCTTCGAAAGTTCGATTTATGGGTGAGGTATGGGGTAAGTATTTTTGCTAATCGTAATTCCCTCGGCTCATCAGCCGAGGAAATTTCAGGTAACACTAAATCTGACGTAACTATCCAATTGAGGATAAAGTTGTAAGTTGATTTACTTCATTGGACGGATATAAATCAATTTGTATCGTCCCTTTCCACTATCGCGTTGATCAATTTCGAATTTACCAGTAGATTTAATTAACGGTGTCAATTTCTCGAATCCATAGTTCCGTGCGTCAAAATTAGGTTGCTTTTTTTGTATTAAACTACCAACATCACCTAAGAATGCCCATCCATCTTCATCCGCAAGATCATTTACGGATTGTGATATTAACTTAATCGTTTGCGGACTTACTGTGTCAACAGTATTTTTCTTCCGTTTAACTTTTGAGTTCGGCTCTGTCTCTTCTTTATCATTCGAACCTAGAATTTCTAGATAGACGAATTTATCACAAGCAACAATGAATGGATTTGGTGTTTTCTTTTCACCAATACCTATCACCATTAACCCGGCTTCACGGATACGCGTAGCCAACTTTGTGAAATCACTATCACTTGATGCGATACAAAAACCATCTGTTTTACCAGAATAGAGAATATCCATAGCATCAATAATCATTGCTGAATCAGTCGCATTCTTTCCGGTTGTGTAACCGTATTGTTGCATGGGGGTGATTGCATTTTCTAGCAACACTTTTTTCCATTTTGATAAATGTGGTTTTGTCCAGTCACCGTATATTCTTTTAACTGTAGGATTACCGTATTTGGCAATTTCTTCCATCATTTCTTTAATATATCTGGATGGAATATTGTCACCGTCAATTAAGACAGCAAGGTTTTTATCTTTTTCCATTTTTTTTTATTTGATTAACTGAAGAACGAAAGATTTTAGTACTCAATATCGAGATTGAAAGTGTTCTTCAGTGTGTGCAAGTTAGGGTTTTTTCTTGCAAGTGCCGCAAATTTGTCTTTCCCAGTCTGATACTTCACTTCTTGATCTGGGTTATTGGTGAGCTCAAGACGTATCATAATGTCGTAGTTCTTAAGGTCTTTACGAATAAAGCTGAGCAATTCTGAAAGAGTTGGACGGATGTAATCAATTTGAACTTGGTTATCAACCTCCAAAAGATAATCGTCATCACCAACGCGTTTAGGCTCTCGTTTAATCATTGCGTTGTAGAAAGTCTCTTTACCATCAGTTTTCATGGCAAAGGCAAATTTCCTCCATGCCATTTTTAGATCATCATACCCATATGAATTTCGTGGCATATTCCTTAGGTCGATACCTTTACCACCGTCTTCCTCTTCCTTCTTCTCCATCATTTTTTTAATAGAAAGACTTGAAGAATTGAGCTGTCCCGTGGGAGTTTCCATAACCTTGGGTTCAGGTTTGGTCATTATGCTTTTAGCTGAAGCCTTTATGATAGGCTTAGCTGTAGCTTTTTTTGCTTTCTCTCTAAGGTTTTGATTCGGAAACGGGATGATCTTGACTAGATCCGTTAGGCTTTTTTTTTTTCCTGCTCCGCATTGATGGAACATAATTGCATCAAAGCCATTTCGACCAGTAATCGTTGGTTCTTTGAAGCCTTGTATTCTACATCAGCACGGCTAAGCACACCAAGTGCGCGCAACAGATGATTGCCATCCATTGTTTTTGATTGCTCAATATATTTCTCTTGTATAGACTCGCTAACCTCTAGTAATGGTGCTGTTCGCACGTCTTTACAGATGAGTAAGTTGCGGTAGTGGTCAGCCAATCCAACAATAAAATTGTGAGCGTCGAATCCCTTTTCAATTATATCGTTAAACAATAATAACGAAGCAGGAATATCTTCCTTTAATGCGTTCTCTATTATCCTGAAATAATAGTCGTAATCTAATATGTTAAGATTCTGAATTACATTATCGTAAGTGATCGTGTTTCCAGAAAAAGTAACTATCTGATCGAATATTGACAAAGCATCTCGCAAGGCACCGTCAGCTTTCTGAGCAATAATATGCAAAGCATCTATATCAGCTGTGATTTCTTCTTTTTCAGCAATAAAAGCTAGATGTTCAGCAATATCTTTTACCTTAATTCTATTGAAATCGAATATTTGGCAACGTGAAAGAATTGTGGGAATAATCTTATGTTTCTCAGTTGTTGCAAGTATGAAAATCGCATGCTTTGGCGGCTCTTCCAATGTTTTTAGGAAGGCGTTAAATGCAGAAGTAGAGAGCATATGAACCTCATCGATGATGTACACTTTGTGCGAACCAATTTGAGGTGCAATTCGAACCTGATCGATTAAGCTTCTGATATCTTCTACAGAATTGTTGGAGGCCGCATCCAATTCATAGACATTTAAAGAAGCTCCTGAATTAAAAGACTCGCAAGAATCACATTTATCACAAGCTTCAATATTCTCAGTTTTATTAAAACAGTTGATCGTTTTGGCTAGAATTCTAGCCGTAGATGTTTTTCCAACCCCACGCGACCCACAAAACAAAAATGCTTGAGCTAAATGATCATTTTTTATGGCATTTTTTAACGTAGAAGTAATTGACTTCTGACCTACAACTGTGTCGAAGGTTTGGGGTCTATATTTACGCGCAGAAACAATAAAATCGCTCATCAAAACAAAAATAAGTTTTTGAAAGGAAAAGACGACAATTGTTGATAACTTAAAGAAAGTGTTAAATGAAGAAAACGTTCATTAATTGTTGTTTTTTCCTAGGAAGGGAACTCATCCTCAAATAAACATTCACAAGCAATTTTAGCACTGCAGAGGGCAAGAGGGATTCCTCCACCTGGATGCACTGATACGCCAGCGAAGTAAAGACCTTTAATGTCTTTGCTATAGTTCGCGTGCCTATAAAAAGCCGAAAATCGACTATTAGAAGCATTGCCATAAATCGAACCATATTTCCCACTGTATTTTGCTTCGACGATTCTTGGGTCCAGCACTTCTTCAACTTCAATTAAAGTGGAAATATCCTCTCCAAGAAGGTTGCTCATTTTTTGTTGAACGAATGCTCTTTTTTCACTGATGTGCTGATCCCAATCTTGCCCCTGATTTATTGGAGCGTTAATGAGTACGAACCAATTTTCACATCCATTTGGAGCATCTCCCTCTACTACTTTCGATGAAATGTAAAGGTAAATAGAAGGTTTTTCGTGAATGGTTTTCTCGTAAAAGACAGCATCAAATTCTTCCTTATCGTTATCAGAGAATATCATATTATGCACTTCCAGTTGATCGAATCGCTTATTTATACCCCAATAAAAAGCCAGTACCGAACTTGATTTTTCCTGAGAAAGAATTTTTTTTGGTTGTCTCATTTTAGAGAGTAATTTTTCATAAGTGAATGATATATCCATGTTACTTATTACAAAGTCACTCTCATAATTACGATTGGGCGTTTTTACACCACAAATGCGTTTGTTTTCGACAATTATTTCTTTGACAGGTTCGTTCAAATGAAATTTTACACCTAAACCCTCTGCTAATTGGACTAAACTATCTGTTACCTGAATCATCCCATTCTTTGGTAGATACGGATGGGTGTTAATCTCCAAATGTGAAATCATATTCATCATCGCTGGAGCTAAATGGGGATGACTACCGTTGTACTGCGCAAATCGATTGAAAATCTGAATAGTTCTTGGGTTTTTAAAGCATCGAGCATTTTCTTGATGCATTGTACTCATCAATTTATAACTCGGCAAGCTTGCAAGTGCTTTTCTTAAATTTTTCCCGAATAATTTTTTCCAGCGATGCAATGACTTTTCAATGAAAAGAGGAGCTATAAGCTTATAGTTCTTTTCGGCTTTATTTAGATAATTTTCTAATGTTGCTCGATTTTCTCCAAGTTTGCTCGCAATTTCATTCACTACTTGACGTCTGTCATGTGTGAGTTCAATTACGATTCCATCATTAAAGAAGTATTTAAACGAGGTTTTAAGTGTAGCCATTTCAAAAGACGAGAAGTCTTTCCCGCATAACTTATAAAGATCCTCAATGTACTCTGGACAAGTCAATAAAGAGGGGCCCTGATCGAATCGGTACCCCTCTATAGTTCTACTATTTATTTTGCCGCCTAGAAAGTTGTTTGCTTCAAAAACATGTGTTTCTATACCTCTCTGTGCAAGACGGATAGAAGCTGCGAGTCCGGCAATCCCCGAACCTATTACAATTGCTTTCTTGGGCATTAGATACTCTAATCAACAATAACGATGGAATCGATACTATCGCCTTGTTTGATCTCATCAATAACGTCTAAACCATCTACGACTATTCCAAAGCAAGTATGATTTCCATCTAAGTGTGCTGTATTATTACGTGAGTGACAAACAAAAAATTGAGACCCTCCAGTATTTCTTCCAGCATGAGCCATAGAAAGTACACCACGTTCATGATGCTGCTTCTCTCCATTAACCTCACAGTCTATTTGGTATCCTGGCCCACCAGTTCCTGCCATTCCTTCTGCGCCGTCACGCGAATTAGGACAGCCACCTTGTATAACAAAATCGGGAAGTACACGATGGAACTTTAGTCCGTCATAAAACCCATCTTTTGCCAATTTTACAAAATTTGCTACTGTTTTTGGAGTTTCCTTCTCATACAGCTCTACTTTCATATCACCTTTACCGGTCTTGATAATTGCTTCCATCTAACTTTAATTTTTTACAAATATCGGGAAAGATATGTTAATTAAATTGGCTAGGCTTAAAATTTTCATTTCTTTGATTTATCACCTTGAATCCTCGAAAGAACTTAATTACATTTGTTTTATGCAGGTTTTCAGATTCCACAGAAATCAGTTGAACAGATTTGATGATCAACACCTCAACATGGTGTATGATCAAGCAGTATATTCTCCATATATCAATCACATTTTTTCATTTAAAAATTTTGAAAAGCAGATAGAAGAGAAACGTGATAATTATTCAGGCAGGACACAGTTGGTGGAGGCGATCAAGCATCAATATATTGAATTTGAGAGCTTGGATAAGGTCGGAGAAAATATACTTGCACTCGGAGAAGAGAATACATTTACGGTTACAACGGGTCATCAACTTTCTTTATTCACCGGACCATTATACTTTGTAATTAAGATTCTTCATGTAATTAAATTAAGCGAAGAATTGAAAGTCCGTTATCCAGAAATGAATTTTGTTCCTGTATTTTGGATGGCAACAGAAGATCATGATTTTGAAGAGATTCGATCAACGAATTTGTTTGGGAAACAATTGCTTTGGGATTCAGGACAAACAGGAGCTGTAGGGCGTTTTGGTCTTGGTGAGTTGGATGTTGTAAAAACAGAAATAGCTAAGTTTTTTGAGAATCATCCGGATGCCGAAATTCACAATTTGTTAAATGAATATAGTGGGGCTAATTTGGCTGAAGCCACTCGGAAACTAGTTCATAAGATGTTTAAGTCTTATGGCTTAGTGATCATTGATGGTGACGATCCAAGATTAAAAAAACAGTTTTTACCAATTGTAGAAAAAGAATTGAAAGAGGAATTCTCCTATAAGGCCGTATTAAAGGTAAATGATCGGCTTAAAAGAGATGGTGGAAAAATTCAAGTTAATCCTAGAGAAATTAATTTGTTTTATTTAGAGAACGGTATTCGATCAAGAATTATTAAGAATGGAGATGTGTTTGAGGTAGATGAAGTAGGCACATTCTCAGAAGAAGCACTGCTGGAAGAATTAAAGAATCATCCAGAGAGATTTTCTCCGAATGTAATTTTACGTCCTCTTTATCAGGAAACCATTCTTCCCAATTTAGCATATGTTGGAGGGGTAGGAGAGATGTCTTATTGGTTGCAACTGAAGGGGGTTTTTGATACGGTAAATTGTACCTATCCATTAATCGATGTTCGGAATTCAGTTATGTGGATAGATAGGGGGACATCTAAAAGGATGAGCAAGATTGATTTGCATATCGAAGATACATTCAAAAATACTGATCTGAATAAGAAGGAGTACGTTGAGCAGAATTCAAATGGAGATCTTGATTTTAGTGAATTAGATACTCAAACTGAGAACATCACGAGAATTATCGAAGAGTTGATCCTCAATGTTGATAGTGGAAAGCAACAGTACGCAGATGGTGAGATAATTCGAATGAAAAAGCAGATCAATTTGATCAAAGAGAAAATGATCAAGCATTCTAAATCGAAGCACAGTGATGCAATGTCAATAATCGAGGGAGTCAAGAATAAGCTATTTCCTAATGATAGTCTACAAGAACGTTACGCTAATTTCTTCTCATTTTGTCCTGATGGAAATTATTCAGGTCGTCTTCAAGCACTCTATAATGCACTTGACCCAGAGGAAAATGATTTTATAGTCCTGAGGGAATTATAAAACATTAAAATAATCTGATTGAGAATTCGTTTGTAAAACTACATTTGCAAAATGCGAGGAATACTATTTGTCATATTTACGCTACTTGTGTTTCTTTCTTTTGGCCAGTCCATGAAAGTTACAGGGAAATGTGTGGACAAACGAGGTGCCCCTGTTGACAATGTTGATGTTTATTCGGAAACAGCAAAAGTACCTCTTGTTCATACCGATGAGAATGGAGAATACGAGTTGAATTTTGCAAAAGGAGACACAGTAATTATTTTCTATCGAACAGCGAAGCTAGAAGATCAACAAACGGTAATCCTGAAAGGTGAAAGAACAAAGGCCAAAACTATAAGGTTTCCTTTTCAACAGCAGGGGGTGGTAGTCGCAGGAGCTCAACGTGAAGACCCCTTTGAGGAATTGATTTTGGCACCAGTTGATTTGCAGCAAGTTCCCGGTTCGGGGGGGGTGGAGAAATTTTTGATCTATTCCACAGCCGCTGTTTCGAATAACGAATTAACAACAAATTATAATGTACGTGGAGGGAGTTATGATGAGAACCTCGTTTACGTCAATGGATTCAATGTTTACCGACCGTTTTTAACTCGTTCAGGGCAGCAAGAAGGAATGAGTTTTATTAATTCCTCACTCGTTGAATCAATTCAATTTTCTGCTGGTGGATTTGATTCAGAATATGGTGATAAGTTGAGTTCAGTATTGGATATAACTTATAAAACTCCAAAGGAATTTCATGGGTCAATTATGGGGTCTTTACTAGGAGTTGAAGGACATGTTGAACAAAAAGTAAATGCGCGTTTCAATTATCTCGTTGGAGGGCGTTACCGTTCGAATGGTTATTTGTTGAACTCTTTACCCACAAAAGGAGGGTATAATCCGGTATTTTGGGATGCTCAGTTTTTAACGAATTTTGCAATTACTGAAAATCTGACTTGGTCAGTATTAGGACATTTCTCATCTAATAATTACCGGTTTGAACCAGAAACCCAAGAAACTGATTTTGGAACGGCTAATGAAGCATATTCATTCAAGGTATATTTTGAAGGGCAGGAGCAAACTAAGTTTCAAACTATGATGGGGGGAACTTCTTTGAAATGGAAAGCTTCAGAGAAAACGAACCTTGATTTCTACGCTACGGTGTTTAATACTGTGGAGCGCGAATACTTTGATATTCTTGGTGAATATTACATTAATGAATTAGAAACGGACCCTTCAAAAGAAGAATTTGGTGATTCAATTGCCACTTTAGGGGTCGGCTCTTTTTTAAATCATGCACGCAATAAACTGAATGCGACGATTATCAATCTCTATCATAATGGGGATCATACCTTTAAGAAGGGGTATATGGATAATAAGCGCACAAAATTTCAATCGCACCAGTTGAAATGGGGGGTGAATTTTCAAATGGATGATTTTTACGATAAACTTAGTGAATGGAAATTGGTCGATTCTGCTGGTTACTCATTACCTCAAGGTGATGATAGTGAAATATTGCTTTTTGAAACGATTAAGGGGGAGTTGAATTTGAAATCTCAGCGCTATACTGGTTTTATACAGTTTAACTCACTTTGGTCTAATAATCAACGAAACAAAGTTGTTACTGTTTCAAAGAGATATAAAGCACGAAATACCGCAGGGAAGAAGATTCGTGAACTAAGAACATTTACGGATACTATTGTTGAATCACCCACTAAGTGGGCATTGAGTATTGGGGCTAGAACGGGATATACAACCGCAAATGATGAGTTCTATGTGACTCCAAGAGCAATTTTAAAGTACTATCCACGGGCTTATATGGTGAGAAACCAAAAAGTTATGCGTCGAAATGTGAATGTACATTTGGCAACAGGACTATATTATCAGCCTCCATTCTACAGAGAGTTCAGAACTTTTGATGGGAGCTTGAATTTAGATGTAAAAGCACAGAAATCTGCACATGTTGTGTTGGGAACAGATGTTTATTTTGATATGTGGGAACGTGAGCGGCCATTTAAGTTCACAGCGGAAGCTTATTATAAATATATGTGGGATTTAAACACCTATGAAATTGAGAATGTAAGAACACGCTATTATGCGAACAATGATGCAAAAGGATATTCTTATGGTCTTGATATGAATATTAATGGTCAGTTTGTAGAGGGGATTGAGTCTTTTTTCAAAATTGGATTCTTGAATACACGAGAGGATATAATAGGAGATTACTACTATGATTATTACAATGCAGCCGGTGAGAAAATTAAGTTTGGAATAAGTGAGGACCAGACCGTTGTTGATAGTCTTCGAGTTGAACCAGGATATATACCTCGACCAACGGATCAATGGATTAATTTTGGCGCGCTTATTCAAGATCGTATGCCAAAATTTGAAAGCTTCAGTGTTCAGGTGGGTATTCAATACGGATCTCGTTTGCCATATGGCCCACCAGATTACCAACGTTATAAAGATACTTTGAGAATGAAGTCTTACTTCAGAGTAGATATCGGTATGTCATATGATTTCCTCTATAATTATAAAAGAAAAGTGCACAAATTAGAACTGGAACAATTGAAATTGAAAAGAACGGGCGAAGAGCCAATGAGAACTGTTAAGTCGAATTTCTTCAATCGAACTTTTAGCGACGCGATTATTTCTTTTGACGTCTTCAACCTTTTAGGAGTGAACAATGTCCTTTCAAAGCAATGGGTACAAGATGTTTCAGGGAAATATTATTCCATACCTAATTATTTAACGCAACGAAGATTCAATTTGAAGCTGATTCTTCGTTTCTGACTATTGCAAAGTAAATCCTATTGTGATTACTGTTATTATGGCAAAAAAAAAGCCGTACCAGTTGGTACGACTTAATTATAAATAATAAATCTATTTTATTTCCTTCAAAGCATTGTCAATCAAGGTTGTCAAGTGCATTTTGTGCGCTTTTGTAGAGATGTCACCTGAAGTTCCGCTTGCCATCTTGCGGATTTGTTTCAGGAAGTAAATCGCGTGTGATTGAGCAACTGGCATATATAAACCGCTACGTGGTCCAGTCACCATGCCGATTAACATCTTCGTGTACTGCAATTGAAGATTTTGACGCATTGTATTTACATTTCCACCTATGTCAGACTTGAAAATAGCATCGTTTAAATCCCCCAGCATCATTGAAAGATCATATTCATTACCATATAGTTTTGAATTTACAATACGTTCAACAGTGTTATAATGCAATAAGTGAGACAATGCTCCACGTTGAATAGAAAGTGCGTAAGAATGCACTTTTGGATCTTCAGAGCCAAAGAAGAAATTGAATCCTCTTCTCTGCGGCTGAATGTAGTTGTACAGTCCATTCGCAAAGTCGAATGCGTCTGGAGCAAAGAATCTTTCTGAAAGTGTATTCATCGCTAGTTTCTGTGTTTTCAATTCTACCGGAGTGTAAGGTTTTGTTGCCCCCTTTTGTCCTACCATTGCACGATTGACATAAACACCACCTACATATCTTGAAGTAACACTGGCCACATCTCTATATTGGCGTAACATTGACATGTATGCAATAAAATGATCGTGATGTGAAGTTCCTGCGTTGTCATACTTCTCCAACATCTCAGTTGCGAGGGTGTTAACTAGATCTAGTCGCTCAACACCATATTCAATAGCATCACTTGTTAGGTCGTAAATGTTAACTCTAGGATCGATTGCCTTACCAGGAGACCTCATATCGTCAGCATCATTACCGAACATTAGTTCGTGTTCCGTTGAGCGATCTAATAGCGTATTGGTTTCTACTTCAGTTCTTCCTTGCTCGTAGGCAAATTGGATGGCCCAAAGGTCATAAGGTCCTGGCCTCATTGTGTAATACTGTCCTTGATTATCTCTGTCCTTAGCGGCATTAATTGATGGGTAATCCATAACAGACCCCATTAATCCTTGCTCTTCAGTAATACTAGAATTATGAATAGTTTCAAGGCTATGAAGTTGACTTGATTTCATATTATGATTGAGTCCAAGTGTATGTCCAATTTCATGTAAAATTAAGTAATGAAGAAATTCCTTAATCATTTTACTGTCTTCGATTACAGCCCCATCAACATATTTCAATATTAACCCAGCAAATGCATTATTTACAGCACTTAATTGTGAAACTTGACATCCATAATGATCACAATTAGAGAATTCAACCATTTCATTATCTTGGTTTTCAGATCCTTCAGATTTATTAAAAAAGTCCTCAGCTCTCAGTCGACCAATTACTGAACGATATTCGAACATAATGTCAGCTCCCATAATCTCTCCTGTTCGAGGATTAACAAAACTTGGCCCATAGCCACCGAATGGAGGGTAAGGTGAAGCGGTCCAGCGTAAAACATTATATCGAATGTCACCAGCGTCCCATTCAGCATCATCTGGTTGTTGCTTTACGATTAAAGCATTTTTAAAGCCTGCTTTTTCGAAAGCAATATTCCATTGCTCAGCAGCTGATTTGATGATTGGACGAAGATTCTCCGGAGTTGTATTTTCCATCCACCAAACAATTGGTTCTATTGGTTCAGAAATTGCGGCGTTCGGATCCTTTTTTACAAGATTCCAACGATGTACAAGATCTCTATAGTTAGCATTCTTCATACTAGTCATATCAGAAACTTCAGTAAGGAAATATCCAACTCTAGGATCGTCAATTAATGGAGTGTAATTATTGTCTGGCATTGCAATTAAGCTATGGAACACTTTTATACTTACGTTTCTGCCGTCTGTAACATCTCTACCACCTCCATTTAGTACGTTTGGCTTTGAATAAACATATTCTATTGCTAAATCTGTATTTTCAGGATAGCTTCTCACATCATTTACTTTTGTTTTCTCTTTGTCGAGGGAACCAAGTGTGAAAGCGAAAGGAGATTTCGATGGAAAGTTAGGTGGTTTTACTTGGCTGAATGTCTCTTTTAAGAAAAGTGCATCAGCATCAATTAAATATTGCGTTGTATCATCGTTAATACCCTCAATTTTCATGCTTGCCATGATAGCATTTGGCATATTTGCTTCAGCCGATTTCGCCAAAGCATTTTCAGGGTCAAAATATGAAGATGTATTCTGAGTAACGAATTCAATTCGATTGAAGTATTTTTCAATTCTGAACACCTTTGAGCCACGATAGTTTCCTCTAAACCCTCTTGCTGCAACTGGTCCATCCGCATTTTGACTGAAATAAATGAATTCTTTTCCAATCTGATCTTCAGTAACTAATAATTTTATAGCACCGCTTGTCGAGTCCTGATAAATGGTGAATAACCCTTCAAACGCTTCACTTTTTTTAATAAGATCTTCAATCTTTTTTGGAGCGTCCTTTGCAGGTGTTTCTTTTTTTGCATCATCGCCCTTTTTCTTTTTCTTCTTTTGGGCATGTACGTTCTGAACTGAAAATACGAGGAGTACAAGTAGGGCAAATTGCAATAAGTTATTTGCAATTTTTGGAAGAGTAAATTTCATGGTATGGATTTGTTTTAAATAGATTTAGGAACTAAACATAGTAAAAAAAAAATGAGTAGACTTTTTATTAAAGTTGAATGGGGTTATAAATATTTCAGCGGTCAAGCAGTCTTCGATGGTAACTAATCTGTCCAAGATGATAATTCAAATGGCCTTGTAAGTGAATTAGGAAATACGCTACAGTCATAGGATGTTTGAATACTTCTATTGGATACTTATCACTAAGCCTTTCTGCAGAAAAATTGTTCAAGGTGGAGTCAACAATCATTTTTGTCTGTTTAATCTGTTCTACTAGTTGAACGCGCGTTACATGAAGTCCGAATTCGGATTCACGATTTCTAATATAACCTGATTCGCCTAGAATTGCGCCTATGAAATGCTGTAGATTACCACATATATGAAGGCTGAGGGTACCCGCAGAATTGTTAATTTGTCCATCTATTGTCCACATTGAACCTTCATTTTTATAGGATTCGATTTCATTGATTAATAGGTCAAGGTTTTTTGCGAAAACTGTTCTAAGTGATTCAATCATG
>NODE-384-length-15609-cov-6.25203_pt1 | contig 15609 bp, 11 predicted proteins | sample MGYA00139097_ERZ477577 | MGnify/ENA metagenome assembly ERZ477577 | reverse complement strand
GAAAATTTTACGTGAGATTTAGAAAAACGGATCTCCTGAACCAATATTTCATACAGATGATGATCGGACTTTTTTCCTGGTTGAATTTCCTGTTCATCCGGTCTTTGCAGAAGCCTTGAAAAAGAAGGACATCATGGAAGTCACCACGGAAGTCACCACGGAAGTCACCACGGAAGTCAAACGACTTCTAAATGTTATAACCGGCGATCATTCCCGCGCAGAATTCCAGGAAATGCTCGGATTGAAAAATGTTGAGCATTTCCGCAAAGCGTACCTTTTGCCGGCAATAAGCGCCGGACTTGTTGAAATGACGCGCCCGGACAAGCCGAAAAGCAGGCTGCAGAAATACCGGCTTACCGCAACAGGACTGACAGTGCAGAAGATATATACGAAATGAAGGAAATATCAACGGCATTTTGCAAATATTGATAAGCCAGATGATGGGCGATGTTATACATCAAACACCCAAATACCATCCTCGTATTTTTCTTTCGAATATTTCGTCTATTTCGTGGTTTATAAATAGGAGCACGTCATGGAAAAGCAAAGCCCATTTGGCGCACCCGAGCACGAACTCCCCAGGTATCTGGAAAAAGTCCAGTCCCAGCTTCCGGCCCTGCACCTGTTGATGCAGATGGGCTGGAAATATCTTGCGCCAGAGGAAACCGTCAAGCTGCGTAACGGGCGGCTGGGGGCCGTCGTTTTGGATCCGATCCTGATCGATCATATCCGAGAACACTGCCGCTACGAATTCAAGGGCGCCGTCCATCCTTTTACCGAAAACGCCATCCAGAATGCGGTTCAGAAGATTAAAAGTTTCCGGGCCACAGGAGCGCTGCACCAGAATGAACAGATTTATGATCTGCTATGCCTGGGCACCAGCGTGCCCCAGACCGTCGAGGGCGATACCAAGAGTTTTACCATCGACTATATCGACTGGAAAAAACCGACCAACAACACCTATCATTGCACGGCAGAGTTCAAGGTCGAACGGGTCGGATATGACAAGCACTACATCCCGGATATTGTTCTGTTCGTAAACGGCATTCCGCTGGTGGTGATCGAATGCAAACGTTCCGCCTACACCCAGGTCAAAAAGAAACCGATCGAGCTTGCCATCGACCAGCTATCCGACTATCAGGCCCGAGACGGCATTCCCCAGCTTTTTTTATACAGCCAGCTTCTGCTGGCCCTGGCGCGGGACAAGGCCCGCTACGGCACCACCGGCACGCTGCGGCAGTTCTGGGCCGCCTGGCAGGAAGACCGCCTTGACGACCCGATCCGAAAGCTGCTGGAAACGCCCCTGAGTCAAAAGGATATGGATCTGCTGTTGTCCGGGCCGTTTGCAGACGTCAGAAACGATTTTCACAAGATTCTCGATCAGGGACGCCAAATCTACGAGCAGGACCGCGCCCTTTATGTCCTGTGCCGGCCCGAGCGCCTGCTGGAGCTGGCCTATAAATTTGTTTTGTTTGACAACGGCACCAAAAAAATCGCCCGCTATCAGCAGTATTTTACGGTTCACGATATCATCAAGCGTGTTTTAAGCGAGCATTCAACCGGACCGCGACCGGGCGGCGTGGTCTGGCACACCCAGGGCAGCGGCAAATCTCTGACCATGGTGATGCTGGCCAAGTCGCTGGCCCTGCACCCGGATATCGTCAACCCCAAGATCGTTCTGGTGACCGACCGCATCGACTTGGACGACCAGATCTGCGGAACCTTTCGCGCCTGCAGCCTGGAGCCGGAGCAGGCCAATACCGGCAAACATCTTGTTGAACTGCTGCAGGATCATCGCACCCATATCGTCACCACTCTCATACACAAGTTCGCGGTGGCCGCATCCAACAAAAGCCTGCAGGCCGATCGCAACACCTTCGTCCTGGTGGATGAGGGACACCGCAGTCAATACAGCGAGCAGCATGCCCGCATGCGGCTGGCCTTGAAAGGTGCCTGCTTTATCGCCTTTACCGGCACGCCCCTGGCCAAATCGGCTAAAAAGAATACCTTTGCCCAGTTCGGCGATCTTTTTCAGCCGGCCTATACCATCGCGCGGGCCGTGAAGGACGGGGCCGTGGTGCCGCTGTTGTATGAGGCCCGCCATGTACCTCAGGAAGTTGATAAAAAGTCCATCGACGGCTGGTTCGATAAAATTACCCTGGCCTTGACGAAGGATCAGCAGGCGGATCTGAAAAGAAAGTTTTCCACCGAACGCCAACTGAACAAGGCGATTCAAAAAGTGCGCATGATTGCCTGGGATGTCGGTCTTCATTACAGCATCTTTTATCAGCATACCGGCTTAAAAGGCCAACTGGTGACGCCCGACAAGCAGACCGCCTTGGCCTACAAACAATTTATGGACGGCTTTCAGATGGTATCCACGGAGGTGCTTATTTCCGCGCCGGCCCAGCCGGAGGGCGAAAACAACCGTACCGGGCCGTCACAAACCGAGAAGGATTTCTGGCAGGCGATGATGGATCGCTACGGGTCTGAACAAAAATACAACAAACAGTTGATCAATGCCTTCAAGCACGGTGAAACGCCGGAAATCATCATCGTGGTCGACAAACTCCTGACCGGTTTCGATGCGCCGCGCAACACCGTTTTGTATCTGGCCCGCAAACTGAAAGAACATACTCTGCTGCAGGCCATCGCCCGCGTCAATCGCCTGCACGAGGGCAAAGAAAATGGCCTGATCCTGGATTACAGCGGTGTTATTGAAAGCCTGGATGAAGCCATCGATTTTTACAGTCAATTGGCGGATTACGATCGTATGGATCTTGAGGCAACCGTCAGCTATATCGCGGACCAGACCGCCAAATTGCCGCAGGTGCATTCCAATATATGGGAACTTTTCACCAAAGTGAAGGGATCCAAAGATCCTGAAGCCTATGAAACCCATCTACGGGATGCCGACCTGCGAAACCGGTTTTACGAACGCTTCAGCCTGTTTGCGCGTACGCTGGCGCTGGCATTGTCATCGAGCAATTTTCTGGAAGCAACCAAGCCGGTAACCATCGAGCGATACAAAAAAGACCTCAAGTTTTTCCAAAATCTAAGGGCGGCGGTCACATTCCGCTACCAGGAAGCCGTCGATTTTTCCGAATATGAGCCCAGAATCAAAAAGCTGATCGATACGCACGTGGGTGCCGGTGAAGTTGAACAGCTCTGCAAACCCTTCAACCTTTTAAATGAAGGTGAACGCCGGCGAGTTATCGAGGAAAACGGGAAAAGCCCCGGCACCAAAGCCGATATGATCGCCTCTGCGACCCGCCACGTCATCGAACAGGAGATGGCCAAAGATCCCGCTTTTTATAAAAGATTTTCCAGGCTCCTTGAAGAAGTGATCGAGGCCTATCACGATGGCCGGTTGCGAGATCTGGAAGCACTGGAAAAAATCAAAGATATCTCCACAAAAGTCGTCACCCGCACCGATGAGGATATTCCGACCCAACTTGTGGGAAAGGATATGGCAAGACGATACTTTGGACAGGTCCGCGAAAGGATCGCAGCATACGGTACATATAGCGAAAAGACCGGGGCGGAGATTGCGATTGAAATCGTTGACCGCATCGCCCGGCACAAGATCCGCGACTGGCGCACCAACCCAGACGCCGTCAACCGAATGCGGGGGGAAATTGATGATGTTCTGTTTGATATTGAGGAAAAGCGCGGTTTGAACCTTTCGCTGGATGACCATGATACCATTATCGATCGCTGCATAGAGGTGGCAATCGCCAATGAGAACTGACGGTTTCATGAATGTGATTGATTACGGTACCCGCAAGATCACCTACAACCTTCATCGCCAAGACCGCAAAAAGATGCGCATCGTCGTTGCGCCGGAACTTACCGTGGATGTGTTTGCACCGGCCACCGCTAGCGAAGAACAGATCCAATCTGCAGTGATGAAAAAAGCGGCCTGGATTGCCGGCAAACTCGATGCACTTGAGAGGTATCACCCACTACCGGCACCAAAAAAGTACATCAGCGGAGAAACTCTCATTTATCTCGGTCGACAGTATCGACTCAAGGTCGAACAGGGTCGCAGCCAGCCTGCCAAACTGATGGGACGATTTTTAAGAGTATGGGTTGAAGATAAAAGTGACACACGATGTGTCAGAAAAAAGGTGGATATTTGGTACCGCAAACGTGCCCATGAATCCCTCGGCCGCTACATGGAAAGATCCTACGCCATTGCTTCGCGTCATGGTATTCCTGAGCCTTTACTGCTGATCCGCTCCATGCGCAGACGCTGGGGAAGCTGCAGCCCCAAAGGCCGTATCACACTTAATTTAAACTTGGTAAAAGCCCCCGTCCACTGCATCGAGTATGTCATTATGCATGAGCTTTGCCACTTGAAATACCATAATCATTCTAAGTCCTTTTATTCTCTATTGACACGTTGTCAGCCTGATTGGCACAAACGAAAGGAAGAATTAGATAAGGTAGTAAAATGATAATGCAAATCCATGTTTTTTGATGATATCTGTAACCTGCCTTGATACCAGATACTCGAAGAAATTACCCTTTTCTGGCAAGGGGATAATTTTAATCTGAATTACTGGATGCCTTCCTATATAGACATATACGGACAACAATTTTTTGCTTAGTATTTGAGCCCAATGAATCATTTCTTCAAAAAAAACTAAGTTTCTGTCAGCAGTATGTTGAAATGCATAAAGATTTTTCGGATAAAGAATTACACAACCTTGGAAATGTCAGATCAGCCCTTGCCGAAACATTCTATCAACTTGGTGAAAAAGATAAAGCCGATTCGTTGTATGAAAAATGGCTGAAAGATGAACCGGATTGGGGATGGGGTTGGATAGCTTGGTCGGATTGTTACTGGTTATGGAGATATATCGGTTTGGAACAAGATTTTGAAAAAGCTGAACAGATATTGAGAAAAGGCCTTTCCGTTGAAAATGTTTCGAATAAAGAACATATTGAAAGAAGATTAAATGAGCTTTTAGAAGAAAAAAAGCAAATAAAATGACAAAACAAACGAAAACGACTAAAAAATATATCAAATCACCACCTCCACCAGCTCATCAGGCTATGCAGTGGATATTCCCTTCATTACCTTTTTTTCTTCCAAAAAGGGATAGAGGTTTTAAGTCAGGATGTGACTGCCGCTTTCGCCGATTTCTGTTCGATCATCAACTTCCTAGCCCCGCCTTTTGCAGCCGATTCAGGAAACTCACTTTTCGGCGGTGTTTTTCGCAGATCGTTTTCAATTTTTGTTTAAAAGCCTTTTCCTTTCCAGTCTTTTTATTGAGATCTCGCAGATCAACCAATAGTTTCACCGCTTCATCATATTTTGCCGCTTTCTTCAAAACGATGTTCTCGTCCACTTTTTCCCAAATACTATCTTCACGTCCGGCAAGACTTTTTAAATATTTTTCTCGGGCAAGTGCTCTTTCTTTTTTTTTCCTCGCTCGCGCCTTTGCTTTTTGCTCGGCAGCCCGACGTTTTCTCTCTTCGGCGTATGTTTCTGCTCTTGAAATCAGATCCTTTACGCGGCGTAGTTGATTACCTGATTTAGAATTGGCGGTCGTAGAAACGGTCTGCCGAAACCGTTGCTTTAATTCAGCTCCGAGATGAGGGCTTGGTGCTTCAACCAAACGAAACAAGATATCATCCTTTTCTTTTGCCGGAAGATTGTGGATCCAGATTTTCAAAGCCTTGGGATCGGTATGCCGATCTTCAGAACTACTAGTTTCAACTGCCACAGCGATTAAGTCGGTATCGATTCGCATAAAGTCGACAAAAGATTTGAGCGGCGCATTGAGTTCAGCCAAATTTGGCGGAACAGCCGGCTCCAGCTCATCGTCTTCCATTTCTTCCATCTGAACGCAGAAGAGCCAGGCCAGATACAGTGAGCGATAGTCGCCATGTAGGATATCCGCGCGCAATGATATCAGCGATGACAGCCACCCTTCGCCTTCTTCCCATTCATAGTCATCGGTTTCTGAAGTAAACTCGAATATTACATGGTCCCCTTTTTCATGGATAACCGCACTATCTCCGGGACAATATTTTTTAACCAGATCGACATCCACTAAATTTCGCGGCACCCTGAACATCATCCAGCGGGTTCCCCAATTCGCCAGATATAGGAACGCATCAAAGTATTTTTCCACCAGTTTCAATGGATTACCTTTGAAATCGCCCCAATGATATTCGTTTACAAAACTGGTGGGGGTGATCTGCGCCCTTGACGACAGGTTCCTTAGCGCCTTCATTTCTTTTTCATTCAGCGGTTTATCAATCGCTGTAAATTCATAATATTGGTATTCGCTCATAGTTTCCCGATCCTTGATATTTTAATGAAATCATACTCTCTTTCTATCAAGAGAGACAATTCCTCGTTAATGGAATGTGCTCATGAGTAAACATAATATTTTCAATAAAGCAAGATCCTTTCAAATTTCAGGGCTCCTGACCCCAATTGGAAAAACTTCTCGGGAGGCCCTGATATCTAAAGAACCTACAAAATTTGTAGTAAAAAAAAGCGTAAATTCAAGATGCAACAGATTTTATCAAAAATAAATGGAACGATAACCCAGAAAAAGGTATGATCGACGTCCTTTATATTAGTTAGAGACCTGAAATTAAAAAATTCAGAACGATTCGTCCAAATTCAGTTTTATTGACGCGATTTCTGACGTTTCTGTTGCATCCGATTTTACGACACATCAGTAGTTCTGAATTTAGATTTTCAAACATAAATTTTAGCTTATGTTCGAATTTTCCTTCAAACCAAATGACATGGGCGAATTAAAAAAATCAACCTGCAACCGCTTTCCAATACTGAGAACGCTTTTTTCGTTTTTAATTATTCTGGTTATTTTTTATCCACCACTTTTTGCCCAACAAAAGATTGAGCAGAAGAAAGTTCTTGTGTTGGCAAGCTACAGCCCCACCGTACCTGTCGCCCCCCTTTGGTATAAAGGGATTCAATCGGTCTTCGATAACAGTTCAGACACTCTATCTAAAATCGATATTGAACATCTTTATCATCAACGCATTCAGGATCATCGTTATCGAAAGTTACTGGTAGATTTATTTGATTACAAGTATTCAAAAGAAAAACCGCGTCTCATTATCGCACTTTATAGTGCGGCCTTGGATTTTGCATTGGGATACAGATCGGACCTTTTACAGGACATTCCCATAGTTTTCGGAGGTGTTGATAGGCAATCTGTCGAAAACCGATCACTCGGACCAAATATATACGGTATTATCAACAGCACAAGCTATAAAGAAACACTCGATCTGGCGCTCACTTTGCATCCTAACACCCGCCATGTTGCGATCGTGGCAGGTGTGGATTTTGTCAGCCGCCAAAGCCTCCGAGAAGCCCGGGAAATTTATCGTGCCTATGAAAAGCGAGTTACTTTTATCGATCTTGCGGGCCTTCAGATGGCAGATATACAAAAGAAGGTAGCGAATCTGCCGCCTGAGACCGTCGTTATTTTCATTATGCTCTTAAAAGATGGTCGTGGAAAAGAATATACGGTACCCGAAGCCCTTTCCATCATATCAGCGGCCTCCAATGCCCCAATATACAGTTTCCAGGATCATGAACTTGGTAACGGTATCGTTGGCGGTTATCTAAGCGATGTAGAATCAAATGGCAAAGCGATTGCGGAACTGGGGCTGCGGATTTTAAAGGGAGTAAAACCGTCGGGGCAGCTTATATTACAAGAAAGCAATTACCAACTCAAATTCGACTGGCGTCAGCTCCAGCGCTGGTCCATCAGCGAGGACAGGCTCCCGCGGGGCAGTATTGTAAGGTTCAAACAACTCACCGTTTGGGAACAGTACAAGGACCGTATTATCGGTGCGATTTCGCTTATCATTTTCCAGACGCTAATTATTTTATTTTTATTGCATCAACGTCGTCTTCGCCGCCAGACGGAACATGAACTCAGGGATAAATTAGAATTTGAAAAAAAACTATCCGAATTGTCCACAGAGTTTATTAATCTGCCATCGGAAAAAATAGACGCAAAGATCATTGATGTATTAGCGTGGATCGGTCAATTCATGCAAGCTGATCGAAGTCACATGTTTAGATTTAATTGGAATCAAACAGAGTTCCGCATCACCCATATTTGGGAAGCTGAAGGGGTTAGAAAGGACGATATCATTGTCCCCGGTCTTGTGATAAAGGACACATTTCCCTGGCTTTTCGATAATCTGATAGGTGGAAGAGATGTCATCGTCCGCGATACTGAAGTACTCTCTACCGAGAAATCCATCAGTGAATACCGATACTGCCGCGAAATAGGAATCCGGTCATTTATCATCCTGCCGATCCAGTTAGAAAATGCACCATTGTGTGCCATCGGTTTGGATACAATCCGCAAAAAAAGTCAGTGGTCGCAGGATGTTCAAGCTCGATTGCGAATCATCGGAGAAATTATTACGAACGCCATTGTTAGGCGCCATGCCGAGAAGAAATTTGAGATGGCCGCCCTCAAGTACCGGACGGTTGCCGATCATACCTATGACTGGGAATACTGGCAAAACTCCGACGGCTCATTGCAGTATATATCTCCTTCCTGCGAACGAATTAGTGGGTATAAGGCTCAGGATTTTATAAAGAATCCCTCTTTGTTCCGTGATATCATCGTACCTGAGGATAAAGAGGCCTGGGTTAAACACATATGCAGCACTCAAAAGGAACTGCAATCCGGAGAAATTCAATTTCGAATTCAAAGACCGGATGGAGAGATTCGCTGGATCGAGCATGCCTGCCAACCGGTATTCGACCAACAGGGAAACAACCAAGGAGTTCGGGCCAGCAATCGTGACATAACTGAAAGGGAATATTATAGATTGGAAACACATCAGCTTCGATCAGAATTGGCACACATTGACCGGGTTGTCACCATCAGCACGCTGGCTTCTGCCCTGGCACACGAAATCAATCAACCACTTGCAGCGATGCGAAGTTATGCTCAAGCGGCTCTGCGTTTTATGGATAAAGACCATCCTGAATATGAAAGCGTTCGAAAGGCACTGCAGGGCATTGTGGCGGATAACAAAAGAGCTGCAGAAGTGGTCAACCGATTGCGAAATTTGGTAAAAAAAGGAACACCGAATCGGGAAATGATTGAGATTAATTCGATAATTAATGATGTAAAAGATCTTATCAATAGCGAGTTGGTTCTAAGAAATACATCGATAACATTGAATCTAAATCCGGGTATTCCGGTGATTCAAAGTGATTCGATTCAAATCCAGCAGGTATTGATTAACCTGTTGACGAACGCTTTAGATGCGATGAATGATAAACCAATCGATGCGCGCACTATTGTCATATCAACCAGAGCTGAAAATTCATGCGAAATCATCATATCGATTTCAGACTCCGGAACGGGCATTCCTCCGGACTCCATAGAGAGGATTTTTTTGCCTTTCCATACCACCAAAAGCACCGGAATGGGCCTGGGGCTTTCGATATGTAAATCTATCATTGAAGCCCACGGCGGGAATCTCTATGCCGAAAACAATCCGGAAGTGGGGGCGACATTTTATTTAATCCTGCCGACCGGAAGCCAGATCAAGTAATCTATTATTGGGACGAAAACATGAGAAAAGGTAAACCCATAGTGTTTGTCGTCGATGACGATCCGTCGATCAGAGAATCTCTGAATTTGCTATTAAACTCGGCAGGATATAAGGTTGAAAGCTTTGCCTCGGCCAAAGAATTCCTTGAAGCGGATCCCGGCTCACCGGGTCCTGCTTGTCTTGTTTCGGATGTAAAAATGCCGGAACTAAGCGGCCTTGATTTGCAAAAAGAACTTAAATCAAAGAATTGCGTGATACCGATCATCTTTATCACCGGTCACGGCGACATCCCTATGAGTGTGCAGGCGATGAAGAAGGGTGCGGTCGATTTTCTTCCCAAACCATTTGATGACAACGACCTTCTCGATGCCGTAAAAGAGGCGCTATTAAAAGATTCGCAAACCCGAGCCGATCTTGATGATCAAAAACATATCCTGCAAAGACTTGATTCTCTCACAACGAGGGAGCATGAAATTCTGACATATTTAATCACCGGCATGCTGAACAAGCAGATTGCCTATGAATTGAACATTTCCGAACGGACGGTTAAGGCACATCGCAAACAGGTATTTGATAAAATGGCTGTTAATTCTATAGCCGAGCTCGTGCGACTGACCGAGACATTGGGTATCAAACCGGCGAATGTTTCCTTTTAATTTTCCCATCTCCTTTCAAAGCCAAACAGTTTATCCTTTTTTTCCCTTTTGAGTACTGCGTGACCATATTGCACTAAGGTACAATAGATTTTCTCTTTTTCATTGATTATCCATTAAATACACTTTGACCTAATTTCAAACCTGCCATTAGGAAGACCGTGTTGCTGGATGAATCCAAAATATTAATTTACGTAGTCGACGATGATGCATCCGCTCGCCAAGCCATGGAAATGCTGTTGATTTCAGCAAACATGGAAGTACAATCTTTTGAACGGGCTGAAGATCTTCTCAAATGCATGCGCAGGGAAGATAGAGCTTGCCTGATTGCCGATATAAAAATGAAAGGACTTGACGGATTAGAGCTCCAGCAAAAGCTTGCTGAAAGCGCAATCAAGATACCGGTTATTTTCCTCACCGCACTTGATTCTAATGAGACCAGGCAGCAGGCCAAACAAGCCGGTGCGGTCGGTTATTTTCGAAAACCGGTGGATGATCAGGCCCTGCTGGATATCATCCAATGGGCTCTGACCAGCTGTTCATCATCGAAGGCGGAAGCATGAAGTTCGGTCGAATCGGTCACACGCGGCTTTTTATGGAGATACCAAAAGCGTGTTTCACAGTAGATTCATTACTTTCGATATTCGTAATCCCAAAGATAGGAGGCTAATCATGAACGCAAAGCTGAAAATTGTCGCAGTACTCATGCCAATATTATTTGTTCTGGTAGGTACCCCATTAGCTGCCCAGTTCGACGCGCCATATTATAAATTACAGGAGAAGAACAAGGACAAGTGGGCTGCCGAGGACGAGCAATTAGACGCAAAATTGGCGGCACTTGAAAAAAAGTTCGGCAAGAAACCCAACATCATTTTCATCCTCACCGATGATATCGGCTGGGGCGAGCCTGGCTGGCAGTATGGAGGGAAGAGGCGGGGGACGCCCACCCCAGAGCTTGATCAGCTGGCTTCAGAAAGCATGGCATTTTCGTCCCATTATACCGAGCCCTCCTGCACGCCCACGCGGATTGCCCTGATGACTGGCCGCCACCCGGTGCGCACGGGTGTGACCGACGTTTTGTGGCCGGGTGGAACAGCGGGTCTGCCTGCTCAAGAGCGCACCATTGCCGAACTGCTCTCCGATGCGGGTTACAGCACTGCCATGTGGGGCAAGTGGCATCTCGGCGACCTGGACGAGCACGCGCCGGAAAACCAGGGCTTCGACTATGCGTACTACACCCTCTACAATGCAGCTTTTTGGATGTGGTCCGATGTCGAAAAACATTACCAGGCCGATGACGTCGTGGGTCATGCCGACTTTTACGACTTTCCTGGAAATGAGGAGTATGAAAAACGATACGGCATCAAGATTCACGGGATCATGAAGGGCGAAAAAGGCAAGGAAAGACAGGAAGTAGCACGGGTCACCCGTACCTCACAAATGGTTGATCACGAAGCTGAAATGGTGCGCCAGATCAAAGATTATATAAAGACGCAGGCCAAGTCCGATAAGCCCTTCTTCATTTACTGGGCCTCCAATGCCAATTCACCGGCAGGTTCGCCGCAGGATGTTCGATTCGGAAAACAGGTGGACTCCCGCAACAACAACGGGGTCGAGATGGTGAAGCACTCCACCGATGTCGCGGAAATCGTAGAGACTCTCAAAGATGAGGGGATTGAAGAGAATACACTACTCGTTTGGATGAGCGATAACGGCCCCATGTACGCCTTCTTCCCCAACAGCGGTTACAGCTGGTTGAGGGGCGGCAAGGGTGATGTGCTGGAAGGTGGCGTCCGTACCCCGGCGTTTGCAAGGTGGCCTGGCATGATCGAGCCCGGCCAGGATCCGCTGGACATGATCCATGTAACCGACATGTTCACGACGGCGGCGCGCATTGGTGGTGTGCTGGATCGGATTCCCGATGACCGGGTAACGGACGGCATCGATCAGACCGCATTTCTGCTTAACGGCGAGGGCTATAGTCGCCGAAACTACATCGTTCACTATAGCGGGCCCAGGGTTGGGGCATTGCGCTTGGGCGATTATAAGGCGGTGATGGGCTCCGGTGGTGGAGGCGGATTGCCAGCCTTTGAAACGTACAACGTTGTGCGTGATCCGGGTGAGAAGTACGGCAAGATGTATCCCTATCTGTGGTTCATCCAGCCGGTGACTGACTTGATGCAAACTCACATGCAGATGATCCAGAAGTATCCTCACAACACCTACAAGCAAAAGTGAGTTCATTTAGCAGGGGGCATCCTGCGTGGCTCAGCAATCCTTTGTGTTGAGTCAACGGGGACCATAATCGGGTAAATCAACAAAAGGAGAAACATTTGAAAACATATACAAAAGCAATTATAGCAGTAGCGATCTTTATGATCGCACTACCAATTCAGGTAAAGGCCGCCCAGTTTGATGCGCCCTATTACGCTTTGGAAAAGAGAAATAAGGATGCCTGGGCACAGCAGGACAAGCAGATCGATGATAAACTTGCCGCTCTTGAGAAAAAATTCGGCAAAAAACCGAACATTATCTATATCCTGGCCGACGATGTCGGTTGGGGCGAGATGGGTTGGCAGGGTGGTGGCAAGCACCGCGGCACGCCGACGCCGGAACTGGACAAGATGGCCACTGAGGGCATGCGTTTCTTTACCGCTTACTCGGAGCCGTCCTGCACCCCGTCGCGCATCGCCATTAACACAGGTCGCCATCCGGTGCGCACGGGTCTCCTGGCCGTCCTCTGGCCAGGACAGACCGACGGGCTTTCACCCAAGGAAGTAACGGTGGCGGAGGTGCTTTCAGAAGCCGGCTACAACACCGCCATGTGGGGCAAGTGGCATATCGGCGAAGAGCCCGAGCATGCGCCGGAGAACCAGGGCTACGACTACGCCTACTACGGCCTGTGGAACGGCGCGCCCCACAACTGGCCCAGCTCCTTCGATATGTATAAGGACGCACCCAACCCTCATAAAGCAATGTTCTACGACTTTCCGGGCGTGGAGGAGTACAAGAAGCGCACGGGGATCGACTTGTCGGTCGCCGGCTACGTGGGCCGCAAGGGTGAAGTCCGGAAGCCGATCGAGGGGCCCGCCGGTAAGCCCGGCCCGGACATGCAGGAGACCTTCGAGGCCGAATCCATCAAGCAAATCACGGCCTACATCAAGGACAAGGCAAAGGACACCAGGCCCTTCTTCATCTACTGGGCCACCTACACCCAGCAGTTGCAGGGCTCGAAAGCTCACCAGAACGACAAGCATGTTGATAAGGTCAACGCCCAGGCTTCCATGATGGCGGCCCACAACGCGCACCTGCGGCAACTGTTCGACACCCTGGAGGCAGAGGGCATCGCCGAGAACACGCTCGTCGTCTGGATCAGCGACAACGGGCCGATGTACGCCTTCTACCCCAACTCCGGCTACTCGTGGCTACGTGGTGGCAAGGGTGATGTCCTGGAAGGCGGCGTCAGGGTGCCCGCCATGGCAGTGTGGCCGGGCATGATCGCGCCCAACCAGGATCCGGTGGACGTCCTGCACCTCACCGACCTGTTCACGACCGCGGCCCGTCTGGGTGGAGCGCTCGATAACATCCCCAACGATCGCGTGACGGACGGCGTCGATCAGACGGCACTCCTCCTGCTCGGCGAAGGCCACGGCCGGCGCAACATGATCTTCCACTACAGCGGCGGGGTCCTCGGCGCCATCCGGTATGAGGACTTCAAAATTCACATCACCGAGGGTCACGGCGGACTGCCTGGCATGGAATTCTATAACGTAATGCGCGATCCTGGAGAGAAGTATGGCCAGCTCTACCCTGGGCTATTCGCGGTGACGCCAATTCAGATCACCCTGCGGGAACACATGAAAATGATCCAGAAGTTCCCCCATCGGGTATCTGAAGTCACGCCGAAGGGCGCGGAACTTACACCCCACGATTAATGGAATGAGAAAATTACAAAGACATAATCACAAATTACGACATTCCGGAATCTCGGTTTAGTTGGGATTCCGGAATGCAGAAAGGAGAAACCTAAATATGAAGAAGGCGCAGTTTTTTCTGATTTTGCTTTTAGCGGCGGTAGCGGCCTCAAATGTTTTGGCCGAGTTGCCGGATGCATTTACGCTGGAATGGACAGATTTCAAGTTTAAAAATCAGGATTTATTCAGTATTCAATCACCCGTTTTACGCGGTCAGGTTGGAGACAAAAGCATGACCGAAGGCGGTCAATTTATGATAGCCCAGAACCAGTCCACTGAAACAGATGAAGCATCCTCAGCCTCGGAAGAAGCCTCGACCTTTTCCAGCGCCGACGAGGCCGCAAGGAAGTCCAGCAACCCACTTGGCGGGGATTTCTTTATTCTCCTCAACCAAATCGACAATTATGCCATGCAAGGCGATATTACCGACAAGACCCGCTGGATCAACAACTGGGCTTTTCAGCCGGTCATGCCGGTTCCGATGGAAAAATCGATCGGCAAAAACTGGATCTGGGTCAATCGACCGACATTTAATTTCGTGATAAATGCTGACCTACCCGATGTTGATGGGATAAAATCAGGCCTCAACCCTGGCGGTGGGCCGAGTGAAAATAGACCCAGCAGTATCCCGCCGGGTGGCTTGCCGTTTGACAGCTTTAGCGGATTCGGCGACATTATTTACTTTACCTTGCTCGGTCAATCATTGCCACAAAAGCGATGGGGTGGTGGCGATTTCGTCTGGGCGGGTGGGCTGACCACCGTATTTCCTACCGCTTCCAAAGACGAGCTCGGCGGTGGGGTGTATTCGGTAGGGCCATCAGGGGTGCTGGCTTTCATCGGCAAAAAGTTCATTTTCGGCGGGTTATATCAGCAATGGCTTTCCTATGCAGAGGGCGGCAACGGCAGCGGTGATAACCAGAACTTCAGCTGGCTGAACATGTTCTATTTTCTCAATTTCGAGGACGGCTGGCAAGTCGGCGGAACACCAATCATCACCGCCGACTGGGAAGCCGACGACAGTGATGATCGCTGGACCGTACCTATCGGTCTCGGCGTTTATAAGACGAGTTTCTTTGGCAAAATGCCGATCAAAATGGGTGCAGAAATGCAGTGGATGGCTATAAACCCGGACACCTATGGGCAGGAATGGAACATTCGAATTACCATTGCACCGATTATTCCGTCGCTTTTTAATTAAGTGCAACAAAATTACGAAAAATTATTTGAGGTAGGATAGTAGAAATCAAATGAAAAAAAGCAGTCTTTTGATTTGAGTTATTATGCTGGCCACTTGCGGGGTATTCTTTCTGGCAGGATGTGCCACTTCGGAACTGGCCCATAGTGTCAAAAAGTCAGTATTTCTCGGAGATTACTCTCAACTGAAAAGCTGACCGAGC
>NODE-383-length-15626-cov-8.24976_pt1 | contig 15626 bp, 12 predicted proteins | sample MGYA00139097_ERZ477577 | MGnify/ENA metagenome assembly ERZ477577 | reverse complement strand
GGGCATCGAGCCTGCTGCCGACAGCTTCTATTTTCTCAAGAAGAGGTTTTTCTTTCTTGTAGTCAGTCGTGCCCAGGGTCTTGGTGCCCTTGAACAGCATATGCTCGAGCAGATGAGCGACGCCACGGGTCTCGCTGGTTTCATGCACCGAACCGACCCCGATGGTAATATAGGCGGAAACAACCGGGGTGTCATGGCGTTCGACCACCAGAAGTTTGAGGCCGTTGGCAAGCTGATGCTCAACCACCTTCTCCTCAAGGGAGCTGCTCGCCAAAGCGATACTGGCAGAACCGAGCAGCAGCACCCCAAAGAGTAAATATTTCAAGCCATTGATCTGTCTCATTGTTATTATGTCCTATCTAAATTATTTCATTAAGTTATCGTACATTATAACCATTTCGTCTCGCCCGGTCGAGCAAGACATTACGTTTTTTAGATGTATCACATCCTTGCAGGAAAAAACCAGAATTCGCAGTGAGCGATCTATGCATCCAGATTTTGACAAAGGGTCTGTCTGCTGTTTAACTTCATACACATTTAAACTATCACAACATGGAGAGACAACATGAAGCGCATAGCAGTACTGACCAGCGGCGGCGATTGTTCAGGAATGAACGCAGCGATTCGCGCCGTAGTCCGTTCAGGGCTAAGCAACAACCTGGAAGTGATCGGCATTCAGAAAGGTTATCAAGGGCTGATTGATCAACAATATGAGCTGCTGACAACCAAATCGGTGAGTGGCAAACTACAGGTCGGCGGAACGTTTTTACAGAGTGCCCGCTGTCTGGAGATGTTCGAGGAACCAGGTCGCAGACAGGCAGTCAAAACCCTTCAGGAGATGGGTGCTGAAGGGCTGGTTGTCATAGGCGGCGACGGCTCTCATCGCGGCGCCTATGAACTGCAAAAACGCGGCGTGCCGGTCATTGCCATCCCGGCCTCCATTGACAACGACATCCCCTTCACGGACATGTCTCTCGGTGTCGACACGGCCCTGAATAATATCCTGCACGCCGTCGATTGCCTTAAAGACACCGCCTCATCCCACGACCGCACCTTTGTCGTTGAAACCATGGGACGCGACTGCGGCTACCTCGCCCTCGTCTCCGGTATCGCCTGCGGTGCCGAGTATGCCCTGATCCCCGAATCAGCCTATGACATCGACGAAATCGGCAAGCACCTGTTACGACGCTTCCAGGAAGGACGAGACAACTCGATCATCATGGTCGCGGAAGGTGCGGGCAAAGCCCAGGACATAGCCGACCAGATCAAGGATCGCATCGGTTTTGAAACCCGCATCATGGTGCTTGGCCACTATCAGCGAGGAGGCTCCCCCTCCTCTTTTGACAGACTCCTGGCCGCCCGCTTTGGCGTAACCGCGGTAGAGGCACTTCTGCAGGACACATCAGGGAAAATGCTGGGGCTTGGTTGCGGAGCGATTATCCAGACGGAACTGGAGAAAGTCTTTGCAGGGGGTCGACGCAAGATTGACGCGACACTGCTCAAACTGGCTGCGACTCTGGGGATTTAACCTACGGCCACAGCAGCCTGACCCAAAGCAATCCCTCCATCATTTGGCGGGACCAGTGAGTGGGTCAGGATCTGGAAACCGGACCGTTCAAGACGGGTTACGGCCAGTTCGGTCAACAGGCAATTCTGAAACACCCCTCCGGAAAGCACAACCTGTGCGAGGCCTGTCTTCCCACGAACTTGAGAACAGACCTCCTCGATCATCATGGCGAGAGAAACATGGAAACGCCCGCCAACCTCAGCAACAGGTCTACCCTCTGAACAGTCTTTTACGATCGCATCAATCATCAGCAAGGGGTCAAAGATCAATCGCCCTTCATCTTCTGACAACAAGTAGGGATAAGGTTTTGACTGCAGCGGGTCAGAGATCATCTCCAACTGCATGGCCGCCTGCCCTTCGAAGGAAACTTTCTGTCTCAAGCCCAGGAGTGCGGCGACCGCGTCGAAGAGTCGGCCGCAGCTTGAAGTCAACGGCGCATTGATCCCCTTCAGCGTGGCCTGGCCAACCAGGCGCAACTCATTATCAGGGATCCCTTCGAAAGCATTCACCCCTGCAGGGATTTCACCGTAAGTTGAAAGCAGGTAGCTCAAAGCCATTCGCCAGGGCTCTTTGGTCGCCAGATCGCTTCCCGGCATAGGCTGGTAGAGAAAATGTCCGATCCGCTCATAACGACTGAGATCACCAACCAGGAATTCGCCTCCCCAGATATGGCCATCATCTCCGTAGCCGGTGCCATCAAAGATGATACCGATCGCCGGCTCTTCGACGCCATGCTCAGCCAGGCAGCTGGCGAGATGAGCATGGTGATGCTGCACGGCAACAGGCTCAAGACCACTCTCTTCAAGAGCATAACGGGTCGAATAATAATCAGGGTGCAGATCATGGGCGATCTTTTCCGGTTGCACTTCGAGGATCGACTGCAGATGAGCAATCGTCTGCTTGAAGGATTCGTAAACGTCCAGATTTTTCAGGTCCCCGACGTGCTGACTCAAAAAAGCCCTGTCACCACGGGTCAGGCAGAGGGTGTTCTTCAACTCTGCGCCGACAGCAAGAATCGATAGAGACTCACGGGGCAAAGCGATGCCGCGCGGCACAAAACCCCGCGAACGACGCAAAAGGAGTGGCCTGTCAGCCATCACCCGGGCGATCGAATCATCCGTGCGGGTGTGGATGCGACGATTATGGACCAGGAAGGCATCAGCGATGGTATTCAAGCGCCGGCAGGCTTCATGATCCTCAAAGGCAATCGGTTCGTCGGAAAGGTTGGCACTGGTCATAACCAACACCTCAAATTCATCCTGCAACAGGAGATAATGTAACGGCGTGTAAGGAAGAATGACCCCGAAGTAACGGTTGTCAGGAGCAATGTTTTCGGCGAGATCGTGGCCTGCCCTCTTCTGCAGCAAAACGATCGGCCGTTCAACGCCCAGCAACAAGCGAGCTTCGTCATCACCGATCAGAGCCAGTCGCTCAGCCACTTCAAGGCTTCGAGCCATCAGGGCAAAGGGCTTTTCGTCGCGTTGTTTGCGTCGCCGAAGTTCCTGAACCGCATCAGGGTTAGTCGCGTCAACAGCGAGATGGTAGCCACCCAAACCCTTGATAGCGACTATCTGGCCATTTCCAAGGCGACGAATGGTCTCATCAAGTGGATCTTGAACGTTTAAAGATTGCCCCTTTGCATCAAGCAGCTGCAGCTGCGGGCCACATTCAGGACAAGCGTTCGGTTGCGCGTGAAAGCGCCGCGAAGCCGGGTCATCGTATTCGCTTTGACAGGCCGTACAGAGGGGAAAATCGGCCATGGTCGTTAAAGGCCGATCGTAGGGGATGCCGGTCACTATGGTGTAGCGCGGTCCACAGTTCGTGCAATTGATAAAAGGGTAGCGATAGCGACGGTCTTCAACATCAAAAAGCTCTTGCAGGCAGTCGTCGCAAACAAAGGTATCCGGAGAGATCTGGGCGCGACGTGTTTCATCTACGGCGCTCTGCAAAATGGAAAAACCGACACAGCCCTTGAGCGAAACAGTTTCGGTTTGAATATTTTGAATCACTGCTAAAGGCGGCTTTTCATTCTGGATTGCGGCAACAAAACGGTCAAGGACTTCAGGCTCGCCCTCAACTTCGATCGTCACACCGCGAGTGTCGTTGCATACAGAGCCTGCCAGAGCAAACCGCTCAGCCAACTGGTAGATAAACGGGCGAAAACCAACGCCCTGCACGATCCCTTCGATGATGATCTTTTGTCTTTGCAAGTGAGTTTTTCCAGACAATTCATTAATTGTTTAAAGAGGAAACGATCCGTATACGCAGTAATCATACTCGATAACAGCTGAAGAATAACTCGTTTGGCGTTCGATATCCAAGGCACTTTGTTGAAAAATAGATGTATGCTAACGATTGAATCTAAGCTATGATTAGAATCTGCGTTCCAAGTTGCCTATAGACGATTGAAAAATTACATCATTTTGTGAATTCTTTTAATGTCAACTTTTCACACAGGGGTTCTCCATGAAAAAGATATCTACCCTCGTTCTAGCTCTCTTGTTGGCGCTTATTTTCACGGGACTAGTTCAAGCAAAAGACGGGATGAAAAAAAAGCGGGTCAGACCCCACCTCTATGGTCGAGTCATTATTGACAATTATTCCACCAACATAGGGCTTGCCCCAGTAGCTTTTGACCATTGGCTACACCGCGCCAATGCGACCTGTCGATTATGTCACGTAGACATCGGTTTTGCTATGGAAGCGAATGGCACTGAGATGACTGCTTCTGACAACATCCGTGGTTTTTTCTGCGGCACCTGCCATAACGGGAAAACCCAGTATGATGGCAAGTCTCTTTTTAGCGCTTGCTCAAAGGAATCATCAAATCTGAAAATCGAAGAATGTCAACGCTGTCATAACAATGGTGAAACACCGGACCTCGAAGAGAAGTTTTATAAATTTTCGGCCAAACTTCCCAAAGAGCGCAAGGGCAATGGTATTAACTGGGAGCAGGCTGAAGCCAAGGGCCACATCACACCGATTGACTACATCGAAGGGCTTTCAGCAGAAGGCATGGACCTTGCCATAGTTAAAGACTTTGCAATCACATCAAAAATTGAGGGCATGCCTGACATTATTTTCTCACATGCCAAACACACAGTCTGGAACGGCTGTGAAGTTTGTCATCCAGACATCTTCATGGGCGTACGTAAGGGGGCAACGACCTACACCATGATTGACCTTTTCCAGGGGAAATATTGCGGCGTCTGTCATGACACAGTCGCGTTCCCGCAATCTGACTGTAAAAGATGTCACACAAAACTTTAAAACTTGTTCTTTTCATTTTATGCGCAAGTGCGGTTCTCCTTACGCAACCTGTTTGGTCGCGAGGGTTTTATTCCCTCCCGCCGATGTTGCCACCTGAAGAGTATGGGAATATTCTCATCAACCGGACCTCAGAGCAAGAGAAAGTCCTTCCGGCGTCATTCTCTCACTGGACACATCGGCTGAGGTACACCTGCGAAGTGTGCCATACTGAGCTCGAGTTCAGCATGAAAGTCAACACTACCGAAATGAGCCATGAAGAGTTGAAGAATGGCCGCTATTGTGGAGCATGCCATAACGGCACAACCGCCTTCAGCCATCAGCAGGACTGCATCAAATGTCATAATAACGATATTTCCTACGTCAAAGAACAGTTCGTCTACTTCGGAAAAAAACCATTCCCTACAACCGAGTATGGAAATACTATTGACTGGACGCAGTCGCTCCAACGAGGGCTGATATCGCCACGCCGATACTTGAGGGAGGAGCCATCTGTCATGGATTTTGACAGGACGATTGAGCTGACAGCCGAGATGAGGAGCATCCCTCCTGCATACTTCTCTCATAAATCTCATCTTGACTGGATGGGTTGTGACATGTGCCACCCGGAAGTGTTCAACATCAAGAAAAAGGGGACCGAGAATTTCAGCATGAAAGAGATTTTGAAGGGCAGGTTCTGCGGTGGCTGTCATCTCAATGTAGCCTTCCCCATCGACGACTGCAACCGGTGTCATCCAGGGGTGAGGTCTTATTAAAATGAGCAAACGCAGAATCTTTGTCCATGCATGTCTATTTATATTTTTATTCAGTCATTTCATTTCATTCGACTGTGTTGCCGGTCGCTTAACATTCGACCTTCACGCTGAAGAGATCCCCTCCAGCGAGGCCTGGAAAGACGAATTTTCAGATATAACCTCAAAGACTGTCAACTCTATGGCTCTCTCAACTGAGGCTCTTCAAGCCCTCGTGGAGAGATGCGACAAACTTCAGCCTGTGATTGAGGGCCTGGAAGCTACACCCCGTAAGATTTATCTAAAAAGACTCTTGAAATCGAAATCAATTTTTAATTTTGTGATTGAATCACGCGAAGAGATTCCGAACAAATGAATGCAATGAAGCCTGAAGAGAAAAAAACGCCGAAGCGCCTTATCTGTTCATATAGAAACGTATTGCTTGTTTTTATGAGTGTGGCGGTCTTGACTCAGTCGGTGTGGGGACTGGAAACGGCGCAAGTCATGAATGAAGCGGCACAAGGTGACGAGAATGCGGCCTACTTCCTTGGAGTAATGTACCAAACAGGGTCGGGAGTCTCTCCCGATTGCGACAAGGCCTTGCAGTGGACAGAAAAGGCCGCCCTGCAAGGACATACACTTGCACAGAGCCATCTGGGCATGATGTACAGTAAAGGTTGCGGAGAGAAGGTCACAAAAAACCTCTTTGAAGCCTACTATTGGACCGCTTTGGCCGCAAAACAAGGGTTACAGTTCGCCAGAGAAAATCTCAAAAAGTTAGAGGAGCAACTCCATCCTTATTTGACTGAGGAAGCACAACAAAAAGTTAAGGATTTCAAGCCTAACAAATAACATGCGGCGGCCATAAATATTTTTATATTGCCGTATACACGTCAACTTGCAGAGCGACAAAACAGTGTCTCAACAGCCTCCTCCAAAAAAGAAAAAACGGCCGATAACGGCCGTTTTTGGTTGAACTGTTCTCACTGTAAGACACGACACAAGATCTTCAGACAAAGGCTTCGAACCTTGCAAGCACAACATTCCTTAGTAAGCGACTGATCATGTTGAATAGGGACTAAATTCCTAAGTGTTGCTACCTTCTCCCTGGCAAAAAATACAACCTGTAAAATTCGGTTATTTTCTGATCACGCAAAAGCAAACCTGGACCCTTAAGGAAAGGGCTCAACCGGGACACATGCCCCCGGAGAAAAAACCCCTATTTGAAAGCCATCACGATTCAGCTCGCTTCAGCCAATTCATATTTTTCCATCTTGTAACGCAGGGTCCCACGAGGCAAATTGAGCAAACGTGCGGTCTTTGCGATATTACCACCGGTGATACCGACGGCTTGAGCAATCAGGTCCTTTTCCAGCCGGCCGACAATCTCCTCGAACAAAATTCCTTCCGGAGGAATCCGATAATCAAAAGAGGCTTCGTCCTGAGGTTTTTCTCCCCAGATCTCTCGGGGCAGGCATTCCGGGGTGATCGTCTCCTGATTGTGCATGATACAGACGCGCTCCATAACGTTGCGCAATTCACGCACATTACCAGGCCAGTGATAGCGCATCAGCAGGTCAAGAGCTGCACGTGATATTTCATTGACGTTCTTGTGAAACTCCTCGCTGAAATGTTTGAGGAAAAATTCCAGCAAAGGGGGAATGTCTTCGCGCCGGTCCCGCAAGGGGGCCACATGAATCGGAAAGACATTGAGCCGATAGTAAAGATCCTCCCGAAAATTCTTCTGTTCGATAGCCCCCTTGATTTCAAGGTTGGTTGCTGCGACAACCCGGACATCGATATCTATATTGCGGTTGCCGCCCAGGCGCCTGATCTTGCGATCTTCGAGAACCCTGAGCAGCTTAACCTGAAGATTCATATCCATTTCACCGATTTCATCGAGAAAGATCGTACCACCGTTGGCCTCTTCAAAAAGACCTATCTTGCGGGTCTTGGCATCGGTAAAAGCTCCCCGTTCATGTCCGAACAGCTCTGTTTCCAGCAAGTTGAAAGGAAGCGAACCACAGTTGATCTCAACAAAGGGTTTCGACTTTCGGGGGGACAACTGATGAATAGCTCTTGCGACCAGCTCCTTGCCGGTTCCGGATTCACCGGTAATCAGGACAGTCGACGTTTCATGCTTGGCAACCTCGCGAATCTGACGGTACACCTGTGTCAGTTGTTCACTTGAGCCAACCATAAGGTTATCACCAGAAGCTTCACGAGACTGGCTGCCGCGTCTCAACTGACGAACTTCCCGACGCAGGTTCTGGGTCTCCAGGGCCAACTTGACGATCAGTCGAATTGCGTCAGCCTTAAATGGCTTCTTGATATAGTCGTAGGCTCCCATCTTCAAAGCCTCAACGGCGCTTTCGACGGTCCCGTAACCGGTAATAATAATCACCAGAACCTCGGGATCAACCTCACGCATAGCGCGCAAGACATCCAGACCACTTTCTGCGCCAAGATTGAGATCCAGAAAAACCAGGTCGACATCAGCCTCACCGACTTCCTTGACTGCGTCATCACCATTATCAGTAGAATAGGGATGATAGCCGTCCTCCCCGAGAATCCTTTCCAGGTTCTCGCGAATAAAAGCCTCATCATCAACAATCAGAATACGTTCCATCTTTTAACCTCCCCGATCTCGCGGAAAAATTTAGTGTCGGTCATCTTAACTGGGGACGGCATCGGGATCAACAGAAAATGGCTAACCTCAGCCACAAAAGCAAGAGGCAAGGATTTTCAATCAGAAAAAGAAGAGATTGTGGCTAATTTTGGCCAGAGTCGGGAAGGTAAATACGGAACTCCGTCCCTTCACCTTCATGGCTGTGAACGTCTACGCGACCGCCATGGCTGGCAATGATGGTGTGGGTAATAGAGAGGCCCAATCCGGTGCCCTCGCCCTTGGTCGTGTAGAAGGGCTCGAAGATCAGCGACAGACGATCAGCAGGAATCCCTTGGCCGCTATCGCGGATCGTCATGCTCAGGCCCTTATCCTCGCGTTGTGCAGACACCCACAATTCACCGCCATCAGGCATGGCGTCCATTGCATTTGTAAGCAGATTCAAAATCGCCTGTTTCAGACGATCTCTGTCCATGTTCGGGTGTTGCAGCTCCTCCGGGATCGCCTCATGCAGGACAACCTTCTGCTTCTGGAGTTGCTTGCTCAGCAAAAAAAGCGTATCGCGCAGAATCGCAGAGAGATCTCCTGGGGCCAACCGGGTATCAGGCAAGGAGGCAAAATTCAAAAGCTCATTAACAAGACCTTCCAGGCGTTCTATCTCCTGCAAGGCGCGTTGGATCAAACGTTGATCGTCCGGGCTTGAGAGCATGCGGTCGTGCAACTCATCAAGCAAAAGACTGATGCCGGTCAAAGGATTACGTACTTCGTGAGCGATACCTGCTGAAAGACGGCCCAGGGAAGCAAGCCTTTCAAAACGTGCCATTTGCTGGCGGAGACTAACGCGTTCGGTCAAATCTTCCATAGTCAGGATACGACCATCTTCACTGCCTGAAGAGAGAGGATGAAGCGCCAACCGGTAGGTAAGAGAGTGACCGTTTCTTTCCAGTGAAACGTATTCACTCCAGCGGTCAACATTCATATTCGCGGAGACGGATCGATAGATTTCCGGAAGACCATGCAGCGCCTTCGCAAGTGGTATGTCACCGCTCGACTCATCTTCTATATTCAATATTGTGCGCGCCACGCCATTGAGCGAAGTGACCTGCTCTTCATTGTCCAGAGTAAGGATTCCGACCGCAACATTCTCAACGATCGTCTGTTTGAAGTCCCTCTCCCGCTTCATCTCCTTGCGGGAACGACGCAGAACCGCCAGCGTCCTTAGTAAACGTTCCCGTCGTTCATAGAGCTGCCGGGCCATGGTGTTGAAGGCCGTTGCCAGATCAGCAACCTCGACCGGGCTGGAGACATCGACCTGGGTGCCAAGCTTTCCTCTTGCCATCTCTTTGGTCCCTGAAATTAACGTCGACAGAGGACCGGTGATGTTATGCGAGAGACGAAAAGCGACAAAAACAACCAACAGAGCCGTAATACCGATCATGACCCAGGCCCCGGTCAGGAAGGCCTGGTAGAGAAGGCGAATATTCTCTGCAGCTGACTCGGCCATACTATGGAACTGCTTTACTTCAGCACCAATCGTTATACCGCCAAAGACACCAGTCTCAGCATAGGGTCCTGAATCGAAAAAAATCGGCGCAAAAGCCATAATCTTACGTGAGCCCCCAACGTTGGTAACATCAAGAACTCCGGAGCGCCCACCAAGCACCGACTGGTGGACTTCCGGGTAGTTGGGGTGAATGAAGCTCGCTTCTCGCAGGTTATAAGGGATGTTCCCGCGGGCGATCGATTCCGGGCTGGAACTCTTGGAGTAAGGCGGAACCAGGTGACCATCCTTGTCCAGGCCCCTGATATCCCAGAACTTGGGATGAGTAATAATCCAGCCTTCATTGTCGAACATAAACGCATAGTTGCCGCTCTGGTACGAAGGAAAAACCACATACCTTTCATCGGTCGGCGTAATATGCTGAGTAAACTCCATCAGGTGCCGATGATCCAGAGACAGGACGACGACACCCTGTAGCTCTCCTTTATCAGAGAACACCGGACGGGCGAAACGTACTACGCCTTCATAACTGGCACCTTCAATCGCCTCCCCGGGGTTCTCCGCTTCACCGAGCTGGTCCTGCTTGCTGACATGCCAACCGGTGAGATGGGAGACATAAACCCTCCCCTCGGGGAGATCCTTGGCTGCGCTAAAGTAGGTCTCGGTGAGATAGGTCGTGTTCGCAGGCTTGGAAACATCACGGAGATCATCAGACAAGAAACCATCAACAACCCGCAATCGTTCCACACCATCAGGGCCGATGAAAGCGAGCTCCTTGTAGAGTCGCGCAGAGAGTCTTTCCTCACGGGGATTTTCGTTGGTACCGGAACGAAACCAGATAAGACGACGGTGATTCTGACTGAACCAGAGATAACTGGCACTGTCTGCTGGAAGTTGAGACAGCGCACCCAGATCACTCTCGATTCTACGCAAAAAGGTACGCACCTCATCAGCCACCATGACAGCTCGCAACTCAAGCGTTTCAGCGGCCTGCTCATCGAGCGCGCTGATGGCGCTGGCCCGAAGCATCTGTTCAACCGTGTCCAGGCTCTGCCCGGCAAAGGTGGCCAGAAGCACAAGAGGCAGCAGGGTCAACCCGCAAAAAACATAGAGGACTTTTTTATGAAAAGACAAACGAAACATCAGGGGAGTATAACACGGAGGCCCAATCGTTCGGGAGCCCGTTTGACAAGAACCCGGGGAATCAGTTCAGAATTCGGGAAGGGAAATGCAGCTGCCTGGAGCGAATGGCGAGTGGCAACAGGTCCTGATGCTTGAGGAGCACTTGATCGAGGCTGATCCCATCACTGATGATTACATCACTGGGGCTGAAGATGGTCCGGGCGAAATGGCTGCCGTCCGGGCGCGCAAAGACCTCAATCAGGTATTCTTCGCCTTCGTGATCACACCTAAATTCTTGGACAAGCTCAATCTGTTTCATGCGACAGCCAAACTCCTAAATCAATAAGGGTAGGTATATATCACAAGACAAAAGCAAACATCGAGCCAACGGAAAAATAAGGCATTTATCGCAAGAACAATCAGCTCAAAGGAAAATAGTCGCTAAAAGACGGGGGTTTAGTATGGGAGATGGCGAGAAGTCAGGTCTAAAGGTTGCGACTGACAACATAGTCAGCCAGGCGAATCATCGCCTCTTTGGCCGGGCAATCTGCAAATAATGCGAGATGACCCTTGGCTGACTCAATAAGGAGTTTGGCACGATCACGGGTGTAATCGATACCATCATAGGAGTGAATCAGACCGACGATGTACTTCAGGTCTTCTTCAGGGAGTGTTTCCTGTTCGATAATTCCAGCGATTCTCTTACGTTCTTCTGCATTGCAGCGCTTCAGGGTATGAATCAGGGGCAAGGTCACCTTGCCTTCGAGGAGGTCGTGCCCACACTCTTTGCCAAACGCGTCCTGATCGGCAACATAATCCAGGGCATCGTCCATAAACTGGAAGGCAATGCCGAGATCCATACCATACGCAGACAAAGCTTCTTCCTGCTCAGGAGGACAGGCTCCGAGGAGCGCGCCACAGCGACTCGCCGCGGAAAGGAGGACCGCCGTTTTGTTGCGAACCACTTCAATATAGCGTGCTTCGTCAAGCTCAACGTCACAGGTACTGATCAACTGCAGGACTTCGCCCTCTGCCATCTGCGTGGTCGCATCGGAGAGAGTTTTAAGAATCTCCAGATTCCCTTCGCGAACCATGATAGAGAACGACTTTGCAAAGAGGAAGTCACCGACCAGCACACTGGCTTCATTCCCCCACACAGCGTTTGCGGAATCCTGGCCACGCCTGAGGACTGCGCTGTCGACGACATCATCATGCAGCAGGGTTGCCGTGTGAATAAACTCAACGACACTGGCCAGGCCAACATGAGATTCACCCTGGTAACCGGCAAGCTTTGCGCTTAACAACAGCATCATCGGACGCACACGTTTGCCGCCGCTGGCGAGGACATACTCGCCAACCTTGCGAATCAGAGGAACGCGCGACTCCAGATCCTTGCGGAACTGTTCCTCGACGCGCAGGATCTCGTCATTCAAAAGATTGAGCACAAAGTTCATAGTTATTGGTAATCCGAAGGGAAAATTATCGCTTATCCTAATGAATCCTCACGAAGCATGTCAAAGCTTTTTTCCTTAAAGCGCAAAGGAAATATAACTTGCGAAGAGAGCTACTCTGAGAGGGGCAAGGAAACGGTAAGACGCGCACCACCCAGAAGTGATTTTTGTATTGAGATTTCTCCATCCTGACCTTCGACCAGTTTACGACAGAGAGGCAAGCCCAACCCGGTTCCTTCGCCATGGGCCTTGGTGGAAAAGAAGGGCTGAAAGACTCTCTCCTGATCCTCAAGGGAGATTCCCGGGCCACTATCATCAACATGTATTCGGGCAGAACCAGACGCTCTGGAAAGCGTCACTTCAAGACGACCTCTTCCCTGCAACGCCTGTGCGGCATTCAACAACAGGTTGATCATCACCTGGCGAAACTGATCGGCGTCCGCAGTTACGGATAAATCCTCGTTGACACCAACGATCTTCAGATCGAGGTCTTTAAAAAGCTTCTGCGGCCGAAGTGACGACACCACCTCTTCGACCAGCTGATTCAAATCAACCCGCTCCCGATAGCTGTCCGGAGAACGCGCAAAACCGAGCAAACCACCGGTGATGCGTTTACAACGTCGGCACTCATCGATGATGGCAGCAACATCCTCGCGCAAAGGGTCTTCAACCTGCAAATCTTCCAGCAGGAGCTCGGCATGGCCAAGAATAATACCGACAGGATTGTCAATTTCATGGGAGACTCCCGCCGCCAGCTGGCCGATCGCGGCAAGACGCTCACTGCGCAGCAATTGCGCCTGCATTGTCTGCATCTCTTCGTTGGCAGTGCTCAAAGCATCGTTCTTGCGGGTCAACTCTGCCCGATTCGCAGCCAGGCTCTCTGCCATATCATTAAAGGCTTGAGCCAGGGTACCGATTTCATCACGGCTCTCCACCTCAATACGAGTCCCCAATTCTCCGCGGGTCAGGGAGTGGGCGCCATCGGTCAGGTTGGCAATGGGTCGGGTGATCCGTCTTGCGACAAGGCTGACCATCAGCAGACAAGCAAAGAGAGCCGCAATGGCAATCATGACAAAGTAACTGCGTGCTTCCAGAAGTCGTGCATCAATCGAGTCGTATGAGATCAGGTAACGAACCGAAATGACCTGTTGGCCGGTCGGTCCGAAAGCTGGCTCAATGAGGTCAAGCAGGCGCCTGCCCTCAGAAAGTTTATGGGTGAGCATTGTCGTGCGCTCGGCGGCAAGGCGGGCAGAGATATCATCCTGATCAAATAAATGCAGATCGAGATCAGGGAAATCTTCAAATGCGTTCGACACATAGAGACGACGGCCGGTTGCCGAAACCAGAGAGAACTGGACCAGATCTCGATTCAGACCGAGAAATTCATGCATGTCCGCAATCTCAGCGGGCTCGTCCGGCGGAAATGAACCACGGAAGCGCTTCAACAGTTCTGGAGTTGCCAACCTGGAGAAAGAGAGGCTCTGACTAAAAAGATAGTCCTCCCACGCTTGCGCCTGGTTGCGCTCCAGAAGCATGAACGTGAGCAGCAACAACAAGGCAAGGATGCCACCCGTGTAAAAAAGTAATTTTTTAGCTAAACCAGTTCGCAAAGCAAAAACCCTCAAGCATAAATTTGACTATCATAATCATACTTTACTCGCACAAATGGAAGCCCAATCTAGCCATTTATCTGACATGTAATAAAAGTACAGACAGGAGTTGACAAAAATCCAGGCCTCCCGTATAAATAGTACCGTTTTTGTTATATTTAATTAAACCTTGACAATCACACGCTGAACCTTAAACTTTGCAACACATTAATTTGATTTCAGGAGGTGCTATGGAGAAGCAGAACTACAACTACGCCATTGTGCGCAGCTTTGTCATCTGGAGCTTGATCTGGGGACTGGTTGCGGTACTGGTTGGAGTCATTGTCTCCTTCCAGATGGTCGAACCGGACCTTAATTTCCCGCCGTATTTGACCTTCGGCAGGCTCCGCCCGATTCACACCAATGCAGGGATCTACGGCTGGGCCGTCGGCGTTATCTTCGCCACCTTCCTTTATATTGTCCAAAGACTCTGCAAGACTCCGCTTTGGAGTGACAAACTGGCGAAATTCCAGCTCTACTTCTTCAACGCCACGATCATCGCTTCGGCGGTCACGCTCCTGCTGGGCTACACCACCTCCAAGGAATACCATGAGATGGAATGGCCGATCGACGTCATGATCGTCATACTCTGGGTCGCCTTTGGTATCAACATCATCATGACCATTCTCAAACGCAAAGACGAGCAGATGTACATCTCGCTCTGGTACATGATGGCATCAATCGTTGGCGTGGCGATCCTCTTTTTGGTCAATTCGGCAGCAGAGCCGGTCTCCCTCTTCAAATCTTATTCAGCCTATGCCGGCACCAATGATGCCAATGTCGAGTGGTGGTTCGGCCATAATGCCGTAGCCATGGCCTTGACCGCCCCGCCGCTGGCCATGTTCTACTACTTCCTGCCGAAATCGACCGGTGTGCCGATCTACAGCCATCGCCTCTCGATTATTGCGTTCTGGAGTCTGATTTTCATGTACCTCTGGACCGGAGCCCACCACTTGCTCTGGACCCCGGTTCCAGACTGGATTCAGACTTTGGCCATGGGCTTTTCGGTCATGTTGATTGCCCCTTCCTGGGGCAGCGTATTCAACGGCTACCTGTCAATGGGCGGCCAGTGGCACCAGATGCGCGAGAACTACCTGGTCAAGTTCCTGATTCTCGGCATCACCTTCTACGGTTTACAGACCCTGCAGGGGCCGATGCAAGCCATCAGAACCTTCTCGGCGTTCATTCATTACACCGACTGGGTCCCGGCGCACATTCACATGGGCACCATGGGCTGGGTCTCGATGATCTGCTTCGCCAGCATCTACTTTATGGTGCCACGCATCTGGAACCGAGAAATTTACAGTATCCCTTTAGCCAACCTGCAGTTCTGGCTGATCCTGGTCGGGCAACTGATCTGGTCGATCTCACTCTGGGTTGCCGGTGTGCTGCAAGCAGGAATGTGGAATGCCATGAACTCTGACGGCAGCCTGACTTACACCTTTATGGAAACCATGGTTGAGATGTATCCCTACTGGTGGGCTCGCGCCTTCGGTGGAATCATCTATATGATCGGCCTGATTGTCTTTATCTACAACCTGTACATGACAGTTAAAAAAGGCGAGCCAACTGCCGTAACGACTGCAACTGCAGAAGGGAGGGTCTGATCATGTGGGAAAAGAAACCTATCCTCCTTATTGTTCTGGCGACTTGCGCGATTCTCGTCGGCACTATCGTCACCATGGTGCTGCCCTTTGCCTGGGTCAACACCG
>NODE-382-length-15640-cov-5.38024_pt1 | contig 15640 bp, 13 predicted proteins | sample MGYA00139097_ERZ477577 | MGnify/ENA metagenome assembly ERZ477577 | reverse complement strand
TCAATCTCCAGGCAACTCCAAAAAGAGTTATTGGATGAATTTCCTTAATCAACAAACTGCCGTATTGTTTGGAACGGAACTAATGGCTCATGAATTGGATTATGCTGTTGTATATTTTACAACGCACAAAGTTCGTCGTGGCCACTATGAAATAAAACTTGAATTGGTGACCGACAAACCCCGAACAATGAAATGGGGAGATATTACGGAAGCACACACTCGGATGCTGGAGAAAGAAATAATTAAATCTCCACAATACTGGCTATGGTCACATAAAAGATGGAAGCGCGAGCTACCGGAGAGTATTGAGCAATTAAAACTAGAACAACGTGAACGATTTAATGCGAAATTTAATAATTAGCAGTATCTGCGGACTTATTGCCTCCATCACATTTGGACAATATTCGACAAAGAAGTATATCAAGAGAAATAAAAAGGCTCAAACGATTACTTATGGAGACTCGACGATGTACGCTCGTGGGCTTTATTATGAATCGAACCGATTATTTGTTGGGAATTCAGATGGATCCATTTACTATTTAAACTTATTTAATAACAAGCAACAACTCATTTTCAAAATGCCTCATATTGATGAAATAAGAGACATTGAAAAGAGTGGAGAGCATCTTATTGCAATGCATAGTGGGACAAATGGGAAAATTATCTTAATCGAATTATCTGGATCAATGCATGTCATTACTCTCCCTTTCTGGCAAGGTGTTTTTCTTGATGGATTGGATTTTCTAGGAAAGCGCGGTTTCATGATGGGAGATCCTGTCGACGGTAAATTCAGTCTATTCCATAGCAATGACTCAGGTAATACATGGGAAAGATGTTTGGGGGTAATCACAGCTAGCGAAGGAGAGGCAGGATTTGCCGCAAGTGGCACGAATGTTCAAATATTAAATGATAGTACCTATGTTTTCGTGTCAGGTGGAGAAAAAAGCCACTTTTTCAAGAGTTCAGACAATGGAAAAAACTGGCATTCAACACCACTCCCTTATTTTCCTGGAGAATCAACTGGCGCATATTCTATGTGTTTCTCATCTGACTCGAATGGAGTTATTGTAGGTGGTGACTATCGTGATTCTGACCTAGGAAAGAATACATGTTTTTATACAACGGATGGTGGCGAATCCTGGATGAATGCTATGCACACTGTCCGTGGTTACCGTTCCTGTGTTTACTTTGTAAATGGAGTTTACTATGCCTCAGGGAGAAATGGAATTGATTTTTCCATTAACAATGGTCGCGATTGGACGGCATTTGCTAATGGACCTTATTTTAGCATGACATCTACTGATGATAAATTGGTTGCCACCACAAAGCATGGAAGCATACGTTTGTTTAATTTAATAGAATTAGAATAATGAATCTTACTGAGAAAGTTAAGAACGTGATTTTTGAACAGTTTGACGGCGAAGCCACTGGGCATGATTGGCATCATATTAATCGGGTTGTTAACCTTTCTAAATTTATTCAAAGTAAAGAAGGAGGAGATCTAGAGCTAATTGAACTATCCGCCCTTCTCCATGACATTTCAGACCACAAATTTAATGGAGGAAAACTAGACGAAGGCGGGAAAGTTGCATTCGATTTATTAATTGAATTAGGAGCAGACGAAGTACTTGCAGAAAAGGTTAGGTACATCGTTGATCATGTGAGCTATAAAGGAGCAAATACTGAAGTTGAAATGGAAACACTCGAAGGAAAAATAGTTCAAGATGCTGATCGAATTGATGCAATTGGCGCCATTGGAATTGGTAGAACCTTTGCCTATGGAGGACACAAAGGACAGCCCATGTATGAACCTATAGATCGACCAAAAATGCATGATACATTTGAGGAATATGCCAGTTCGGGAACAAATACTATCAATCACTTCTATGAGAAATTACTACTTTTATCAGATCGCCTAAATACACCAACAGCAAAGAAAATCGGAAAAGAGCGTCACCAGTTTATGGAGCATTTTTTGGATCAATTTTACGGCGAATGGAATTTTAACATAGATCAAGACGAAGCATGATTAGAAAGCTGGCATTAGGGATTGACATAGGTGGAACAAATTCAGTATTTGGACTCACAGATGAACATGGTACTATTTATTTTGAAGAATCAATTGAAACCAGAACCTGCATTACACCTGAGGAACTCGTTGAAAAAATTCACGCAAGACTTAAGGAAGTGGATCAATTAAAGAACGTTGTTGGAATAGGTATTGGCGCTCCAAATGGTAATTTTTTCTCTGGAACCATCGAATTTGCACCTAACCTTAAATGGAAAGGTATAATTCCGTTATCGCGATTGTTTGAATATCGTTTTAAAACGAAGGCTATACTAACGAATGACGCGAATGCCGCTGCGATCGGTGAGATGATTTATGGGGCTGCGAAGGATTTAAAAGACTTTGTTACCATCACTCTAGGTACAGGACTCGGAAGTGGTGTTGTCGTTGATAAAACACTAGTATATGGACATGATGGTTTTGCTGGTGAATATGGACATATTCGAGTAGTAAATGAAGGTCGCACATGTGGTTGCGGAAGAAAAGGCTGTTTAGAAACATACGCCTCCGCAACAGGGGTGGTTAGGTCAATTACAGAATTGTCTTCTGACAATAAGTCAACCTCTAAAATAATGAAGATAGATAGCCCTCGAGCAAATGATGTATTCAGATTATCAGAAGAGGGCGATGTATTTTGTAGAGAAATAATTGAATATACGGCAAAAACCTTAGGGAATGCCTTAGCCGATTTCGCATGCTTCTCGAGTCCAAAAGCGTATATATTATTTGGCGGAATTGCTCAAAGTGGACAGCCCTTTGCGGATAAAGTAAAGAACTATATGGAAGACGCAATACTAAACATCTATAAAGACAAAATTGAAGTACGTATTTCTACACTACATGATAAAAATGCCGCTGTACTTGGTGCCTCTTCGCTTGTCTGGAATCACTTGAATTAACATGAATAATTTCCTTAACACAATTCTACTAATTCTTCTAGCCAATAGTGCTTCATCACAAATTGATGAGCTGAAAAAGGCTCAAGACGCTAGGGTAAAAACCTATAACACATCTAGCAACATTGAATCAAAACATGTTTCAAAAAGTCTTTACGTCAACCCTTTCATTGGAACCGGAGGTCACGGACATACTTATCCTGGAGCAACCCTGCCTTTTGGAATGATGCAGTTAAGCCCTGACACTAGGCATAATGGATGGGATGGTTGTTCTGGATATCACTATTCTGATTCCATTATTTATGGATTCAGTCATACGCATTTAAGCGGTACAGGCGTAAGTGATTATGGCGACCTTTTAATAGTCCCCCAAAACGGAAAACCCCGCATTGATCCAGGTTACGAGGCTAAAAATGGTTATGGAGACGAATTCTCTCATGATAATGAAAAAGCTTCACCCGGTTATTATGAAGTACATCTTGATAAAGGAAAAATAGATGTTAGATTAACTGTTTCTCAAAGAGCGGGTTTTCACGAATATAATTTCAACAATCCAAAAGGAAAGAAATTTATACTGATTGATCTTGATCATAGAGATAAGTTGTTATCCTCAACATTAAATATTCTTGACAAGAATACTATTACGGGCTCACGTACGTCAGAAGCATGGGCGTCGAAGCAACATTTTTATTTTTACATAAAGATGGATACTCCTTATCAAAAAGCGAGAATTTTTAAAAAAAATGGCAGAAACAAACTACTGCTCGTTTTCCCTAAATCCACAAAACAAATCAATGTTCGAGTTGGCATCTCGGCAGTAGACGCTAAAGGCGCTCAAAAAAACTTAGAAACCGAAATTCCAGATTGGAATTTTAATAGAACAAGAGCCAAAGCGGTAAAAATTTGGAATAAAGAACTGGACAAAATTAACTTCGTTGCGAAGGATTCTGATGTCATGACAAATTTCTATACAGGATTATACCACTCCTTTCTTGCTCCAAATATATTTAGTGACGTTGACCGAAAATATAGAGGTAGTGACCACGAAATACATCAACTTGGAAAGAATGACGGCGAGCAATATACGGTTTTCTCGCTTTGGGATACCTATCGTGCAACGCACCCGCTCTACACCTTAACGCAGGTTGCAAGGACAAATGATTTTGTGAACACATTTTTACGACAATACAAAGAAGGTGGCGATTTGCCTGTATGGGAATTAGCTGGAAACGAGACGGAATGTATGATTGGGTTCCATAGTGTTTCCGTAATTGCAGATGCATACATTAAAGGTATTCGAAACTTCAATGAGAAAGAAGCAATAAATGCAATGATCGCTACTTCAAGAATGGATGAATTTGCAAAAGACGATTTTCAACGTGAAGGATATATCAATGCTGGAGTTGAGCCTGAATCTGTCTCCAAATCTCTAGAATACGCATATGATAATTATTGTGTGGCAGAAATGATGAAAGCTGTGAAAGGTAGCTCATCTATTGAACAGTCCGCATTTCAACGCCATCAATTTAACTTTGTAAACCACTTTGATCCTTCCACTGGCTTTATGCGTGCAAGGCGTGACGGTCTTTGGTTCGACCCATTTGATCCAGCTGAGGTTAATTTTAATTATACAGAAGCGAATAGTTGGCAATACTCATTATACACCCCTCACGCAGTTGGCGTTTTACGAGAAATGCTCGGAGGAGCGGACTCACTTGAAGCTTGGCTTGACAGATTATTTACAACTAAAATGGAATTATCAGGTCGCCACCAAGTAGACATAACGGGCTTGATTGGACAATATGCACATGGCAATGAACCTTCTCATCATATGGCCTATTTGTACAACTATACTAATGCACCTGAAAAAACCCAACTCTACATCGATCAAATTTTAAAAGATATGTACGATAACGCTCCTGACGGTCTATCAGGAAACGAAGATTGTGGGCAAATGTCCTCTTGGTACGTTTTAAGCGCAATGGGAATTTATCAAATTGCACCAGGAAACCCATATTATGATTTTGGACGACCTTTAATGGATGAAGCTACAATTCACTTCGAGAATGGAAATTCCTTACAAATTATTGTCAAAAACAATAGCTCCTCAGCCAAATATATTCAAGAAGTAATCTATAATTCCGAACCATTATTAAGTCACTACATTAGTCATTACGAACTAACCCAAGGAGGTGTGTTGGAATTTATAATGGGAGAAAAACCAGACCCTGATAGTTATAATTTTGAGCAAACACCAACTTTAAATTCAATTCCTGAAGAATTTATTCCCCTTCCCTATTTCGAACAAACAACTCGTGTATTCCTTGATTCTTTGGAGTTATCGATTTCAATTATCAACCCCGATAAATACACGATATACTACACAACTGACAAAAGTGAGCCAAATACATCATCTCAAGTGTACTCAGGGCCATTTACAATATATGAACATACTACAGTGAAAATGTTCGCCTACAATAAACATGGAGAAAGTGCTGTTTTAAGGAATAACTTTGTTAAAAGTGACAAAACAGTCTCTCTTGAACTTAAGTCAGAATACGCCAATCAATATGCTTCCACTGGCAATTTAGCTCTTGTAGATGGGATCACAGGTAGTGATGAGTATAGAACTGGTGATTGGCAAGGTTTCTGGGCACAAGACGTCGTTGCAGAATTAACATTTGATACCCCCAGAGATATTCGAGAAATCTCAGTCGGATGCCTAAGCGACATGAAATCTTGGATCTTTCTACCGTCGTCAATAACATTTGAGTTTTCTTATGATGGTGAGATATTCGAGTCTAACTCAGTGACTACACCAATTGGTATTGAATCGGCCAAAGACATGTATCCACATACTAAGGAAGTTATTGGTAGAATTTCCGCTGCAAAACCCGTCAAAAAAATTCGTATTATTGTAAATAATTCGGGGAAATGTCCGGATTGGCATTTAGGTGATGGCAACGATACTTGGTTGTTTTTAGATGAAATTCACTTCCATTAGTGAAACCTTTTAATTCAATTATCCGTCCTAAACCTATAATAACATAACATAGCACATCTATTAAAACAAAAAAATATGAGATTATCAGCCCTAGCGATTATTGCTGTAACAACATTGATTTCTTTCAGCAGCTGCAAAAAAGACAAGCCATCGTATTGCGAACAAGACTATTTCGGTGAAATTATATTAACCGATGCTACTGGAGCTGCTGCAACAAGCTTCGGAATGGGCTCAACGATGAACATTGATCTTTTATTTATCAATGGATCAAGTGACACAATTGAATTGACTTATTCTTCACCATGGATCACTTTTGAGTTGTATCAAGGAGCTCAAATGATTGCTGCTTCTAATGATCCTTCGACTGGATCTTCGGTTTCAGGAATGTCGATTGCTCCTGCTGATACTGTATCTGCTTTTTATCCTTGGAGTTCATTACAACCTATTACAGGAACGTTAGCTCCAGGAACATATACATTCAAAGCAAAAAATACTTATCAGTATAAAGGCTGTGATGCTGGAATTACTGGAGTTGAAAAAACTCTTGACTTTACGATTACACAGTAGTTGTAATTCTACAAATATTTAAATCCAGATTGTTCAGCAATCTGGATTTTTTCATTTATACGAAAACTTAATTCTAACAATCTTCATTGAATAATGACGTGAATTATTCTCCGAAAGTTGGTATCTTTCCGCGCTAATAACCAGAAAAACAAAATGAATGAAACAATTTAAGATAGTCTTACTGACATTGTCAGTGATAGTAACGACCGTAGCCAGAGCTGATGAAGGAATGTGGCTTCCTTTCTTATTGGGGAGAAACTATGAGGACATGAAGAAACATGGCCTTAATTTAACACAAGAAGAGATTTATTCAATAAACAACTCTTCACTTAAGGATGCAATTATTTCTTTTGGCGGATTTTGTACTGGAGAGATAATTTCAAAACAAGGATTAATTTTAACCAATCACCACTGTGGTTATGATGCCATCGCTGAAGCTTCTACAGAAGAGCACAACTATCTCGATAATGGTTTTTGGGCCACGACGAATAGTGAGGAGATTCCTGTACCAGGTTTGTATGCTTCATTTATTGTGAGAATTCAAGATGTCTCAGATGACATCAATAAAGAATTAAATGAAAGCATGTCCGAAGATGAACGTGAAGCAAAAATTAAAGAATTATCAAAAATATTAATTCAAGATGCTACGGAAGGCAATGAATATCAGGCTTTCGTTAGAGATTTCTTCGAAGGAAATGAATTCTACTTATTTGTGAAGGAAACATTTAATGATATACGTTTAGTTGGAACACCTCCTCAATCCGCAGGAAAATATGGTGGAGATACTGACAACTGGATGTGGCCAAGACACACAGCTGACTTCTCCATGTTTAGAATATATGCTGGAGCCGACAATAAGCCAGCAGATTTTTCAGCTGAAAACAAACCTTATGGTCCTAAACATGCACTTCCAATATCATTAAAAGGTGTAAAAAAAGATGATTTCGCCATGATTATGGGGTTCCCAGGATCTACTGATCGTTATTTGAGTTCATGGGGAATTGAACAAGCTGTTACGCTTGAGCAACCGAAGCGTGTTGAAGTGCGTTCCATGAAACTTAACATCATGAAAGGACACATGGACAAAGACACAAAAGTTCGTCTAAAATATTCTTCAAAATATGCACAGGTAGCAAATTACTGGAAATACTTCATTGGACAGACTGAACAAGTTAAAAACAATAACGTTATTGGTAAAAAGCAAGAACTTGAGAAAGAGTTCACTGATTTTGCTTCTGGAAAGGATCAGTATAAAGATGTGCTTTCTAGCATGAAAGATTATTATTCTGCGACAAACAAAAACGTAAACATCAAAGTATATCAATCGGAATTCATTTACTCTGTAGATGTGAATTTATCTGCATTTAGATATAAGTTCTGGCTAGATGCTTTACATGGCGACAACACTGTTCGAGCTGATATGATTAAAGACCGTTTAAAGGAAATTGTTCTAGAATTCTACGAGAACACTAATAATGACATCGAAATGTCAATTCTTGAGAATGTCTTACAAATGTACATTAAGGACATTCCTGCAGATCAGATGGGCCCTTACACTTCAAAAATAGCTGCTAAAGGGGAAAAAGGTGTTGCCAAATTCATGAAGCTCGTCCGCAGTAAATCAATATTCTCCGACAAAGATCGATTTGAAGAGTTTGCAGCTGAACCTACGGAGGAAGCATTAAATGCAGACCCATTGTTTCAACTCATCATTGATATGAATAATGCGCATTCTGCTGCCACAGGTACAGACGAGATGAAGAAATATTCAGACGCACTTGACAAAGCTAATCGTCTTTTCGTAAAAGGTATACGTATTATGTTGCCGGAGGAAAAATTCTACCCAAATGCGAACTCAACATTACGTTTGACATATGGGAATGTTCTACCGTATAGCCCAAAGGATGGTGTAACTTACAATTATACAACTACACTTGATGGAGTTATGGAAAAAGAAGATCCTAACAACTCTGAATTTGTTGTACACCCTCGAATAAAAGAATTATGGAAAACTAAGGACTACGGGCAATACGCTGATTCGGACGGCAACTTAACCGTTAATTTCCTCTCAAACAATGACATTACGGGCGGGAATTCTGGTTCACCAGTTATTAATGGAGACGGACAATTGATCGGGACGGCATTTGACGGCAACTGGGAAGCTATGTCAGGTGATATATTTTTCGAGTCAAATATTCAACGTACGATATCTGTTGACATCCGTTATACTTTATGGTTAGTTGACAAGTGCTATGGAGCAAAAAGACTTGTTGAAGAAATGGAATTGATCAAATAATAGATCGTAATCACCCAACAATCCCGTCCCAATTATATTGGAGACGGGATTTTTTTCTTGAAACTATAGCTATTCATGGTGATTTTGATATCCAACATCACTTTTTTCTGGACAAACACATGATGAATTTTTGGCTAACTTGGCCACAATGATACTGAGTTCGAATTTTAGATTTCCTTACGATCAATCCCCTGAGCAGTCTGAAAACACGGCAGCATTAATATTTCAATTATTAATCTTTTCAGCGCCAGTCATATACTGGATTATCAAATTCATTTACAAAAGACGACTTGATCACTTATGGGCTAGCGGATTCTTCCCAAAACAACTAGCGTTTAAACGCGAGCATCTAATGGAAGCCTATATTTGTTTAGCTGCACGTATGATCCAAAGCGATACTGAAGATGCAGGAGAAAAAGTTCGTTACATGAACAACTATTTTCAACGTTATTTCCCTAAAGTAAATTACAACTTTAGCGAATCAATAAGTTATTCTTATCGTCATCCAATCAAAATTGGAACAGTTGCTCATTGGTTAAACCTCCATATCCACAACAGAGAACAACGTATGCAAGTAATGTATTTTCTGGCTGGTCTAGCCATTGTTGACGGACGCTTATTAAAAGCTGAGATCAAAATATTACGATTACTCAACGACTTTCTAGAATTATCACCAAAGGACTTTGATAGTATTATAGCAATGTATCAACAACAGCAGGAAAGGCAAAAAAACCATCATAAGCAAAATACTGTCTCGACCATCTCTAATAAAGAACGCCTAATTCTATTAAGCAGTAAAGTGCTTGGTATTTCAGAATTCGCGAGTATGGATGAAGTAAAAAAAGCTTATCGATCATTAGTAAAAATACATCATCCTGACAAATTTGCTAACGAAAGTACTGATCAGCAAAGAATTGCAGAAGAACGTTTTATTGAAATCCAAAAAGCATATGAGAATTTGGAGAAATGGAAATAGTTAAGTCTCTAGAATAAAGTTGGCGGATCACTCATCTCTTCGTAGACGTATTCGCCCTTCACTTCCTCGCAATTTCCGAGATATTCTTTCCCTCGAAGTTTTTTCACCGTATGCGAATCCAATTCAATATTAACGTTTGGTACAATCAATTCTACAACCTCCTCCTCTTCTCCTTCTAACCATTTAACACAATCTTCATCATTCAGTATTAACGGCATCCGAGGTTCTCGAATTTTTGGATTGTTATGAATTTCTTTCATCATGTCATTACCTTTTGTAGTAACTATACTTAATGTTCTTATCAATTCTCCAGTAGCTTGATTATTCCAGTCGCTTGACACTCCGCCTATGAACATTTTACGTTTATCCTTTCTTTGTATATAGAAGGGATATTTTTTTCCAGCCTTATGATGATGTTCGTAAAATCCATCTAAGGGAATTATTAAACGGCTAGATCTAGCAGCTTCACGAAATGAGGGTTTTTCAAATATAGTTTCACCCCGTGCATTCAATGTCTTATCCCTTAATTCTTTAGCCTGCAGCTCATCTTTTACCCAATATGGAATTAGCCCCCAGGTAAATTGATCAATCTCTAATTTTCCTTTTTTGGATTTTAATGCCGCTAGCTTAGGATGACTAAACCCACTAACATGGTAAAATTGAGGCTCATTACCCTTCGACAATTCTTCCCAACGCTTTCTTAAGTATTCAATTTCTTCATCAGATGCGTGGATGCGTTTAGCCTCCTTATAAATTCTATAAGCTAATTGTGAAGTTTCGTAGCACATTCAAGCAAGATAAAAAAAATGAGTCAACCATATGTATAGAAACCTGACACCGAAAAAGAAAAGCCCTCAGAACGTAATATTCTGAAGGCCTTCTTTATTTTCAATAATCAATAATTCTCCGTAAATATTGACGGATATTGATTAGTACAATTAATCACATACAACAATTACTTTGTTTTCAGAGCTTGATGTAACTTCATGTGCGAGATTACCATTGCTATCATAGATCTTTGTTCCTTCGACAAATGTCATAGGCTTTTTTGATCCATCTGCTACTGTATATTTAGTAGAGCTTCCTGGAGCTGATACTTTAATATCAACATCAGAACTACATTTGTTTTCTAAGTAAACCTTGATGCGCCCACCTTCTCCGTCTGCCATACTCATAAATGTAAAGCACACTCCAAGGATAAAGCCAAGTCCAATTAATGATTTTAACGCCTTTTTCATAGTTGTAAATTTTTTATTTGATTTTGATGAAAGTTAATAAAAATATCTTTGTACGCGGTTGCAAAATAAATAATCTATTTGTTTTAATTTTTACAGCCTCGTTAGTACTATTTTTCCGGTCACCCAGTGTTTACCTACCGGATAGCGCAATAAATAAATCCCTGATGGATAGCTACCTAATGAGATAGTCTGTTTCCGATCAGTCATAAATGAAATTTGCTGAAGCAACTTTCCGCTCAAATCAGTCAAGTAGATTAATTCAACATTTTCTGATACCTCAATATTAACAAAGTCAGAAGTTGGATTCGGGTAAAACTTCCATTCAATCCGATCAATTGGATTCTCAACATTCAAGCTATCATTAGGAACTCTCGTATTAAGTGTATCAACTGCTAGAGAGTCTAAATTAGATAAAGAATCCACTTCAATAGGGTAAGGATACTGAACTAAACTGTCTGGTAAGTTGGTCTCGTAGTCTGGAATCAACTCTTCACAAGCAGGATAAAACATATTATTCTTAATAATTGTTGTTAATCGTTCTGAAAGCAATTCTACCTCATACTCGTCAGTAGATGGTTCAATGTGCGAATTACCTATACCACTATGATTGGTTAAAAAGACATATTTCCCATTCGTACAAAGAGCTAAAGAACGCATCAAGTACTCCCCTGATTTATTGATTCCACTTGCCGCAACCGGAATAATTTTAATTCCTTTATTTGCTGCATCTTCAGCTAAAGTCTGTAATCGTTGAATAGTTGCTGCGTCAGAATGAGCCTCTGCATCTAGGACGAGGAATAATATTCGAGAACGCGCATCTTCACTCCATGTCAATTGATTTAGAGCAACCTCAAGCCCTTTATCAACCGCTTCAGGAGTATCCCCACCTCCATCAGCACCTTGTTCATCTATAAAAACAAGTGCTTCAGAAAGTACATTCGTGAAATCCTTATGCTTTGTAACATAAGCATCACCTTCATCTCGATAGAACACACTGGCATATCTTAATGCGACATCTTGGTATAAATTCTGTGAATTATAAATCACTGTATTCAAGTCACTCTGGATAAAACTAATCTCATCTGCCATGCTTCCCGTGGCGTCAATAACAAATGCCACATCAACAATATTCTTTGTATCGCATTGCGTTTCCATAATGAGAGTGTTTACACCTTCTTTTGCTCTAGTTGGGTCTTTAATGGTTTTACTGATTCCTTCATGGACAACTTCAATACTACCAATACTAACAGAATCTCCGTTAATTGACCCCCATAATTCAGCTTTCCCAGTGTTATCCGTAATTGTTTTCCATAATACCTTATCGGCTCTGTTCATCAGTGATACCTCTGCTCCTACGATTGGACTTTTTTGGGCATTCATCAATTGAATCATGTATCTCTGGCTTGGATTTAGCTTCCATACTTTTTGATGTATCTCAAGTTCACGCGCTACCATGTCATTCCATAAATCCCATTTCGCAAAATCATTGATCTCACCAGCAGTTAACCCTGCACCTGACTTCGTTCTTTTTGCTCCAAATAGATCTTTCGTCATTCCTCCTCTGCTTATTCCTCCACTCCACTTGTGCGCAATGCTACTTGAGGAATGATGAGCAATTCCCATCCCACTCTCTGCAGGAACATGAGAAGTAGGTTTAGGAGCCATCCTAACTTTTTTTGACTCATCTCGTTTCATCGCAAAGTCACTAACTTCATCTCCAGAAATGTAAACAGCTTCTTTAACTGGCTCAAAACCAGCATACATAATATTTATCTCATAGGTGCCTGAATCCTTAAAATCGATAGAATAATTACCAAGAGCATCTGTTAATACAGATGCTACTAATTTTCCATTCTTATCATAGGCTTCGACATTCCCATACTTCACAGTGCTTTCCATCTCTGCATCTTCCATCCTTGCCATTCTAGCCTTACCTTTTAAGGATTGACTATAACCATAGCTAGCCATAGAGAAAATAAGTATTCCTGCGGTAATGATCTTTGCTCTCATAGTTAATTGTGTTTGGTGACTATAATTACACCTTAACAAATAAAAGGTTCAATAGTTAAAAACAAATAGACTATGCTAATCGCGATTTCTTCTCGCTTCGCGTTCGATCTCTTTTTGACGCTGCTTGAAATAATAGAATTGATTATCGTTTAGAATTTCTCGCATTCTTGTATCTCTTTCTCGAACAGCCCACTGATATGTATGATTAAGTCCAACCCAAGAAGTCCTATTCTCATATGCGTGTTTCATAGTTACACCATATTCATTGAATATTTCAAGAAATGATATCTTGACAGAGTCAGACATAGATAGACTGTCCATCATTAACTCAACATTCTTCTGAAAATTAGTCACAACAACTGAGTCACTCTCTATTTGAGAGTAAGAATATGAAAGGAAAAACAACTGCACAATTAATACAGTTGATTTTAAAGAAGAAGTAATTGATTTATTCAACAATGCTCACCTTCACGGCAACCCAACCTTTTGGTCCTTTTTCTAATTCAAAGGAAACTTTATTCCCCTCACCAATTTGGTCATTACAATTGTTAATATGCACAAAATAGCTTTCTTGATCAACAGCATCCTTAATAAAGCCATACCCTTTGCTTGTTTCAAAGAAACTCACTTTACCCGTATGAACTGGATCAATTTCCACAGCCTCACGTTTCGGAACACCAATTTCGATGTTCTCTGCTTTGATCGCTTTTTTCTTTACAGTCGGATCTGGCGGAGTATCACTAATGTTACCATGCTCATCTACATAAGCCATCATGCTGTCTAGCCCACCACCTTCAGAACTTGCTTTGCGATCATCTTTACGCATTTGCTTTTCTTTCTTTCGCTGCTGCTTTTTCTTTTCTTTTTCTTTCTTGCTAAACGTTTCGCTTGATCTTCCCATTAACTATTCTATTCTAATTTTATAAAACTGCACTTTTATGAAGTACAATGCAAAGATAAGGATTCTTCCCGAAACGTAGAGCATGACTTCGAAAAACTTGTGAACAAGCCACTATGAAAATGTCATCTAATCTATCTATTAAGAAATCTTAATGTTCCTCAACTCCTTCTCCAATACCAGATCTTTTAGGACTACCTCTTGGATGTTGTCCGTTTCGACTAAAAACTCAACAATTCTATGATTATAATCTGGTATCCCATATTTTTCTCCATCAAAACTGAGTTGAATCACTTTTTTTGATGCATTTCGTTCCCACCTATTTTTAATAGACGTTGCAACCATCAACCAAATAAAAGCAAATATTGATGAGGCGATAATACTATCTGATTCCAATCCAATTATTTTCGGAATCCAATATGAACCAAAAAGCCACGCAAATCCACTTAGAATTCCAATTATTATAATTAGACCAGCAATGATATTAAGCGATCTTAGTAATATCTCCTTTCTTCTTAAGAAAGAATAATAATATCTAGAAATTGGTAGATAAGCAATCTGTGTATCGTACTCCGTGGTTGTTTTTACTTTTAATGTTATTGAAACCCTTGTCTTTTCGTGTGCAACAGAGTATTTCCCAATGAGTATATAATGTTTTCCAGAAATTGATTTCCCTCGCTCATATGAACACTCATACATTCTCAAAAAATCTTGTGTTTCTTGAGTCAACAGGTTTTCCGTATCCACTTCACCCATTACAGGATAAATATCATTTTCTTTTATTGAATTCATTACATTTTATTGCCAACAAGCTAAATCTTGATGTTAGGAAAACATTATCATCTACTGATAATCAAACCACAGCAACCTACTACATTCTTTAAAATAGTAATGTAACTTTAGCATTACGAATTCAATCACGAAGTGATTATAGTACAATCATCTCGAAGTCAGTTAATTATTTTCGATTAAAAACCAACATGGGAATCTCCGTATGCAATAATAGTTGGTTCGTAACACTATGATGGAATATTTTCTTCAATATTCCCGTAGTATATGTAGTCATTGCTAGCAGATCTGTATGATGTTCTTCTGTATATTGAGTAATAGCATCTTCTACGTTAAATTGAATCAACTCTTTATGATCCATTTTAGAATAGCCGTTCTCTTTCAAAATTTCATTCATTGTCATGAGATTCTGCGACCTATCAGAAACAGAATTGTCGACATGAAGAATGGTAACAGAAGCATCATAAGCAGCGGCCAATTTAGTAATTTGCTTAATCAAAGATGTCTCGTCTTCGTGTAGGCTTGTTGCATAGACAATTTTAGTAAGTGACTTATAAACCGCCTCCTCCGGCACAACAATCACTGGGACTATCACCTCTTGAATTGTACTCTTTGCTACACTTCCCATAATCCATCGGCCAGAAGTTTCTCCTTTTGTTCCCATCACCACAAAATCGAAGAATTCATCCTTCGCAATGAAATTAATAATTCGTGGCAAAGTCCCGTACTCAGAACGTCTCTGAATCACAAGTTCCAAATCTGCAAACTTCTCTTGGATAAATTCTAATTCTTTCTTTAACCCTTCGGTGGATTCTTTTTGTAATACATTTCTCAACGAAATCATCGCTCCGGAGCCCATATTGGGTTCCACAAAAGTATTCAGTAATGTATATTGAAC